>Ga0209164_1001608_pt1 | contig 27948 bp, 18 predicted proteins | sample MTBNYHSulfiMetaG_FD_187458 | JGI IMG/M metagenome (GOLD analysis project Ga0209164, IMG submission 187458) | Enrichment culture microbial communities from rom New York Harbor, USA that are MTBE-degrading - MTBE-NYH (New York Harbor Sulfidogenic)... | ecosystem: Environmental > Aquatic > Marine >... | reverse complement strand
GATACCGGACGGTCGCTTCCTTGGGCAGCCATACACTGCCACCCTGGAACCAACCTACCCCGGAGACCTCTACCCATCCATCGGATGAGCCTAGGTCAATCGCCATGTTGCAGAACTCGTCACCGACGGCCAACGGTGTGCAATCCACCGGTTTGTCCTTCCAGGGGCCTGCCACCGTCTTAGCCGAGTTCCACAGGCGATACCGGACGGTCGCTTCCTTGGGCAGCCATACACTGCCACCCTGGAACCAACCTACTCCGGAGACCTCTACCCAGCCGTCGGACGAGCCAAGATTGACAGCCATGTTGCAGAATTCGGGCGTCAGATTCCAATCACCGCCGCAATCAGCAGCAGTGCAGGCGCCCTTATCCTTCCATGGCCCGGCCACCGTCTTGGCTGAATTCCACACCCTGTAGCGGTAGGTCTTGAGCGGCAAGACTTTGAGCTGATCGCCGCTGGAGAACCAACCTACTCCGGAGACCTCCACCCACGTGCTATCCGGAAGCACAACGTTCACCAAGCACTCCGGAACCAGAGGCGAGCAGTCGATCTCTTTGTATTCCCAGCCAGTCCGTGCGCCAGTTGCATCTGAGGCACGATACTGTAGCTTCGCACCGGTTGGCATCCAGGCCTTATCGCCATGGTTGAACCAACCAACGCCGTAGATCTCCAACTTTTCAAAGCCACCGGCTTCGAGGTTGATTTCCATATTGCAGAAAGCTGGGACCAGCGGCGTGCAGTCGATTTGCTTGTAAGCCCAGTTCGCGCGCACGTACTTGTTGGCGTTCGTACCGCGGTATTGGATCTTGGCACCGGTTGGCATCGACAGTTTGGCACCGTCCTGGTACCAACCCACACCGTAGATCTCCACCCAGGTATCATCCGGGAGCTGGATCTCCAACTCGCAGAACGAAGGTGTTAGCGGCGTGCAGTCGATTTCCTTGTCAGCCCAGTCGGCGCGTACGTACTTGTTTGCATTCGCGCCCCGGTACTGGATCTTGGCGCCGGTTGGCATCCACAGCTTGGTGCCATCCTGATACCAACCCACGCCGTAGATCTCCACCCAGGTATCTGCGGGCAGTATCACGCTCATCTCGCAGAACTCAGGAGCCAGCGGCGTGCAGTCGATTGTCTTGTCGGCCCAGTCGGCGCGCACGTACTTGTTGGCATTCGTGCCTCGGTACTGGATCTTGGCGCCGGTTGGCATCGACAGCTTGGCACCATTCTGGTACCAACCCACACCGTAGATCTCCACCCAGGTATCGAGCGGGAGCACAATCTCCAACTCACAGAACTCAGGTTTTAGCGGCGTGCAGTCGATTGTCTTGTCGTCCCAATCCGCGCGCACGTACTTGTTGGCATTCGTGCCTCGGTACTGGATGACCGCACCAGATGGCATCCACAGCTTGGTGCCATCCTGATACCAGCCCACACCATAGATCTCCACCCAGGTATCGAGCGGGAGCACAATGCTCATCTCGCAGAACTCGGGTGTCAGATCCCAGGTCGTACCGTAGTCGGCGGCGACAAAGCTCACATTCTTCCAGTCGTTCCTGACGTACTTGTTGGCATTGGCAAGGCGATACTTGTAAGCCTTCCCAGGCTCTAACTCAAGCGTATCTCCATTTTGGAACCAGCCGACGCCATAGATTTCCATCCAAGTACCATCCGGAAGCTTGACGTTCAGTACCGCTTTGGCGACCAACGGCGAGCAGTCCGCGTCCTTGGTAATCCAAGGAGTTGACGAACCGGTCTTATCGTAAGCCTTGAAGCGGAAGGATACGCCAAGTGGCACCCACTTGTAGTCGCCATCATAGAAGTAACCAACGTTTTCGATGTAAACCTTATCCCAGTATTTAGCGTCGAAATTGACCTGCATATGGCAGTAGCCAGGCTTCAAAGCCGAACAATCTGCGTTCTTGGTGTTCCAGCCAGTGGAGATCTTCTTGGTTGAGTCGTAGGCTTTGTAGCGGAAGGTAGCCCCTCCGGGCACCCACTTGTGGTCGCCATGTGCAAAGTAACCTACGTTCTCGATGTACACATAGCCATCACCACCATCCAGATCGATCGCCATGTCGCAGTAGCCAGGCTTGAGGGCCGTGCAGTCAGCTTCTTTGTCCTTCCAGTCAGTGGAAATCTTCTGGGTTGAGTCGTATGCCTTGTAGCGGAAGGTGGCCCCTCCGGGCACCCACTTGTGATCGCCATGTGCGAAGTAACCTACGTTCTCGATGTACACATAGCCGTCACCACCATCCAGATCGATCGCCATGTCGCAGTAGCCAGGCTTGAGGGCTGAGCAGTCAGCTTGCTTGTCCTTCCAGCCAGTGGAGATCTTCTGGGTTGAGTCGTATGCCTTGTAGCGGAAGGTGGCCCCTCCGGGCACCCACTTGTAGTCGCCATCTGCGAAGTAGCCTACGTTCTCGATGTACACATGGCCATCGCCACCGTCCAAGTCAATCTCCATGTTGCAGAAGCCAGGCTTGAGGGCTGAGCAGTCAACATCCTTGTCCTTCCAGTCAGTGGAGATCTTCTTGGTTGAGTCATAGGCCTTGTAGCGGAAGGAAGCCCCACCGGGCACCCACTTGTAGTCGCCATCTGCGAAGTAGCCTACGTTCTCGATGTACACATAGCCATCGCCATCGTCCAGGTCGATCTCCATGTTGCAGAAGCCGGGCTTGAGGGCTGTGCAATCCACGGTCTTCGTGTTCCAACCAGTGGAGACCTTCGTGGTTGAGTCGTAGGCTTTGTAGCGGAAGGTGGCCCCTCCGGGCACCCACTTGGTGTCGCCGTGCTTGAAGTAGCCTACGTTTTCGATGTAGACCCAGCCATCGCCACCATCCAAGTCGATCCCCATATTGCAGAAACCGGGTTTAAGGGCTGTGCAGTCGACTGTTTTGTTCTCCCAATCGGTGGAGACCTTCTTGGTTGAGTCGTAGGCTTTGTAGCGGAAGGTGGCCCCTCCGGGCACCCACTTGGTGTCGCCATCCTCGAAATAGCCTACGTTCTCGATGTACACATAGCCATCGCTACCATCCAGGTCGATCTCCATGTGGCAAAACTCACCTGTCAGATCCCAAGTCTTTCCGTTATCAGCCGCGCTAAAGACCTTGGTCTTCCACCCAGTGGAAACCTTCTTGGTCGAGTCATAGAGCTTATAACGGTAAGTCTTGGTGGGGAGGAAACTGAAGGTGTCGCCATCCTGGAAATAACCTAGATTCTCAATGTAGATGTAAACTCCAGCTGGCATCTTGATAGAGACTTTAGGATCCGGCACCAGAGATGTGCAATCCACATACTTGCTCATCCAGGAACTGTTAGATCCTCCCGCCTCCAGACGCCACTGGATCGTGATCCCAACTGGCAAAACGACAGAGTCACCATTGGTCAGATTCTGTGGACCATAGTTGATATCAACTCTGGCGCCTGTCTTGGCAAGCTCAGCCGACATTGAAATGAGCATGTCGCAGTAATGAGCCGTCGTCACGACTAGATCACTGCAATCCACATTCTTAGTGTGCCACACTCCATTGAATCCGCTAGCTTCAACTCGCCATTGGATATTGATGCCAGTCGGCAAAACTACCGTGTCGCCATTGACCAGGTTCTGAGGCCCGTAGTTGATGTCCACTCGGGCAGTGGACGGCAGACCCGTGATTTGCATCTCACAGTAGGTGCCGGAAGCATCCAGAGGAGTGCAGTCCACGTCCTTCCTTTGCAATGGGCCGTTGAACCCGTTGGCTTCCAGTCGCCAACGGATTTGGATGCCCTTTGGCAAAGTTACGATGTCGCCATTCACCAAGTTTTGTGGGCCATAGCTGATGTCCACCCTAGCGCCGGCTGGCACGCCGGTGATGAGGGTATTGCAGTAGGAGTCGCTCGCATCTAGAGCACTACAGTCCACACTCTTGGTATTCCAAGTGCCATTGAACCCGTTGACATCCACGCGCCATTGGATGTTGATCCCTTGCGGCAATATCACGGTGTCGCCATTGACCAGGTTTTGCGGGCCATAGTTGATATCCACCCTAGCGCCAGACGGCAATCCGACGACTTCCATATCACAGTAGTCGCCGGATGTTACGTTCAAGGTGGTGCCGCAATTCCCTGTTGTGGTCTTCCACCCACTATTGAACCCATTGACATCGAGGCGCCATTGGAAGTTTGCGCCCGAAGTCACCGTGAATGTGTCGCCATGACCGAGGTTTTGCGGCCCATAGTTGATATCCACTTTGGCACCTGCGGCTTGCAAATCGGCCGGCAACTGCACAGTCATCAAACAGGTGCCATTAGCAGCCGAAGAAGCAGCCGTCGTGCCAACCAGCCCGAGGATCAACCCAAGCAACAAGAGAGCCGCAAACCAAATTCTCTTATTCATCTTCATCATCGGTTCTCCTTCTTTCTCCAAAGTAAGAGGAAAACATCCCTCGTTTAGTAAAGTCAAAGCGGTCTAGCCGGTATCCCTCTCAGTGTCACCTCCTTCAACCCAGAAGATTCACCTTTTTTTGTTAAAAGCTTATTGGACTACCTACCGGTAAGGTGTTCCCTACTAGCAACACTGAACTATCCACCTTTAATATCCTTCACCCCCTTGGCAACGATAATGACAAACGATGGCTCCCTCAAAAACGCCCCTGTTCACTTGTAGCCATCTCTGGTTGTAAAAAAAAAGCCACACGCCGCAACCAATGCTTTGTGGGCTTTTCGGCAGCCCGGCTATCTCAAAAAGAGACCCTTGGCTTTGTGTCCCCCTCTCGCGAAGGGTTGACCTTTATCGAAGCCTGCGCCTAACAAATTTGTAAGGTGCCCTCATTATAATGTGTTTTTTCACAAAGTCAATAGCAGTTTCTTAGGGCGCCCAAAAACCGAGTGTTGGGCACCCCAAATTTAATCATTCTGTGAAATATCGAAACTGCGCGAGGCAAAAACACGGCAAAACGCTACATTCCACTTAGTGACAAGCCCCCGCTGACAAACCACATCGGCCTGTGGAGATATCCATAAGGGTATCCCCCGAGAGTAGAGATACCCAGCGAGACCGGGCGGATGCATCTACCATTCCACCCCACAAGCTGTGAGAAGAAGCCCTGCCCAACCCAAATAGGCAAGATTGGCACTATAGAAAGCCAACGAGTACACAGCAGCCGCTGAGGTCGTAGATTCAAACCCTCTTCTCCCAACCAAAATCAAAAGACCGCCAGTATTTGGCGGTCTTTCTTTGCCCAACTCTATCCATCAATCGACCACATTAGAAATCGTTCGAGAAGAAATCCTCGAAAGGCAAGCTGCCCACCCGTACGCTGAAGGTCTTGACCTCCGAGAACTGGGCGATGGTGCGGTGCACTTGATCGATGACCATCGAATTGAAGCATTTATCCTTGTCTGGCTTAGAGGCGTTGCCCCTCAATTGCACCTGGACATGGCCGCCGGCGAAGGTCACCTGGGTCACCGCGAAGATCGAGCGGTAAAGTGGATTGTAAAGGCCCAGGTAGTATTCGGTGCGCACGTTGAACAGTGCCCGCAAGGTATCGCGCACACCCGCATCGGTGGGCAGAGTCCGGCGCACTCCTGAATCCACCCCGATCAGCCGATACTCGCAGCTGTCGTCGGTGTAGCTATCTACCAGGATGAAGTAGATCAAGCGCCCTTCCGGCTCCGGTGATGGCGTGACTGTAGGCAGGGGCACGTACACAAGGGGCAACGCTGTCAGGTCACCGCTGGTCGTGACGGCCGAACCGGCGATCCAGCAATTCACATACTGCCAATCGGTCTCCACCTGCCACCAAGTGTCGTCCTCGTTACGGCCGATGATCTTCCATTCGCTTCCTCCCGGCAGGGTGACCTCAACGGCGTAATCCAAGCGCGGGCCGGTGCGGCAATACGTATCCTGGCTCAGGGTTAGAGAGGCCGGCCCTTCGGTAGCCGTCGGGCTGGGGGAGGGGGTATCCGTAGCTGTCACTGTAGGCGTCACTGTGACCGTGGCGCTTGGCGGGGGCTCGGTGTCCATGGGGATCGCCACGGTGTTGGTGGGCGTGGATGCTGCCCCCGACTCACAAGCCGCCAATAGTATGGCAACCAACAATAAAAAACAAACGCGCAGATGATGTGCTTTCATGTGCCCTTCCACACAGAGATTTCGTGCGCCAATTATACGCCATCCAAACCCTTGGCGCGCTTGCCAATCTCTTCGCGGCGCTCGACGCGCGAGCCCTTTTACAGGCTAAGAGCGGATCGGGAGGCCGCGATGATTGCTGGGATTCCCGGTTTGCCTCTTCCGCTCAATTCCACGGACGAATCCATGACACAAAATCCTTTAAGGTTTGCGTTAATTAGGCGATTGCCCTCAACCTGCCCGCGCCGCCACAAACCAGATGTGGGGGGTGCCCATCTCAAACGACCCACGACTGCCAGAAGTTTACGGTTTCACACTCGCATAGCCCCCAGCTTTTACGCGCGCCAAACCCTTTAAGATTTGCAATCTTAAAGAATGCGATTCTTTTAGGTTTCCGTAGGTTAGCTCCATTGAGGATACACCCGCCATCTGCTACAATCAGTCTTCACAAAGCCGCCGCTCACGCACAGTATTACGCAATAGTAGCCAATAATAGCGATTCTCTAGGCTGCGTCCCCGGCTTGGCTCTATAGCAAGCAGACTAGAATTCATTATCCGTTTCTTTTCCCGCTGCCGCCTCAGGAGGGGGGCAGTTTAGCCACACCAGAAATCTGCTGCACCGGAGACCACCACGAGGAGGAGACATGAAAGCACAGCAAGCCTGGCAGGCTGTTCTGGGTCAGCTACAGCTAGAGATGCCTAAGGCATCTTTCGACACCTGGGTGCGCGATGCCGAGTTTATCGCCTTCGAAGATGGCGCGTTTGTGCTCGGCGTGCAGAACGCTTACGCCCGCGATTGGCTGGATAGCCGCCTTAAGAACACCGTTGCCCGTATGCTTGCTGGCATCATGAATCGCACCGTCGAAGTCCGTTTCGTCGTCTGGCAGGATGTTTGCGAGACCGAGGACTTCGAACTCCCCGAAAAGGGCGACCAGCCTCCACTCCGCCCTGCCCACAACGAGACCCTCAACGCCCGTTATTCCTTCGAGAACTTCGTGGTTGGCGCCAGCAACCGGCTAGCTCACGCCGCCGCCCTGGCCGTCGCCGAGAACCCTGCCCGCGCCTATAACCCACTCTTCCTCTACGGCGGCGTCGGCCTGGGGAAAACCCACCTGCTGCACGCCATCGGCAATGCCGCTCATGCCGACGGGCTGCAAGTCCTCTACGTCTCTTCAGAGGAATTCACCAACGACCTGATCAACGCCATCCGCAATCACACCACCCAGGCCTTCCGGGAGAAATACCGCCGCATCGACATCCTGCTGATCGATGACATCCAGTTCATCGCCGGCAAGGAGTCCACCCAGGAAGAATTCTTCCACACCTTCAACACCCTGCACGGCCAGGAGAAGCAGCTGGTGATCTCCTCCGACCGCTCGCCCAAGGCCATGGTCACCCTGGAAGAGCGTTTGCGCTCGCGCTTCGAGTGGGGCCTCACCGCCGACATCCAAACCCCGGATATCGAGACGCGCCTCGCCATCCTGCGCTCCAAAGCCGAGCGCGGCGGCCACCGCGTGCCAGATGAGGTGCTCGAGGCCATCGCCCGCGCCATGCCCTCCAACATCCGAGAACTGGAAGGCGCCCTCAATCGCGTCCTGGCGCACGCCGAATTGCGCAACGTCCCGCTCAACGCCGAACTGGTGAAAGCTGCCCTGACCGATCTAGTCCCCCGCCGCGACGATCTCGAGCCCGAACAAGTCATCCAAGCCGTCGCCGCCATCTTCGACTTACCCATCGAGCGCCTGCTCAGCCGCGAGCGCAGCCGCGCCGTCGCCCTGCCTCGCCAGATCGCCATGTACCTGCTGCGCCAGGAAAGCAACCTCTCCCTCCCCCAGATCGGCGAATCGCTCGGCGGACGCGATCACACCACTGTGATGTACGGCTGTGAGAAGATCGCCGAACTGCTCGAAGAAGATGCTCGATTGCAGCGCCAGGTGATGGAGATACGCAGCCAGCTCTTCGGCCAGCCGATCTCGACCTGAGCAGCACCCCCAAATAAATGCAAACGCCCCGCGATCTCGGCCGCGGGGCGCTTTGGTTAATCCAAGCGGGCCGCCAGGAAAGGCACTAGCATTTCTTCGGGGTGCAGGCCGCCGTGCCGTCCGATCAAGGGGTTCTCTTCCGTCGACCACCACAGATAGGCATCCCCGCGAGCCGCCACGATCAGGTCACCCAAACGCTCCCGCGCCCGCGGGTGCGCCTCTCCTGGCCCAAACAGACCGGACTCCAGGGCATACTCAGGGTCGAAAACCGTGAACTGGTTCGGCCACTTGTGCTCGAAATATTCGCACACCGCTTCCACCTGACCGGGGCGCACGAAGAGATACATCAAGCGGTTCTCGCCGGTCGGGTTGATGTGCAGCCGCCGCGCCAGATCGGGATGGGAGGCCAGTTCGTAGTGCGGGTCCTTGCGCGTGGTGATCTGTCCGTGGTCAGCGGTCAAGATCACGACTGTATCACGCCTGGCTTGGGGCGAGAGCCGCTCGAGGAAGTTGCGCTCGAAGGCCGCGCTGAAGGCTGCGAACTCAGCTCGCACCCGCTCGTCATCCGGGCCATAGATGTGCGACAGCCCATCCACCGCGCCCCAATACGACCACAGATAGATGCGCTCATCGAGCTGCTCTTCCAGCATCTGCCGGGCGCTCACCCACATCTCTGCCGGTGTGCCGAAAGCGCGCACCTCGACATCGTGCAGGAAACTGCGCGAAAGCCCGGAGCCTACAATCGAATAATGCTGGAAGGAATACGGCTTGACGCCGTGCTCGCGCAGATGGGGGCCCAGCAGCGGGAAGTTGTGCATCTGCTCGGCGCGAAAACCGGCCTTCTGCAAGCTATCGCTATCGCTGCGGAAGCTGATCGGGGCATGCTTGATCATGTTGGCCACCACACCATACTCGCGCAGCCACATCTCGTAGCCTAGCACGCCGTGCTCGGCGGGTGAACGCCCGCTCCACAGCGTGGTCATCGCCGCTGCCGTGGTGCTAGGGGAGATCGAAGTCAGGCCGGTCAGCAGGCCATCTTTCTCTAACTTCTGCCACACCGGAGCCTCCCCCTCAGCCACCCAGCGTTGCAGGCGGTGCAGCGCCAGCGCATCCATCAAGATCAACACCACCCGGCGCACCCCCTCTCCCAGCGGCTCGAGGGTTGCGGGTGTCAACGGTTGCGCGCCGATGCCGGGAACATCCAGCAGCTGGCACACGCTAGATGGGATATTCAAGATCGAGCGGCCCGCGTAGTTGGGATAGATGAAGTCAGCACCCAGGTCAAAATCCGGAAGGCGATAAGCCTCCAATTCAGGGAGTATATCGACGGTCAAATCGCTCATGTGCTTGCATTCTCCTTGGCAGATAAGTTACCACCCGCATTATACGGCAAAGGCAGAAGCCGATTCAATTTCCCTGATGATTAAAAAACTTTAACCTAAGATTTACATACAAGTCCCCAAAGTGGCAATCTTTTCGATATAATAATAAAGAAGAGCGCATCGAACGGTGAAAGCGCTTCAACCACCACAGTGAGGGGACCAAAGCAACATAATAAGCAAGAGGCACCTCTTTATGGAGACAGCTCCCGGCAGCAGAAATCCACTCCGCTCTTTTTTCACCGGCCGCCGACTACGGGATATCCGCGAGTATCTCACTGGCTATTTGATGATTGCTCCGGCGGTGTCGCTGATCTTCCTCTTCGGCATTTTCCCCGTCGGTTTCGCCCTTTTCGTAAGTCTGCACAAATGGCGGCTCAAACGAGGGGATTACATCGGCATCACCAATTACGCCGATGCCATCGACACCCTCATCTACGTAGCTTTATTCGTCATTGCCGTAGGCGCCTTGGTCGCTGTATGGTTCTTGTTGCGGCGCGCCGTCCGCCAAACCAAGGGAATGGGGACGCGTCCGTGGCTGTTGACCATCCCAGGCGCCATACATGCTGCGACCGTCATAGCCCTGTTCCGCTACGTCTGGGTTCAACTGCCCGAGTTCCTCGACATCGCCGATAAGCTTCGCACCCTGGAAAGAACCCGCGAGGTCTTCTCCCAACTGCTCTCCGAAGCCTTCAACGCTCCCAGCGTACAGCCCGCCTGGCAAACTTTCGCCTTCCTTGCCCTGGGCACGATCGTGGTGGGCGTGATCGCATCCTTCGCCTGGCGTCGCCCCGAAAACCTTACCTACCAAGCTACTTTCGCGCTCGTCTGGCTCACGCTGGCCATTGGCCTGGGATTGCTCTATTACACTTTCCAGCAGATCAATCTGGTTTACGCCGCAGCGGTCGAAAGCGGCACCGACCCCGGCATATGGCCGCAACTCATCATGATCTTGAGCGGGACAATCCTGCTAGTGATCGCCTGGCTAATCTGGCGCCGGGCGCCCGATGAGGATACCCCGCTGCGCTTCTGGCTGCGGATAGGTGCCACCTTCACGCTGCTGCTGGGTGGCTGGCTGCTCGCTGGCGAGATCCCGGTCATCGTCGCCTCCGGCAACCAAGACCTATGGAACGGGCTCAAGGTCACCGTTTTCTATTCCCTCGGCACGGTGCCCTTCCAGCTCACCATCGCCATGGCGCTTTCACTGCTGCTATTCCAGCGGCTGCGCGGCTCGGAGCTTTTCCGCATCCTTTTCTTCATCCCCTATGTTACGCCCACAGTGGCCAGTGCCGCTATCTATCGTCAGCTTTTCTCCAACCGCGTGCAAGCCCCGGCCAACCAGCTGCTGACGCTGCTCGGACTGGAGCCGCAGAAGTGGCTGCGAGAGCCGACCGGCATCTTCGCCATGCTGGCCTCCCATCTTGGCGTGACCTTGCCGGATTGGGCCGCCGGCCCCAGCCAGGCCCTGGTGGTGATCATGATCTTCTCCATCTGGACTTTCGTGGGCTATAACACGGTGATCTACCTGGCCGGGCTGGGCAACATCCCCAAGGAATTGGTCGAGGCCGCTGAAATCGATGGAGCCAGCAAGTGGCAGGTGTTCAAGAACATCATCTTCCCGCTGCTCTCCCCCACCACCTATTTCCTCACCTTGATCGCCATCATCGGCACCTTCAAGGCCTTCAACCACATTTGGGTCTTGCGTGAATCCCTGGCGCTGGGCACCACCAACACCTTCAGCGTGGCGATCTTCCTGGAATTCTTTGAAAAGTTGCGCTACGGCTATGCCTCGGCGATGGCTTTCGTGCTCTTCGCCATCATCTTGATCCTCACCTTCGTCAACAACCGCATTCAGGGAAGCAGAGTGTTCTATGGCTAACCGCGCTCGCTCCGAACCAGTCATCCAGCAAGGAGAATTGCTCAAGCTGAGCAGTACCCCCTTGACCAAGTTTCTAACTTACTTCGTCCTCATCGTGGGCGCGGTGATCGCCCTAATCCCCTTCGTTTGGATGATCTCCGCCTCGGTGATGTCGCTGAGCGAGGCCATGGGCGTGGCCTTCTTCCCATCCAAGATCCACCTGGAAAACTACATCGATGCCTGGGAACTCGGCAATTTCTCCGAATACTTCGTCAACAGCGTATTGATTACCTTGATCACCCTAAGCGGCGAACTGCTTTTCAGCATCATGGCCGCTTACGCGTTCGCCCGCATTCGCTTTCCCGGTCGAGATTTGATTTTCGCTTTGCTGCTCACCACCATGATGATCCCGGCCATGGTCATCATCATCCCCAACTTCCTGACCGTCACCTGGCTGGGTCGCATCGGCCCCATCAAATGGATCAACAACTGGCCAGCACTCACCGTCCCCTTCATGGGCAGCGTTTTCTCTGTATTCCTGTTGCGCCAGTTCTTCGCCCAGGTCCCCGATGAGCTCTTCGATGCTGCCCGCATTGACGGTGCCGGCCACCTGCGTTTCCTGGTTCAAGTCGTGCTTCCGCTCTCCAAAGCACCTATCATGGTCATTGTCGTGCTGTCTTTCATCGGCTCGTGGAACGCCCTAGCCTGGCCTCTGCTGGTCACCAACACCCCCGACTGGCGTCCCATTGCCGTCGGCCTGCTCAACTTCGTGGAGGAGGCCGGCCAAAGAGTCCACCTCACCATGGCTGGCGCTTTTATCACCATCATCCCTATTCTGGTGCTCTATTTCTTCACCCAAAAGCAATTTACCGAAAGCATCGCTCGCAGCGGATTGAAAGGCTGACAACACCGACCGAAACCCGCCCGCTTCGCTGCAGCGGGCACCCGATTCTCTCTTATCGTTACCAGGAGGTGAGCAAGAGCTAGTGACAAAGGACCCCAAAAAGTGTTACAATCTATTCCCCGACCAAGCATTCGGCGGGTAATCACCACAAACCTAGAGGAGTGAGAAATGTCCAAACGATATATCTTTCTAGTTGGGTTGTTGATCGTGGCCCTCTCCGTCATGTTGGCTGCCTGCAACGGCGGCGCCACGCCGACCGTGGCAGTGGAGGAAACAGAGCCTCCTGTGGAAGCCACAGAACCTCCAGTAGTAGAGACGGAGGAAGCGGTAGACCTCAGCGGCGTGACCATCATCTTCTGGCACCCCTGGGGCGAGAGTTCTAATCCCGTAGTCAATGAGGCCATGACTGCCCTCGTCAACGCTTTCAACGCCAACAATGAGTACGGCATCACCGTGGAGAGCTACGACCAAGGAAGCCACAGTGACGTGGAAGATGCGGTCAATGCCGCTATCCAGTCCGGCGACCTGCCCAACATCTCGGTGGGCTACAACACCACGCTGGCGACCTGGTACGATGTCGGCGCGGCCGTTGACTTCGACCAATTCATTTACGATCCGGACTACGGTCTGACCGCAGATCAGCTCGCCGACCTGCTACCGGGTGCCCTTGAAGCCGGCATATCGGCCCAAGGCGTACAGGTTGGCTACCCCATCAGCAGCTCGGCCAACTTAATGTACTACAACAACAGCTTTGGCCAGGATCTGGGCTTCGATGCTATGCCGACCAACTTTGCTGAGTTCAAGGAGCAGATCTGCGCCGCCACTGAGTACAACGCCACCGACGATGATCCCAACAATGACGGCACCGGCGGCTTGGTGCTCTATGCCAGCGCCTCCAACTTCATGACCTTCCTGCAAGCCTTTGGCGGCGACGTGATCAACGCCACTGGCGATGGCTACGACTTCGCCACTGACGTGGTCAAGGAAATGGTTTTGGCCGTCAAGGATATCTACGACAGCGGCTGCACCTTCGAGACCGACAGCTACCCCAACCCAGAGTTCGCTGATCGCCGAGCCCTGGTTACGATGAGCTCGACCGCCGGTCTCCCTTACCAGATCGCCGCCTTTGAGGATATCGCCAGCACCGACGAGTGGAGCTTCATGGCCTTCCCCGGCGCCACCGGCGATGGGGCCGTAACGGCCTACGCGCAGATGCTTGGCATCCTCTCGAGCACCCCTGAGAAGGAGTTGGCTAGCTGGTTGTTCATCAAGTACCTGACCTCCCCCGAGAGCCAGGCCACCTGGATCGAAGCCAGCCAGTACTACCCCACCCAGGGTGCGACCAGCGCTCTGCTGACTGACTTCATCGCTGCCAACCCGATCTGGGGCACTGGGATCGCTCTGGGCAACGTTGCAGCGGTCGAACCGCCCTTCACCTCCTGGCAGTCGGTGCGCCGCGCCATCGGCGATGCGTTCCCCGCACTGCTGCAGGCCGAGGATGAGGCCGCCATCGACGCTCTGCTGCTCGATCTCACCGACAACGCCAACACTCTCTACGCCGAACTCGACATGGGCTCCTAGCCCTGCGAATCATCGACTCGAGAGATTGAGCTAAACTATCCAAGTAACACCCCTCCCGCCGGGACTTCCCGGCGGGAGGCTTTTTTAGCGCACGAACCCAAAGCGTGCTTTAATCTGCTTTGAGAACACAATGAACGATCTCCCCCGCGTAACGATCTACACCGATGGAGCCTGCGACCCTAACCCTGGCTCAGGCGGATGGGCAGCGTTGCTACGAAGCGCAGGCCGTGAGCGGGTTCTGACGGGCAGCGACCCCGACACCACCAACAACCGCATGGAACTCACCGCCGCCATCCAGGCCCTTCAGCACCTCAAGCGCCCCAGCCAGGTGCGCTTCTACACCGATTCGCAATACCTGCGGCGCGGCATCACCGAGTGGCTGCCCGCCTGGAAACGGCGCAACTGGCGTCGCAAAGGGGGCAAGCTCGCCAACGTCGAGCTTTGGCAGGCGCTCGATAGCGCCATCCAGCCCCACCAGATCGAGTGGCATTGGGTGCGCGGCCACGCCGGGGACCGTCTCAACCAGCGCGTCGATCGATTGGCCCGCAAGGCCATCTCGAACCCCAAGAACAGCTAAGTTTCCACATCGGGGCACAGGCCAGCTCAGCGCCCGATAGCGCCACACACAGTGCTATTTTTCCCCACTCGTAGTGGAAGCGGGCTCACCATCTATATCGCCTTCGCGCACATAACGCTGCAGCTGCTCGACGCTTAGATCCTCTATCCCTAACTTTTCCGGTGTACGCCCACGCGCCCAGTAATCCGTTCCATGTGCAATTATCGCCAGTCGAATGAGGCTCTCCATCCCCCGCACCGGAATCCCAAAGCGTCGCCCGAGCGCCGCCAGAGGCACCAGGCTCATGGGCACATCCTCGGTAATATAACGGTGCTGCATAGTCGGTGGAGCGTTGATGCCTCGGTAGCCAGGCTGGTTGTGGATTGTCTCATACAGGTTTTCCCCGCGAGAGTTATACGCCAGATTCAGCCATTCACGCGCCGAGATCACCTTCGCGCCCAGTGCTTCCCCAACTTTCACCCGTTCGCGATCAATGGCCTCCATGATACGCGCCACGGTGGGCGTCACGCCGTCTAGATAGAACTCGAAGCTCCCCCCCGTTCCCTCCGTCCAGCCCACGTTGCACAGCATGATCGTAGGATGAAATATGGCGCCGATGTTGTTCACCCCGACGTCCAAGACATGACCGCCGTCGATGAATTGCGGGTAGACCGGTTTGACCGCCTTCAACGCCTTCGGGGTATCTGATGCAGGCAAGGCTGCCAGTGGGACAGCATCTTTGACGCGAAAGACACGCGCCTGTGCCGGACCGTCGGAGCGTGAAGCGTAGACGAAGGTCTGCGCCTCCGCCACCACGACTTTGGCTTTACAGCCCGTATCGCGCAGCACCTTGCGAAACTCCAGCGACCCCAAAGTGCGGCCTGGATTGAGGATCACGATTTGCCCATCCTGCAGGTGAGGTGCGGCTATGCGAGCGACATCGGCATGGGCGGTTGCAGGCACTACCACCATGACCACTCTACTTCGCCGCAATGCTTCCTGGATATCCGAGGTGACGTATGCCAGTTCTCCAAATCCTTTGGCGTCGATGTCCTGGCCTTCCAGGGTAATACCGCCCCTCTTCTTGATCGCCTCCACGTGCTCAGGTGTCCGGTTGTAAAGTGTTACTGAAAAACCTTTCAAGGCCATGTAAGCGGCCATCGCTTTGCCGCCGTTGCCCGCGCCAATCACTGTGTATTTTGTTTTCTTGGTATTCACATTCACATCCTTTCTTCCTTTTGATCTCCCCTATCCCCCAGAAGAGTTCAAGCCTTTACAGTCTGACTCCCATAAGCTGAAATTGCCTCACAAAAGAGGCCAGCCCCAGCGGAGAACCTTTGTTTCAGGCACAGCACAACGCCAGGGGGCAGGATATTTTATCCAGCAAAACAGCTCCCAAGAGCAGAGAACTCTACCGCAGTAACCGCTTCAGATGGTGGGCGATAATAATGCTCGGCCATTCCCCCAAAGAACTGATACCTCACCAGTTCTTGGCAGACGCCATGAAGCCCCACAAGAACCAAGACGAACACGACGCCCATGCATCCTGAACTGATCCTGCCATTCAGGAGTATCTTCACTATGATCCGAATAGGTTTGCAACCATTATAACAAAGTGCCTCCGCCTAAATGTATGGAGGAAGTAAAGAAAGCGAATCGGGTTTAGGACAATTACCGCCATTTTTGAGGACAAATGTAACTACTGCCCTCTCCCGAAAACCGCTATAGTCTGTGATACGAAAGCGCTTTCGTAACGTTTTGGCTGTTAAATCCATCCATACGCGCTAGAAGGACACTTCATGCCCTCCCAAGATGAGATTACCCACGAGGTCATCATCGTCGGCGCCGGGTTGGCAGGCTCCTGGGCGGCGATGACTGCCGCTCAAGAGGGGGTCAAGGACGTCGCAGTGCTCTCCAAGATACATCCTCTGCGATCTCACAGTAGTGCTGCTCAGGGCGGCATTGCCGCCGCCTTGAACAACGTCCGGCCTGTCGCCGATACCGGCCCGCGCGGCCCGCTCGAGCAGATCCCCCCCGGAGACGAGCCCGTCGATAGCTGGGAACTGCACATGTTCGATACCATCAAAGGCTCCGACTGGCTCGGCGATCAGGATTCTATCGAGATCATGGTCAAAGCCGCGCCGGAGATCATCTACACCTACGAGCATATGGGCTGCGTCTTCAGCCGCACCCCGGATGGTCGCATCGCCCAGCGCCGCTTCGGCGGCCACAGCGCCCCGCGCGCCAACTACTCAGCCGACTACACTGGCCACGTGCTGCTCCACACCATCCACGAGCAAGCCCTGCGCCACGGCGTCAATTTCTACAGCGAATGGTACTGCCTAGACCTGAACGTCGAGGATGGCGTCTGCAAAGGCATCGTCGCCCTCGAGGTGCTCACCGGCAAGCTGCACACCCTGCGCGCCAAGGCCGTCATGTTCGCCACCGGTGGCTATGGGCGCGCCTTCCGCATCACCTCCAATGCCTACGCCAACACCGGCGACGGCGTCGCCATCGCCTATGATGCTGGCGTGCCGCTCATGGATATGGAATTCGTGCAGTTCCACCCCACCGGCCTCTACCGCCACGGCATCCTGATGAGCGAGGCCTGCCGCGGCGAGGGCGGCTACCTCACCAACAAGGACGGGGAGCGCTTCATGGAGCGCTACGCCCCCGATAAGATGGAGCTAGCCCCCCGGGACCTGGTCAGCCGCTCCGAGCAGACCGAGATCGACGAGGGGCGCGGCATCGGGCCGGACGGGCTGGGCATTCACCTGGATATGCGCCACCTCGGCCGCGAAAAGATCTTGCAGCGCCTGCCGCAGATCCGTGATCTGGCCATCGAATTCGTTGGCGCCGACCCCATCGACGAGCCGGTACCCATCCAGCCCACAGCCCACTACAGCATGGGCGGCATCCCCACCAATGCCGACGGCCAGGTGCTGGCCAACGCCGATGGCGACCCTCTTGTTGGCTTCTACGCTGCCGGGGAGTGCGCCTGCGTTAGCGTGCACGGCGCCAACCGCCTGGGCACTAACAGCCTGCTGGAAGCCTCCGTCTTCGGCCAGCGTGCCGGGCGAACCATCGCCAATTTCATCCAAGACGGCGCCAAGCTCCAGCCACTCAGCGGCAACCCCGGCGAGCGCAATCAGCAGCACCTGCGCGCCCTGCTCGACCGCCCCGGCAAGGAGAACGTCGAGGACATCGCCCAGGAGCTAAAATCCACCATGACGGATAACTGCGGCATCTTCCGCGATGCCGGACGCATGGCCGCCGCTTTGGAGAAGATCGGTGCTCTCCAGGAACGCTTCAAGGCCGCTAAAGTGATGGATAAGAGCAGCCGCTTCAACACCGACCTATTGGCGGCCCTCGAAACCTCTCATTTGCTTACCTTCAGCGAGGTCATCGTCGCTGGCGCCCAAGCCCGCACCGAGAGTCGCGGTGCCCACTCGCGCACTGACTACCCCAAGCGCGACGACGAGAACTGGCTCAAGCACACCGTGGCCCACAAGGGGGAGCCTAGCGAACCACCGATTTTGAGCTACAAGCCGGTCTTCATCGACTGGGAGCGCTATCCGCCCCAGGAACGCAAATACTAGGAGCAGGCTATATGTCGAATAACGGCTCCCAACCCACCGTCACCGTTCGAGTGCAGCGCTTCAACCCCGATATTGATAAGAAGCCCTTCTTGCAGGAATATCGCCTCACCCCACAGCGCGATACCACCATCCTGGATGCCCTGCACGAGATCAAGACCCACCAGGACGGCGGCCTGACCTATCGCCGCTCCTGCCGTCACGCCATTTGCGGCAGTTGCGCCATGAACGTCAACGGGCGCAACATGCTGGTCTGCAACGTCCCGCTCAGGAAGCACCTCGACCGACGCAATCGCGTCACCATCCGCCCGCTGCCTTACCTGCCAATCATCAAAGACCTAGTGGTGGATCGCAGCTCCTTCTGGGAGCAGTACCTGCGGATCAAGCCCTGGCTGATCCCGCCCGACGACATCCCCGAAAAAGAGTTCCGCATGAGCCCCCAGGAGGTCGCCGCCCTGCAGAACGCCGAGAAATGCATTATGTGCGGGGCGTGCTACTCGGCTTGCACGGTGGTAGCCACCAACAAGAAATACATTGGGCCTCACGCCTTGCTGAAGGCCTTCATGCGTGTGCTCGACCCGCGCGATGCCACGCCGGGGGAGCGCCTCAAGGAGGTGGGCACCGACGAGGGCGCTTTCCGCTGCCACACCATCTTCAATTGCATCGACGCCTGCCCCAAAGGCCTCGACCCAACCAAAGCCATCGAGACCTTGCGGCAACTGGCTGCCAAGCGGCAGGCCTTTGAAGCTGCCCGCCGGGAGCGCCAGAAATCCCTGGCTGGTCCCGTCCCGGTGAGCGAGTGACCGAATCGTAAAGGAAACCGTTATGTACAAAACCCCAGGTTTCATCAGTTTCGCCCTGCGTCGCATAACCGGCATCGCCCTAGTGCTGTATCTCTTCATGCATATCTGGGTGATCGGTTCGGCCGTGGGCGGCGCTGAAACCTTCAATGAGCGCTTGAACCTCTTCCAGCAGCCTGCCTTCAAGGTGGCCGAGGTCTTCCTGCTGGCCGCCGTCGTGTGGCACGCCTTCGATGGCATCCGCCTGCTGATCGTTAGCCAATTCAAGGTCACCGACACGCGGGCCAGCCAGTTCTATGCCGTGCTGGTGCTGGCCGCCCTGGTCACCATCGCAGGCGGCGTGCCCATCCTGCTCTTCATGCTCAACGGCGGATAGGAGCAAGAACCATGCGAGTCTTCCAACTGCAACGCATCAGCGCCGTCGCCCTGGTGGTTTTCCTCACCATCCACATGGTCGTCGTGCACTATCCCCCCTTCCACATTGATTTCAGCCGTATCCTCGAGCGCCTGGCCGACCCACTCTGGAAGGGCATCGACATCACCTTCCTATTCTTCGTGCTCATCCACGCCCTGGCCGGCACCTACGCCGTGCTCACCGATTACGAGAGCATCGCCAAGTTCAAGCGCCCCATCGCCGGGCTGGCCATCCTGCTCGGCCTGATCGCCTTCACCTGGGGGGCGCTCACCATTTGGTCCTTCCAACCACCTGTTTAATCTGGATGGAGCTATGAAAGACCTAACCGAACATATTCTTGAACTCGTCCGCCTGGCCGCCACCGACCTGGCCCCTGACGTGGAAAAGGCGCTGCGGGAGGCGCGTGAGCGTGAAGAGCCTGGCTCCGCCGCTCAGGGCGCCCTGGATACCATCCTGCAGAACGTCGAGATGGCCCGCCAGAACGCCACCCCTATCTGCCAGGATACCGGCACGCCGATCTTCTACGTCAAGCATCCCGAAGGCTGGAGCACCCGCAAGCTGCGCCAGCAGATCCGCCAGGCAGTGGCCGAAGCCACCCGCCGCGCCTATTTGCGCCCCAACGCCGTCGATTCGCTCAGCGGGGCCAACACCGGCGACAACCTCGGTGACGAGCATTACCCCACTATCCACTTCGAAGAGGTGGGTGGCGACCAACTGATCTTCGACCTGATGCTCAAGGGGGGCGGCTGCGAGAACGTCGGCGCCCAATACAAGCTCCCCGACAGCAAGCTAGGCGCCGGTCGCGACCTAGAAGGCGTGCGCAAGGTCGCTCTCGACGCCGTCTACCAGGCCCAAGGCAAGGGCTGTGCCCCCGGCATCCTGGGAATCGCCGTCGGCGGCGACCGAGGCACCTCCTTCATCGCCTCCAAAGAGAGCTTGCTGCGCCAGCTTGACGACAGCAACGACAACTCCGAACTGGCCGATCTTGAGAGGCAAATCACCACACAGGCCAACCAGCTGGGCATCGGGCCGATGGGTTTTGGCGGCCAGACCACCGTGCTGGGCACCAAGATCAAGAGCACCCACCGCCTGCCGGCCAGTTATTTCGTCTCCGTTTCCTACATGTGCTGGGCCTACCGCCGCCGCCGCATGATCGTCGACGGCGACCAGGTTCGCTACGAGTGAGGGGAGGCTGCCATGCGTAAACTCACCATCCCCATTCCCGATCAAGACATCCGCGACCTCAAGGTCGGCGATCCGGTGACTCTCACCGGCGTGATGATCACCGGGCGCGATGCCGTCCACAAGTGGATGATCGATACCTTCATCCGCAAAACCCGCCAGCCCGAGGGCGACGACCAGGCGGTCTACGAGGCCATCAAGCCGCTGCTCGACGGCGGTGTGATCTACCACTGCGGGCCGGTGGTCTCCGGCCTTGCCAGCGGCGACTACAAGTTCGTCGCCGCTGGCCCCACCACCAGCATCCGCGAAGAGCCTTACCAGGGGGAGGTCATGGCCCACTTCAACCTCAAGGGCGTGATCGGCAAGGGCGGCATGGGACCCAAGACCTTGAAGGCTTGTGAGGAAATCCCCGGTGCCTATTTCCACGCCGTGGGCGGCGCTGCCACGCTCATCGCCCAATCGGTCAAGAAGGTGTTGGGCGTGCACAAGCTCGAGTTCGGCGTCCCCGAGGCCATCTGGGTGCTGGAGGTCGAGGATTTCCCCGTGGTCGTCACTATGGACTCCCACGGCGGCAGTCTGCACCAGGAGATCGAGGAGAAATCCAAGCAAGCGCTGGAGAAACTCCTGGCCTAGGCCAAACACTCAATCGAAACAAAAGCGGGCCGCGACTTTGAGTCGTGGCCCGCTATTTATGTTACGAAACCAATTCCGAAGCGCCTAGAACCCCTCCAGCTTCGATAAGTCTGCCACTCCCTCGGCCAGCGCAGCGATGCGCTGCAACAAGCCCAGGCGATTCTTTTGCAGTTTCTCATCCTCGGTCATCACCAGCACATCGTCGAAGAAGCGGTCGATGGCCGGGATCATCGGCGTGAAAGCGTTCAGGAAATCGTCTACCGAGCCAGGTGCCCGTTCCGTTCCCTCAGCCTTTTCCAGCGCGGCGTAGAGCGCTACCTCGGCCTCTTCGACAAAAGTCTTGGCTGCGACTTTATAGCGCTCGTCCAAATCGCGGGTGATGCGCACGCAGCGGGCGTAGGCCGGCAGGATGGTCTCCCAATCCTTTCGCTCCACCCAAGCCTGCAAAGCCTTCACCGCCTTGGCCGCCCCCGCCGGGTTGTGGCCTTGCTCGGCCAGCACGGCATCCACCACGTCATAACGGTAGCCGTCCTCCAGCAGCATGTTGCGCTGCCGTTCGACGATGAAGGTCAGGCAATCCTCTAGCTTATCTGGGGAGGTCTTAACCGGCAACCGCGAGCCAGCCCAAGATAATCCCTCGCGCAGATCGAAATCCAGCTCCCAAGCGATTAGGTTCTGCACCAGGCCCAGCGCCGTGCGGCGCAGCGCGAAGGGGTCCTTGTTGCCGCTGGGGGCCAGACCGACACTGAACAATCCGGCCAGGCTGTCCAGGCGATCCGCCAAGCCGATCACCAGCCCCAGCTTAGACTCAGGAGAGGCATCCCCACTGTAGCGCGGCAGGTAATGTTCGTAGATCGCCGTGGCGACTTCCTCAGGCTCGCCTGCCGCCAGGGCATAATAGCGCCCCATCTCGCCTTGCAGCGAGGTCATCTCCACCACCATCTTAGTGGCCAGATCAGCCTTGCACAGCGCCGCGGCCTTGGCCGCCACCGCGCCTTCGGCCTTGTCCAGCCCCACGGCCGGGCCTAACAACTCTACCAGCGCACGGATGCGCACGGTCTTTGCACCGTAAGAGCCTAGGTCTTCCTGGAAAGTGAGCGTGTGCAGTTCGTCGATGTATGCGTCCAAGGGGCGCTTTAGGTCTTCCTTGATGAAATAGGCGGCGTCCTCGAAGCGCGCCTGGATGACTTCCTCATTCCCCTTGGCGATGATGTCCAGGTGCTTCACCCCGCCGTTGCGCACCGTGATGAAGTAGGGCAGCAGCTTCCCACCCTTTTCCACCGGGAAATAGCGCTGGTGCTTCTTCATCACAGCCACCAGCACCTCGCGCGGCAGTTCCAAGTGAGCTTTATCGAAAGCGCCCCGCAGTGCCGTGGGCGCTTCCACCAGATTGGCGACCTCTGCCAACAGCGCGGCGTCCTCCTTCACCTCGCCCTTGACTTCTGCCGCCAGCGCCCCCACCTGCTCCCAGATCGCCTTTTGCCGCGCCTCCACATCCAGGATGATGCCCTGGGCCTTCAAGGCCTTGAAATAGGCCTTCGGCGAATCCAGCGCGATGCTCTCCGGCTGGCTGAAACGCAGCCCGCGCGTGTGGTCTCCAGAGGCCAGCCCGGCGTATTCGAAGGGGATCACCTGATCGCCGTGCAGCGCCAGCAGCCAGCGGATGGGCCGCGAAAAGGGCACATTGCTGCTGTTCCAGCGCATCGGCCGCTCGAAGTGCAAGTTGGCGACCAATTCTGGCAACGCCTCGGCCAATACCTCCCCGGCCGGGTGGCCAACCTCCTTAACCAGCGCCACGGCGTAGCGCCCGCCATCCATCTCGCGCACTTCCAGGTCTTCCACCGCCACCCCCTTGCCGCGAGCGAAGCCCTCAGCGGCCTTGGTCGGCGTGCCATCGGCGCCGAAGGCGCGTTGGGCGGGAGGCCCTTTGACCAGCTCTTCGCGGTCATCCTGCTGCGGCGCCAGCGCGTTCACGTGCACCACCAGACGGCGCGGCGTGCCCAGCACCTCAACGCCCTTGTGGGCCAGCCGCAATCTACCCAGCAGCGCCGGAACTTCGGCTTTCAACTGCGCCAACGCATCCGTCAAATCTCCGACCGGCAGCTCCTCCGTCCCAGTCTCGAGGATGAAGTCCGCCGGCCCCCCAAGCGCCGCTACTTTGCGCTTGCCTTTGGCGGCTTTGCTGCCAGCCTTTGTCCCACCTGCCGCGCCCTCCTCGTCTTCCAGCCACGGGTATTCCAGGCGCTGGCGCTGCTCGCAATACAGCTCCGCCACCCGCCCAGCCAATCCCCGCATGCGCCGGAAGTAGCCCTGCCGCTCAGTCACCCCGATGGCGCCGCGCGTATCCAGCACGTTGAAGGCGTGCGAGCACTTCAACACGTAATCGTGGGCCGGCAGCACCAGCCCGGCTTTCAGCGCGTTCTCTGCCTCGGCCTCGTACAGCCCGAAGATTTCGTGCAGCCGCGCCACGTCGGCCACCTCGAAGTAATACTTGCTGTGCTCCTGCTCGGCTTGCAGGTTCACGTCGCCGAAGGTGCGGGTTTCATTCCATTGGATGTTCTGGAAACCCCTCACCCCTTGCAGCGGCGCGGCGATACGATCCAGCCCATAGGTGATCTCCACAGAGACCGGATCGAGCGCCAGGCCCCCAGCTTGCTGGAAATAGGTGAACTGAGTGATCTCCAGCCCATCCAGCCACACCTCCCAGCCCAGGCCCCAGGCCCCCAAGGCCGGGGATACCCAGTTGTCCTCCACGAAGCGGATGTCGTGCTCCGCCGGGTTGATGCCAATGGCCTCTAGCGAGCCCAGGTAAAGCTCCTGGGGGTTGCCCGGGTCGGGCTTCAAGATCACCTGGTACTGGTAATGGGTCTGCAAGCGGTTGGGGTTATCGCCATAGCGCCCATCGTCGGGGCGCACCGAAGGCTCGACGTAGCCCACCCGCCACGGCTCCGGCCCCAGCACCCGCAGGAAGGTGGCGGGGTTCATCGTCCCCGCTCCCACCTGGGTGTAGTAAGGCTGCCAGATCAAGCAACCTTGCTCGGCCCAGTACTTTTCCAGGGCCATGATCATCGTCTGGAAATTAAACGCTTCGCTCATAAATGTTAGGTTCGTCGTCCATTGTGAAGGATTGATGACCAGATTATAACCTCGCCCCCTGATTTCCAAGCGCCCGAAGGCCGCCCACTCCCTGACGCAGCCGAGAGCGCTAGCGCTGCCCTTTGCGATTCGAGTAGATGCGCATCCCTACGCCGGTCAACATCAAGGCAATCCCGATGCCCAACAGCAGCAACGCCACGCCGAACACGCCCAGCAGCGGGGAGCGCCCCCCATCTTCCGCCGAGGAGCCCGATTGGCCGCCGGAGCCAAGCTGGGCGCCGAAATTGATGTTGGCGTCGTCACCGGCACTGACCTTGAAGGCTTTGTTCAGCACCGTGGTGGGGTTGTAGCCATCCGGGATCGCCGCCGTAACGTTGTAATCACCCTCCGGCAGGTCTTCAAAACAAATCGGGTCGAGCCCCTCGACTGTGTTGGCGGTGTTCGAGTACAGGCCATTACGCTCGCTCACGCTGATCGCCCCACCAGGGATCGCCTCCTCCTCTTCCTGGCGAAGGGCATCGCCGTTCACGTCGTTGAACAGCAGCACGCAGATGATGCCGGTTCCCGGCCCTTCGGTGGGCGTCGGGCTGGCTGCTGCCGCGGCGGTCGCCTGCTCCGGCGCTGCGGTCGGCTCTACCACCTGCCCCAGTAGCAAGATCTGCCCCGGTACGATCACGGTTTCTCCGGGATCCAGGTTATTTAGCAACCGCAGGTCATCTACTGTGATCCCCGCGAGCCCGGCGATACGGTCGAGCGTATCACCTGACTGCACCACGTACAGGATACGTCCATCCAGCCCAGGTGTCGGCGTGGGGAAGGCCGTCAACTGGTAGCGCGGTGCGGCCTCTGCCGGGAGATACAACCCTGCCGCCAGCAGCGCCAGTATGACAAAACCCAATACCACAAAGCCTACTTTTCGCATTGCTGCACCTGTCCGGCGATTATATCATCCAACGGAGCGTTTATAATAGCCCACAATTCCACGCCGTTTACCCTCGTCCCGCCTGCGGGCGGGCCGTGCGCAGTTTAGCTTGCCAAGGAGGATGCGCCATGAACCCCTTCGGTTTCACCCAAGATCAATGGCTCGATATCGGCATCTCGGCCTTCATCGTGTTCGCCACACTGTTGCTCGGCCGCTGGCTCATCAACCTCATCCTGAATCGATTAGTGAAACGTCTCACCTCCGCCACCAAAACCACCCTTGACGATGTCATCATCGATGCCATTCGCCCTCCGCTCCACTGGCTGGTCGTCGTCCTCGCCCTGCAACTCAGCCTTGAGCGCCTCGCTTTCATCGAGACGTTGGGGGAGCTGGAACTAGCCGACCTCTACTTCGTGCTTTACCTTCTGCTGGTCTTCATTCTGCTATGGCGTTTGATATCGCGCATCTCGCAGTGGTACCTCCGAGAGATCGCCCCCACCACCGAAACCAACCTCGACCTGCAGGTCGTACCCTTTATCAGCCGCATCTCCCTGATCCTCTTGGCAATCATCGCCGCTATCATGCTGCTCAGCCGCTTCGAGGTCGAGATCGGCGGCCTGGTCGCTACTCTGGGCATCGGCTCGTTGGCCATCGCCCTGGCCGCTCAGGCAGCACTCTCCGATACCATCAGCAGCATCCTTATCATGGTCGACCGCCCCTTCCGCATCGGTGACCGCATCGAGATCCAGGATTTGGATACCTGGGGCGATGTAGTCGATATCGGGATGCGCAGCTCTCGTATTCGCACCCGCGATAACCGCATGGTGATCGTACCCAACTCGATCATCGCCAAAAGCATGGTAGTGAACTACTCTTACCCCGATACCCAATACCGCATCCAGATCGAGGTCGGCGTAGCCTACGGTACCAATCTGGAACACGCCCGCCAAACGATCATCGATGCCGTGCGCGATGTCGAAGGCGTGTTGCCCGATCATCCGGTGGAGGCGCTTTTCTTGCAGTTCGGGGATTCAGCACTCATCTTTCGCGTGCGCTGGTGGCTCGAATCCTATATTGACACCCGCCGCATGTTTGATAGAGTCAATACCGCCATCTACAACGCCCTGGAAGCCGCCGGTATCGAAATGCCCTTCCCCCAGCAAGACGTCCACCACAAGATCGACCCCGCCGACGCTGGCCAGATCGCCCAAATCCTCGGCCCCTCCCAATCTCGCCAATCGTGACCTCTCCCTCATCCCCTCCCGGGCGCTTGCGCCCCTTCGATCTCCGCCGCGACCTAGCGCAAGTCGCCGACCTGGTAGAGAGCTGCTTTGCCGAGCATCTCGACGCCGAGGGACGAGAATTCGTGCGCCGCATGCGCGCCGCCTCCCGCGGGAGTTCAGTATTCGGCTGGGCTTCAGCCGGAGCGGAACGCATCAGCTTGCCTCTCAACGGTTTCGTGTGGGAACTGAATGGCGAACTGATCGGCAACCTGAGCCTGATCCCAGCCTACGCCCACAAGCGCCGCGCCTACCTGATCGCCAACGTAGCCGTGCAACCAAGTCATCGCCAACAAGGCATCGCCCGCGCCCTCACTGGGGAAGCCCTACAATACATCCGCAGGAAGGGCGTGAAGGATATCTACCTTCAGGCCCGCCACGACAACCCTGCCGCGCTGCACCTCTACCATAGCTTCGGTTTCAGCGAGCAGACCCGCCGCACCACCTGGCAATGCAGCCAGCGCCTGGCCTCCCTGCCGCCTACCCCAGATCAGGCCTCAGTGGCACCGCGCAGGCGGGACGACTGGCCCCAGCAGCAGGCGTGGCTGGCCGAGAACTATCCATCCCAGGTCGCCTGGCACCTGCCGCTCGACCTCAAGTTGCTCCAGCCTGGGTTCTGGGGTGCGCTGCTGCGGGCGCTGGGCGAAGATCGCCTCCGCCAGTGGGCAGCCACCCAGGATGACCACCTGATCGGTGTTTTGAGCGCCCAATCCTCTCCCAGCCCGATCGTCCGGCTGTGGCTGGCCGCCCCACCCGAGCACGACGAGGCAGCCATCGAAGCCTTGCTGCCCCGCGCCCGCGCCACGCTGCCTCGAGGCCACACCCTGACACTCAACTATCCCGCCGGGCGCGCCAACGCCGCCCTACAGGCCGCCGGCTTCCAGCCTCACCACACCTTGATCTGGATGCACAAGAGCCTCGCTGCCTCATAGCCAGGCCGGGCTGGCGGTGGTCATGGACCGCTGCATCCAGGTCGAGCACCGCCGCTCGATGCACTGAACGATAAAACGGCGCCCGAACGGACGCCGTTTTGATGATAGTCTTTCCAAAGAGGGACTATGCCGGGGCGTGAGCCTTTTTCTTGGCTTTCTCCGACACTTCTTCCTCCGGACGCTGCCAGGGGGTGCCGATCATCGGCAGCAGGAAGTAGTCCAGACCATAGTAGCCGGCCACCTTCCAAGCCAGGATCAAGCTCACCGCCACAACGAACAGCAGTGGGTTGCTGCTGGCGGAGCCAGCCATCATGAAGTTCCAATTCATGAAGCCGCCGAAAAAGGCCGCGATCCCAGTGAAAGCGCCCAAAATCAGCGCCACACCCACCAGGAACTCACCATAGGCCACCACTTTGGCGAACCAGGTGTAAGCCTCCGCATCCAGCAGGAACTGGATGAAAGAACGGTACCAAGCAAAGGTGATCGCAGGACGCCCGCTTTCTGGCACGACCACGATCCCAGACCAGAAGCCTTGCAACGCAGACCCGCCGCCCGTCCAGGCAGCGTTTCCGATCTTGTGCAAGGAGGCATCGATCCAGCGATAGCCCAGCCAGACTCGCAAGATCACCCACACCCAAGCCGTCCTCTTGTCGTTAAGCAGCCTCACCACAAACGGCGGATCCTGGATGACCTGCCCCCAACGCGTACGTACAGTTTTCATGT
>Ga0209164_1001606_pt1 | contig 27995 bp, 27 predicted proteins | sample MTBNYHSulfiMetaG_FD_187458 | JGI IMG/M metagenome (GOLD analysis project Ga0209164, IMG submission 187458) | Enrichment culture microbial communities from rom New York Harbor, USA that are MTBE-degrading - MTBE-NYH (New York Harbor Sulfidogenic)... | ecosystem: Environmental > Aquatic > Marine >... | reverse complement strand
TGGCCTTCGTTGCGAAACACCGAGATGAAAATACCAAGACCGGGCACAAACCGGGCCAGCTTGATCAGGGAGAGAAAGGATGCCATCATGATCCACCCTTGGGGAACACCAAAGAAAAAGCTGAGCCAGTAGGGAAAAACCACGAGAAAATCCACCAGACCGAGAAAAGAAAAGGCATAATCCCAAAAGGCCCTTAATGGGCTTCCATAAGATCCCACAGGGGAGGCCCACAGCCTCACCGCATACTCCAGGGTGAAGACAGAGAACGCCCCAAACGAGACGGTCTTGAAGATCCGGCCGCAGGATGGCGCCAGATCGGGGACCGTGGAAAGGATGGCCTCAAGAACGATGAGTATAATGGCCGCGAGTATGACGAGATAGGCCGTGTGACGGGCCAGTGAAGGATCGCCCACAGGGGCAATGGCTTTATACGCCTCTTCTCTTAGATGCAGACTCATGCTCACATCCCTTTTCAAGATAATACGGATCGGTTCATCCCGCAGGGGCCAGTCTTCTCGTTTCCACTCACCGCATAAGCAGGAGCACAATGCCTGATTCCGGGGAATGAGTCAAGAGGGACCTTTGCACCGTCACAAATAAGGGCACCCACCCCCTGTCCTGTTTGAACGCTTGTCCGTCTTTATTATCCGTGATCAGCCGTGCGCTGACGAAACCGGAGGGCACCGATAACGGGGACAACTCCGTTTTCTGGTGGTGTATGGATCGAATTTTGTGATATAACCATGCCGTGTTGTTTCAACCACAAAAAAGTTATCAAATCCGGTGGTTCGACGGCTCAAAACCTGCTTCAAGGAGCAAGAATATCCCCGGCCCTTCCTGAAAGAGGAGAGAGCCGGGCCCTGATTCCCCCAAACCATGACGACGAACAGGCAACGAAAACCCTCCCACCCGTCAAAGGCCCTGAGGCATGCCCTTCGCGGGGTTATGCTCCTTGTCCTGATTCTGTTGGTGGGCACCATGGGATATGTCGGCCTGGAGGGCTGGCCGGTTCTCGACGCCCTGTATATGACCATCATTACCGTCACCACGGTGGGGTTCGGAGAGGTGAATGTTGTTTCAAGTTCAGGCAGGATCTTCACCATCTGCATCATCTTCATGGGTATGGGCATCATGGCCTACAGCCTCGGCATGGTTGCCCAGATCATGGTGGAGACGCAGGTAAGGACCATTCTGGGGAGGAGGAAATTGGGAAAGGAACTGCGATCCATCAAGAATCATTATATCGTCTGCGGATTCGGGCGTATCGGTAAGATCATCGCTCAGGGCCTGAGAAGCCAGGGGATCCCTTTGGTGGTGATCGATCAATCCCCGGACTCGAAGGAAATCCTGGAGGAGCAGGATACCCCCTATATTATCGGTGACGCCACCAGTGACGACATCCTCATCGAAGCAGGCATAGAGAGGGCCAAAGGGCTGATCACTGTGGTGCTTTCCGATGCCGACAATCTGTTTATCACCATGACGGCCCGGGGACTCAAGCCGAACCTGTTCATCCTGTCCCGGGCCGATGATGAGGCGACAGAGAAGAAGTTGATGAGGGCCGGGGCCAACAAGGTGGTCCTCCCCTACCTCATCGGCGGCATGAGGATGGTCCACACCATCCTCAGGCCCGCAGTCATGGATTTCATCGATTTCACCATGCACCAGGCCAATATCGAACTGAAGCTCGAGGAACTCCTGGTAGGGGAACGATCCGGGCTGAATGGCATAAGCCTGCTCCATTCGGGCATTCGGAAAGATATGAATGTCATCATTGTAGCCATCCGCAAAAAAGGGGGCGAGATGATTTTCAACCCGTCGTCGGAGACCCTGATCGAGGCGGGAAATACCCTCATTGCCCTGGGGCCTGCAAAGGATCTGGATCGGCTTTCCAAGATGCTGCTCCATTGAACCGGGTCGGCGGACGTGTTTCCGCCATGAGCAGACACAGGGTTTTAATCTTTGGCATCCTGAAATCTCCACGATGAGTGGGCAGACCCGACCACATGGTCCGGAAAACAGGGAGGGCGTAATGGAAAAAATGATGAAAAAGGTGAATCTATGTGTGTGTCTCCTGATAGCCTCAGGGCTTTTTATTATTCAGGCAGTCGATGCACGCGCGAATGGGGATCTCAGCACGGGCCAGACCGTATATGTTCCGGTGTATTCTCATATCTACCAGGGGGATCGGGAGAGTCCCGTCTATCTTGCGGTCACCCTCAGTATTCGGAACGTGGACCCGCAAAGGCCGATCGAGGTCTTATCGGCTGATTATCATGACTCCAAGGCCAATTTGCTGAAGAAATATCAGCAAGGGATTGCCCAGCTCCCTCCAGCGTCCTCGATTCGCTATGTGGTCCCGGAATCCGACAAGGCCGGAGGGTCCGGGGCCTTCTTTATGGTCACCTGGCGATCGGACAGACCGGTTAACCCGCCCATATTGGAGTCCGTCATGATCGGGACCAAATCCCAGCAGGGAATCTCGTTTACCTCCCGAGGGAGGATCGTCGCGGAAGGCGCCCTGGAAAAGGCCTCCATGGCCGAGCATGAGAAGATTCTCCGAATGGCCGATGGGTGGGTGCCTTCCCTGACATCCGGGAATATAGAAAAGGGGATGTCTTTTTATACGAAAGACGCGCTTGTGGCAGGGACCGGCAGGGCCGCGGTCTATGTGGGTCCAAAAAAGGTTCGCGAACTCCTCGCCCATTACCTGGACAATTACCATGTAACGGCCTGTTCCTTCCGGGTGCGGTCCGTCACTGTCGAGAAGGACTGGGCAGAACTTAGGGGAGCGTTCAAGGCCGTCTGGAAACCCAAAAAGGAGGGCGTGGCTGAAGAAAAGGAGTTCAGCAACTACATCTGGGTCCTGAAAAAGGAGACGGACGGATCGTGGAAGATCGCCCGCTTTTTGTTCTATCCGGCCGAGTGAATCTGGATAACAGGTTTCGGCTCTTGGCATCCAGCAGCGATAAGCAACAACGGATAGCCGAATACCGCGTTCGCGTTTCAAATATCTTTGGATAGCTTTTTCGAGCAGACGGCATCGTCTCACCGCTGCAATCTGTTGGCCACGGGTAAGAGATTTGCGCGCAGACGGAAACGATATTCCCAGTTTGCGCCTTAAAGAATGCATGGCCCCCCTGCTCCCTCACGGCCCCGTAACGCACCAATCCCGGGCCTCCGCACTCCGCCGGATCCTTACCCTTCGCCAACACCGCTTCCGCCTTCAGATCCATATTCACCCGTTCGCCACAGCCGGGCATTGTTGAACAGGTACCCTGGAGGCGAGCTGGGCCGGCGGTGAAGGGCGCCAACCGGATCGACCCGTTGTAACGCTGCGGGATCACTCCCCGGCAACAGATTTATAGGCATTTCAGGCCGATGGAGCATATGGCCATTCAACCGATTTTCTGAAACGCGGGGATTTTCTCTTATGATCTACCTTGCCTATGATGGGTCTCTGAACGGCGATTGGATTTCGTGGTATGCTATTCGAATGGCGAGCCGTACACCCCAGAAGAAACTCGTTGGGGTTCATGTTTTGGACGGAAAATTCCCGGCCGAGCAGCTGGAGATGAAAATCAAGGCCTTAGAAGCCAACTGCCGGTCCCAGCAGGTCGAGTTGGTCAGCAAGGCCTGCCCGCTGGTGAATCAGAGCGTTTTTCAATCACTGACGCGATTCATCCCCGAAGGAAAAGAAACCATCTGTGTGTGCGGCACCCGTAGTCGATCCAAGATGAGAGGATATTTGGCCGGGACCTTATCCGCCAGACTTCTGCGACATCACAGGTTTAACGTGCTTGCGATTCGAGTGGTCCAGCCGGGAATTTTTGGAAATGCAAGACAGTTCCTGCTGCCGCTTGCCGGGCATCCTCGAAAGCTCGAGACCCTTTCACCGTTTTTGCGTTTGTTTCGCCCGGATATTCAAGACGTTTACCTGCTCCGGACCATGGCGGTTTCCGCTTTTCGTCTACAGCACCTTTCCTCCGAACAGAGGCGATCCTTATTGAGAAGAGGTCGATCCTATCTGAGCGAAGCCGCCGCTGAGATTGCCCGGGAGTTTGCCTCTGCTTCTTTTCACCTGGATATCCGGGTAGTTATTTCAGACGATTGGCCGAGAGAAATCCTCATGCACGCAAGCCACTTGAAGGTGCAGTTGATCCTTTTGGGGGCCTCTGAAAGGACGCTTCCAGCAAGATTTTTATACTATGAAAACGCGCTGGAGCGAATTCTCACGCGAACCCCCTGTGATATGGGAATTTATCGAGGCCTCTGAACGATATGAGAGAAATCCAGCATCTTGACCCGGAAGCGGTTTTCAGTGCGCTTGGCGGCAGGGCCGAAGGTTTAACGAAAAGCGAGGTCCATGAACGCCTGTCGGGGGTGGGTAAGAATACCTTTGAAGTCCATGACCGCTGGAAGCCATTCCGCTCACTGATCAAACAGTTTACCAATTTTTTTACCATTCTTTTGAACCTGTCGGCGGTCATCTGTTTTATCGCGCATGCCATTCAGCCCGGAGAAAGCATGAATATCCTGGGCTGGGCGCTTTTGGGGGTTTCTCTGCTGAATGCAACGTTCAGCTTTATCCAGGAATATCGGGCTGAAAAGGCGATGGAGGCCCTTAAAAAGTTCCTGCCCCAACACGTCTTGGTCAGGCGAGAGGGGAAAACCGCCGATATCCTGGCGGAGGACCTTGTCCCCGGAGACCTGCTGATCATCTCGGAAGGCGATCGCATTCCCGCCGATGCACGGATGGTGAATGGCGACGAACTGGTGGTCAATAATGCCCCTCTAACCGGGGAGGCCAAACCGGTCGCCTTGAATTCCAAGCCCAGTGAAAAACGGCTGTCCGAAAGCAATAATGTAGCGTTTGCCGGTTGTTCGGTTATTAAAGGGAGTGGTGAAGCGGTGGTCTTCGCCACCGGTCTGCGAACCGAATTCGGCAAGATCACCCATCTTTCTCAATCCATCAAACCGCCCCCTTCGCCCCTTGAGCGGGAAACCGGCCATATGGTGCGGGTCTTGACCATCATCGCCACCCTGATGGGATTTTCTTTTTTCCTCTACGGGATTTTGACCGGTAGACCCTTGTGGGTCAATCTGGTTTTCATGATGGGAATTATTGTCGCCAATGTCCCTGAAGGATTATTGCCGACATTTACGCTGTCATTGGCCATGGGCAGCCTGCGCATGGCGCGCAAAAATGTATTGGTCAAGGGATTGAACGCGGTGGAGGCCTTAGGCGCGGTTCATGTCATCTGTACCGACAAGACCGGCACCCTGACCCTGAACGAGCTGACCATCACCCGGATTGTCGATCCGTCCACCGGCCAGAATATGCCGGAGGAAAAAGAAGGCTTTCTGCTTCGAGCGGCCTTATGCGCCTCCGAAGTTCATGAATCGGAAAAAGGATTTTCAGGGGACCCCCTGGATGTTGCTGTTGCCCGGATCTACACGGAAAGAGGTCACAATGTTGCAACCCTGCTGGAAAACACCATCCGGCATTTTGCCTTTGATGTAGAGAAAAGGCGGTCAGCCGGGGTCTACCATGCCGGGGAAGAGAGCATTTTTGGGGTCAAAGGAGCATGGGAAGCCATCCGACCGCTCGTTTCCCATGTCCAAAACGAAATGAATCCCCTTCCCATTCCGGCGGATGAGCCCCAATTGAACCAAGCCGAAGCCGTCATGCGCAGGATGGCTTCCGACGGATTCAGGGTGATTGCAGTCGCCCACCGCCCCATCGACGCCATCGAGCAGGGGAACATCCTCGATAGCTCACAGGACGGGTTGGAGACAAATCTCATTCTTACCGGTTTCCTGGGCATTGAGGATCCCATTCGCAAGGAAGTGCCGCAAGCAGTGAAAAAATGCGCCAGCGCCGGAATCGAGGTCATTCTGATTACCGGGGATCACCCGGACACGGCCCTGGCGGTTGCCCGTAACAGCGGCATCGTCGAAAAAGAAAGAGGGCATACGGTGCTTACCGGCGACGTTCTTGCGACCCTGACTCAGAGAGAACTTATCAAAGAACTTGAACAGGGGGTCCGAATTTTTGCGCGCAGTACGCCGGAGGAGAAGATGAAAATCGTTGCCGCCTTGAAGACCATGGAAAAGGTGGTTGCCATGACCGGCGACGGAGTCAATGATGCGCCGGCCTTAAAGAGCGCGGATGTCGGAATCGCAATGGGCAGGGAAGGAACCGACGTGGCCCGAGAATCCGCCCAGATCATTCTTCTCGACGATAATTTCGCCTCCATCGTGGCGGGAATTGAGGAAGGCCGGACGGCATACGGCAATATCCGGAAATTCACCAATTACGTTCTGGTCAGCAACGGCCCGGAAATCCTCCCTTATCTCATTTACATATTAATGCCGGTTCCCCTGGCTTTGACCGTCATTCAAATTCTATCCATTGACCTTGGAACCGACATCATTCCGTCGATGGCCCTCGGTCAAGAGCCTCCCGATCCGGAAGAAATGGAAAAACCACCGAGGGATCGGAACAAAGGATTGTTGACGTTGCCGTTAATCGCCCACAGTTACCTTTTTCTGGGGCTGGTGGAAGGCGCTTGGTCATTGTGCCTGTTCTTTTATGTGCTGGTTCAAGGCGGCTGGAAATACGGCCAGGATCTCTCGTCGATCGATCCGCTTTATCAATCGGCAACCGGCATTACATTGTCGACCATCTTGCTGATGCAGATCGGCAATCTGCTCGGCAGGCGGTTTACCGGCCGGTCAGGACTGGACATGGGCATTTTTCGGAATCGGCTCATGGTGCTCGGTATCGCCATCCAAATCGCTTTTTCCTGGGCTGTGCTCTACTTCCCGCCGGTGCAAAAGATCCTGAGAACGGGTCCGGTGGACAAGGAAATTTATTTTCTCGCCTGGTTCGGAATTCTGTTGATTTTTGGGATGGACTACCTCCGAAAAACGCTTGCCAAACGGATTTTTGGAGGGCAAGAAGAAACGGGGCGCCTCATTCCATAATCAGCACATCCGAATCGGGCGCCTGCACGTCGCGGCCAAGCTTTTCGATGACCGTCTTCTGATAACGACGATTCATGGCTTCCCTCCGCCGTTCGATTATCCCCCCGGCATCCAAACATGGCGTAGCCTTTAATGAATACACCCTGAAGTATTGGAGATTGACATGAGTTGTCGCTAACGTTACTCTGTCCTGCAGTTGATTGTCAGATCAGGCGATCCTGAAGGCAGAAGGGAATTTCAGTTCACTCCAAATCCAAGGGAGGATACCGTTATGAGCGACAAACGAGATGCCTATGTACAGAAACTGAAGGCAATACTGGATGAGTGGAACGCCGAAATCGACATGCTGGCGGCAAAGGCCGATCAGGCCGAGGCAGACGCGAAAATCGAATATCACAGACGCCTGGAAGACCTGCGCGCAAAGCGGGCGGAACTTGAAGGAAAAATTGCGGAACTGCAAGAGGCCGGCGAGGGGGCCTGGGAGGATCTCAAGCAGGGGCTTGAAAACTCGTGGGAGATTCTCAAGACAAGCTTCAGCAGGGCCAAATCCGAGTTCGAGAGGGGCTACCGCGAAGGCCGTGAGGACTGACACATAGCGGCCCAGGCAGAGTGCTTTGAAGAGGAAGGCGGCTTCAGTGAGCGCCTTTAGCGGGTCCGGTCCGCCCGGCGAAAGTCCGATAGATAAAGGCAGATGCCATGCAAAATCGATTAGCCACGTTGCTAAAGGGGGTTTTTGGGCGGGGATCCAAGGAGGAGACCGTTCACCGGAGCACGGTGCAGGTCAGCGCCCTGGCCTCACTTGAGCAGATCCTGGCGCGGCCCGACAGCCTTCCGGAGCGGTACTTAAGATTCTTCCTGCCGACACCCCTTGAGGATGAAAGGCTCCTTGTGGACCGCGAGGATGAACTGGATCGGCTGGAGAAGGCCTTTCGAAACTGGCGGGACGGTCATCCCACCAGCGTGGCCCTCGTGGGTCCCCAGGGCTGCGGCAAGACCACCCTGATGAATTGCTTTGAAAAGAGGGCATCACCGGACCATCGGATCATCAGGCATGACATCACGACACGGTTGAGCACCGAGTCGCTGGTACTTGCCTTTTTCTCGCGCCTTTTTCAATTGGAGACCTCCTTTGACACGGTCGAGCCTCTGATCCATGCCATCCTCCATGCCGAATCCAGGTGCCTCCTCCTGGAAGGCGGCCACAATCTCCTCCTCCGCGTGGTGGACATCCGAAAGGCCGCCGAGACATTCCTCTACATCATGCTGTGCACGCGTGGTCGGCACTTCTACCTCCTGGCCTGCCGGCAATTGCCCTGGAAAAACATGGATCGTCATGTAGGGGCATCACGCTATTTTTCTCATGTCATCACCGCGGATTCACTCTCAGAGGAAGGCCTGAGGGATGCATTGACGCTGCGGTTGAAGGCGTCGGGGGTACAGGTGAGGTACTGCAGCTCGGAAGAGGAAGTGAAACAACAAAAGGCGGCCGACGGGAATGCCCAGAACGAACAGGAAGGCGGCTTTTATCGGGCCGTGTCGGTCAACAGCGGACGCAACATGTACGCGGCCCTTTATTTCCTCCTCCTCTGCTGCCGGTATGACTCAGGGACCCAATCCTTTTGCCTCTGCCCGCCGGACGCCCTGGACATGGCCTTTATCAGAGAGATCGACCGGCTTCACTTGCTGACCCTGGCCGAACTGGCAGGCCATGGGGTCCTCTCCCTCCAGGAACACGGCCGGATCTTTCGTACGGACCCGCTCAGGAGCAGGATCGTCTTTGAATACCTGGAACAACTGAGACTGGTCAACCCGGTCCTCATCCAGGACAACAGCGAAGAGACCGTGTACGATCTCTCGCCTGTGGTCCATCATTTCATCACAACCGCCCTGGACCAACTCAATCTGATCTATTGATCAACGGCAAGGAGGATGATGTGAAAGAAGAACTGATCCAGTCCCTCGGAGATCTCCTGGACCTGGAAGTCGTCGTGAAAACGGTCGGGATTCTGATCCTGACCTGGTTGATCCTCCTGGGGATTCGCCGGCTTTCCTCGCTGCTTGCAGACAAGTTCCCCCGGAGACGCGTGCAGGTATCCAGCATCTTTCCCATATCGCGCCTGGCCGTATGGGTGGGGGCCATCGCCTTCATCATCACCAGCGTCATCCGGCCGCAGCTCAACACCCTGGTTGCCATCTCGGCCACTGCCGGCGTGGCGCTCGGACTGGGCGCCCAGGAGCTGGTAAAGAATGTCCTGGCAGGGATAACCATCCTGTTGGACCGGCCCTTCCGGGTGGGCGACATGGTAAAGGTGGACACCTACTACGGTGAGGTCACGCAGATCGGATTGCGGACCACTCGGCTGCATACCTTTGAGGACAGCACCATTACATTGCCCAACGGCTTCTTTCTCAACAAGGCGGTGAGCAACAGCAACTCCGGGGCACTGGTGGAACAGGTGGTGGTGGAGTTCTCCCTTCCGGGAAATGTGCCGGTTCGCGATGTCAAGGAGTTGATGCACGAGGCTGCCTTATGTTCCCCTTATGTATACCGCAAAAACCCGGTGGACGTCCTGGTGGAGGATCATTTCGACCATGGGTTCTTGACCCTTTTCAAAATCAAGGCGTACGTCATGGATGTCCGCTTTGAGCGCCTTATGGCCAGCGACATCACGGAACGCGTCAAGGAGGCGACCCTGGATCGCGGGCTGTTGCCCATGGAATGCCTGGTTCCCTTTTCACGCCCCGGACAGTACCCACCTTAAACCGGCAAACGGCGCCATGCGAAGACCCCGATCATCTTGAGACCCATATAGGACATCACTGCAATAAAGATATATTTGAGCTGCCTGGTTGGCAAGAGGAGGGCGGTCTTGGCCCCCACAACGGCTATCCGGATGCTGCACCCGGCCAAGAGGACCCCCTGGAGGCAGCTCAGAAAACCCGTTAAATAGGGGGGGGAGGCCCTGAAGGCCCAAACCGTTGATCAAAAAGGAGAGGGATCCGCCCATTGCCGTGAAAATCATCAGAGCGGTAGAGGGGCCCACGGTCTGGTGCATCTTGAATTTCAGAAAATAGACCCTGATGGGGATCATCAAGACACCCCCGCCGATACCGACAATGCCTGAGAGAATTCCCAGAGGTATTCCCCTTTGAATTTTTCAGCCTTGGAGGCGCATCCTCCCACTGACGTCCTGCGCGGTTTTTAAAGTTTATTGTAGACACACATCTTGGTATTCTTGGTGCATATGCCTCTGAAAAGAGGCTTTCCCGTGCATTCCTTTTCTATGATGTACTCTATGGAAGGCGGATTCCCGGCCGATACCCGTCTGAAGACCAGCACACCGATCGCTATCCCGGAGAAAAGAGAGGCGGCCATGGCGATCATGCCGCCCGCTATGCGGTAAGAAAAGCCATCCGTTAAAAAGGCGGCGAGGAGGATGCCTCCGAGGAGGCCCACTGCGGGGATGCCCAACAGCGAGGCCGCATTCCTCAGGAGCCCGGAACTATCCCGGAAAACAGCAACATAATCCCCGACCTCGGCCCCCACGCGGTTCAAGGCCTCAATGGTCAGGGTGGAGCCTTCCGTGGCGCAGTGGCAGACGTGACGATTCACCCGAGGCGAAGCCCCGGGGATGCCTGAACTGACCGGCTGAATCACCACCTCCGCCTTGCCGTCTTTTCTGAGCGTCGCTACAAATCCCTCATTCGTTGGCATTTGACCGATTCCTTTGCGTAAGCGTTCACGGTTCACAGATTCGGGGTTCAAGGTTCAAGGTTAGAGATCTCACAAAGGATCCCACCACTCCCACAGGATCCGGTCTCGAACTGGAGTACGGGATGGTCAATGCCATATCGATCCAAGAGCTCGTGACGGATCGTCTCCCCGAGCCTCTCCGTCTGGCTCACCCGTTGGTCCGTCACTTCCACATGACAGGAAAAACCGATGCTGGATGAGGAGATATTCCAGGCGTGAAGATAATGGACCCCGCAGACGCCGGGAATCCGCTCCAGAAATCCCTTGACCTCCTCAAGATCCAGCCCTTTCGGGGTGGCGTTCATCAGTATACCGGTACTGGCCTTGAGAATGGACCAGCAGTTTTTCAGGATGAAGAGGACGATGAGGATGGAGAGCAGGGGGTCCAGCCAGTACCAGGGCCTGAACAGCAATATGGCCCCGCTGAACAGAACCAAGACAGAAGTCAACAGGTCCCCCAGCATATGGAGGAAGGCCCCCCGGACATTGAGGCTGTGCTTTGAATCCCGATGGAGCAGCCAGGCGGAAAGACCGTTGCCCAGGATGCCAACGGCCGCCAAAAACATGACCACATTGCCAAGAACCGCCTGCGGGTGATAAAATCGATCCATTGCCCCGTAGACGATGAAGGCCGACGCCCCGATGAGAATGGCCACGTTCGTCGCGGCTGCCAGGATCTCTGCCCGTTTGTAACCGAATGTGTTTTGAAAGGAGGCGCCTCTTCTGCCGATGCGATGGGCGATATAGGCAATCAAGACAGCCGCGAAATCGCTGAAGTTATGGGTCGCATCAGAGATGAGGGCCACGCTGTGGGCATAAACCCCTCCGATGACCTGGGCCACGGGGATCATGAGGTTGAGTGCCAGCGTCAACAGGAGCCGGGATCCGCTGGTGTCTTTGACATCCCCATGATGGTGTGGGCAAACGCCGGTCGAACCGTGAACGTGCTCCACCGGTCCTGCGCGGTCAGGTCCATCCCCGATTTTATGAGGAGCTTCCATCGTTATCCCTTCCGGCTATCTGACGGCCTTCATTCACCGGAAGACCGATGGCGCACGCCTGGACACCCATTGCGCCCGATTGCCATGCAGCCCCCCATATCTTCCCGGCAATGGTTTGGATGACCCTGTTTCCGATGGGATGCCGACCCATCAAAATCGGTTGCCTCCTTCTCGTGACACCCTCCATGCAATGGGTTCCGGATTGCCGCTGATCCCGTTCACCACCCGGCGAACATCCGGGAGGCATCACCTCCCCTTGGGGTTTTTCGTAACACAGTTGCATCTGTTGGCCTTCTTTTCTCTCTGAATCCTCTCCAAGATGGTGGATCGGCCGTGCCGCAAGAGATCATCCCGAATGTCTTCAACGGAATAGCCGAAACAATAACAAATGATTTCGGAATCATGTTCGTGGCTATTCATACGGCTATCATCTCCCTACGGCAAAGTATCCCCGATATCCTTGTCCAGAAGGGCGATGCGGTGCATGGATGTAAATACAGGATTGCGCTAACGCCGAAACATCTCTTTCCCATAACTCTCAAGCGACATGACGTCTGCTTCCCTCTATAAAGAAGAGAAAAACGGATTGATGACAAAATAGACGCCCAGCAATGCAATCACCGCGCCCGCCCCTTTTCGGAACCAGTTCCCGGCCCCCTGCCAGGAGCTGTTCTCCATGACCTTTTTCACCGCGGCCGTTGAACTCCCTGCCGCGACAATAGGGAGACAGTGGCCGACAGCGAACAGGAGAATGAACAGGATCCCCGTGGCAATCTCCTTTTGAACCGTGATGATGGCCAGGATGGGGGCGATGAACCCGAAGGTGCACGACCCGGAAAGGACCCCATAGGCCAGCCCGAGGGTGAATGCGCCGAAGGGGCCTTTCAGGTTCAGACGATAGAGGAGACTTCCGGACATGGAGCACTTTTCAACACCCAGCATTCCCAGGGCGACCCAGATTAGAATCAGCCCGATTAAGACCTGCCAGTAGTTCCCCACATCCCCCAGCATGCGGCCCAGGAGGGCGCAGATGATACCGATCAGGGCAATGGTGATAAAGAGCCCCGATGTGAAGGCCACTGAATAGAACCCCGCCTCTTTCGGCTTCAGGAGCGTCTGTTGGCCGCCTACGTAGGCCACGATAAGCGGGATGGAGGCCAGGTGGCACGGACTAAAGACCACGCTGATCATGCCCCACAAAAAACAGCCCAGGGCGGCGATCATGGCGCCGCCTGCAATCCACTCATTCACGGTCAGAAAGATGCCCTGGAGCATTCACCCCTCCTCGTTATGTGCATCCCTGCACCGACTGCTTGACCGCCTGGATGTACGCTGAAAAGACCACTTTTTCAGCCCCTTCAGCGACGTTCCAGCCTCGAATGATCTCCTCGCTCTGCTCCTTTTCCCGGATGTTGATTTTCTGAAAACCCAGGCCCGAAAGGATCCCTTCCACCTCCCCGGGTGAAATGGCCCCGGCCACTCAGCCGGTATAGGCAGCCGGGTTGTCTCGAAGGGCCTTTGGGATCTCTCCGGAGCGGAGGATATCGGAGATAACGATCCGGCCCCCCGGCTTCAGCACCCGATGGATTTCATTGAAAACCGAGGCCTTGTCCGGGGAAAGATTGATGACGCAATTGGAGATGACCACATCCACGGAATGGTCCGCAACAGGGAGGGCCTCGATCTTCCCCATGCGAAAGTCCACGTTGCGGATGTTGAGCCTTTCGGCGTTAGCCCTGGCTTTATCAACCATTTCCTCGGTCATGTCCATGCCGATCACTTTCCCTGCTGGGCCCACCTGCCTGGCGGCCAGGAAGGCATCGAATCCCGCACCGCTGCCAAGGTCCAGCACGGTCTCACCCGGCTTCAGATCCGCTTTCCCGATGGGATTGCCGCAGCCCAGTCCCAGGTTTGCCTCCCCGGGCGCCAGAAGGAGATCCGCATCCTGATAGTCAAGGACCTTGCCGATCGTCTGGATATTTATAATGGGCGTGGGACCTCCGCAACATGAGGACCCACCCATTCCGCGCCTCCCCTCTGCGACGGCGGCGTATTTTTCCTTGACCAGGTCATGTATCTCATGGTCTCTATGTTCCATGGCATGAACCCTCCCTTATTCCCGCAAGCCCTCTCTCTTGTGGAAGTTTGCTCTTATTGCTGGCTACTTGTTGCCGGGTGCAGATCCATCCGAAGGTGGACGTTGGATGCCGGAAACGATCCCGGTTTCAGCCATCACCTGCATAAGGTCCTGCCCACGGCCATGGCACTGCCCTCAGCCCGGACCCAGGATCTTGAATAGCTGAATTCATATGTAGCTATATTCAACCCGCATTCACTCTATCGTCTGCAGATCTCCTCGCGACGAATCGACGGCAGTTTTTCCAAAAGGGGCGCCACCTGCCCATCCTCTTCCAACCAGTGACGAAGGTTTCCTAAGATCGCCGCTGCATAAGGGCTGCGGCCTCCGTCCGTAAGGTGGTAATTCACCCACAGACCGTCTTTTCGAAAATCTACGAGCCCGGCATCTTCCAGCAATTTCAGGTGCTTTGACACGGTAGGCTGGGCAACTCCCAAGGCGGCCTGCATCTCGCAGACACACATGGATTTGTGCTGCAGCATCTTGATGATCTTGACCCGGTTGGGATCGGAAAGGGCCTTCATCACCTTGACAAATGATTTCATAGGATATCCTCAATACATGATCATGGCCGGGTGAGACAGTTCCCACGCATCGAAACCTTCCCTTTCATTCCCGTCATTCGGATCATCGCGATCCAATAGCTATCTCCATGAATTATATTCTTTTTGTGGAATATAGTAGATTGATAATGACCTGTCAAGGATTTATTTGGTCGGAATCGCGCGACCCTTTTCCGATGGGTCAAGAAGCGCCTTCCTGTCATAGGCGGAGATTCCGGCACCAGACACTTCCCCGCGCTCCGTTCAGATCTCATATGACAGATGGACCCCGAATCCCTTGACATCGCGGGCATAGGCTTCTATCTTGATTTCCAAGGGAAATTCAAATGAATTTTCCGGGTCGGTCTATTTCGAGAAAATGGAGGTTTTATGGAGTTACTGGATCATCTGCATGTCTTTCCCTGGAACAGTATGTCGGCCAACAACTGCAACACCTATTTCATCGACACTGAAAAACGGGTACTGATAGATCCCGGCCATTATCATCTCTTCGATCATGTACGGGACGAGCTTGGGAGGCTTTCTCTCTCTCCTGAAGACATGGATATGGTCATCATCACCCACGGCCATCCCGATCATATGGAGGGCGTCAGAATATTTCAAGATACAAATGCGGTGGTGGCCGTCTCATCCTGGGAAGAAGAATTCATCCGGACCGTCGCCCCCCATTATGGAGCGGCCCTTGGAATTCCCGACTTTGAACCTGAAATCCTGCTCCATGAAGGGGATCTGAAGGTCGGGGATCTGGATCTTGAGGTCATCCATACACCCGGGCATTCCCCGGGCTCCATATGCCTCTACTGGCCGGACCAAAAGGTCCTTTTCACCGGCGACGTCGTGTTTAACCAGGGGATCGGGAGGACCGATCTTCCGGGAGGCAACGGAGAGGAACTCAAAGAGAGCATCCGGAGGATCTCCCGGCTTGACGTGGAGTACCTGCTGCCGGGTCATGGCGATATCGTGACCGGCAGGGAGGCCGTCAAAGACAATTTCAAGACCATCGAGGCCTACTGGTTTGCGTATTTGTGATTTCTCAAGCGACTGAAGTCAGAAAAGAGGCAGGGAGCAGGGAGCGAGGAGGCGGAAGCTGAAAGCTCAAGGGTGAAAGTAACCATCAACCAATAACCAGCCAAAGTCATGTCCCATCAAACGCCGTCCATCGATTTTGATCTGCGCCAGCTGGAAATATTTCGCAAGGTGGTGGATCTCAAAAGCTTTTCAAAGGCCGCGGACGCCGTCTTTCTGGCCCAGGCCTCGGTAAGTGAACGGATCAGCACCCTCGAAAACATGGTCGGGACAAGGCTCCTGGATCGCCTGGGCCGGGAGGTGGTCCCTACCAAGGCCGGAGAACTTCTGTATAAACACGCGGTTCTTCTTCTGGAGATGAGGCGGACCGCGTCCCTGGAAATGGCCGATTTTCTCGGCATCCGGCGGGGCGAGATACGCCTCGGAGGGAGCACCATTCCGGGAGAGTACATCCTCCCCAAGGTCATCGGCCGATTCTGCAGGGGATACCCCTCCCTTTGGGTGACCCTGGCGGTGGGAGACACCGTCAACATCGAAAGCCGGGTCCTGGCCGGGGACCTTGAATTGGGCGTGGTGGGTTCCAAAGGCTCCCACAAAAGCCTCATTCAGCATGAACTTTGGAAAGACGAACTGGTTTTGACAATCCCTGCCGGACACCGATGGTCGGAAAAAAGAGAGGTCACGGTGGAGGCCCTGTGTGAAGAGCCTTTTATCTTCAGGGAACCCGGATCAGGCACCTTCAAGATCCTCGACGGTTATCTCCAGTCCGCCGGATCATCCGGCCTCAGCGCCCTTAAACCCGTTGCATGCTTTGGGACATCGACCGCAATAAAGGAAGGGATCAAGGGAGGCCTCGGGGTTTCGGTCCTCTCATCGAGGGCGGTGGATACCGAACTGGAGACCGGCATCCTAAAGGCCCTCCGAATTCAGGGCCTTTCCATGTACCGGAATTTTTTCCTGATCAGGGACCGGCGGAGGATTGTCTCCCCCCTGTGCCAGGCCTTGATCGACTTCTTGTTAACCACCTCTCGGAAAGAGAAAAACGACCATGGGATTTGATGTGATGGACTACAGGGGAGACTGTTGAAAGGCCTATCTGGACATAGGACTATGTCTCAGGATACTCCCCCCGGATAAAACCTTCGAGTTTATTATCGAGAGCGAAAAGATGGAAAAGGTCAAAAAAGTAATCTCCCACAATCACGGGGAGGTTATCGCAGAGATCCCTGCGGATAATGATGTCCGGGTAAAAATCAGGAAAAAGGATTGATGGAATAAGGAATTGCGGCATGCCGGAATGCTGAGCTGACAGGATGGCGATTTTTTTGTTTCTTTGTGTCTCCGTGTCTCTGTGTGAGCCATTTTTGGAGGTAGGACTGTTGTCTCAGCTCACTTCAGCGACTTCCCCTACTTGACCCGGCTCCCCGCAACCGTCTCCGAGTCCGGGACCAGGAGGTGGAGTCCGGACCGGTCCGTGGCGGCCAGGACCATGCCGTGGGACTCCACGCCCATCAAGGTCGCCGGTTTCAGGTTGGCCACCAGCAGGACCTCCTTTCCGATAAGGGCCTCTTCGGCATAATGACCCTTGAGACCGGCCACCACTGTCCGCTCTCCGCCCACATCGACGGTTAGTTTTATGAGTTTTTTGGACCCCGGAACCGGCTCGGCCGACCGTATGACGCCGATCCTCAGGTCTATTTTCTGGAAATCCTCATAGCTGATCAGGGAAGGCTCCCCGGGCGGGGCCGCTTCCCGGTCCCCGAATGGGGTCGCTTCTTTTTCAGGGGCCGCAGGTCCTGTTGCCGATGCCTCCGGCTTCTTCTGCTCAATGCGGGGAAACAGGGCCGGCGCCTTGGTGATCTGCCGGGAAGGCCTTTCCGACCCCCACCTCATGAGGTCCTGAAGGGAGACGTCCTTCCCCTTTTTCGGCAGTGCCAACTGGCTCTGGATCTTTTCGGCAGATTCCGGGATAAAGGGCCACAGAAGACCGGCCACAATCCTCAAGGTCTCAAAGATGTGGCAAATCACGGTTCTAAGACGCTCCGGGTCTGATTTTGCCAGGACCCAGGGCGCCATCTCGTCGATGTATTTATTGACCCTGGCAATCACCTCCCATACGGCCATAAGGGCCTTGTGCAGGCCCAACTCCTTCATCAAAGCCCCGTAGGTGTCCACCAGGTCCAGAGCGCTCCGTTTCAGGGCCGCATCCGGTGCATGGGAAACCCCCGGCTCAGGCAGATCCCCCTTGAAATATTTCTGGACCATGGTGAGACTTCGGCTGACAAGGTTTCCCAGGTCATTGGCCAGGTCCGCATTGAGTCGGGTCACCAATGCCTCCTCACTGAACTCGGAATCCAACCCGAAAACCATCTCCCTCAGGAGAAAAAACCGGAACGCATCCAGGCCGTAGACGTCCACCAGTTCGAGGGGTCGAACCACGTTTCCAAGGCTCTTGGACATCTTGTCCCGGCTGATATTCCAGTACCCGTGCACATTGAGGTGCCGGTAAGGCTCGATGCCGGCAGATTTGAGCATGCAGGGCCAGTAGATGCCGTGAGGCTTCAAGATGTCCTTGGCGATAACGTGCTGGGCCCATGGCCAATAGGTCTTGAAACGGTCCCCTGAGGGATACCCGAGGGCCGAAACATAGTTGATGAGCGCGTCAAACCATACGTAGGTAACGAAATTGTCATCAAAGGGGAGCGTAATCCCCCATGTCAGGCGCGACTTGGGCCGGGAGATGCAGAGATCCTCAAGCGGCTCGGAGAGAAAGGAGAGGACCTCGTTTCTGTATCTCTCCGGCCTGATGAAATCCGGGTGCGTATGGATATGATCGATGAGCCATTCCTGATAGCGGCTCATCCGGAAAAAGTAGTTGGCCTCCTTGATCACCTCGGGCTTGGTCTGATGGTCAGGGCACTTTCCGTCCACCAGTTCCTTTTCCGTGTAGAAGCGTTCACAGCCGAAGCAGTAAAGGCCCTCATATTCGCTGAAGTAGATGTCTCCCTTTTCCTTGACCCGCTGCAGGATCAGCCTCACCGTCTCCTGGTGATCCGGGTCCGTGGTCCGGATGAACTGGTTGTACGAGATGTTCAACCTGGGCCAAAGGTCCCTGAACATCCGGCTGATCCGGTCCACATACGCCTTGGGAGACTGGCCCGATTGTTCAGCGGCCGAAACGATCTTATCTCCATGTTCATCCGTGCCTGTGAGAAAAAACGTATCCATGCCCGAAAGCATGTGAAAACGGTTTAAGACATCCGCAACAATAGTGGAGTAGGCATGGCCGATATGCGGTTCTGCGTTCACATAATAGATGGGTGTTGTGATATAAAATCGTTCAGACACGGGCTTTGCTGGTTACTCCTTTTTTGACTTTTTTCGCTTGAACAGACCCTCTTTCAAAAGGCCGGCACCCGTCGCGAGATCCTTGACCGGTATCTCGAGTTCAGTTCCCGAGTCCAGGGCCACGGTCACGGTCTCCTTGAGCACGTTCTGCCGGATGACCTTCCCTTCCCCCTCTGCGGTCATGATCCGTTTCCCGATCTTGGGGAAGTTCTTCTTGATCTTTTCATAGTACTCATGCTCAAAGGTGAGGCAACACATAAGCCTGCCGCACATCCCGGATATCTTGTTGGGATTGAGGGAGATGTTCTGTTTCTTGGCCATTTTGATAGTCACCGGATCAAAGGTGTTGAGGAAAGAGGTGCAGCACAGGGGACGACCGCAGGTCCCCAATCCCCCCACCATCTTGGCCTGATGACGGACCCCGATCTGTCTCATCTCAATCCGGGTCCTGAATCTTCCTACCAGGTCCTTGACCAGCTGCCTGAAATCGACCCTTCCATCCGCTGTAAAATAAACGATTATCTTGCCGCCGTCAAAGCGCCTTTCCACCGAGACGAGATGCATGGGCATGGATCGTTCCTTCACCTTCTGGTGACAATATTCAAATACCTCTTTCTCCAGATTGCAGTCGCTTTCATACCGTTCAATCTCTTCCCGTGTCGCCAGGCGAAAGATCTTTTTGAGGTTTTGATCAGCGCCTCCGCTGTTCAGGCTTTGAGGGATGGTGCAGACGCAGCCGATGGCAGGGCCTTCATCGGTAACAACCATCACCCTGTCCCCCTTGGCGAGAACAAAGTGACCCGACTCGAAATCATACACCTTTCCATGGGGTCTGAACTGTACACCAACGATTTTATTCATAGTAAGCTAAAGTGACTAAAGTGAGCTAAAGTGACTAACGCGGCAAAGCCGCAACCAAAAATTTATCACACAGAGACACAAAGAGATTTTCTTGTTTTTTATGCCAGGATTATAGGAAATAAGCCACTAAAGAATTTTTTGCGCCTTCTTGCCTGGCCTGTTAAACCGCAGCTCACCCATTTAACCGAGGCGGCCCTATCATGTTTCGCCGGTGAAATGTCTTTGAAGGCGCAGAATCGTGTCTCCCATAACCAGCTGGGTGTTTCCCATCCTGCGCACATCCCTGAGGGCCTGATCCACGGCAAGAAGGCTGTCTGTCAGATTTTTTATGGTAACATTTCGGGAGAGATTTTTCAACTGGTCTCGGAAATCGATATTCGTGATCAGTTGTTCTGTCCCCCCGGCTTTGACTATCACGAGATCCCTGTACCAGCTTCCCCAGAGGGCCAGCATTTCCAGCAGCCCAGGTTCACCGGTCTCCGCATTGTCCAGGCCCCTCTTCTCTTTGGTGGCCGACTCCATGGCCATCTCCAGGGCATCTCCCTTGGACAGGCGCGGCAGTTTCAAGAGTCCCGAAATCCACGCATCCCTTTTTTCTAAAAACAGATCCTCACTCATTCGAAGGGCACGTCCCAGACTGCCGCCCGAGGCCCTCGCCGCGATGGTTGCCTTCTGCCGGTCCAGACCTTTTTCTCTGACAAGCCAGTCAATCATCGCCTCCACAGGAAGCGGCTGAAAAGGGACCCGCTGGCAGCGGGATACGATCGTGGGGAGGAGATTCAGAGGTTCTACGGCATTGAGCACCAGGATATTGCCGGGGGGAGGCTCCTCCAGGGTCTTCAAAAAACTATTGGCCGCTTCACTGGTCATGGCCTCGGCCTGCTGGATGACGCATACCCGGTATCTTGCCGATACCGGGGCGAAACCGAGCCTCCGGTTGAGTTCCCGTATCTGCTCGATCTTGATGTTCTGCCCATCCGGTTTGACGGATATGAAGTCCGGGAAATTCCCTCCCGCCATCTGACGGCATGGGGGGCAGACCCCGCAGGCCTCGATATCGGTCGGCCCCCTGCAATTTAGGGCCATGGTCAAGGCTGTGGCCGTGCTCGTCTTTCCGCTTCCCGCAATGCCCGTAAACAGATAGGCATGGGGGATCCTCTCTGCAGACAACACGCGTCTGAAAAATTGCTTGGCCTTTTCCTGGCCTATGATCTCGGAAAAACGCATCGACATTCAATCTATGCCCTTAGGGCCTCGCAACTGACAACAGGCTGCAAGACACCAAGGCCAGTTTTTCATAGCGGAGTCCCTGACATAGGGCCTTAGTGTTTAGACCCAAATTTTCTATCACAAAAAACAAAAAAATCTCTCTGTAATTCGGTTCGCCCATTTCATTGACTCACACAGAGACACAAAGACACAGGGAAAAACAAACATAATTCATTACCAAGGCCCTAAAATAAAACCCCTTTGTGGCTTCTTGCCTTTGTGTGAGCTATTTGTGGTTATGGCGTGCCGCGTCGGGAACCCCTTTATCCCAGCCGTGGGCGAAGGTGATCAAAGATGATCGCTTCCAGTGCGTCCTCTCCCAGCGTACCGTCCAGCACCACAAATCGATCCGGTTCCTCTTCCGCCGTCAAGAGATACCCCTTCCGGACGGCCGCGTGGAACTCCATTTTTTCCTGTTCAAAACGGTCCTGGCCGCGGTCTTCGAGAAAGGCATTCCTCTTCAACGCCCTTGCGATGCCCACCTCCACGGGGCAGTCGATGAGAAAGGTCAGATCGGGCGTGATCCCGAAGGAGGCCTTGACGTTCAGGAATCGGATCAGATCAAGATCCTGGCCCCTGGCATATCCCTGATAGACCGTGGTGGCATCGAAAAACCGATCGCACACCACCCATTGTTTTCGGGCGAGGGCCGGCCGGACCACTTGTTCCATATGGAGGGCCCTGTCCGCCTCATAGAGAAGCAGCTCCGAAAGGGGGGGGAGGTCCTGATGGTCCTGGTCCAGGAGGATGCGTCGGATCTTTTGCCCGATGGGCGTTCCCCCCGGTTCCAGTGTAAGGACGCATGACATCCCCAGACGCTCCAGCCGGGCTGCAAGGCGTCTGGCCTGGGTGGACTTCCCGCACCCTTCTATCCCTTCAAAGGTTAAAAACAAGCCTGCTCCCCCGGGGCATGCAAAAAAACTGTCCCGCCGGTGGGCGGGACACCATATACATTATAACGGCGCCTGAACGAAAAGTCCTGTTGAGGCTGATTATGCGGTCTTACACACCTGCTCAATGGCCGCGGCCATGGCCGCATCCTCTTTCCGGATATCTTCCAGGGTCTTGGGTCTGACCGAGGCCGGTCTTTCCTCCAGACCGTATTTCCATTTCAGAAACTTCTCCCCGGTATTGGGATAGAGGGCATAGATAAGGAGATCGAAATCGTCTTTGGCCAGGTCCCCGATTTTTTTGCGATCCCCTTCCAATTCGGGCTCCAGGTAATCGGCTGCCCGGCCGGTGACAGGGGTCTGGCCCCGCTTATATCCTTTCAGGACCTTTTCCCGGATCTCGGGATCCACCGGTATGGGGGTCTTCCCGTACAGCCCGTAAACCAGATCCTTGACCTCGTTGGTGACCATTTTGTATCTCCCGAACAGGACGTTCAATACGGCCTGGACCCCCACGATCTGGCTGGTGGGTGTCACCAGCGGGGGCATGCCCAGCTCCTTCCGGGTCACTGCCACCTCCTTATAGACCTCCGGCAAACGGTCGAGGGCCTTGGCCTCGGAAAGCTGGCTGACCAGATTGGAGATCATCCCGCCGGGCACCTGGTGCGCCAGGACCCCTGTATCGATCACCGACATCCTGTTTTTTGCCAGGTAATCCCGGTACTTGGGCGCCACACTCTCCATATAGTCGCCCAACTCCAGCAGGAGGCTCAGATCAAATCCCGTATCCCTGACCGTTTCGTAAAGGGTGGCAACGATCGGTTCGACAGCCGGCTGCGATGTCCTCAGGGCAAAGGGCGCCAGGCAGGTATCCACGATATCCACCCCCGCCTTGATGGCCTCTAAATAGACCATGGAGGCCATTCCGCTGGTGTAATGGGTGTGGAGGTGGATCGGAATGGAGACCACCTTCTTGAGTTCCGTGATGATCTTGGCGATATCGAAAGGCGCCATGATGCCGGCCATATCCTTCAGGCAGAGGGTGTCGGCTCCCATCTCCTGGATCTCTTTTCCCTTGCTGACGTAGTATTCCAGATTGAACACCTCGCCGCCCATGCGTCTTTGGGTCAGCGAGTAGCAGATGGTCCCCTGAAAGTGCTTGCCGTTGGCCTTGATCCGCTCCACAACGGTCTGGAAATTGCGGAAGTCATTGAGGGCGTCGAAGACCCGGAAGACGTCCATACCGGCCTCGCACGCCTTGTCCACGAATAATCTGGCCACGTCGTCCGCGTAATTCCGATATCCCACCAGGTTCTGGCCCCTCAGGAGCATGGAAAAGGGGGTTTTCTGGATATGCTTTTTCAAGGTCCGGATCCGGTCAAAGGGGTCCTCGCCCAGAAACCGGTGCATGGTATCGAAGGTCGCCCCTCCCCATACCTCCATGGCCCAGAACCCCACGCTGTCCATCTTCTCGGCTATGGGAATCATATCCTCGGTCCGCATTCGCGTCGCCAACAGGGACTGGTGACCGTCCCTGAAAGTATTATCCTGAATTTTAAGCGGATTTTTAGCCCCTGCTTCCAAAAAAGGATTCATGTCTGACCTCCGTGTGGTTGTGATACATCATTACGAAAAAGGATCGTTCAACCGGCAATCCCCTGGACCCATTCTTCGCCGACCGTGGCACGAACTGAAATATAGGGGAACTTCAACCGAATGGTCAAGGGAATTCATTTCAACGCCGGCCGAAAAGCCGATTGCCCAGCCCGGGATATCATGCTATTCTGATGACGCACGAGGTTTTCCCGCAACAGCGGGATTCAGGTTTCGGGCTCAGCATCCGGCGCCGATAGACAACTGAAGAGCGTGGCAGCGAGGGAAATATTCCGCGTTCCAAGTTCCGCGTTCCGAGTTTTGTACCAAAGGGAGGTCATCTTCCATCGTGTCCGCGACACCCAACGGCCCCAGGATCTACACCGTCAGCCAGCTCACCGAGGCCATACAGGGACTCCTTGAGGAACGGTTTGATTTTGTGTGGGTGGAGGGGGAACTATCTAATTTCAGGGCCCCGGTCTCCGGGCACTACTACATGGTGATCAAAGACGAAACGGCCCAGATGCGGGCGGTCATGTTCCGCCCCCAGGCCCGGTATCTCAAATTCATTCCCGAAGACGGAATGAAGGTCATTGCCCAGGGGAGGGTCACCATCTATGCCCCACGGGGGGAATACCAGATCGTCCTCGATTATCTGGAGCCGGTGGGCGTGGGCGCGCTGGCCCTGGCCTTTGAACAGGTCAAGCAGAAACTGGCCCAGGAGGGTCTCTTTGACCCGGATATCAAAAGGCCCCTCCCCTTTCTCCCCAAAAAGGTGGTGGTCATCACATCCCCCACCGGGGCGGCCATCCACGACTTCCTCAAGATCATCCGCAAACGGTTTGCCAACATCGAGATCCTCATCGTCCCGGTCAGGGTCCAGGGGGATCAGGCCTGCGATGAGATCGTCGAGGCCCTGGACCTCGTCAACCGGGAACTCGCCGCGGATGCAATTGTCCTGACCCGGGGGGGCGGATCCCTCGAAGACCTCTGGGCCTTTAACCAGGAGGCCCTGGCGCGCGCCATCCGAAGATCCCGCATCCCGGTCGTTTCTGCCGTGGGACACGAAATCGACCTGACCATCTCGGATCTTGCGGCCGATGTCAGGGCCCCCACCCCCTCCGCGGCCGCGGAACTCCTGGCCGCGGAAAAGGAGGAACTCATCAAACGTCTGAATCAGGCCGGGGCCCGGCTCATATCGGCCATGGGCTTGACCATCAGACGCCGTGCCGAGGAGCTGAACCGCCTGAAGCACCGGATTCAGGATCCCAGGAAGCGGCTTATGAACCTCTGGATAAGGCTGGATGAGCTTCACGGCCGGATCGTCCGCCTGATGGAGCAGGTTATCCGGGAGGCGCGGGCGGGACTCTCATCGGAGATGCGCGCACTCCGCCTTCATTCTCCGGTCAACCGGATACGATCCAGGGAGCAACAGCTTGGGTTTCAGGTGGAAAGGCTTGCCCGGGCCATTCAGCGAAGGCTCAGGGAGACGGAGATGAAACGCTCCCTCCTGGAACGGCGGATCACAGACCTGAGCCCTCTCTCGGTCCTCAAACGGGGATACAGCATTGCCCTCAGACTTCCTGAAAGAGAGGTCCTGAAGGCCGCTTCAGCCGTGGGAAAAGGGGACCGGGTCCAGGTCCTCTTGGGAGAAGGGGAGTTGGAATGCAGGGTTGAAACGGTCAAAGGGTGACCTGTTTATGTGCGATTCGCACCTTCATATGAAAGTTGCCCGTCAAGGGCGCGGATCACGGAAGCGGCCAGGAGGCGGAATCAGGAGACCCTATCCCTTAACTCGTTCAGATCCCTGAAGGATTCCCTATTCCAGATGCCCGGGTTCTCCGGAACCGCTATCGTTCGGACAAGGCGCCCGCCCGGGAAAAGGGGAAGGACGGATTTCAGGCCCCGAGATGGGACCTATGCAACAGGACTTCAATAGGCGCGACGATCGGCTTGCCTTGACACCCAAAGGACCTCCCTTTATACTGATCCAACGAAAAAACGGCTTCGTCACCAGGTTCTGGATACCATGGCCACCATGACTGAGGAAAAGAGGCGGGAATCCCGCGTACCCATTGATTCGATTGTCTTACCTTTTCTCGGTTCCAGGGCCGAGGACTACCAGGCCTTTCAATACCTGCTCCAGGATGTCAGCCCCGGAGGCGTGGGCATCGCTGTGCCCCGGTGGGCCGTCAGCAGGGAACGGCTGCAAAAGGGAGACCGGATCCATTTGCACATTCCATTTCGATTGGGGAGTTCCGTGCTCGAATCGGGTCAGGTGGTCTGGGAGCGGTGGGACAGGGAGCATGAGGCGCAGATGGCCGGTGTTTTCCTGGACCAAACGGCCCCGGCGCATTACCCGGTTCTCATCACCCTATCCTCGCACCGATTCTCGATCGACCTTGCCGGTTTTGAAGGCCCCGGCTCCATTTTCTGTCGAATCCTCAAGGACTCCCTTCTTTTGAAGCGGGGCGTCTTGATTTACCTGAAGCATCTTACCGCCTACTTTTCCCGTTGGGGAGAATTCAAAAAAGAGGAATATGAGTTCTTCAGGGAGGCCTTGATGAACGACGTGAGGACCCAGGTTCAGGCAAACACGGCCCGCCTGGAACACTGGTTTTCCGTATGTCTCGGCCAAGACCCGCCCATGGATGACGCGGTGGGGGAGCTGGACATGGAAGAGTTGCGGGCGGCCATGGAACCGGAGCTCTACCTGGACCTGTTTCACTCCGCCCTGGGGGTGGGCAACGCCAAGATGTACCTGCTGGCCATCAAGGAATTGGAAAAAAGGCTGTTTTACAATTACAACACCATCGTCATGCTCTTCATCAGGACACTGTAGACCCGCTACCGGTATGGCTGGGTCATTCGCAACACGATCCGCCCGGCATGTTCCAGGTGCCCCACCCTATCCATCAGCGAATGGATGATGTACCGCCCGAGCCCGCCTTCCGGCAGCATATCCACACAGGCGGGCTCCTGGGGTCCTCGCCGACATCCCTTTTCCCCGGCAGACGCCACGCACGGCGTACCCGATCAAGGCGACATCCTCAAGACGACGGTCGATCCACAGTCTGAGGACGGCTATGTCGCGGCCCTTCTCGGAAGCCATTGAGCGCCTCCGCCCGATCATCGAAAATGCGGAAGACCCCCCGGTCCAGTTTTGTTATCGAAAAAAGCTTTCTCAGTTTTTCCGAAACCCCGCAAAGGACGATCTCACCCTGTCCGGCCAGGGTCTTCATCGTAGACATCAAACTGGACAACCCGGTTGAATCCATAAAGTCGATCCGCGAGAGGTCCACGACGATTCGCGTCGCCCCATGGGTTATGATATCAATCATATCGGATTTGAACTTCGGGGCCGCAGCCGCGTCCAATCGTGGCCCTTCGGGATGCACGACCATAATCCCGTTTATCTCTTCCATCGCGATTTCCATATCCGTCTCCTGACCCGTTGCTACGGTTTCAACCCGCCATTTTGTCACATGGCCCTGAAGGGCCATTCTTTTTCAAACGATTTCAGATCCCTGCGCACGCACTTAAGGGCGCTGTTCCCATCCCGCCTGGGATGGGCGATCAGAGTCTATTAACCCGTCAACCTCGAATCGCACCATTAGAAATTTCCGACCACCCTTTCCGCCAGGGCCTCCCTTCGCAACTCTCTCTTCAAAACCTTCCCGGCCAGGCTCACGGGAAGCTCCTTGCGGAAGACCACCTCCCGTATCTTCTCATAGCCTCCCACCTTCGGGTTGATGTCGTTGAGGATCTCCTCTGCGGTGGCCGTCTCACCCCCTTTGAGCACCACATAGGCCCTGGGATATTCGGTCACGGACGGATCCGGAATGCCGATGACCGCGGCCTCCTTGATCTTGGGATGCTGGTAAAGGAGTTCCTCCAGGTTTCTGGGAAAGACGTTATACCCCTTATACTTGATCATATCCTTGATGCGGTCAACGATATAGAGGTAACCGTCTTCATCCATCCTGCCGATGTCCCCCGAGTGGAGCCATCCCCCTTTGAGGGCGATTGCCGTCTCTTCAGGCCGGTTCCAGTAGCCTTTCATGACCTGGGGCCCTCTCTGGAGGATCTCTCCCTCCTCTCCCATGGGCACTTCCCGCTTGTCATCCATTAACTCCACGATCTTCACCTCGGAATCGAAAATCGGGATGCCCACAGACCCGGCCTTTCGGACCCCTTCACGGGCCGCAGGATTGACGCATATGGCCATGGTGCATTCGGTCATGCCATAGCCTTCCACCAAGACCCCTCCGATGACGTCCTTCATTCGGCTCAGATACTCCAGCGGCAGAGGACCCGCTCCGCTGGCCGCAATCTTGACCTTCCTGAAGCTGGCGGCATATTTGGGGAAGTCCTTGTGATTCAGCAGGGCCGTGTATATGGGCGGAGCGCCGCCCAGCGCATCGATCGGGTACTTTCTGAGCACCCTTAAGTACTCTCCGGCATCGAATCGCGGCAGCACATAGAGGGTCGTCCCGACGAAGATCGGGTAGTTGAGATAGGCGATGGTGCCCATGGCATGAAACCAGGGGACCACCGTGATGG
>Ga0209164_1001605_pt1 | contig 27996 bp, 19 predicted proteins | sample MTBNYHSulfiMetaG_FD_187458 | JGI IMG/M metagenome (GOLD analysis project Ga0209164, IMG submission 187458) | Enrichment culture microbial communities from rom New York Harbor, USA that are MTBE-degrading - MTBE-NYH (New York Harbor Sulfidogenic)... | ecosystem: Environmental > Aquatic > Marine >... | reverse complement strand
TGCTCTGGAAGCGTTGTTCTTCCTGGGTAAGATTATTCAGTATTATTTCTCGATTTGTTTTAAGTTCAGGATACGCCTCCCCGTAGATTTCAATGACTTTCTCTCCAACTTCTGACATGAAGGGCTCAGCTAAGCCTAATTTTGATCCGAACCTCGCTGCCCGTCTTATGATCATCCGGGTTATGTAATTTCTTCCGATATTCCCCGGTACGACACCATCAGCAATGAGAAACACAGCTGCCCGAGCATGATCAGCTATAACGCGATAGGGCGTAAAATTCTTTTCCATTTCTTCTGATGTTTGTTTGCATAAAGTCATAACAACTTTGATCAAAGGCATTAGAAGATCTGTTTTGTAATTTGAATCCACATGCTGTAGAACTGAGGCAATGCGCTCGAAACCCATTCCTGTGTCCACATGACAAGTAGGTAATTTTTCAAGCTGGTTGGGGCTCAAGCGGTTATACTGAATAAAAACCAAATTCCATAATTCTAAAAATCTATGGCAATCGCTGTTGACACCACAATGATGTTTGGGGTCATTAGCTTTTTCACAAAATTCCTGACCACGGTCATAGTGGATTTCGCTGCATGGACCGCATGGTCCGGTATCAGCCATTTCCCAAAAATTATCTTTCCTGCCAAAGAATAATATATGATCAGGATCCAATCCATTCTGAAGTCGCCAGTTTTTAGCTGCCTCTTCATCAGATGCGATCTCATCCTTTTCATCCTTAAAACAAGTAACCCACAATCTCGTTTTATCCAAACCCCAAACCTCAGTTAGTAGCTCCCATGCCCAGGTTATAGCTTCTTTTTTATAGTAATCACCAAAAGACCAATTGCCAAGCATTTCAAAGAATGTGTGATGATAATCGTCTCGCCCAACATCCTCCAGATCATTGTGTTTTCCTGCTACTCGCATGCATTTTTGAGAATTTACCGCTCGTGAATAAGGACGTTTATCTGTCCCCAAAAAGATATCTTTAAATTGCACCATGCCCGCATTGGTGAACAGTAAGGTCTGATCTCCACCTGGAACCAAAGATGCAGAAGGGACAAATTTATGATCTTTGCGGATGAAAAAATCAATGAACTCTTTGCGTATCTGATTTCCGCTTAAATTATTTTCCATTAATTCCTCAAAATTGTTAAGATTGAAACGTGATTATAAATGATTCAAAGCAAGAGGTTTATTGATAAATCACTATCGTGAGACAGCAAGTTTGACAATTTTGCCGTTTTCATCTATTGTAACGCGCGCAAATTGTTCATGAACCTGGCGAGCAACTTTTGTTTTTTGGCTGACCATGACTTGAGTGCGTGTTGCATAACTACTAGTTGCATCATTGCCTTTAGATTCAAGATTTGAATGAATCACTTTATTCACTCTTATTTGGTGCTCTCGGATTCTCATTTCCGCATTCTTCAATCCCGGCATATAGGCTGAAAGCATTTCGTGCAAGCTAGAGGATACTTCTTTAGTTAATCTAGAATTATTGATTAGAGAACCATCCCGGTCATTTATTGCTTCAACCTCCATCTGATGACCGTCACGCGAACTTTCCTTATTAAAATAGATATTCGGTTCTAATTGCCCAAGCGGATCTCCATATAGGACAAATGAAAGCAGTGTTTTTTGATCTTCTCCATCGAGATATCCTTGACGCTGAGTCATTACATTTATGAGGCCAATTTTCGCCTGCATATAAGCTTCACCGAATGAATATCCATCTTTGGTATATTTCCATATGATAAAACTCAGTAAATCAGCTCCGATCAAAGGAGTATAGACCGAACCATAGGAAATACCAGTGGATGCAACCAATCCTTGACTGCCAATTGAAATTAACTTTAAAGCCATGCTTGTATCAATCGTCTTGTCAATAATATATCCTCCGTAACAAGCTTCAGTAACAATCAAGTCAATATTGTTTTTGACAGCTGGTATCTTAGAGGCATTGATCGCAACCGGGAAATCCGGAACTTGCGCCCCTTCGCTAAAATCCTTCTGGCCATACCATTCCGGCGTATTGGGCAATCCATGTAGATTAAAATAACCGCATTTTGCTTTTAAAAGATTATCAATATCAATTGTATCCACATCAAATTCAGGGGATACTCGTAGTTCAGAACCATTTCCAATGGGTCGAAATGCAGCCAGCGAAGAGCGGCGCCATACAGCTGCCGTATATCCAAAATCACTTGGCTTTGAGAATATATCCTTAATAGGATTGCCCGATCCTATTCTGCCGGTTAATAAATAAATTGCTCGGTTCAATAGAGAGGATCGTTGTTGTGATGTTCTATGAAATTCAATAATGTGACGCAACTGATCTAGAATGAGACCAGGATCATTCCCTTTTTCGCCTGGCAGGCGTCCCACAGGCCATTCGGGTAGAAGATAATTTCCACTTGAGGTTGAATAAGGATTATCTGAAAGGACATCTTCATCACTATCATCAGTTGGATTTGGCAATCGATGAAATGGCACAATTTCATGGCAACCCACAATCAGAACTGCTCCGATCATCATGGATTTTTCTTTTAACGCTTTATCTAAATCCATCAAGGATAGCTTTATCTTCCAAGGATCGATTGTGTTTATATTTGTCAGGTGATAGTGATCAGTATAGCTGAAATCATCAGGCAAGTAGACCAAGGCGCCCCATTTGGTTTTTTGTTGAATAATCCCCGCCAATTCTTCCATCTTCTGAATGATGACTTCACCGGTTCTCGCGCCGTACTTAGTATCCAAACCCAGACGCGTGCTTAGAATGACGTAAACTGGCAAGTTTTGTTTTTTAGAGGACGTCTCGCTTTTATTTTTCCAATCCTTTTGTATTACAGAATCTGATTCTCGAGAAAGGGATTCTGATGCTTTCCCTTGTTCGATTTGCTGTTTCCCTGCAGGCAACCTATTCCAATTTAATGCCACGGAAAGGTTGGAGGGGATTGGATTTTTAAAGTCGATGAATTGTTCCTTTGGCCAGAGAGAAGAAAAATCATGCTTATTTCCCCACAGTCTTATCGCAACTATACCTGCGGGATCTTTCGCAGCACAATTGTGGAGTAATGACACAGCCTCTGCTTCATTTCCGCAACTAAATAATGCTTTTGCCCGCCATAGGTCAACTTGCAGGCAATTTGGCCATCTTTTGTGATAGATTTCTGTTAATTGAAGTAACGTTTGACTTTCATCAACCAAACTGGATAAGCGGCAATGTTGCACAACTGCCAATAAGTTTTGCTGCTCGTTTGCGATAATGCTGCGCAAAAGCCTTTCGGAATGGGCATACTCTTTTTTCCGAATCCCTTGCCTTACAGCACGTAGAGTAACAGCCCATGGATATATATCGCTAATGTCAATTGCTCGACCTGATAACACATATATTGCAGAACTGATCGCTTTCTTATCAACACTTGCTTCTAATTTTAGGAAGAGTTCATATGGATTTAGAAATTCGGGATCTGAGATGAATAATTCCTCAAGAATTCGGGCAGCTTCTTTGTCATTAAATTTAAGGTGCTGAAGACGTGCAACATTATATCGGCACTCGATGTCAGTAGGATACTTATTCTGCCAGGCATCCAATATATCAAGGAGAAAGTTGAATTCGCCAGTCTTAAAACCTGCTTGTAGAATTCTATTTAATTCCTCACGGTTGATCCTGATACTATTCATGATCTATTTAAATTCAGTACCTGATTCCTGATTCTAATCTGATGACTTGCTTGATTGGTATTCACATTTTCGATCATAGATAGGATTCTTTTAATTTGTTCATCCCTTGGTTGTTTTTTGTGTGCCTGTCTTAGGTATAATTCGGCTTCATGATAATTCCCTTGTTGATAATATAACAAACCCAATGAGCTTTGCAGATTAAATGATTGAGGATTCATTTTTATACCTCCCAAAAGGATTGTTTCAGCTTGGGCGTAATCTCTTCTAGTTTGGTAAATCTTTGATAATTCAATGTATATATTTGGTTCAAGTGGATCTAATTGAATAGCTTTTATCAATAAATCAACCGATTTATCTAAATCACCATTTTGCTTTGAAATGCTTGCCATTATTCTCAGCGGCAATGAAAGGTTCGGATTTTCTAAGAGGACTTTTTCAGCAAACTCTTCTGCTCGTATTACATTACCTATTTTCAAAGAATACTTTGCGATTTCCAGGTTAATTGAAATGTTTCCATTTCCCTTCCTCTCTTCATCAAGGTATTCTAAAGCCGTTTCAACATTTATATTTTCCGACAGCAAAGAGGCTTTTTCTATTACAAGATCCTCACTGTTTAGTTTTTTGCCCTGCATAAGTGAATTTAAAAAATCCAAAGCGGCTTTTGCTCCCTTAATTTTCTTTACTATTCTCTCTTTTTGTAGGATAACCTGTTCATCACTTGGATGAAGCCGTAGAGCAGCATTGATGATTCCTTCTGCTTTTGGCAGATTATCAATTTTTTCCGCAACTTGGCTCATCAAAATAAATGCTTGAGGTTCCAAAGGTTGGTAATGTCTCGCCTGTTCCAAATAATGGACAGCTTTTTGGAACTTACCTGCTTTGATATACATCTCGCTGAGCATGATCAGTATAGGATAGTCATTTTCATTCCCTTTTATTTTTTTCTCCCAGAAAGCAATACTGTTCGGATTGCCAGCCTGCAAATGCAACTCCTCAATGCGCGAATTTACGAGATCCTCATCTTGTATTTCTTTTGCTTTGCGAAAATGTTCCAAAGCATTCATTATTTTATTTTGCGATTTACTCAAATCTCCGGCGAGAATTTGCCATTGGTATTCGTCCGGCCAAGCTGCTAAAGCTAGGTTAATTGCTGCATAGGCATCTTCAAATTGACCAAGCTTCTGATGTAAATATGCCAGACAAGCATAATGCTGTGGTAGCGCGAGGGTCTCCTGCATTAATTCAGTCAACTGGCAAATAGCATTCTTAGGTTCTTTATCCATTTCTAAAATTACCATAACGAGTTTGGTCTCAGCAGTACGAGTACTGTTTTCCGTGGAGATTTGTGCGAAATTTCTGCCATCCAATTTGTATTGAGCAATCAACTTTGCAGTCTGTGGGAGTCCAGAGGTTTCCGCTGATAGTATTCTACGCAGGGATACTTCATCTTCGGTCATGAAAACATCAATGCAATCCAATAACACATCCAGAGAATTAGCCCCTATATCTTTTTCTTTGTAAAAATCTCGAATGTTTTTCAATAATTCTTGGCTATCCTCAGGAATTTCAATCAAATGATTTAATACATTCAATCTCTTGTTGATCCAGTTTTCAAATACTTGTTGGTTAAAGCAAATCAAGAAGGATTTAATTAATATTTGTGTAAAGCCAAATCTCTCAAGCAGGTTTTTACAAATCAAGCTGGCTTTATGATACTGACCAAGTTCCATCGCCAACTCTGCTTTCCATAAAACATTCTGTTCAGCAAGAGAATTGCCAGCTTGGGAAAAAACCTGTTTGTCCTCAAACATCTCATCAAAGAATCGCATGGCTTCTTGTTTATTTCCATTGCGGATAAACATTCTTGCCTGTAAAGCCCTCACCCGTGCAGATTCAGGATAGCGCTTGATCAAATCGGATAATAGATTCGCCGCCAAAACCTCTTGCCCGGAATTTAATGCGACTTCTGCCCAAATACATGCCTCAGCTCCTAGTGAATTGCTTTCTGGAATTCTATCTAGAAGGTAATTCATAAGATCTAAATCTCCTAGTAGATATGCTAATTCTAGAGCAATACTTTTCACGAATGGGTTATCTGGTTGGATGCTGATGCCTTTATTTGCATATTCCAATGCACCTTGAATATTTTTTGTTGAAAGTTGAATTTCAACCGCGGTTTTAATCATCCACGTAAAGTCTTTTTGGATATCTCGCAAGAATCGCGGCATTTGCAACCATTTGGGAATATCCATATTCCAATCATTCTTAATTTGATTATTACTATCCAGGGTTGAATTAATGAATTTAAGGGTTTCTTTTGTTTGGTTATTCTTCAATGAGAGAGCAGCTTTGAAACCCTGGATTTGTGAATCGGTATCTTGAATGAGATTCAGTACATTCAATGCTTTCTGATAATCCTCGATCTGAGCAAATAATATCGCACCGCTGATTATTTCAATCGGTGAAATATCTCCTGGTGAGCTCAATGTATCCTCAACAAAACGTTTGGCTTCTTTTTCAAAACCTGCCCGAATTAATATCTGGGCGCAAATCAACTTTTCAATGCACCTTAACTTGTTTTCAGATTCCAACCTTAAAATCACCTCTATTCCCCACTGGACTTTGTTGTTTCTGATAAAAAGGTCAGCCAATCCTATCTGCATATTCTCATCTGCAGGATGATTATCAGCCAATTTTTTCATATACTCCAACCATTGAGGATATCCATTAAAGCTCTGGTTCAACTCCAACCAATCCTTAGCATGAAACGACATCTTATCTATCAGAATTCCTGCAATTTCTAAGGCTTCATCTACCAGATGCATTTTTAGAAAGGTTGATAAAAGATAGGAATATAGGAGTTTGTTTCCAGGTTGATACTTTATGGCTTCTTTAAAATTCACTAAAGCGAGATCAAACTGTTTGTTGAAATAACATAATTGCGCAATACCAGCATGAACTCTCCAGATTTGTGGTTCTTTTTCATAGTTCTTTTCGTTTATAAAAGATTGATAAATATTGAGTTTCTCAGCATTATTTAATTCAACATGGATAATTTGCATTTCCAGATCATTTGAAAATCCAGAAAACAACTGTAGATCAGATTCAGAAATACTAGATCTTAGTTCTTGACTTTTTTTGTTTCTGAGTGGAAAATCTTGATGCGTGCATTCCAAAAGTGTTAATCCATAATCCAAAATCCAATCGCGTTTGGGTTCACTTCTCTTAATGAGCTTTTCTAGAATACGTTTGCCTTGAGAATATTCATTTCTATCTACTAAAAGACGAGCCTTTAATCCATTAATATTCGGAGAAAGAATCCAATTTTTGGATGTCTTCTCAAGAATCCCTCGAGCTTTACTGCAAGCATTTTGCCGTGTACATCTTTCAATAATTTTTTCAAGCAGCACGAGGTCTAGTATTTTTTTATTTGCTAACTTTTCTAATATTTCATTGCAAATTTTTACATCTCCAAAATTCTGAAGGATGTCATAATGTAAAATTGCAATTTCGGGATTTGCTTGTTCTTCTTCTGGCAGGGAATTAATGAATTTTCGTGCTAATTCAAAATGGGAATTTTCGACCAGATATTCAGTTAATACTTTAATTTCATTGACTTCAGCATTTTGATCTGAGATTACTCCTTCAATAAGCTCCTGTAACTGATTTTGCGAACCTTGTTTCATACTTAGGAGTGTATGCAAAATTCGCAAGAAATTGTCGCTCAACCTAAAACTTTCAGCAGTATGTTTCATATCAAGCAAAACCTGCAAATTTTTCGCTCTGTAAGCACAAATTGCTTTTCGCAAGAAATCATCCTGATTTACCAGATTCACTTTTTCCCAAACATGCAACGCCTGAACCCAATTGTTTGTTTTCTCCAAACAGGAAGCTAAACAGATTTTTTCTTCACGAGTCGTATGGGAGATAAGATCTAATTGTGTGAACAATTGTGCAGCACGTGCATAATCTCCATATTGATAATTCAAGTTTGCGCCGATTCTTAATAATTCAATATTTCCTGGTTGTATCTCTAAAAATTTTTCTGTTATTTCTGCAGCTTCTCTGATCATCCCCAAATTCAGCAATCTTTGGATGAGTTGCTCAGTTAAAAATCTCGAATCGTTATCGGAATTCCAAAATATTTCTTCACAGCCATTAGTAGTCAAAATTGCATTACTTACTTCTTTTAAAAGCATTACAGCACTATCTTCATCAATTTCTTCGATCAATGTTGCTTGCTGAAACTTACAAAGAATGGGATTTCTATTTTGAATTTTTCCAATATCTATAATTTTTTGAGTGTAGGATTTTTCATCTACTTGATGATCTTTGCTAATTTGTTCACTTAACTGTAAAAGCTTATGATTCAATCTATTACTAGTTGCAACTATCTTTTCGCTTATTTCTTGTACATGTTCAGACTGGCTTGAATAACCAGTGATAAGTGCTAAATTTTTATACAACTTAATTTGTGATAAACAATCTTCAATATTTTCCTCGCTTTCATGCTGGGAAATATCAATCACTTCTTGAGTGTGATTTTTTAGAAAGGCATCTGCAACCAAAATCGAATCTTCAATATTGCCAAATGCTCTCATCGTTGAAAGGATTTTTATGATTTTTTCGCTTCGGATTTCTTTTACATTAATCTCTAGTTCTTCCTGCTGAAAAAGAAAAGGATTTGCTGAAATAACAAAAGCCAAAATATCATTTAACACAGAGAGTTCAGAATTTCCCCAATCATGCACCAACTGCTTACGATTATTCGAAAAAAAATATATAATCGAAAATATTGTCCCCCAAGAATCAAGTATTTGTTTTTTAGTTAGAAAAGAGAGCCCAAATTCTGTAAATAAATCCTCCCAACATGAATATTCCTTTTTTACTACATCAATTCTTGCTGCGAGCGAAGCAAATTTCTTAAGCGAAAAATCATGATCAACCAAACTATTTATTTTGAATTCTTTCAAATCAGAAAGTTGAGATTCTAAAGCAAAGAAGTGATTTTTTGCACTTTCATGATTTTCAATTTTCAGTAATTGGTTTTCGCTATACGCCAAGCAAATGTATGGCGCAATCCAAAACTCAATGGACTGCGGTAGAGTATTTTTGAGATCTGCTAATAAATGGCCGTTTATTAATTGTTCCCAGATCTTTTTATGCTGAATGACTGATCGAATGACAAAATGCGCATTGCGGTCATTGAATTGTTGTTTAAATTCATAGATAAGGTCAATTCCGCTCATTGAAACCTAAAAACAGTAATTCTATAGAATTCTAGAAACCAGATAATATGAAACGACAAAAAGAATAAAAGAAACAAAAATAAGGAAAATTCCAACTCCTACTTTTGTTTTAGTCATTTCAGTAATAGATTTCAATACATCCGATATTCCAGCAACGAGTTCACTGACGTCATCCGTCAATCCTTTTTCTGCGATTTTCGCAGAACTGGCTGTAATTTCAGAGAATTCCCCGCTCGACACTTTGAATGCCAGTGTAAAAAGTCCAATGGTAAACGAGATCACTCCCAAAACCAAGACGACTCCGGCAAGTGTCAATACATAATCATTGGCGCTTAATGCGAACATGACAACCTCCATTTTTTTTATCTGAAGGTTATATTGCAATATATATGCCAAGATAGATTTTATTTCATCTTACTGATTTCAGCTGGTAAATCCCCCAATGCAATCTTCTCACCATCGCAAAATAACATCGCGCGCTGAATGATATTACTTAGTTCTCGAATATTGCCCTGCCACTTATAGTTGACCATAGCTTTCAGCGCGTCTGGAGAAATATCAACAATATTTTTTCCTAATTGTATGTTAAATTTGTTTATAAAAAAACCTACAAGTTCTGGTATATCTGTTTTCCTATCTCGAAGTGTCGGTAAATGCAGATCAACAACTTTCAAGCGATAATAGAGGTCCTCACGGAATTTACTTTCTTTTATAAGCTCTTGAACATTGCGGTTGGATGCTGCAATTACTTGAACGTCAACGTTGATTAATGCTGTGCCCCCTACTCGTCGAAAAGCACGTTCTTCAATCGCTCTTAATAATTTTGCCTGTATATCTGTCGGCATGGAAGAAATTTCATCCAGGAATAAAATTCCTTCATCCGCGATTTCCATTAAACCATGTTTCCTTTTTTCTGCTCCAGTGAACGCTCCAGCTTCATAACCAAAAAGTTCGGATTCAAGCACTGTTGGTTGAATTGCCGCACAATTGATGGCGATGAATGGTTTTTTCGATCGAGGTCCAGATTGATGAATAAACTTCGCTAGTATTTCTTTTCCCGTACCTGTTTCACCCGTAATCAATACAGAAACCGAGGCTGTTGCTGCTTTTTTCGCTTGTTCTAGCAAGGTTTTAAATTCAGTCGTGTTTCCAATGACGAAATCGTTTATCGTGGCTTGGTTTTGCCTGAAATGATTTAATTCTCGCCGCATTTGGATCATTTCAGTCGCGCGGGTAATAGAAGCATCTAAATTTTCAAGATTGACAATCGGCTTTGTCAGGAAATCATGTGCCCCATTTTTCATTGCTTCTACCGCCATCTCTATATCCCCGAAACCTGTTATGAGAATCACAGGCGGTTTTTGCTGCATTGCTACAATTTCAGTTAAAAAGTCTAATCCATATCCATCAGGCAATTGCACATCCAGCAGGATAATATCACCATCCCCCTTCGCCATGAATTCTCTCCCCTCTTTAAGAGTGCCAGCTTCTATGACTTCATATCCGTTTGACTTCAAGTATTCTCCAATATTCTGACGTGCATGTTCTTCATCATCAATGATCAATACCGTGTAGCTCATGCTTGTTCTCCTTGTTGGTTTTTTGGGGGAGCATGATTTTAAAAATCGTTCCACCTGGATATGTTTCAATTTCTATTTTTCCTTGATGGGCTTCTATTATTCGTCTTGTAATCGCCAAACCCAATCCGGTCCCCTTTGGTTTATCTGTTACAAAGGGTTCAAAAATCTTTTCCTGTATTTCCTTCGGGATGCCAGGACCCGTGTCGGAAATACTAATTTTCAGGAATTCCGTTTCAGAATGAATCGCTTCGATTTGCACAGAAATTACTCCGCCATTTTTACGAACAGCATCAAAGGCATTTGAAATAAGATTGATAAAAGCTTGTTCTAATGATCGTTGATCTCCGGAAATCGTTGTGGTTTGTGCCAAAATTTTTATCATCGCTGAAATTTTTGTTTGTTCAAATTTTGGCTTCATCCGATGAATAATTCGATTAATGAGTTGCTCAATATTCACATCTCGAAAACTATCAACCTTTTGCCTAGAGTAAGATAATACAGATTCCATCAGATCATTCAATCGCAAGCAATCTTCTTGCATACGATCAATTAAACCCAAATTTGGATCAAGGGAATCCACTTTTTTTCTAAGCAACTGAAGCCCAGTAGCGAGATTATTGATTGGATTTCTTGCTTCATGTGCAAAATCCGCCACCACTTCTCCTAATGCCGCTTTGCTTTCAAATTGCCTGACTGTTTTGGTTGCATTATCTTCTTCAGTCATATCATGGAGAATTAAAAGCTTTTTGCGCGATTTAATTTTGTGCAATGGGATAATGCTATAGTCTATAGGAATCTTTTCACCATTGCGGTTGAAAATTGAAGCTTTCATTTTCCCAATTTGCTGAATTGAATTCATTTTTCCTTGTATTTTGTTAGAAATCTCTGAGTTTTCAAAAATCACAGATGCTTTCTGATTCAATAATTCAATGGGAGAATAATTCAATAATTTGGAAAATTTTTTATTGAAATCCACTATAATATTGTCCTCATCCAGAACAACTGCACAATCTGTTGCACCTTCATAAAATTGAGCGAATTGTTCAATTTGATCAGTAGAGTCTTTTTCTTTCTCTGATCGTATTTTTTCCTGGTTTATTCTATTCATCAGAACGCCCAACCACTCAGAGAATACTTCTAAAAGCAAATTTTCCTTTTCTGGTTTGTTTTGATCAAATAGGACGAAAGATAATAAACCTCTTTGTTTGCCGTCAATATTTACGGGGTATGTATAAATCGCTTTTAAATTATTCAACCTGCCAACACGATGAATTTCAGAGAGAACTCGCTTACCTGGTTCCCAATAATCAAATTTCATAATTCGTTTTAGCTCAGTCTCTGGTATCTTTTCTGGGAACACTTTTTCATCCGAGGACCATTTGTTTAATTCTGTAGATTTTTCTTCGGTTGCATAGTAAACAACAAATTGAATGTCAGGATCTTTTTTAACCATCTTTATGAATTCTTGAATTAGAGTACTCAAAGAAAATGAAAATATTTTTTGATCTATCTGCAATAGCGTCTGCAGTGCCTGAATAGTTGCTGGATCTTGATTCGTATGTTTTTTATCTTCAGATATAAAAACCAGGGAAAATAGTTTATCTTGATAATTTACATATCGTGTAATTGCGATTCGATTTATAGGGTTTTTATTTTTTCGGGAAAGGCTGAATTCCGATGTAAAACCATCGCTAATTTTTTCTTTGTCAAAGTTCGAAATAACAAGATCAATTTCAAGGTCTGCAATCTCATCCGTTCCACGACCAGTCAGGTCAGTGAACGCTAAATTGACAGCCACAATCTTATTCTTCTCCAGGTTGATTAGAATCGCTGGATTAGATATTTGATCAAGCAGTATTCTTAATTCATTGCTGGTAAATCGAAATCCACGTTGAATTCCCAACTGGCGACCGAATAGTTTTGCATTCATGCTTGCTTCTTGTCCTTTTTTCTTAGATGAGCCGGCAAGATTCCTTCCATCGATCGGTATTTCGCCACAGTTCTACGGGCAACTTCATAACCTTGTTTTTTCAGTTTTTCCATTAATTCTGTATCACTAAAAGGAGATGTATTGTCTTCTGCTTCAATGATTTCTTTTAATGTTGCGCGAATCCCTAGACTTTTATCAAAGAAGAGTGACATGGGAATGATATGGCCATTAGGCATTTGCACGGTTTTGTTGGCAACCGCCCTGGAAATCGTGGATTCATGTACCTCCAATAATTTCGATAACTCTGCTCTTGTGAGTGGTTTTAAAAATTTTTCCCCTTTATCAATAAAATCACCTTGGAAACGAGTAATCTTTTCTATCAGCTTCTTCATAGTGTTATTGCGTTGTTGAATGCATTTAATAATCAAATTCGCTTTTTCGTAATCTTCTTTTAATTCTTCTTTTGCTCCTTCAGTGGATTGTTTTATTGCTTGTTTATAAAGTGGATTTATTTCCAGAGTTCCATAAACTGGTGTAATAATTTCTACCATCAAAGGTAGGTTGTTATCATTATTTAAATGATTGATGATTATATCTGGAGTTGTGTAGACTGGATTTTTTTCATCACCAGGTTCGCGGAAGCTTCCCCAGTGAGCTCGTGCAGGAAACGGATTCAAGTTTTTACTAATGTAATCAATCGCTTCTTGAGCATCTTGACTTGTTATATTCAGTTGCTTGGCAATAAATGAATATTGTTTTTTTGAAAGCAGACTTAACCCAATTTGAATCACTCGAAAATAGTATTCGGGAATATTCTCGGTTTCAGCAATAATTTGCAACTGAACCAATAAGGCTTCTTCAGGTGAGGATGAAGAGACTCCAACCGGTTCTGCATGTTGAATTAATTCCTTCACCCTCTCAACATCTCTTATTGGAACATGATAATAATTGGCAATCTCTACTAAATTTTCATATAAAAATCCGTCCTCATCTATTTGATTTAATATATATGCAGCGATAATCCGCTCTTCGGATTTCAAATCATAGGCAATCTGCCTTAAAATGAATTCCGCTAGACTTATTTCATCTGCACTTGTCATTTCATCTGCGAAAAATTCATCTTCCATGGTTGTTTTAGACACATGGAATTCACTTCTCGGAGATAAGAAAATTATTGGTTCTTCGGATTCGTTTGATTTCGGTTTACTGCAAACTGGACATATTGATGCATTTGATAACAAGCGGCCACATCCCGGGCAGCGTCTTTCTTCTTTGATGATTAAAGCAGGATTTTCTGCAACTATTCTATTTATTTCCTGGTTCAACTCCTCAACGTTCATACTCAAAAGAGTCATAGTCTGGGCTAAGTGAGCTGTTGTTTGAGGTTGAATTTTTTGAAATTGTCGCTGATACATATTATTTTCCTGACATCTAGTATAGCTTTAATAAACGCCTAAGGCAATATTTATGCCAGGTCCGACTTCAGATGATAAAATCGATCCTATTGAGATGAGTAGTTCAATCGTGACTGGCGGAGAATTTGCGGGATGCGAAGTAGCTTTGGAAGCTGCGGAGCGTGGTTTAGTATTTATAGTAAGCAGGTTATATTGTTAAAATGACTCCAATCCATCAAACCAATTACCTTGCGGAAATAATGTGTTGCTGCTCCTTTTCAACCATTTGAAAGTTAAACATGAAATTTATTAAAAACATGCAGTTATTTTTCGCTCTTGTGGTGATCTGCATTCTTCCGATTGCATGCACAGAAGCGTCAAAACACTCATTTGATAGCCAGTTAGCCATGCGGTATGTAGTCAAGCTTCTTTCATTTGGACCGAGAATTCCGGGAAGCGAAGGTTCACAAAAAACATCTGAATTCATCTTCAATGAGCTTAGCAGAAATGGATGGCAAGTAGAATTTCAGGAATTCTCATACGACAATGTCATATTGAGAAATATTATCGCCAGAAAAAATAATAATCCCCCTAATAAAATAATTGCGACCCATTATGATACACGACAGATTTCCGATCAAGAAAAGGATAGTACCCTGCGCGTGCTTCCTGTACCGGGAGCGAATGATGGAACATCTGGCACTGCAGTTCTATTATCTATTGCTCGTAACATTAATGAGAATCATAGTGATGTTTGGATCGTCTTTTTTGATGGCGAAGATCAGGGCAATATCAACCTCTGGGAATGGAGTATTGGCGCTAAATACTTTGTCGATCAGCTTGAGTCATACCCCCAAGAGGCAATAATAATAGATATGATTGGTGATAAAGATCTTAATATTTATAAAGAAAAATTTTCAACAGCAGAATTGACTGGATCAATATGGGAAATTGCACATGACCTGGGGTTTAACGATAATTTTATTGATAGTGAAAAATATGCATTAATCGATGATCACCTACCTTTTGTCAATCAGGGAATCCCAGCAAGCCTAATCATTGATTTCGATTATCCATTTTGGCATACTCAGGAAGATACAATAGATAAATTATCTGCCAAGAGCTTGGATTTAATAGGTCAAGTCCTGCTCGAATGGCTCCTTGACAATTGAGGCTTTTACTATGTTTAATAGCAGAACCCCCGTACATTCGAGGGTTCTGCATGGGAAGATGATGAGGGATGATTGCGTCAAGTTTTACGATGTAATTTTTTTTGTCACCAAGTAAAAAATGTGATTGTCCTCTAAAATTCTTAATTTCTTCAGTTTTATTCCAAATTTTTTTATTTACTGTTTCGTTTCAAAGTGTTAGCTTATTACATTTAATATTTTTTTCTTCTGATGAATCAGTGTTTATATTTGTGTTAAAAAAACAGACCTGGCTCTACACATCAGGTCTCTTATATTCAAATTTTTCTTCGGCAACCTGGCGATCCTGGCATCACATGATACTGTAGATCCATGGTTTTGCGTCCCTAACTTTCGTTAGGTTTGCCTTTAGCGAATCAATTAACAATGTCCTATCTATAGATTAACACACATTATAATGGTTGTCAATTCTACAGATTTTATAACAGTAAGCATTTAACAAAGTCTTGCCAAGATTGCGGATGACAAATAATCAACAATTATTCTCTACAAAAATTGAAAAACCGCGTGCGTTTTTAGTTGGCATTGAACTCTTTCACGATAAAGACTATTTATCAATAGAAGATTCATTAGAAGAATTGGCCTTGCTGGCTGAAACTGCAGGATTGGCTGTAATTGGATCCGATTCGCAAAAAATGACTTCACCAAATCCTGCAACATTTATTGGCAGCGGGAAAGTTCATGAGGTAAAAACCATAGCGGATAGTTTGAAGGCAGACTTAATAATCTTTGACGAAGAACTTTCACCAAGGAATTTCCGCGAATTAGAAAAGGCTTTCGGATCAGGACTGCGTATTATTGATCGCACTGCATTGATATTAGATATTTTTGCCCAACATGCTCACACTCGCGAAGGCAGAATTCAAGTAGAGCTAGCGCAATATGAATACTTATTGCCGCGATTAACTCGTGCTTGGACGCACTTAGCCAGACAAGCAGGAGGTGGAGGCGGTCGCACAGGAAATGCCAGCGGTGTGGGTTTACGAGGTCCCGGAGAAACTCAACTAGAAGTAGACCGCCGCAGGATCAGAGAAAAAATCTCACAATTAAAAAAAGATATTGAAAAAGTACGTCAACACCGCCAGCGTTATCGCGCTAATCGCAAACGTTCTCAAATTCCTGTTACAACTCTAGTTGGATACACGAATGCTGGTAAATCAACCTTATTGAATGCCCTTACTCATGCCGATGTCTATGCTGCGGATAAATTATTCGCCACATTAGATCCCACAACGCGGCGTCTGGAACTTCCAGGCGGCAATGTAACTTTGTTAACAGATACGGTCGGTTTCATTCAAAAGCTTCCAACCCAACTGATTGCGGCTTTTCGTGCAACATTGGAAGAAATAACAGAATCAGATTTGCTTTTACATTTAATAGATATTACCCATCCGAATGCTCTACAGCAGTGGCGTTCAGTCAATGAAACCCTCAAAGAAATCCATGCTGACCATATTCCAGTCATTACGATTCTGAATAAAATCGATGCTTTATCTGAAGCAAAAAGAGCTTCAATAGATTTCCCTGAATTCTCACATGCGATCAGACTCTCGGCTCAGACATTTTTAGGAATTCCTGATCTGTTGCGTGAATTGAAAGAATCTTTATTTGAAACATTTGTTCCGCTTACGGTCAAGATACCCTATAAAAATGGTCAAATGATCTCTTGTTTTCACGAATTTGGACAAATTGACAAGATTGAACATGGGGTTGGAGTGGTCACCATAACGGGTAGTATTCCAGGACGTATGCTCGCTGAATATCAGCGTTTCACGCATTCAACAAAAATAAAAAAGCCGAGGTACTAAACCGCACACCGGCTTCTTAGCTCTTTCTATCTCACATAGATTCTATTCTTCACTTTTTTCAACGCTGAGTACTTCTCTACCTTTATAAAATCCACAATTCGGACAGACAGTATGAGGTAAGCGTAATTCTCCGCAATTGTTGCAAGCAACAAGGTTCTGTGCGTTTAATGCATCGTGAGCTCTTCGACGATCACGACGTCCCTTAGAAAGTTTTCTCTTGGGTAAAGGTGTCATTCTCTCATTCCTTTATACTTTTATCTTATAAATAGAAAGAGTAAATTATAGGAGACAGACTGATTACTGTCAAGCGCATCTAAAAACAAATTTTTTAATCAATCGTTTTCGAGAATCAACATAAGAGTATAATACAAATTCTGTCAGGTAAGAATATCAGAGAGGAAATTATATCGCATGAGGAATAGAACAATAAGAAAGTTGCTGATTTTTATCATTGTGGTTTTTGCCATATCAATCGATTTTCCAATTCTGAGTGAACTCAAACAAAAAATTTTCCAAAGAGACCTAAGTCCAGTGCTTGGATTGGATTTACGTGGAGGGATGCAGATCCTCTTGCAATCTCCAGAGGGATACCAAATCGATCAGCAAACACTGCAAGTCGCCTCATCAATCCTTGAAAAACGAAGCAACGCTTTAGGAGTCAGCGAAGTAGTATTTCAAGTTGCTGGAGACCAATACATTGTCGGCGAGTTTCCAGGTCTTGAACATATTGAGGATGTAATCGGTGTGATTAAGCAAACAGGTTTATTGGAATTTGTGGACGTGGGGCAGGATTTCCTGGAACCGGAGACAATCATCAACACTGATTATAGAAGTATTAATTCCTCCGTAAACACAGCTGCAAGCGATGCTACAAATTCGATAGACAATGAGACTCCACCCATTGATGAATCATCATCAAAAATTTATCATACCGTGATCACAGGCGCAGATTTAGACAGTGTCGTTGTTACAGCCCCTCAAAATCCTTCGGAAGGTTACGCAGTCGCTTTTAAATTAAAATCAGAAGCCGCAGCAAAATTTGCAGATCACACTCGTAATAATATTGGGCAGTTATTAGCCATTGTTCTTGATCACGAGATCATTTCTACTCCTGTCATTAGGCAAGCCATCGAAGGCGGAGAAGGAACCATAAGTGGCTCTGGCGAGAATGCATTTACTTTCGATCAAGCAAACAACTTGCGCATCACATTATTCTATGGCACTCTGCCAGTTTCCTTAGAAATTGCTGAAAGCAGAGTAGTTGGACCAACACTTGGACAAGATTCATTGAATAAAAGCCTCGTTGCTGGAGCTATTGGATTTCTAATTGTGTCATTATTCATGCTGATTTATTACCGTGTTCCGGGAATCGTGGCCATCATTTCGATTCTTATTTTCGGTTTAGTGACTTACGCGATCTATCTTATCCTGCCGGTCACGCTCACGCTCCCGGGCATCGCAGGATTTTTACTCAGCGTAGGAAGCGCTCTGGATGCCAATATTCTGCAATTTGAAAGGTTAAAGGAAGAATTACGTAAAGGCAGAAACCTTGCCCAGGCAACTGACCTCGGATGGAATCGAGCTTGGCCTTCTATTCGTGATTCAAACCTGGCAACCATTATCACAAGCGCAATTCTCTTCTGGTTCGGTTCTACCTTTGGAGCATCAATTGTGAAGGGATTTGCTTTGACGCTTGCTCTTGGAGTAGCAGTCAGCTTATTTACTGCGCTTTTTGTCACCCGTACTTTGCTTAATGCAACTATCGGTTGGTTCAACAAAGCAGACAAAGCTCGTTGGTTCGGTATCTAATAAAAAAGGTAAACATAAATGAAATTAAATATACTTGGTAAACGTTATTTCTTTTTTTTGCTTTCGCTTATTCTAATTATTCCAGGTCTGGTAATAATTGCAATCCATGGATTGCCGCTTTCAATCGATTTTAAAGGCGGCTCTCTTGTAGAGTTGGAATTTAATAAGAATGACCCCCCGATGGAGGAGGTGCTGGCAATTTACAACGATGCCGGAATAGCAGATGCCCAAGTTCAGTATAGCGTAAGCGACACCAACACAATTATTGTTATTAAATCTTCAACTCTAACCCAAGATCAGCATGCAGCTATTCTTGACAAATTCCGTGCAGCTTATGATCAGAATTTAGTTGAACGACGTTTTGATACCGTCGGTCCTTCTATCAGCCAATCTGTGACTCAAAGAGCATTGCTTGCCATTGGGGTTGCTGCTTTAGCGGTCATTATCTATATTACAATTGCATTCAGAGGTATCGCACACGCTTTTCGTTATGGTGTTTGTGCAATCATTGCTATGCTGCATGACATTCTTATTGTCATCAGTCTGGGTGCAGTTGGCGCTCGACTTTTTGGCTGGCAAATGGATTCCCTGTTTCTCACCGCGCTTTTAACAGTAATTGGCTTTTCAACTCAAGACAAAATTGTGGTTTTTGATCGCATTCGCGAAAATGCACCAATCCTCCGTAGAGTTCCTTTTGAAAAAATTGTCAATCATTCGATTATTCAATCCCTGCAACGCTCGATTAATACCCAATTAATGACTGTGGAATTCCTCTTATTGGCTTTAGCGCTTTTTGGCGGAGAGACTTTGCGTGAAATGTGCATCATTCTATTGGTAGGATTGCTCAGTGGTACATATTCATCAATCTTTATAGCTGCCCCAATTTTAGTTGTCTGGGAAAACAAGGAGTGGCTAACCTGGTTCCGAAATCCCCGTGCTTCTCAGGTATAAGTATAAAAAGGTTCTGATTATTTCATAATCAGAACCTTTTTTATATAATAGTATTAATTCATTTAATCTATTTTTGAGGAAGGGTAATTGATATGCGTCGAGAAGTAGTGTTGATCACTGGAGCGAATGGAGAAATTGGGCATGGATTAATCAAACAGATCAATCAAGAAAAACGTGCCCGCATTGTCGCATTAGACCTGCGACCTTTGGATGAGTGTTTGATTTCCTGCTGCGAAAGGGTCATTCAAGGCGACATCATGGATAAAATGCTGCTTGGCCGTTTAATTGCTGAGTATGAAATCACCACAATATTTCATTTGGCATCCATACTTTCAACGAAAGCGGAATATAACCCCGAAACAGCACACCAGGTTAATGTGGAAGGAACAATCAATCTGCTCCGTCTAGGTGTTGAACTTTCTCAATGGCAAGGCAAACCAGTAAAATTCATTTATCCAAGTTCAATTGCAGTCTACGGATTACCCAATCTTCAAACCAAAAGAGAAGCCGGGAAAGTTCGAGAATGTGATTGGTGCACACCCATCACAATGTATGGGTGTAATAAAATTTATTGCGAACATCTTGGAAGATACTATTCAAAACACTATCAGCAACTAGCCAAGAATCCTGTAAAAAACACGATTGATTTCCGCTGTATTCGATTCCCTGGTCTATTCAGCGCCGAGACGGTCCCAACCGGGGGCACGAGTGATTACGGACCAGAAATGCTCCATCACGCTGCACAAGGTTTGCCTTATGAATGTTTTGTAAGAGAGGATACAAAAATTCCATTCATGGCTATGCCTGACGCTATTAAAGCGCTGCTCATGTTAGAGGAAGCATCGATCTCTTCTCTAAATCAATTAAGTTATAACATTACCAGCTTTTCACCAACCGCATCAGAAATTCATCAATACGTTCGAGATGCATTTTCGGAATCTCAAATTTATTACTCCATCCATTCTCAACGACAAGCAATTGTTGACAGCTGGCCGGAAGATGTTGATGATAATCCAGCCAGGAATGATTGGGGTTGGAAACCAGATTTTGATATTGATCGTTCTTTCCGCGATTATCTAATTCCTGCAATAAAGGATCGATATCTAGAAAAACCTTGTTGATTTTTCGCTTATGCGATCAGAACGCAAACATTAATACCATATCATTGACGTTAGTTCCTGTCGGCCCGATGCGGATTAATGAACCTGTTTTTTCCAAGTAGTGATAGGCATCATTTCTGTGAAGGAATTTTTCTACATCTAAGCCTTGTGCCTTCCCATTGAGAATTGTATTCCCATCAACGATTGCCCCCGCAGCATCTGTCGGACCATCCTCTCCGTCGGTCGCAAAAGATATCAGTAGACAGTTGTTGATGTTTTCAATTTCTCGAGCAGCGCTTAAAGCCAATTCCTGGTTTCGTCCTCCCTTTCCATCCCCTCTTACTGTTACTGTCGTTTCTCCTCCAGCAATAAGCAGGGCTGGTTTACTAAGATCAGACTTTCCCAGGACAACTTTCTTCAATTCTCCTGCCAAATCCAGACCGATTTTTTGAGATTCACCCTTTAATTGAGTGGTTAATACCCTAGTATGAAATCCATTTTCGACTGCTTTTTCAAAGGCTGCTTGGACAGCAGTTCCTACACTTCCGATAATTTCAATTTGAGAAGAATCTAAGCAATCTTCACCTGGTTTTACTGTTTCAGGTATCAATCCGTCCACACCAACTTTCAGGTGCCCAATAATTTTCGGTGAGATTCCTCCGGTCAAGTTATACTTTTTTAATACGTTTAGAGCCTCAGAATATGTGCTTTTATCAGCTACTGAAGGACCTGAAGCAATCGCATCTAATGCATCACCAACAACATCTGATAGAACCAATGTGATTAATCTGGCGGGATACACTTTTCTTGCCAATCCCCCCCCCTTAATTAAATCGAGGTGTTTACGAACAATATTCATTTCTTCTATTGTTGCACCCGAGCGCAATAACTTTTCAGTGACCTGCTGTAATTCATGAATTGAAATATTGTCATGAGGCAATGTCATCAAGGCTGAACCACCTCCAGAAAGTAGAAGGATTACCAAATCATCAACTTTTAATTTTGAAATTCCCTCTACCATTTTCCTTGTGCTTTTTACTGATTTTTCTGAGGGTATAGGGTGATCACCAGTCACAGTAATGATTTGTTCGGGCAATTTTGATTGGATAGCATTGTTTTCATGTTTGGCAATTAAAACACCTTTCTTCAGATCAATGCCTATTACCTCACAAGCTGCTAAAGCCATTGGCAAAACAGCTTTGCCGGCTCCAATGAGGTAAACAGAATTATGAGATATTAATTCTTGTTCAAACTTGTTTGCTACAAAAAGAGTGTTATTCTTCTTTTTCAATACCCGTTTTACGCATTCGTATGGGTCCACCACATCAAGGCCAGCCTTGAGAATTGCTTGTATTTGGGTTGAATATTGTTTAAAACCACTGCTAATAGGAATTTTGAGCATGACAAATATCCTGTCTTCATTATTTTGATATCAAATTCTACATCATCCTTCTATTAAGTGAGATCAAATCGGAGTAAAATTACAACTTGTGTGAGAGTCAGTAGTAAAAATCTGCCAATCCACTCAAACCAACTATGCCATTATTTATTTGGTGAGTTGAAATACTATCAAAACCTATCAAAGCTCGAGGAGGTCCTACTGTGGATATCGAAGTTCTAAATGGATTATTGCGACCCAAGTCAGTTGCAATAATCGGCGCTTCTGCAACTGCCGGAAAGATCGGCCATACTGTAATGGTGAACTTGAAAGACAGTAATTATCAGGGATCGATTTTTCCAATCAATCCTGGTGAGGATGAAATACTGGGTTTTAAGTGTTATCCCACCGTCTTGGATGTGAAAGAACCCATTGACGCAGCTATTTTTACAATTCCAGCTAAATATGTCATGGACACTATTGAGCAATGCGGGAAGAAAGGCGTAAAAGGGCTTATTGTCATTACCTCTGGTTTTAGCGAGGTTGGGTTGGTTGATTTAGAAAAAGAAATTGTGGTAAAAGCGCATAGTTATGGAATGCGTATTTTGGGACCAAATATTGTGGGAGTTCTGTCCAATTCTGACAATTTTAATGGATCTTTTGCCCCATTCCTACCCTATAAAGGAAAAGGGTCATTGGTTTCTCAAAGCGGTGCATTATTAATCGGTATAGATGCAGCTACATATATGCGCGGGATTGGATTTGATAAATTAATTTCCATCGGAAATATGTCGGATGTCAACTTTGCAGATACAATCGAGTGGTTGGATCTGGATGAGAACACTTCCTGCATTTCTCTTTATGTTGAGGGTTTTAAAGACGGCCGCAGAGTGATTGACACAGCGAAAAAGGCTAGCAAACCGATTGTTGCATTAAAAGCGGGTGTTTCAGCCCATGGAGCAGCTGCGGCTGCTTCGCATACAGGATCGTTAGCTGGAGCATCCAAAATCTATAAATCTGCTTTCAATCAGGCAGGCATTATTCAAGCTGAAGATCTTGATAACCTTTTTGATCGTACTTTGGTTCTATCTCTACAACCCCCATTAAAGGGAGACAATATCCTGATTCTCACAAACGGGGGCGGTGTGGGTGTTTTGGGTACAGATGCAGCAGAAAAATATGGCATTCCTTTAAAATTTGCCCCGGAGGATGTGCAGGCTGAACTTAGAAAACACATGCCAGACTTTGGATCCGCCAAGAATCCTGTTGATTTGACTGGTATGGCTGGCAATGATTGGTACTATGATACAGTTCATTTTTCGTTTGCCCATAAATGGGTTAATGGCTTGGTAGTCCTCTACTGCGAAACCGCGATGACCGATCCGATGGGTATCGCAAAATCCATCAAAGATGCGGTAGATAAAACAGGTATCACTGATAAACCAGTCACTGTTTCATTCGTTGGTGGTGAGCGATCCGAGAAAGCAATGCGCTGGCTGGTGGAAAATGGAATTCCGGCTTATGCTGCACCGGATGTTGCGTTAAACGCCATGGCTGCTTTACGTGAGTATGAAATTATCCGAGAATCCACCAATGATCAACCATATATCTCGGAAAAAACAGACAAAGAATCTGCATTAGCCATAATCAATTCGGTACGGAAAAATAACCGGTCAGCTTTAACCGAGATAGAAGCAAAACAAATTTTTGAAGCGTATGGTTTGCCAATAACAAAGTCCAAATTGGCCACCACCGAAGATGAGGCTGTAAAATTTGCCAATGAAATTGGTTTCCCTTTGGTGCTAAAAATCGTCTCGCCGGATATTCTGCATAAATCTGATGCGGGGGGAGTAAGGGTTAATATAAAAGACGTACAAGGTGTAAGGAACGCTTATCAAGAGATACTGAAGAACGCAAAGGCGTATAAATCAGATGCGGATATTCATGGCGTTGTCATTCAAGAGATGGCTCCTTGGGGAACTGAAGTGATTTTGGGTTCCGTAAATGATCCCACTTTTGGACCAACTGTGATGTTTGGTTTGGGGGGAATTTTCGTTGAGGTTCTCAAAGATGTAACATTCAAAGTTGCGCCATTCTCATTAAAACAAGCTGAAAGTATGCTGGTCGAGATCAACGCCTCGCCAATTCTGAGTGGAGTTCGCGGTGAGAAAGCACGCGATCGCGCAGTTCTAGCAGACACAATTTGCCGTTATGGCAATATGATCTATGATCTAAAAGATGAAATCAGTGAATCAGACGCGAATCCGGTTCTAGTTTATGAAGAAGGCGCTGGTTTGAAAGTCGCGGATGCCAGAATCATTCTGAGGAAAAAATAATTTTATTAGCAGTTACCGGTTGCAGAATTTATTTTGCAACCGGTTTTTTTTTATTTAAATAAATCTGATAAGACCCTTCCCAAAAATTGTCGGTCTTTTTGTGAGAATTCCTTTTTTCCTTGAAATGCTCAAAGTTTTCTTCAACCTCAAACGGCCATTTTTCCCATCCCCGAGTTTTTTCCAGGTGTATCAGTAGATTTTTCGTTTTTACAACCCAACCCCATTCCTTTTTTAAGTTTTCAGCTTTATTCCAAAATCCCCTCTTTTCCCAAGGTCCAATGCTTTCCTGTAATGTTTTTTCAATTTCCGCTAATGAAAGAATGATAAAAGCTAGAATATCATTTCGTGTTTGTTGATTATGATCATCGGTTTCTTCAATAATTGGCAAGGATGCTAACAATTTCAAGATATTGCGTCGTCTCATTGCAGGTGTTTCGGTTTTTATTATTCTACTCATTTTCTACTTTAATAATTTTTATAAGTCGTCATTATACTGATAAAGTGTCTGTTGACGGTACAATTTCATTAGCATATAATTTGAGCGCTTTGGGGAAGTGCTGGAATTGGCAGACAGGCATGACTTAGGATCATGTGCCGCAAGGCGTGAGGGTTCAAATCCCTCCTTCCCCATAAATTTTATTAATTGAGGTAATCCTTTGAAGTTTGAAAAAAAAACATTACAAAACCACCAGCTTGAACTAATCGTTGAAACCAACCTTGAGGAATTCAATCAAAGCAAAATCAAAGCTGCTCGCACCATCGCTAAAGAATCGAAAATAGCAGGTTTCAGGCCTGGCAAAGCGCCTTTTGATGTTATTAAGCGTCTGTATGGAGAGGAATATATTGAAGAGCGTGCCTTAGATACAATCCTAAATGAGTTGTATCCCGTCCTATTAAAACAGGCGGAATTAAAACCCTATGCACCTGGCAAATTGGAAGAAATTATTGAAAAAAAACCTCCAAAATTTCGATTATCCATTCCTCTTGAACCGACAGTGGAATTAACAGATTACAAAAGTATCAAATCTCCATACAATCTACCGAAAATTGGACAAAACGAAATTGATTCTGTTTTGAAAAACCTTCAGACAAATTATGCAACTGCTGAAGAGGTTGACCGTAAAACTGAAAAAGGTGACCTGGTATCATTGAAAATTAATGCTGTTTTGACCAAACCGCAAAAAGATCAGAGTCCCGAGATCCTACAGAATACTCCACACCAAGTAATATTGGAAGAGAATAGTGATGATGAGCAATTTCCGTTTAAAGGTTTTTCCGACAACTTATTGGGGCTGGAAAAAAATGAACAAAAGGAATTCACATTTAGATATCCCAAAGACTCACAATATGATCATCTTCAGAATGAAGAAGTAAAATTTTTAATTCAAATTGAAAGTATAAAGAAATTAACCAAACCGGAAGTAAACGATGATTTTGCTAAAACTCTGGGCGTGGATGATCTCAATTCATTAAAAGAATCAATTCAATTACAGCTTGAAAATGAAAAACGAAATGAGTATGACAATCAATATTACAACGACCTCTTAGGAAAAATTGCACAAAAATCCAAAATTCACTATCCTCCGCAAGCACTGGAGGAAGAAATCCAGGACGTCTTGAAAAATATCGAGCAGAACTTGGCAGGGCAAAATCTTGATTTGGATACTTATTTAAAAATTAACAATCGTGAAAAAGAAGAATTCATTGAAAAAGATGTAAAACCTGCCGCACAGAAACGACTTGAACACGCATTAATTCTTGATGAAATAAGCCGCACGGAAAAAATTAAATTGGATCAAGAAGATCTACAAAGAGAATATACAAAATCAATTCAGCAAATTCAATCCGCTCCGGACTTTCATAAACTACAAAAACAACTCACCACACGAAAGTTATCCAATGCTATGGTAATGCAAGCTGCCTCACGACTGATGAATCAAAGGACTTTAGAAAAACTGAAGGCTTATGCAACTGGTGAATCACAGCAAAAAACTTTTAATACTTCCGATGAAAAAAAAAGTAATGCCGTAAAATTAGAAAAGGAATGAGAATAATTTTTTTATAAATTCAAACAAAATTTTGATATGTATTACGCTCAATATACCTTATGATTTATTGATAACTTTAGTAATGGTGAAGGAATGAACAAAAATATTAAAAATGTAATTCCAATGGTAGTCGAATCAACAGGCAAAGGTGAACGTGCCTATGATATCTATTCTCTGCTGCTGAGGGAAAGGATAATTTTTGTCGGAACTCCAATAGACGATCAAGTGGCAAATGTTGTAGTTGCTCAGTTATTGTATCTCAGCCGTGAAGACGCAGACCGCGAGATTTCGATGTACATCAATTCTCCGGGAGGTCAAATTTATGCAGGTTTAGCAATTTATGACACTATGCGCATGATCCCCAATAAGATTAGCACAGTTGCAGTCGGAGTGACTGCATCCTTCGGAACTGTGTTATTAGCCGCGGGCACCAAAGGACAGCGTTATTCACTCCCACACGCCACCATTCATATGCATCAACCATTAGGTGGCGCGCAGGGGCAAGCCTCTGATATCGAAATTCAAGCCAAAGAAATTTTGCGATTAAAATCGCGATTAAATGAAATTCTTTCTGAGAGTACTGGCCAAAAGCTTGAAGTGATCGAGAGAGATACAGAACGTGATTTTTACTTAAACGCTCAACAGGCTGTGGAATACGGATTAGTTGACAAAGTACTTACACCACCAGAAAAATAAACGGCGTTGTCAAATAGAAAATGATTTAAATTGCCGGATAGCACAGAGTTATCCGGCTTTTTAGGAGATGATATGCAGGGTTTTGAAAAACTAGGTGTAAAAGGAATAATACTCGACATGGATGGTGTTCTTTGGAAACTCGATACTCCTATAGTCGATCTCGCAAATTTGTTTCCCCAATTCCTTACTCACCAATTGAAAGTGGTCTTAGCCACTAACAATGGTACATCCACCGTTGACCAGTATGTTGGCAAATTTGCAAAATTTGGAGTGCAAATTGAAGCATGGCAAATCGTAACTTCCACAATGGCAACTGCTCATTTGCTAAAAAAGGATTTTCCAGATGCAGGCGCAGTTCATATTTTAGGGGAAAAAGCATTGTACGACACTTTAGCTGATTATGGATTCTACCATTCGGATGAAAAACCTCAGGCCGTCGTTGCTGGATTGTCGCGCGACCTTTCCTACTCGCTGCTCAAAGACGCTTCAATATTAATTCAAAAAGGACTGCCTTTCTACTTCACGAATCCTGATCCGACCTACCCAACACCGGAGGGTAATTTTCCTGGAGCTGGCACAGTATTAGCCGCATTGGAGGCTGCATCCGGTACCAAAGCCAAACTTGCAGGTAAACCTAATCCCTTCCTTTTCGAAGTAGCATTAGCAAGACTCGGCACTGAACCGTTTGAAACTCTTGTGGTTGGGGATCGTTTAGACACTGATATTCTCGGCGGTCAGAGAATAGGTTGCAGAACCGCACTGGTTCTCAGTGGAATTTCTCAGCGTTCTGATTTGGAAAACTGGTCACCCAAACCCGATTTAAT
>Ga0209164_1001604_pt1 | contig 28051 bp, 24 predicted proteins | sample MTBNYHSulfiMetaG_FD_187458 | JGI IMG/M metagenome (GOLD analysis project Ga0209164, IMG submission 187458) | Enrichment culture microbial communities from rom New York Harbor, USA that are MTBE-degrading - MTBE-NYH (New York Harbor Sulfidogenic)... | ecosystem: Environmental > Aquatic > Marine >... | reverse complement strand
GTAAACCCAAAAAACTCGCTATCGTGGCTTGCATGCGAAAACTCTTGACCATTCTCAACGCTATGGTCCGCAACCAGCAACCTTGGCAAGAACACCTGGCCTCTTGACAGATAAGACAGTTGCTACCAGACGACGAACCATGGCGGGTTTGACCGGGAAAACACGCCTTCCGTCCAGGTCGGCCCCGACGATTCAATCCCCGGCGATATAAGCACAATTCCCGTAGGGGCGACCGGCCGGTCGCCCCTATAATGTTGGGGGTGCGCGGGGGAATCAGGGCGGACACGCAGGTCCGCCCCTACTCCTTCTCCACAAACCACAGCTCGCAGCAAGGATCGCCGTCGGTCATGAGCTGTTTGTGCACGATTTCGATCTTGGGATTGACCAGCTTGGCCGCCTCGATCTCGAAACAGCCCATGGATTTGCAGAAGCTGGCCGGGATATCCAATTTAGGGAACCAGATGCACGGCGGATAAAGCTTGTAACTGACCACGTTGGGCTCAGGCCGGGTCAGTTCGGCCTTGTACCCGATCACGTCGCCGGTGGCCAGCTTGAAATAACTGGCCAGGGCCCAGGCGTCGTTGCCTTCGATCCCGAACCCTTTCATGCCCGAAAGGACGAAACGCGCGGCGTTGCCCCGCATGAACTTGTCCAGAATCTCGGCCGTCCTTTCCTCGCCCAGTTCCTGGTGCATGGTCTTGACCAGGTGCTCGAAGTAACTCCAGGCCGTCTTGGCGTTGGCCTTGGCTTTTCTTAGAGGCGGCCACTTGTCTTCGGGTAGTTGAGGCTGCTGTTCCATTATCTTTTCTCCTTTAGTTGGATTGAAAGCCGTTCCGGTCGGTGCTGGTCGCTTCTGAGGCCGGACCGGGCCTTCTGGTTGATTATTCCGGATAAATCAGCCGCCGGGCCAGCTCGTCCAGCCGGTCCAGTTCTTCCAGTCTGATCAAGGCCCGCCAGACCCACTCCGCGTTTTTCTCGGACAACACCGGCCTGGTGTACTTGAAAAAAAGCTCCCGGAACCGATCTTCACTCAAAGGCTCGTCCGGACTGCCCAAGGCCTTGGCCCGGGTCCTCTCGATCACTTCCCCATCGGCCGAAGTCACCGCGAGCCTGGCCGTGCCGGACATGAATTCTTTGGGCCAGCCGCCTTGTTCATAGACCTTGACCTTGCCCCGCTCTTTGGCGATCTCCGGGTTTTTGACCATGTCCCAGGTGAAATGATGGCTGTCGATCTCCCCGTAAAGCATCAGACAGGCCATGATGTGCTGGAAGCTGAACCGGGCGTCTTCCGGGTCGAGGGGCGACGGCCGGTCGCAGGTCGAATCGACCGGGCCGCAGTCGATCTCGATCTTGGCGATCCGCTCCGGCGTCAGGCCCTTCTCTTTAAGAATCTCCAGCATCAGGTCGATGTGGCGGTGAGTCAAAAAGCAGCAGGGGTATTTTTTGACCCAGGTCTCATGAACCCGCCATCTGGGCCGGCCCAGACCCGCGGTGATCGGGCTGAGATCAATGCCCGGGTCCCGCCAGACGTCTTCCCGCAACCATTTCTCCAAATTCCTGGTCCCGGTCAAATCCCGCCGGGCCAGTTCGGCCGCCATCAGACCGTCCCGGCAGGCCGCGGCCGATTCCACAAAATGGGCGTCGGTCCCGAAATTGACGATGTACCCGCCGGCCCGGCCCAGGGCCAGCCCTATGGCCCAGGAAACCTGCGCCTCGGTCAACTGCAAAGCCTTGGCCGCGGTCACCGCCGAGCCGATCACCCCGAAAAAAGGCAGGTCGGTTATGCCTTGCGAAGAAATCGACCGCAGCCCGATCCGGTTCATCACCTCCAGCCCGACGGCCGAGGCCGCGATGACTTGCTTGCCCCTCAACCCCCGAGTCTCGATCAGCGGGAATATGACCGGAAAGATATTGATGTCGCTGGTGGCGCAAGGCATCTGGTCGTCTTCCAGTTCCGCGGCGTGAGCCGTCACCCCGTTGACGAAAACGGCGTCCTCCGCTAAGCAGCGCATCCCGGCCCCGATAATCCCCGCTTCGAGCGGCCCGTTCTTGGCCCGGACATACTCGGCCGACCCCCGCCCGGCCCGGGTCGTGGCCCCGTAAAGCATGGCCGCCACGATCTTGGAGGCCAGATGCTTGATAAAATCTACCGTCTCCCCAGGAATGTCCTCGAAATTTGTCTTGACCACGAACGAGGCCAGTTCATCGCTCAGGGACATGACTGTCTCTCCTTAAGCCGGGAATCGAAGTTACGGGGCCTGGGACCCGCCCCGGCCGTCTGGTTTTAAACAAAACGAACATTCTTATATTTTCAAAAACCCGGCTGAAAGTCAATCTTTAGTGCAGCGGCCCCGGTTTAATCAAATCCACTCAAAACCCGCCTCTTTTCCCTCCACCCCCTGCCCAAAACGGCCCGGATATGCCAAAATAAAAACGACGGCCGCCGGGCCCCGCCTGAGCCCCGAGATCCAGGCCGGGTTCGAAAGCCGGCGGCCGAAAACATCGTGTCCGGAGCCGACTTTGACCGCTGAAAACTCCACCATCGCCGCCGTCGCCACCCCCTTGGGGGCCGGGGCCATCGCCATCGTCCGGCTGTCCGGGCCCAGGGCCGAAGAAATTCTCCGCCGCCTCTTCCGCCCGGCTAAAACGAACTTTCCATTAAAATCGCACAGGCTGCACCTTGGCCGCCTGGTCGATCCCCAGACCGGCCGCTTGGTCGACCAGGTCCTCTGCACCTGGATGAAAGCCCCGGCCACCTACACCCGCGAGGACATAGTGGAAATCCACTGCCACGGCGGCCCGGTCGCGGCCCGCCGCATCCTGGAGCTGGTCCTCCACTACGGGGCCGAACTGGCCGCCCCCGGCGAATTCACCCGGCGGGCCTTCCTGGCCGGCCGGATCGACCTGACCCAGGCCGAGGCCGTGGCCGAACTGGTCGGGGCCCGCAGCGCCGCCGAGGCCCAACTGGCCGCGGCCCAACTGGCCGGCGGCCTGCGCGACCGGGTCGAAGCCCTGCGCCGGCCCCTGCTCGAAATCCTGGCCCATCTCGAAGTAGCCATCGACTTCCCGGACGAAGAGGCTGAAATCATCGCCCCCGACCGGGCCGCCGAGCGATTGGACCGGGAAGTCCTGGCCTCCCTGGACCGTCTCCTGGCCGCCTACGACTCCGGACGAGTTTTTCGGGAAGGTCTCAAGGCGGCCATCGTCGGCCGGCCCAACGTGGGCAAATCCAGCCTGCTCAACGCCCTGCTCAAGACCGACCGGGCCATCGTCACCCCGGTCCCCGGCACCACTCGGGACCTGATCGAAGCCGAGGCCGTCCTGTCCGGCCTGCCGATGACCCTGATCGACACCGCCGGCCTGGAAACGCCGCCGGCCGATGAAATCGAAGCCGAAGGCCAGCGCCGGGCCGCGGCCCGGCTGGCCGCGGCCGACCTGGTCTTGCTGGTCCTGGACCGCAGCCGGCCCCTGACCGACGAAGACCGTCGCCTCTTCGCCGCCGCGCCTGCCGGCCGGACCCTGCTGGTCCTCAACAAAATCGACCTCCCCGCCGCCTTCACCCTGGACCAGGCCGCCGATTTCTTGGGCGGCGGTCCGGCCGTGGAAATATCCGCCCTGACCGGCCAGGGTCTGGACCGGCTCCAGGAAGAGATTTTTAAAACGGCCTGCGGCGGCCCGGCTTCACCGGACCAAGTCCCGGACCTGGTCCCCAATCTGCGGCACAAAAAAGCCTTGGAAGCCGCCCGCCCGGCCCTGGCCCGGGCGGTGGAAGGATTGAAAAACGGCCTGGCCCCGGAACTGGCGGCCCTGGAAATCAACCTGGCCCTGGAAGCCCTGGGCGGCCTGATCGGCCTGACCACGCCCGACGATGTGCTGGAAGAAATTTTCAGCCGTTTCTGCTTGGGAAAATAGGGATTTAAGTTGACTGTTTCACGTGAAACATCAGACTGGCGTTCCTGGCCTGAAAAACGGGTCCTCATCGTCGGGGCCCGCCGCCTGAACCTGGACCTGACCCCGGAACAAACCGACCGCCTCCTCGATTTCATGGCCGAACTCCGGCGCTGGAACCGCAAAATCAACCTGATCGGCCCGGCCCGGCCCCCTGAAGACCTGGTCCTTCATCTTCTGGACAGCCTGGCCCCCTTGCCCTATCTCCCCGCCGGACCCCTCCGCCTCCTGGACCTCGGCTCCGGGGCCGGACTGCCCGGCCTGGTCCTCAAAATCCTCCGCCCGGACTGGACCGTGACCCTGGCCGAAGCCCGGGCCAAGAGGGCCGCCTTCCTCCGCCAGGCCGGCCGTTTGCTCCGTCTCGATGGACTGGAAGTCATCCAAGCCCGCCTCGGCCCGGACCACCCCGAACCGCCCCGGCGCGACTTCGACCTGGTCACGGCCCGGGCCTTCGGCCCCCTGACCGAACTCCTGCCCCTGGCCGCCCCGTTTTTAAAAACCGGGGGGAGGCTCCTGGCCTATAAAGGCCCCAAGGCCGACCGGGAACCGGCCGCCGCCCTGAACGCCGAGGGCTTCCAGTTGGAAAGCCGCCAAGACTTCCGCCTGCCCTTCCTCGACCGGCCCCGCGTCGTCCTCCTCTTTCGGTTCCAATAGGGGCGCACGGCCGTGCGCCCCTACCCAATTTTCGTCGGCCCCTGAGGCGCATCCCAATATCCCACAGCAGAGCTGTGGGGCGCCGGGCTTTAAACGGCCATTTTTTCCGGGACGTAATCCTGGGGGCGGATTTCGACCAGGGTGACGGCTTCTTCGGGACAGGTGACCCGGCAGAGGCCGCAGCCCTGACATTTTTCGGCGATGATTCGGGCGGTCAAATCGCCGCCGCCGTTTGATTCGACCATTTCGACGGCCCCGAAGTAGCAGCGGTCCAGGCAGATTTCGCAACCGCTGCAAAGTTCGGAGTCGACCCGGGCCTGGAAGCGGCTGGGTTCGACCACGTTGGACCCGTATTTAATGACCACGTCGAGCATCTGACAGCAGCAGGGGCAGCAGTTGCAGATAACCTGATCAATGCTCTTGCGGTTGACCGTGCAATGAACCAGGCCTTCTTCTTCGGTCCGGCGGATCAGGTCCAGGGCCTCGTCCTTGGTCAGTTGGCGGCCGGTGCCCCTGGCCAGGGCGTAGTCGGCGGCTCGATCAATCTGGAGGCAGGCTTCGAGGGTGTGGTCGCATTTTTGGGCGGACCGGCGGCAAGTGCAGGGGGTGACGGCCAGGTTCCTGGCTTTTTCTATGGCGGCCCTGACGTCTTCAAAGGCCAGGACATGACTGTCGGCTTCCACGGTCACGCCGACGGGGATGACCCTCATAATGCCTTGGGGCAAAACCTTGAGCATAGTCCGGGCAAATTCCGGCCATTCGACCACTGACCACTCGTACCAGAGGTCCAGGAATTCTCGGGGGGCTTCGGGCCAGAGGATGGTGGCGTCATGAAACTGGACGACTTCCCGGACCATCCGGTACCCGGGCGGATCGGCTTTAAAGTAGGGAAAAACCAGGCCTTTATGAAACAGGGCTTCAAAAGACCGGTTGATCTCCTCTTCGGACCGGCCCAGTTTTTCGGCCACTTCCTTGGCGTTGCCGGGCAAGGCCAGGAGGATTTCGGCTTCGTCCGGTTCGGCCACCATTTTAAAAAGCTTGGGGATGCGTTCCGAATTCCCGTGGCCGATTCGTTCGGCCAGTTCCAGGTAGCGGTCTTCCATGTCATAACCTCCCTTGGTTTGGTTTTGGCTAAAAAGCGATGTTTCTTGGGTCTGACAACTCCGGAGCAGACCTAAGGTATAAGAAGTTTTCAGCCGGCAGATGGCACTTTTGGATTTACAGCAATATTAATATATTTAAATATCACATTATTTTGGTTTTTATCGTCTAATTGTTTTTTCAAATAATCTTCGGATACAAGGACCAGATACCTGTAGTAAGTTAGTTCAAAACCAGCCAAAGACCCAGTTGAATAACGCTTTGCCTGATTAAAAGCCTCTTCCGCTTTACTCGCTACTTCATTTTCTTGGCGCACAACCTTCCATTCTGTGAGAACTAAAGCCTCACTGGTGGACTCAACTTGCTGTAGGTCAGGTGGTTCCCCAAGTATTAAGTCGGTTCTTTCTCCTTCGGATGAGGCCTTAAAGGCCCAAATACCATGCAAAAGAAGGTGTGCTGCACCAAGTTTCTCACATTGGATTTCGCCTTCACGGAACGCTTTTTTCCATTTCTCCCTATAGTCAGGGTCAGCAACGATGCTTCTTTTTATATGAACAAAAGCCCGTTCCGTTATCCTTTTGGCTATTGCTGTTTTATCAGATAGTTTGTAGGAAAATTCAGCTCGAAATGATGCCAAAGAAGCAAGACGAATTTTTAAACCTTCATTTTTATTGATATTTTTAGAAAAATATTTATTAGAGTTTGTTATAAATCGGTCTAAAGAATCAATTGCTGGTCGAGATAAATTGTAGGCGTAGTCTTCTTTATACTTCTTGATTTCTTCAAATATTTCTTGTGCGTGGGGTAGTAGGTAAGTTTTTGCCACTCCATAGGAGTCTGAAGATTTAATAGACAATAATCGAGCAAAAAATTCGCCAGCTTGCAAAAGGCCTCCGATTCGATCAGAAATGGCTTGCCACTGTGTTTGCCAAGTCATTTATGCCTCCTGATCATTATCTTATACGCTTATTTTTTAAAAACCTATTTTGTTTCAAAAATTGACGAAGTCCTTTTGGGCTTCGAGGACTTTGGCCAAATAGTCGCGGGTTTCCTGGTACGGAAGGTTTCGGCGCATGGTGGTGAAGACTTCCAGGGGGGCCAGGCGGTTGATTTGGTGCAAGGCCCGGTCGCGGTCGGGGTGGAAGGTCCTCAGGACGTTGCCGGGGCCGGTGTTGTAACCGGCGATGGTGCAGTATTCGCGGGAGAGGGGGTCGGCTATTTCGCTCAAATATTTGAACTGGAGGAGGTGCAGGTAGGCGGCGCCGTACCGGATGTTGTTTTCCGGGATGAAGAGGAATTCCCGGCCGGGTATGCCGTCGGTCTGGTGGAGGAAGCGGTGGACGTCCCGGCCGGCGCTGGAAGGAACGATCTGCATCAGGCCGAAGGCCGGGGCGTGACTGACGGCGTAGGGGTTGAAGTCGCTTTCGGTCTTGATGACGGCGTAGACCAGGTTGCGGCTGAGGTCAAAGTCCCTGGAGAAGCGTTCGACCAGGGGCGAGTATTGGCGGGCCCGAAGATGGGAATGGCCGGGGACCATAGTGATGGTGACAAAACGGACCGGCCTGGACCGGGCTTCGACTTGGATCGTCCGGGTCTGGAGGCTGTTTTGGAGCAGGTGGTCGGCGAAGCGTTCGGCCCGCCAGGCCCAGCGTATGTCCTGATCTTCGTGATCCTGGACCTGGCCCAGGAGAAAGGGGGTTTCGCCCAGTTTGACCGTCCCGGCGGAATAGAGGTCCACGGCCCTGGGGTCGTGTGGAGTAAGCAGAGTGGTGACGATGGCGTTTTTCAGGCTGGCGAGGGGATCGGCCTGGTCCAGGGTTTCGACGGTGATGAGGCCCTGGTCGAAATCGACCGAGGCCCGGGCAAGGTAGTTCTGGGTGTATTTGACGTATTCCTTGGGCTGAGGCTCCTTGACTTCCTGGTCGCCCCACTCGCCGCCGACCGCCTTGCGGAAAGCTTCGATAAGCTTACGGAATTTTTTGAGGTCCTGTTGGAAGGCCTTGGGGTTCAGGGCGTAGCCCACGGCCTTTTCCGCGGCCAGGCGCTGGGCGCCGGCCAGGTCGCCGGTGGCGGCGATCCGAGCCGCCCGCATGACTTCGCCGGTCGAACAGGCCAGCAAAAAGGCCAGGGTTAAAAAAATCAAGAAGGTGCGGAGCATCAGGTCAAACGAAGCGCCTTGGAAATGTGTTTTGTCGGATCATAGCACAAGGGCGGCCGGTGGGGCCAGGTTTTCCGTGCTTGTTTTCCAGGCGCGGTTCCATTAGATTGGCGGGAATGAGCTGCGGGCCAGCAGGGTCCCCTGCGCCGGCGGCGCTGGGACAACGACCGCTTGGGCAGGCACATAGGCCTGCCCCTACATTAATGATGGCGTTCGGTTCGCGGTCATGGTTGGAAGCGATGAACCATATCCGACAAAGGTCCGACAAAGACGACTTAGGGGCAATTCCCCGTGGTTGTCCCTTGGGGAAGCAGGAGCTTCCATGGAATTGGCTTCCAAGCCGGAGATTGGGAGCCAGAGAATTCTACTGGACCCCTGCTTGCGCAGGGGTGACGGATGGGGCTTTGGGTGAAGGCCGGACAGGACCCTAGGCGTCATCCTTCGGATTAATATCGATAAAACCGGGGCGGCGGGGCCGGTGTTTAAGCGGCGGCCGACCGATTGATATTGAAGGCCAATAAAATCATTCAGATAAGGAGGCGGGCATGGCTTTACTGACGGCCAAGGAGTACATCGAGAGCCTGAAGGCCTTCAGGCCGGAGATTTACATTCGGGGGGAAAGGGTGGACCAGGTCTGGGACCATCCCTTGCTCCGGCAGACGGTCAATCACCTGGCCGCGGGGTATGAAGCGGCGTCGAGTCCGGAGACCAGGGCCAGGTACGCGGTATATTCGCCCCTGGTCGGGGAAGAAGTGCCCCGGCTCCAGCACCATATCCAGCAAAGTCTGGAAGACGTGACCATCAAGGCCGAGCTGACCCGGGCGGTTTCGGGTCGGCGGGTCTGCGCCGGGTGCATGTCCAACATGCTTTCGGTGACCTGGGCCATGATCCACGACGTGGACCAGGCGCACGGCACGGACTATTTCCCGCGTTATCAGGAATTTATCAGGCACCTTCAGCGTAACGGCCAGATGATCGCCTGGGGTATGATGGACCCCAAGGGCGACCGGTCGTTGTCTCCATCTCAACAGGAGCGGCCGACGGACCTGAGGATCGTGAAGAGGCGGCCGGACGGGATTGTGGTCCGGGGGGCCAAGGTCCACACCACTTTCGGGCCGGCGGCCCATCAGGTGGTGGCGGCCCCTTGCCGGGCGCTGGGCGAGGGCGACCGGGATTTCGCGGTTTCCTTTGCCGTGCCCATCGACACCAAAGGTTTGAAGATGATCGCCCGGCCGTCGCCGGGTCCGGTCCGGGAGACCAGGATGGAGAGCCCTTTGAGTTCGAAGTACCTGGCGGTCGAGGCCATGACCGTGTTCGACGACGTCTTTGTGCCGGAGGAGCGGATTTTCATGTGCGGCCAGTGGGATCGGGCCGGGAGCCTGCCTTTGTATTTCGCCGGATTGCAACGTCAATCCAAGTGCGCTTGCAGCGCGGGCCACACCGACCTGATGATCGGGGCGGCCTTGCTGGCGGCCGAAGTCAACGGTTTGGGTTTGAAGACCCATCACATCCGGGACAAGCTGACCCAGATGGCCATGGCCGCGGAGACGGCTTACGGCTGCGCCCTGGGGGCGGCCGTGGCCGGGAGAAAGCATCCGAGCGGGGTCTTTTTGCCGAAGGGGACGATAGCCAATGCGGGCCTGAGTTTCATCAGGTCGAGGCTGGGCGAGCATCTGTCTCATCTGCACGACATCGCCGGGGGGTTGATTTCGACCATGCCCACGGAAGCGGATTGGGACAACCCGGAGCTGCGGGGTTACATTGAGGAAGGGCTGAGGGGGAGCGGGAGCTATTCGACGGAAGAGCGGCTCAGGGCTTTCAATTTGGCTCAGGATTTGGCGGCTTCGAGGCTGACCGGGACATTATTGGGTTTCACCATCAATGCGGCCGGATCGCCGGAGACCAACAAAGTGGCGGTGCAGCATGGGTATGATTTCGAGGGGCGGAAGAAGATCGCCAAGGAGATCGCCGGGATAGGTTGATGGTCGCAGCCAGGGGTATATGAGCCTCTAAAAGAGTCGGGTATTGTGCGCCCGGAACCGGAGAGGGCCTCTGGCGAGTGGGGCAGGCACGGGGGCCTGCCCCTACAAGGAGCGCACCAGCGCGCCCCACCCGGTCTATAATTCTTTTTTTATCGGGACGCATTCAGGTATAATTGAAATTCGAGTTGTTTTTAAATGTGGGATAAGACAAGGATATTAATGAGGTAGGAATCATCCCACCAGGAGTGAAAAGTGAAGCCGACCGATCTGATCAAGAAAGCCAAGGCAGAGAACAGGGCTGCTTTAAATGAAGCCGAAGCCAAGCGGTTTTTGGCTGCTTATGGGGTGCCGGTGGTCCATGAGGCCGTGGCGACCGGTCCGGAGGAGGCCGGGGACAAGGCCCGGGACCTCGGTTTTCCGGTGGTTTTAAAAGGTATGGGATGGAAGTTGACCCATAAGACCGAGCGGGGTTTGGTCAGGCTGGGGCTAAGCAGCGCCGACGAGGTGCGCAAGGCCGCCCGCAGGATGGCCGCGGCGGCCGGGAAGGATTTGGAAGGTTTTTTGATTCAGCCTCAACTGTCGGGCCGGCGGGAGTTCGTAGCCGGGCTTTTCCATGACGACCAGTTCGGGCCGGTGGTGATGTTCGGTCTGGGCGGGGTGTTCACGGAGGCTTTGGGCGACGTGGTTTTTCGTTTGGCCCCGATGGACGAATCCCACGCCGATCAAATGTTGGACGAACTGGGGGCCAAGGCCCTCTTGGGTCCTTTCCGGGGTGAGAAAGCGGCCGACCGGGGGCTGCTGGTTGGGGCGTTGGCCGGCCTGTCCCGGATCGGAGTGGAACATCCCGAAGTGGCGGAGATCGACGTCAATCCGCTTCTGGTCACCCCCGAGGGTCAAGTCGCGGCCGTGGACGCGTTGGTGGTGCTGGGCCAGGTAAAACCCGAGGTTCGTTACCGCCCGCCGGTGGAGCCTTCCGCCGCCAGGGAGTTATTTTATCCCAAGTCCGTGGCCATGGTCGGGGCTTCGGCCCAGTTCCGCAAGTGGGGCCAGCAGATTTTCGCCAACCTGGCGGCCGGCGGATATGAAGGCGAGATTTATTTGGTCAACCCCAAGGCCAAGACCATCGCCGGGCGGCCGGTTTACCCGTCGGTGGCGGACATACCGGAGCCGGTGGACCTGGCGGTGGTGACCATTCCGGCGGCCCAAGTCCTGGACCTGATTCCGCAATTCAGGGCCAAGGGCATCAAGCGGGTCATTCTGATCACGTCCGGGTTTGCGGAGACCGGGCCGGAGGGGAGGAAGTTAGAAGAAGAGCTGGTGGCCGAGGCCCGACGGAACGACATTCTCATTCTGGGTCCCAACACCATGGGGGTCTGCAATCCTTATCATAAATTTTACTGCATGGGTTCCCACGTCCGGCCCAAGCCCGGTCCCACGGCTTTTATCGCCCAGTCGGGCAACATGGGCGTTCAGCTTCTGTCATTTGCCGACCGTCAGGGGATCGGCATCCGAGCCTTCGGCGGTTCGGGGAACGAGGCCATGTTCACCATCGAGGACGCCCTGGACGCCTTTGCCGTGGATGAATTGACCGGCACGGTGCTGCTTTATATCGAGAGCGTCAAGAACGGCCGCCGTTTTTACGAGTCGGCCCGCCAGGTCAGCCGCCGCAAGCCGGTGGTGGTGCTGAAAGGCGGGCGGACCGCGGCCGGGCACAAGGCGGCGGCCACCCACACCGGGGCGCTGGCCTCGAACGTCCGCGTTTTCGAGGCGGCCTGCCGTCAGGCCGGGATCATTTTAGTGGATCGGCCCATGGATTTGCTGGATTTGTCCGCGGCCCTGTCTTCGCTCCCTCTGCCTAAAGGCCCGCGGGCGGCCATCATGACCCTGGGCGGCGGCTGGGGGGTGGTCACGGCCGATCTGTGCAACGATTACGGATTGGAAGTGCCGGAGCTTTCGCCGGACTTGGTCGGCCGGATCGACCGGATTCTGCCGCCTTTCTGGAGCCGGTCCAACCCGGTGGACATCGTCGGCATCACCGACCCCAGCATCCCGGTGACCATCATAGAAGAACTGCTCAAGTGGGACGGCTGCGACGCCGTGATCAACCTGGGCATTTTGGGCCGGAAACATCTGGCCAAAAGGCTGATCGAGTCCACGGCCAAGGCCGATCCGGACATGGACCCGGAGTTTTTAAAAACGGTGACCGAGATGGTGGACAAGATCGAGGCCGATTACGTGGAGCAGATGGCCAGGCTGACCGAAGAGCACCACAAGCCTATTTTAGGGGTGAGGATGGCCACCAGCGACGACGATTTGACCGTGCTGGACGTGGCGGGCCGGGAATACAAGGCGGTTTTTTTTCAGACCCCGGAACAGGCGGTCAAGGCTTTGGCCAAGATGTATCAATACGAGCGGTGGCTGAACCGGGAAGGCGCGCCGTCGGAGCTGCGGGAGAGGAAAGTTTTCACTTGGCCCGAGGCGGGGGGTTGATGACCTTTTGCGGACGAGGGTCTGACGGGAAAGCGTGAAGGGCAAGAGACCTCTTGCGCCTGCGGCGCTCCGGCAATCCCGCCTGAGCGGGAGCGGGGCCGTTCGTCCATCGCCGGCAGGGGCGCGGCCTCTGCGTCTTTCGGAAAAATGGCCGGGAGAAAGCCAAAAATGACCGCGGCGGGCGTCAGCTTGGAAAACGTGGCCGTCATCCTCTGCCGGCCCGCCCTGGCGGAAAACATCGGCACGGCGGCCAGGGCCGCGGCCAACATGGGCCTGGGCCGACTGATCGTGGTGGAACCGTGTGAACTGGATTACGACGTGATGCGGGGAGCGGCCACCCGGTCCGGCGAGGCTCTGGTTAAAAAAATGACCATCAGCCCGAGCCTGCCTGAAGCTTTGGCTGAATTCAACTACGTGGTCGGGACCACGGCCCGGCGGGGGTCTCATCGCGGCCCGTTCACAACCCCGCGGGAATTAGCCGAAAAATTAATCGCTCTCAGCCGCGGCAATAAAACGGCCCTGGTTTTCGGCCCGGAACGGACCGGTTTGACCACGGCGGAGCTGCGGCTTTGCCAGACCGTGGTCCGCATCCCCACGGCCGGCGACCGGGTCAGTTCCCTCAACCTGGCCCAAGCCGTGCTGATCCTTGGCTATGAACTTCTATTGGCTCAGTTTGAAGAACCGTCCCCGCCTCCCCTCAAACTGGCGGACCAGACCGAGCTTCAGGCCATGTACGAGCACCTGGTTCGAACCATGCTTAAAATCAAGTTCCTGCCGGACCAGAACACCGAGCACTGGCTGATGAGCTTCAAGCGCATCTTCAACCGGACTGGCTTGACTCACGGTGAATGCAATCTGATCCGCGGCGTCTGCCGCCAGATCGAATGGGCTTTAGAGAATCCGGACAAGCTGGACCGGTCTGTTTCCCGATAGAAATGTGGATCAGGAGTCGGCCGGGACGACCACCTTCAGGGCCTTGGGCCGGATTTTCAGGGTCACGGGGACCGGCTGGATGTATTCGCCGTCGCCGTAAAGGTCCATCTGGTCCGGTGAGGATATTTCGGCCCTGGTGGTCCGGAAGGTGGTGATGGCCGGGTGAGGCAGGTGGCGGCCGGAAAAGACCTTGGGCAAGGTGGCCAGGAGGCTGACAACCCCGATCTCCTCGACGATGAGAACGTCGATCAGGCCGTCGTCCATTTCCGCCTCCGGGGTGATCTTCATACCGCCGCCGTAACTCTTGGAATTGCCGAACACGGCGAACATGACTCGGTTCTCGTAGAGGCCGTGGTCATGGACGATGGTCAGCTTTTTGGGCTTGAAGGCGAACAGTTTGTAAAAGACGGCCGCGGTGTAGGCCAGGGCGCCGGTGAAAAACGGCACCTGGGTGTTGGCGCACTCGGTCACTTCGGAATCGAAGCCCACGCCGCCCACGCCGATATAGTGTCTGGTTCCGGTCCAGACCAGGTCCAGGGCCTTGATCCGCCCGTTCAGGGCCGTTTCAACGGCCAGGGCCAAGTCCTTGGGCAAGTTGATGTTGCGGCGGAAGTCGTTGCCCCGGCCGCAGGGGATCAGGGCGGCCGGTTTATCGGTGTAAGCCAGCCCGTTGAGGGCGTAGTGCCAAGTCCCATCGCCGCCGACGATCAGGACGCGGTCGAAGTCGCTCCGCGCGGCCTGACCGGCCAGTTCGGTCAGGTGCTCGGCCGATCGGCTTTCCTTCAGGGCGAAGTCCAGCCCTTTGGTCCTTAAAATTTCAGCCGTTTCACGAGCCGCCGCCCGGGCCCGGCCGCCCCCGGCGCTGGGGTTGACCAACAAAACAACACGCATGACGGCCCACCTTGGATCCAAAGTTTTAACTTATACTTGCCGGACAAAGCCATGGACCGGGGGCGGCGGACCGACCGCCGGGTCTTATCCTTTGCGCCTGCGGACGGCTTCGAAAACATAAGCCAGGCCCAGCATAATCCCGGCCAGAAGAATCATCCTGATCGGATTGAACCTGCCGAAATATATGGTGCTGACCAGCCAGGCCGCCGCCAGGGACAGAACAGTCCTGATTATAAAAACCCGGGCAGGAGACAAAGTAAATCCTCGAGCGCGACAGTTTTCTATCTCTTTAGCAGGTCTCCCGCGACAGGTCAACCAAGTCGTTCTCAGGGCAAAAAACCTTTTACAACCGGACACTCTTTATTTTATGATGCCACGTCATGGCCAACGAATATATCTGGATAGGCTTTCTGCTGATCGATTTTCTGGCCGCGGTCGTCATTTACCGGCTCTTCGGCCGGGTCGGGCTGTACTGCCTCATCGTCATGAATATCATCGTCTGCAACATCCAGGTCATGAAGATCATCAAGCTGTTCGGTCTGACCACCACTTTGGGCAATATTCTGTACGCCAGCGTCTTTTTCGCCACCGACGTTCTGGGCGAGATGTACGGCAAGGAAGAGGCCCGCCGGGGGGTCTGGCTGGGTTTCGCCATGCTGCTTCTGGCCACTTTGTACATGCAGATCGCCATGTTGTTCACCCCGGACAAGAGCGACTTCATCCATCCGGCCCTGGCCCAGATTTTCACCTTGTACCCCAGAGTGGCCGCCGCTTCCCTTTTGGCTTACCTGCTCAGCCAGCTTCACGACGTCTGGGCCTTCCATTTTTGGAAGATCAGGGCTCATGGACGGTTTTTATGGCTGAGGAACAACGCCAGCACCATGGTCAGCCAGGCCATTGATTCCTCTATTTTTTGCACCGTGGCCTTCTGGGGTCTGTTTCCCTTGGCCGACTTTCTCCAGATTCTGTTGACCACCTACCTACTGAAGTTGATCATCGCCGCGGCCGACACCCCGTTCATCTATCTGGCCCGTTATCTGAAGGCCCCGGACCTGCCGGCTCAAAAAGCTTCTTCATGAAGGCCTGGGGTTGAAACCCGAGGCTAGACTCGGAGGTCCCTACGGGATTGGTTTTCCGGGGCATGACATCCCCCTCGCGCCCAGGCTCCGCCTGGGCGCAGCCTGTCGTCGAGGTTCCGCCTCGTAAGACGCCACGGTCGTGGACCAAGTCCCGGGGCCGAAGGAAGAGGCCGGCGGAGCCGGCCGGGCAGTGCGGTCCCAGGCGGAGCCTGGGACCGAGTAAGCCACAACTATCCGTCATTCCTGCGCAAACAGGAATCCACCAAGGGACCGGGGAAAGACTGGACCCCTGCTTGCGCAGGGGTGACGGAGAAGGTGTTGCGGGGCGAAGCGCCAGGGGCTGATTCGGCATGTTTTTTCGCCTGGGGTGAAACCCGAGGATAGATTCGGCTGGGCCTGGGGTTGGAACCCCAGGCTACACTCGGTCGTCCCGAGGGGACTTAGGAGATGGGAGATTGGGGTACGGGGCCTCGGGGTCGTTCTGGCGGGACGGTGCGGGGGTTGACGGGGAATTTATTCCCAGGCGGGGTCTGAAATGATCCTGGTCCGACTTTTTAGCCTTGACACCTTGGGTCAAGGCATTAATGTTTAATAAGGAAAAAATTCCGCAGGAGAGAACTATGGCTATGACGATCGGTGTGGCCGGGAAAGGCGGGGTGGGCAAAACCACCCTGGCCGGCCTGGCTGTGAAATATCTGGTGGCCAACGGCCGATTTCCGGTCCTGGCCGTGGACGCCGATTCCAACTCGAACCTCAACGAGGTCTTGGGTCTTGAGCTTCGAAACACCCTGGGCGACGCCCGCGAGGAGATGAAAAAGGGCGGTCTGCCCGGCATGACCAAGGACATCCTGATTGAAATGAGGGCCAACGAGGCCCTGGTTGAAGCCGACCATTATGATCTGATCGCCATGGGCCGCCCGGAAGGTTCAGGCTGTTATTGCGCGGCCAATACGGTCCTGGCCACAGTCGTCGAGAAACTGGTGGCCAATTATCCTTATCTGGTCATCGACAACGAAGCCGGCATGGAACATATCTCGCGCCTGACCACCAAGGAAGTCGACATTTTTTATGTGGTGTCAGACGCCAGCCGGCGGGGCCTGACCGCGGCTCACCGCATCTGGAACCTGATGGACGAACTCAACATGTCGGTCGGGGTCAAATACCTGGTCCTCAACCAAGTCAAGGGCGAACTTTCTCGGGAGCTTGTGGCGGAGATTGAAAAATTAGGCATGAACCTGGCCGGGATCATCCCTGAGGACGAAGAGATTTATGCCTGGGACCAGGCCGGCCGGCCCACGGCCGAGATCGGACCGGACAACCCGGCCGCGGCCGCGGTTTTTGCCATTTTGGACAAGACCATCACCGCTTACGAGGAAGCGGCTTGAGGGACGCCCTTCGACCCAAAGTCGTCATTCTCGGTCTGGACGGGGTCGACTGGCCCCTGATCCAAAGATTGACGGCGGAAGGAATCACTCCCAGGCTGGGCGCTCTGGCCCGAGACTCCCAAAGCGGCCCCATGCTCAGCACCCTGCCGGAGATTTCCCCGGTGGCCTGGACGACTTTTTTCACCGGCCGGCCGCCGGGCTGTCACGGCATCTACGGTTTTACGGACTTCGCCGAAGGCGGTTACGACCTTCGGTTCAATTCTTCAAGCCAAGTCCGGACTCCTTTTCTTTGGGACTGGGTGGGACTGGGCGGGCGGCGTTCGGTGGTCCTCAACGTGCCCCTGACCTATCCGGCCCAGGCCTTGTCCGGCCTGATGGTTTCAGGCTTCGTGTCCGTGGATTACGACCGGGCGGCCTATCCGGGCTGGGTAGCCGGTTACTTGAAAGAAACCGGCTATCGGCTGGAAGCCGATTTCGACCTGGTCCATGAGGACCGAGAGGCCTTTTTGGAGGAACTGGACGGAGCCTTGGCCGGCCGGGAAAAACTCTTGGAAAAATTTTGGCCGGAAGAATGGGACCTGTTTGTTCTGGTCGTCACCGACACCGACCGTCTTCAGCACTTTTTCCGCCGGGAGTTCGAGGAAACCGGCCCGATCACCGACTATTTCTTGAATTTCTTTTCCCGGGTCGACGCCCTGGTCGGCCGGGTGCACGATTTGAGCGCCGCCCTGGCCGACCAAACCGATGAAGGAGTGCTGCTGATCCTCCTGTCCGATCACGGTTTCACCGGCGTCAAGGAGGAATTTCATTTGAACCGCTGGCTGGCGGCCCACGGTTATCTGAACCAGGTCGGGCCGGAGGCCCTGGCCCTGGCCCTGGACCCGACGAGGCTTTACATAAATCGGCCGCCCCGTTTCGTTCAAGGCCGGGTCAAACCAGCGGAAACCAGGGAAATAACCGACCGGCTCAAAATGGAATTGTCGGCCGAACCGGCCGTAGCTGAAACCATGGACGGCGAAGAGATTTTCGCCGGTCCGGCTCAAGACTCGGCCCCCGACCTAGTCGTGCGGCCGACCCCGGGTTATGAATTCAAGGCCAAGTTTTCTTCGGGGCCGATCTACACCCCTTCCCTGCTCCAGGGCACCCATACCCGGGAGAATGCCTTTTTTATGATCCAGGATTTCGGCTCGGAGAGGAATTCGATCCGCATCCAGGAAATCCACGATTTGGGCCGTTTTGTTTTTTCTCGTTTAGGTCTGTAAGGTCTTAAACCGGTCCGCGCTTTTTTGCCGGACGCGCTTCGAGCCTGAAAGGTGGGATTCATGACCGAACAGCCAAGTTTGGATTTGACCAGTCTGGAGACCTACCGCCGGTCTTGCCTGGAGATAGCCCAAGCCCGGCTGGGTGGTTTTAAATCCTTGGCCGAAATCGCCGAGGCGGAAGACGACTTGAACGCCTATCCCCGTTTGGACCGCCTGCAGGACCCCAGGGATATTGTGCTGCTTGACGAGGCCAGCCTTGGTTCTTCGGACACGGACCGGGCCAAGGACGCCGTCCTCCGGGGCGGGGTTTTTTGGGAACACACCGCCGCCGGCGAAGCCACCCGCCTCAAGCTGGGAACCAAATACCTGATTAATGTCCCGGAAGACCTCAACGTGGAGATGATGGCGGAAAGACTGGGCGAGGAGTTGGAGCGGCCGGTCAGGCCGGAGGAAATACGGGAACGCCTCGAGGTGGAACCGGGCCGCCTTATGCCGCTTCCTCTCGGGGAGCGGCACCTGCTCCAGTTGGCCTTTGACCTGACCCGCCTGGCCGAAGAAGCCGGCCAGGACCCGGCTCAGGTTTTGAGCCGCCAGAAGACCCTGCTCGTTCTCAACGAAAAGACGGCCCCGGACATCCTGACCCGGCTTCAAAAAAGCCGTTTCGCCGGATTCCGCCGGGAAAATTTCTTATTCATGATTCAACCGGCCTTCCCGGGGATCAATCTGCGGGACGGCCGCTTCTTTTTCGACCCCTCCGCTCCGGCCCGTTTGCACAATCATGGTCAATTGGTCATGCAGGAAACCATGGACGACCAGATTTTTCGGTTGAGCGAGTCCGGAGAGCGCATTTATCTGAAATGGGAGGATTTCGCCGGGCTCCTGGGGGAAGTCGACGACAAGATTTCTTTCAACATCGAGGATTTGGACTACCTGACTCAATCCATTGATTGGGGCAGCCTGGCCTTGGCTCTGCGGCTGGGCACGGAAGGTTACAACATGGTCATGGAGATCGTGGCCAATAACCCGGAGAACCCCATCAAAGGCGGTATGGCGGCCTTTGATGAAGTTCTGGACCGCAATGTCATGATCGAGAGCTTCCAACTCAAGGGTCTGCCCAACAAAGAAATCAAGTTCCTGAACAAAAACTTCAATCATTACACCCATCCCCAGGCGGCTTGGGAAAAGCTCAAGGAGCACGGCCTGCCCATGCCCATCGCCGTCAAAAAAGGATATTTATATTTTCAGCCGGTCCAGGGGGACATCAACTTCCTGGTCAAGACGGCCTTTGTCCAGCGCAAGATGCTCAAGCCCATTCGAGCCTGGAAGTCGGCGGCCAATTCGGCCGAGGCGGTCAACGCCATGTGGGCCCAAGACAACCAGCCGGGCTTTAAGGAATTCGCCCGAAAAGTTCTGGGGGGCAACCTTCCTGAAAAGTAATCGTCCACGACCTGAGCCAATTCGGGGCGCGGTCGGGGCGACCGGCCGGTCCCCCGCCCCGTGGTGGTTCTCGGTCCCAGGCTCGTCCGGCATCCGGCATCTCGGGGAATTATTAACAACGCAAAATGGTCACGGCCTTTTTTCCCCTTGTCAAGTCCGGGCCGGTCGGTTAATATTTGAATTTGTCGGGACGTGGCTCAGTCTGGTAGAGCACAGCGTTCGGGACGCTGGGGTCGCTGGTTCAAATCCAGTCGTCCCGACCAGAATTTTTAAATGAAAAACCGCCCCTCAGGGCGGTTTTTTCCATAGTGGGAAGGCTCATTCTTTCTTTTTGACGACCACCTTCATTTCGTTCTTCAAGGCCTCGGCGAATTTCTTGGCGTCGGCTTCGGACCCGACGATCTTGTCGTAGTGCATGGGTACGGCGATCTTGGGCTTGATGGCCCGAGCCGCCTGGACGGCCTGGTCGGCGTTCATGACGTAAGTACCGGAGACCGGGATCAGGGCGATGTCCACGTCCAGGCCCTTCATTTCCGGAATGAAGTCCGTATCGCCGGCGTGGTAGATTTTGACCCCGTCCAGTTCGACGATGAAGCCCAGCCAGTTGTTGGCCTTGGGATGGAACTGTTTGTCCACGTTGTACGAAGGCACGGCCTTGATCTTGACCCCGCTCACTTCCAAGCTCTGACCCGGTTTCATCGACTTGACGTTGCCTTTGAGTTTTTTGGCCGAATCAGGTTCGGTGACGATGACTGTCTCGGGCTTGCTGATCTTGGCCACGTCTTCCGGCGAGCAATGGTCGTAATGATCGTGGCTGACCAGAACCAAGTCGGCCTTGGGCGAACCGCTTACCTCCCAAGGGTCGAAATAGACCACCTTGGAACCCTGGACATAAAAGCTGTCATGACCCAACCAGTGGATTTTGTCGATCATCTTTTCCGGCATAACCTTCTCCTTGTAAGTGAAAGTTTAGGTTTTAACCTGAACGATCATTTCGATCTCCACGGGAGCGCCCAAAGGCAGAGCGCTGACCCCGACTGCGGCCCGGGCGTGCCGGCCGGCCCGGCCGAACACCTGTTCAAGCAATTCCGAAGCCCCGTTGATCACCTGGGGCTGATCGAAGAAATCCGGGGCCGAAGCCACGTACCCGGTCAATTTGACGATCCGGACCACCTCATCGAGGCTGACCATGGATTTGATCACGCTCAGGCCGTTGACCGCCGCCGTCCCGGCCGCTTCTTTGGCTTCCTCCAGGCTGACTTCTTCACCGACCCGTCCTTTCCACCTGAGCCGCCCTTGAACCAGTGGCAGTTGTCCGGAGACGAAGAGCAAGTCCCCGGCCGAGGCCGCCGGGACATAGGCGCCCGCAGGTTTAGGCGTTTCGGGCAAAACCAAACCCAGCTCGGCCAGGCGTTCTTCAATCGTCATGACTCAACCCCTCATTTTGCTTCGGGAAAGAGGCGGCGAAGTTCGGCGGCGAAGACGTCATAGGCTTCCCGGCCGTACAGGCAGAAGACCACCCGGTCCAGGGCGGTCGAGGCTTCGGCCAGGTAATCCTTGACCGTGGTCAGCATGATCCGGGCGGCCCGGTCGACCGGAAAGCCGAAAATCCCGGTGCTGATGGCCGGAAAGGCGATGCTTTTCATCTGTTTCTCCTCGGCCCGGCTCAGGCTGTTGAGGGTGGCGTTTTTGAGTTTTTCGTCCTCGTCGCCCTCGCCCATCCGCGGCCCCACGGCGTGAATGACGTATTTGGCCTTGAGGGCCCCGCCGCCGGTCACCACGGCTCCGCCTACGTAGGTCCCGCCGATCCGGTTGCACTCCTCCTGGATGCTCGGCCCGCCCTTGGTCCTGACGGCCCCGGCCACGCCGCCGCCTAAAATAAGCTGGGCGTTGGCCGCATTGACGATAGCCTCAGTGTCCATTTCGGTGATGTCGCCCTGGGTGATCTCCAACTCGGTCCGTCCGACTTTGGTTTTCATTTTTCACCCCCTTGCTCAGCCGCCGGCCTTTTTGAGCCGGAGCCGAAAATAACGGATTATGGCCTCGCGGGCGATTTCCTGGGACCGGAGGCCCAGTTTCTCTCCGTGCACCACCAGGACGGCCAAAGCGATCCGGTCCGGCCCGTTCTTCTTGTTGGCGTAACTGACGAACCAGTCCACCCGGTTTCCCTGGTCGTTGTTGATCGATCCGGATTTGCCTCCGATTTCCAATTGCGATAAAACCGCGTGGCTGTCGGCGTCCCGGAACCGCCGTCGGCCGGTCCCTTCGGTCACCGTGGCCGCCATCATCTTTCTGAGTTCCTTGACCGTCGATTCATTGACCACTTGGCCCAAACAGACCGGTTCATGCTGATAATAAATGGTGTTGTCCTGGTCGAAAACCTCCCGGACCAGGCAAGGCTCCATCAGCCGACCGTTATTGACGATGGCCGAAGCCAGCATGGCCCCATGGAGAGGTGAAACCGTGGTCGTGCGGTTGAACCCGGAAGCGATCTCGGCCAGGCGGAAAAAGTCGTCTTCCGGCGGCGGGACAAACTGACTGGGCTGAACCGGCATTTCGAAGTTGATGGGCTGGTTGAAATAAAAACGCCGGGCGAAACTCTCCAGGGCCTTGGGTCCTAAAGTAAAAGCCCCCAGTTTGCCGAAGACCGTGTTGATGCTGTCGGCAAAGCTTTCTTTGAGGGTGACCTGGTGCTCCCCTTCCTTGATGCCGCCCTCCAGATGCTTGCGGTACAAGGTGTGCTTCCGGCCGTCGTAGGCCAGGGTCGAGGCGCTGTTCAGCTTCTTCTTCTCCACGGCCGCGGCGGCCGTGATGATTTTGATCAGACTGGCCGCGGGAAAGGAGCTGCTCAAGGCCACGTTGGCCGGAGCGCCGTCGGCCGAATAACCGGCCATGGCCAGGACCTGCCCTCCTTGGGGATTCAGGACGACCAGGGCCGCCGAAAGGGCCTTGGTTTTGGGCATGAAATTCACGGCCCAGGTCTGAAGGTCAGGTTCGAGGGTGGTTCGAACGAACAGGACGTGGCCTTCTTCATCCTCGATGCGAAAGGTCGGCAATCCCTCCGGGGTGAACAGATGCGGGCCGATGATCTCGCCGAGTCTCTGCTTGGTCAGCGGTTCGGCCGTCTCCGGCTTTTGACCCGGCTGATCCACCACCACGATTTCCGGGCGGGACCTGGCCTGGGGTTCACCTTGGCCCGATGTTTTCCAGGGTAAAACCCAATCAGGCAGATGGACGGCCCCCAGGTAAACCAAAAAAAGAACCAAGCCGGCCAGAACCAGGCGGACGACCAAGCGCCCGGCGCCCCGCTTGATCTTTTCCCGCTGCCTGGCCTGTTGAAGCCTGGTCTGATGAATTCGCCAATCCCGGCAATCCATGTCTTTCCGCTATTCCCGGTCTGCGGCCCGAGTCGATCAGTCTTTAGGCTTGATTCGATCCAGTCCGCCCATGTAAGGACGCAAGGCCTCAGGCACGAGCACCGAACCGTCGGCCTGCTGGTAATTCTCCAGGATGGCCACCAGAGTCCGGCCGACGGCCAGGCCGGACCCGTTGAGGGTATGGACGAATTCCGGTTTCGAGGTCGGGGTCCGCCGGAAACGGATGTTGGCCCGCCGGGCCTGGAAGTCGGTGAAACAACTGCAGGAAGAAATCTCCCGGTAAGTTTGCTGGCCCGGCAGCCAGACCTCCAGGTCATAGGTCTTGGCCGCGGAAAAGCCCAGGTCTCCGGTGCAAAGCGCCACCACCCGGTAAGGCAGCCCCAGACCCTGCAAAACGGCCTCGGCGTCCCGGGTCAGCTTTTCCAATTCGTCAAACGAGTCTTCAGGCTTGGTGAACTTGACCAGCTCGACCTTGTCGAACTGGTGCTGCCGGATCATGCCCCTGGTATCTTTGCCGTGGGAGCCGGCTTCGGCCCGGAAACAGGGGGTATAAGCCGTATAATACAGGGGCAGAGCCTCGCCGGCCAGAATCTCCTCCCGGTGAATGTTGGTCAAAGGCACCTCGGCCGTGGGGGCCAGATAATAATTCCAGCCCTCCAACTTGAACAGGTCCTCGGCGAACTTGGGCAACTGGCCCGTGCCGACCATGGATTCGGCATTGGTCATGAAGGGCGGCAAAAACTCCGTATAGCCGTGAGCGGTGGTGTGGAGGTCGAGCATGTAGTTGATCAGGGCCCGCTCCAGCCGCGAAGCCGCGCCCTTAAGCAGCACGAAACGCGAGCCGGTGATCTTGGCCGCCCGCTGAAAATCCAAAATATCGAGCTTTTCTCCGATGTCCCAGTGATTGAGCGGCTCGAAATCGAACTCCGGAATCCGGCCCCACCGCCTGACCTCGACGTTGTCCGCCTCGTCCCGGCCCACAGGCACGGATTCATGGGGCGTATTGGGAACTTCGAGGATAAATTTTTCCAGGGCCTGGACGGCCTGGCCGGTCAACTGGTCGAGCTCTTTGATCCGGGCCGACACCTCTTTCATCTGTCCGATCAACCCCGAGGCGTCCCGGCCGGTTTTTTTCAAATCGGTGATTTCCTTGTTGACCTGGTTGCGTCGATGCTTGAGGGCTTCGACCTCGGCCAGCAGCCGGCGGCGTTCCTCGTCCAGGCGGGTGAACTCGGACAGGTCCAGGTCGTTGCCCCGCCGCCGGAGCATTTCCTGGACCAGCTCAAAATTATCGCGGATGAACTTTATATCTAACACGCCTTCCCCCGATCAGTGCGGTCTACCGAAAAAAAATTACCACGAGGACCGTCTCCGGTCAACGGTGAATACCGTCCGGGGCGCAATCACCAAGGTCTCCGCCCCCAAGGTCAAATGGTCCGGCCGTGCGGGGATTAAGCCTGGTCGATCTTATCAACGGAAAGCAGGCGGGCTGTTTAGGGGTGGGGCCGATTTGTCCCCGGGGATTCTACAGCGGGTCTTTGAAGCTGATTTTATTTTATATAAGGTCGCTTCGGCGTTCCGGGGTCGGCTCCGGCCTGAAGGACAGGGCGAAGCAGCCTCGAGGTATTTCCACGGAAACTGCTTCGCCGTCACGCTTCAGGTCGGATTCCTCGGTCTTGAACTTTTATTATAAGCCCAAGCCTTGGGCCGTTTGCTCCAGTTGGAAGCCGCTGGGGCCGAAGGCCAGGTCTTCGGCGGCCGAGCGGCGATGATACAGGTGCATGTCGTGTTCCATGGTGAAGCCGATGCCGCCGAAAATCTGGTGGCCGAGGATGGTGATCCGGCGATAGGCCTCGCCGGCTTTGGCCTTGGCCATAGCCGCCTCCTGGCCGGCCGGCCGCCCTTGGTCGATCATCCAGGCCGCTTTGTAAGTCAGGTGTCCGACCGCAAAGATGTCCATCCACATATTGGCCAGGTGATGTTGGACGGCCTGAAAACTGCCGATGGGACGTTCGAACTGGGTCCGTTCTTTGGAGTATTGCACGGCCAGGTCCAAGACCGCTTGAGACCCGCCCAGCATCTCGGCGCATTTGGCTACGGCCGCTTTGTCCAGGATGTCCTTGAGCACCGGCCAGCCTTTATCCACTTTCCCCAAAACCGACGCCTTAGGGACTCGGACCCGATTGAAAAGGACATCGAATTGCCTGTCCCGGGCCAGGGTCTTGAGCGGGGTCAGGCTTAAACCGGGAGCCTGGGCGTCGACGATAAAAAGGGTCAGACCTTCTTCGGGCTCCGGACTGTCCGTGGTCCTGGCCGCGCAAATAATATATTGAGCCAGATGAGCGTCCGGCACAAACAGCTTGGTCCCGCTGAGGAGGTATTCATCGCCTTCCTGAACGGCCCGGAGCCGAATCCCGGAGGCGTCGTAACGTCCGGCCGGTTCGGTCAAGGCCAGGGTCCAGATGGCTTCTCCGCCGGCTATTCCAGGCAAATAGGCCGCCTGCTGGTCCGGGCTCCCGGCGGTCATTAGCGGCAAAGCCCCCAAAATTACGGTGGAAAAAAACGGACCGGGACAGATATTGCAGCCCATTTCCTCCAAGAGAATGACCAGGTCCATAAAAGAAAACCCGCTCCCGCCGTATTCCTCCGGGACGATCAAACCCATCCAGCCCAGTTCGGCCATCTTGCGCCAAAGTTCCGGGGAGTGGCCGGTTTCGGTCTCTTCCAATCCGCGGACCAGCTCCTTGGGGCATTCCTTTTTCAAAAAGTCCCGGGCCGTTTTCTTCAATATTTTCTGTTCTTCGCTGAGTTCGAAATCCATCTTGGCCTCCGTTTATGATCTCTTTTCCGCAACTAGCCTCGGGGCAGCCCCAGACCTCTGGTGGCGATAATATTCCTCTGGACCTCGGACGTCCCCGCCCCGATGGGGCCGGAGATGGAGTCGAGGTAGCCGAGGCAGACCCGGCCGTTGAACGGGGCCCACTTCGAGCCTTGGTCCAGTTGGCCGTACAGACCCAAAATATCCATGGCCAGTCCGGCCATGTTTCGGCCGAGTTCAGTAAAGCAGAGCTTCAATCCGGAGGCTTCCAGTTCCGGCACTTGACCCCGGTCGAGCATCCAAACCGAGCGCCAGTAGAATCCCAAAAATACTTCGACCTCGATGGCGATGGAGGCCAGTTTTCTTCTGACTTCAGGGTCTTTGGCCAAAGGTTTTCCGTTATTGACGGTAGTCTTGGCGTAGTCGACCAGTTCTTCGAGCACCCGCCGGAAAAGCCCTGAACCCACGGCCAGCCGCTCGAATTGAAGGGCCAACATGACATTGTAAAAGCCTTTGTGCAGTTCTCCGACCAGGTTTTTCTTGGGCACCCTGACGTCGTCAAAATAGACCTCGTTGAAGGAATGTTTCCCGGCGATATTGATGATCGGCCGGACGGTCACCCCTGGAGATTCGCAGTCCACGATGATCAGGGAGGCGCTCTGGTGCTTTCTGGCCTTGGGATCGGTCTTGGCCAGCATCCAGGCGTACCTGGTGACGTGAGCCCCGCTGCTCCAAATCTTTTGGCCGTTGACCACGAACTCGTCGCCGTCTTCCACCGCGGTGGTTTTTATGGACCCCAGGTCCGAACCGGCGTTGGGCTCGCTGTAAGCCAGCCAGAAACCGGCTTCCCCGCCGGCGATTTTAGGCAGCCATTCCTGTTTCATTTCCTCACTGCCCACCACCACAATCGAGGGTCCGGAAATGGAGGCGGCGATGCCTCCCGCGGGCATACGGTAATAGCTTAACACGTCATTGACGATGGCCTGCTTCATCCACGAGTTCCGGCCGCCGTATTTTTCCGGCCAGCCCAGGCTCATCCAGCCCTTCTGCCCGAGTTTTTTAAGGAAGTCCTTGCAAAAATCCTGATATTCGATCTCCATTTCCGGATTGGTCCCATACCCGCCCGGCCAGTAGACCACTTTGTCGTCCCAATCCGGCGGCACTTGACTCTTGACGAATTCTTCGACTTCTTCACGGAATTTTTTTTCTTCATCGGTAAAGTCAAAATTCACTTTACATCCCCCTCATACGGAAGTTGCTTATATTCCCGGCCTATCGATCCAACGGGGCCGAATTTTTCAGGACGTCATCCGGTTGAGGCGATCCATAAGGTCGCCGGCCTGGCCGATGACGCTCTCGATGATCTCCTTGACCGATCTGATCTCCTGGACAAAAACAGCCGCCTGGCCCCCGGGGACCACGCTCAAGTCGGGCTCGCCCATATCGTAGGCTATTTTACCCTTTTGGCCGGAAACCATGGTTAAAATTTCCGCCAACCCTGCGCCTTTGGCCTCCGCCGCCATCACTTCGGCCGTTTTTTTGTTCTTCAGGCACCTCATCGGGTTCTTGATCGAGGACATAATCAGATCGGTGTCGGTCTCCTTGGAGCGAAGGACCAGATTTTTGATGGCCGGATGAACCGGGGACTCCAGAGAAGCAAAAAAGGCCGTGCCCATGAGCACGCCTTCGGCCCCCATGGCCAAAGCCCCCAAAAAACCCCGGCCGTTGGCCACCGCTCCGCCGGCGATGACCGGTATCTTGAGCCGGGACGCGGCCAAGGGCAGCGACACGAACGAGGCCACGTTTTCCAAACCGATATGGCCGCCCGAACCGTAGCCGAGCAAAGTCACAGCGTCCACGCCGATTCTTTCCGCCGCTTCCGCGTGTTTGACCGAAGTCAGTTTATGGATGACCTTGATCCCGGCTTCCTTGAACATGGGCATCAAGGGCTCCGGACTCCGCCCGGCCGTCTCGACAAACCTGACCCCTTCCTGGCAGACCACCTCACATAATTTCAGGGTCCTCTCCCGGACGTTGCCTATCTCCGGAACCATCGAGATGTTCACCCCAAAGGGGTTGTCGGTCAAAGTCCGCATCTTGCGGATGTCTGCCCTCAGGTCCTCAGGCGTGTCAAAAGTTTCCGCCGTGATAAAACCCATACCGCCGGCGTTGCAGACGTGAGCCACAAAATCGGCCCGGCTTACCCACTGCATACCGCCGCAAAGAATCGGATGCTCAATGCCCAGCATCTCCGTAAGCCTTGTCCTGAATCTTTTTTCCATCTTCCGGCCTTTCTTTATTTTTCGTCAGGCGGTCTGTGATAAAAAGTCTTTTCAATCAAGCCGCCCCCGCCGGTCGGAGCGGGGGCGGCCGTTCGGCCGAAAACCAAGTCGAGCCTATGGTTCGATCACCTTAAAGTGCTTGATGTCGAGCAGATGCCCGCGCCGTTTTTCCTCGAACACGGCCTCGACCCGCATGCCGACCTTAAGCTTCTTCGGATCGGCCAGGTCCACGAAGTGGGGCAGGCAGGTGTCGG
>Ga0209164_1001603_pt1 | contig 28069 bp, 25 predicted proteins | sample MTBNYHSulfiMetaG_FD_187458 | JGI IMG/M metagenome (GOLD analysis project Ga0209164, IMG submission 187458) | Enrichment culture microbial communities from rom New York Harbor, USA that are MTBE-degrading - MTBE-NYH (New York Harbor Sulfidogenic)... | ecosystem: Environmental > Aquatic > Marine >... | reverse complement strand
TCTGCTCCAAATCCCCACGCGGACGAAGCCTTCAGTTTAGTCCCCGACTGGAGCGCTTGCGCCAGCAAGCCAGCCAACGGCTTATCTCACCCGAAGGTAGAACATTGCGTTCCCGCAGGCTGATCGAAGCGGAAGCGGTGTTTGGTTTGCTGAAACACAATTTGAAATTCCGTAGATTCCACTTGCGCGGGAAAGAAAAAGTCAATACAGAGTGGGGATTATTGAGTATTGCCCACAATATGATCAAAATGGCGGCCACCTAACCGCCATTTTTGTCTAATTTTTTTTCTTTTTGAACGGATGCCGATTTTTTTTGTATCTTTCCCTTACTTTTTGGTCAGCCTCATCTACATTTGATTTAATTGGATAAATAATGTTAAAGTTCATTCATGAAGAATGACCAACCCAAAATTCATCCCCAGCTCCAACACATTGCCTAGTTAAAGCCAAGGCTCAACCTGAACAGATCCAGAGTCGCCTTGATCAAGAAAGTTCTGCCCTGGATCATCAAGCTCAAAAAATCCCGCGATCGCATCATTGAGGATGTCGTTATCGATCATCCCGAAAGCGGTCAAAAACTCCGGCTTCGTCTTTACTGCCCTCAATCCTTCAATCCCTCCGTACCTGCCCTGCTTTGGTTTCATGGCGGCGGCTACGTGATCGGAAGTCCCGAGATGGATGATCAAAAATGCATCGAGTTCGCCCGCCGATTGGGCATAGCCGTGATATCAGTGGATTACCGGCTGGCGCCCCAACATCCATTCCCTGCCGCGCTGGAGGACGGCTGGGCTGCGCTGAATTGGGCCATCGCTGAATCCGATAAACTGGGGATTGATCCAGATCGTATCGCTGTTGGTGGCGGCAGCGCGGGCGGTGGTCTGGCGGCAGCTCTGGCGCAAAAGGTAAAAGACCAGGGCGAGATCAAGCTTGCGTTTCAGCTGCTCGTTTACCCCATGCTGGATGACCGGACAGTGGTTCGGTTTGAACAGCAGAAAGAAAAATTCCTTGTATGGACGCAGGAAAGCAACCGGTTTGGATGGGAGTCATATCTTGGCCGGACGTGCGGTCAGGAGGATACGCTATCATATTCCGTACCCGCTCGACGAGAAGACCTGTCCGGCCTGCCTCCTGCCTGGATCGGTGTGGGGTCGGAGGACATGTTTCATGACGAAGATGTCTCCTACGCTCAGCGATTAATTGAGTGTGGGGTCGAGTGTCAACTGGTGGTTATCCCTGGGGCATTTCATGGATTCGATGCAATTAATTCAAGAATATCGATAGTCAGGGAATTCCGGGAATCGCAGATCGCTGCCTTACAGAAGAATCTAAACTCTTTTTAGAATCGGTCATCCCCACGAAAAATCAGTGTTTATCCGTGGTTAATTCTTTAACGCCATGTTTACCGCCGCCTGCGCATGGATCGCCGTCGTATCGAACAGCGGCACGGTTGTATGTGTCTGATCAACTAACATGACAATTTCCGTACACCCCTCGATCACCCCTTCTGCGCCGCGCGCCCGCAACCCCTCGATGATCTCCAGATACTTTTTGCGCGAATCCTCCCTCACGATGCCGCGCACCAGTTCGCCGTAAATGACCTCGTGCACAATCGTCATCTCTTCATCCGATGGCACCAATACCTGCAATCCGCACTTTTTCTCCAGCCGACCACGGTAGAAATCCTCCTGCATGGTGAAGCGCGTGCCCAGCAAGCCGATGGAATTCATGCCGGCTGCTTTGACCGCTTTCGCGGTCGCGTCGGCAATGTGCAGCAGCGGAATGTCCACCGCAGCCTCGATGGCGTCCGCCACCTTATGCATGGTGTTGGTGCACAACACGATGAAATCTGCTCCCGCGGCTTCCACTTGCCGAGCTACCTTGGCTAGTTCCTCCCCGGCTTCCCTCCAGTGGTTCTCGCGCTGCAGGCGCTCCATCGGCTCGAAGTCAATGCTCACCATCGCAATCTGCGCCGAATGCAGCCCACCCAACCGCCTCTGCACCCCTTCATTGATCTTCTTGTAGTAGAGCGCTGTACTCTCCCAGCTCATCCCGCCGATCATTCCTATCGTTTTCATTTCTCCCTCTTATTGAAAATTGGCTACCGGAGCATTTTACAGGAGCAAAATGTGTAGGTCCACGAAAAGCTTCGGGATCAAACCGAAGCATTTTCGTGGATTAGCAACTATTGTCAACTTTTTTTCCATAATCTCACGCCCACCCAGATCAACCCACCGCTGATCCCCAGAATCAACAGAACAAACCAAGCCTTTGGATCGTAACCGTAAAAGGACCGGATCACGAGGTTACCCACGCCGGCGAACAGCGTCAAGCCGGCCAGGAGAAAACAGAGGATGCTCAGAATCTTTTTCATGGGCTTGGGAAAGCAGAATCAAGCAATGATCTTAAATACTTAGGCCGCTCTTGGGCAAATCGATTCATGAGCGCGATCTCTTCCTCCCAGGTCTCCAGCGAACCTGTCCCCCAGCGCGCGAAGAACTCGCCCATATTAGGTCGTAATTCGGCAGCCGCCTGGTTGAGTATCGTAAATACCCGGTCTGGAGCGAAAGTGGTATCAAGATGTTCCTCGAAGCGCGCCTTGAACTCCTGCTGGAAGCCCTTGTTCTTCAACAGTTCGCGGAAGATGAATCCGCTGCTGCCGGGAAGCTGGGCGTGGCTGAGCGTGTCATGGATGATATCGCCTTCGCCGTTCTTCAAGCCAAAGGAGATATCGAGATCGTTGATCATCCAACGCCAGCGGCCATCCTGCCCTTGAGGTGCGTCCGGATGATAGCCATCGGTAATCATGCGCCACAAGTAGACATTCTTGTCCGGCCAGTCCTGGTTGGCGGCATAGATATTGAAGATCAGGTAATCAATGTACCCATCGATATCCATCATCGTATTCAACTGTTCGTAATTCGCCTGCTCCGCCAGGTCATTCTCACGGATGAACCGCAGCATCTGCCCATAAGCCGCTTCATCACCCGGCTCACCCGAGACCAGCGCTCCGCCCACCCCCAGGATGACGCCCTGTCCCTGCGGGATGCCGTAATGATTGGTTAAATAGGCAGCGTCATAGCGTTCCTGCATGTGATAAATTCCCCAATACTCTCCGTTGAGAAAAACGACGGTAAAGCGCCCAGCCTGCCGGTCCATCCCCATGCCCTCCGCCAACCGCTGAGCGAAAGCATCCCGCATCTGGGAAACCGCCCAATCCTGACCACCGCTTCGCAGAATGAAAACCGGGTAATCAGCATCGGGGATTTTTCCCCCTTCACCAAACAAAGGATATGCGAAAGTGCTGTCCACATCATATTCCGGGCGCGCATAAATCCGCAGGGATTTCTGCGGATTGCGCCGCGAGCCCGCGCCATGCACCCGCACCCCGCCATTCTGGCTGAAATAATAATCACCCGGCTCGAAGACCTCCACGCTTACCTGCCTCTCCCATTCCCGTCCGCGCTGGTTGAAGTTGGCCACTGCCTGGCGCTCATCTTCCGTCAAATCTTCATCCTGCAGCGCTGCGTAACCTTCACCCAGCACATAGATGCCGGATTGCGTGTCGAAAAAGTGCGCCGGCGCGCCCACCAGCGAGACCACCGGCAGCCGATAGCGATTGACAAGGTCTTTGCCGACGAAATATGTTTGCGTAATGATCCCGCTAGATTCGCCGGTTTCGGGATTGATCGCGATCGCACGCACCACGGTCGCTTTCATCACAGATTCAGCAGGCGCTTGGAAGTTGGCGGCGATATCCGTAATGGCAGAAATCGTATTGGGCTCGCTGGTCCTCGGTTTGATGGCCAATGGCTCGATGTAAAACGGTGACTCCAGCGTGGGCCGGCTTCCATCCAGTGTGTAGTGGATCTGGACGCCGGGTAGATCAGTCTCCAGGGTCAGCAAGAAACCATCTTCGTAAAATCCTGCCGGTTGTGAAAACTCTGGAACTCTTAGCGCTGCGAAGTAAGGCAGCATCCAGGGTTGCCGGTCGCTGACTTGTTCCCAGTATGGCCGGACAGGTGCGTAGTCATCCCCGGCAGTTTCCATTATGGAATTTTCCCGGATATCCAATCCAGCTGCGATGGAGCGCTTGGGGTCGTCCCGCAGTCCACCGTGAGCAAGCAATTCGCCAATAGGCGCCAGATCCTGTAATCCTGTGTTTCTTACATTTAGTACCTGCAGACGCGGGAAATTACGCACAACCTCGATCTCAGCGCCCACCGGCACGTCCGCCAGGATCAGGGTTTCCAGATTTGCCAATCCTGCCAGCGGTTGGATTGATTTGATGCCGCTATTGCTATGCAGGTTCAGGTATTCCAGACGGATTAGGTTAGCTAAATCCTCCAATTCCGTCACACCGCTGCCCCGCAGGTTCAGGTAACGCAATCGTGTGAGTTCCCGCAAAAAATCCAGGTTACCTTTTGTTGGCACTTGCGACAAAATGAGTGTCTCCAGGTCGCCAAGCCCGGCAATCGGCACCAGGGAGTGGATACCCGCGTTGCCGTACAAATTGAGGTATTCGAGATCCTTGAGCGCGGAAATAAATGAAATGTCTTCGACACCCGTGTTTCTCAAATTGAGTTTCTTCAAAAGAGTCAAGTCCGACAGTTCGCCCATCTGCGCCCCCACCGGAACATTGGACAAGATCAAGGTTTTCAGGTTGATTGATCGATCCAGCGGGAGGATAGATGAAATACTGGTATTGCCGTACAGGTTAAGGTATTCGAGCGCTGCCAGATCCGACAGCGGCGAAATATCCCGTATATCATTCCCGCGCAGATTCAGCTTTTCAAGGTGTGCAAGCCCGGCCAATGCGGAAATATCGCTCAACCTATTCCCGCTCAAGTTTATTTCAACCAGGTTGGGCATCCGTTCAATGCCATCCAGCTGCGTCAACCGGCGGTTGGAAGCGTCCAGCACCTTCATAGTACGCAGGTGGCGGTGATAGATCTCTCCATCTGGCCGCTCCAGCGCCTCGCGTACGACCTCTTCCAGTGGATCATTGTTGAATTCCACCGGCTGATTGATGGCCAATGATGCGGCTTGCAGGAGAAAAATGGAGATCACAATCGCTGCCAGGAGCGCCGGTTGACGGAATGTCACATTTCTCTCTCGCAGCAGACGAATGATCGCCAGTCCGAAGATGAAAAACAATAAGGATGCTGACCAGAAATCCGCCAGGATTGCGCCAACTGCGAGGATTTTGTGGGTTAATTGCGCGCGCCGCAGGTCAAATCCCGGTTCCAGGAGAAGAACTTCAAATTCAGAATGGGCGTTGTAAAGGTCAACCGTCTGCGCCTGACCATCCCAATCAATGCGCACCTTGCCGGATGAAGGCCCCGTGGAAAAGCGCAGCGCGAGGCCCGTCTGCATATAGCGCGAATATTGAATCGTTGCCCCGGGCTGACCGATCAGGCCGTAACCGCTGTTGGTTCCCCGCCAGCCGCCATCCAATGCCAAGTCGTTGACCGGCATGCGTTTATGGATGCCCGCGGGAAATGCCACTGTGCTGATGGCTGTCAGTTCCACCTGGTTGCCATCCGCCATCGGATTGCCCTCATCCAGGACCGTTAAGCTGAAATTATGATGTTCAGGGAAGGGGGGCATTGAGTAGAAAAGGGCAAATACACCCGCCACAACTGCCAGGCTGGTAAAAGCCAAAAGCAGGAATCTTTTAAACGTCAAAGAATGTGTCAGAGGGGAAATAATCGAGCTGAACAGCCATACTGCAAAGATAATACACAAAGGCAGAAGAGAGAAGAAATATGTCAGCTTTTCCAGGCGCGGCGCGACCATGAGGGGCGAATAATGAACGGCCAGGCTGAAAGACATCCCCAGACTGGTGATTGCAGCAGACCCCCAGATCAGGATCTTTCTAAGGGTGATCTTGTTCATTGCCAGCTCAGGACCACTTGATCGAATTAGTAATCGCTGCTCCAGGTGGACCGGACAATATCCGGGCGAGAAAGTTCGATACCTTGCGCAAATTTTGAGTTAGCTGCAAGCTTTAGTTCCTGTTCCACCACCAGGCGGCGCAGCCAGGCCGGCTGGCGCTTGTCACACTTGATCTCGAACACCACCGTGCCGGGATAGTAACTGCGGAAATGAACATGCGCAGGAAACAGGTCCTCTGTGTACCCGCTGCGTACGCGATGGTCAAAGGTCACACGCACCAGCTGGTCAATCCGCGAGAGATAACCTTCCCGTTGATATTCCACCAGCACCTTGGGGCGCAGCCCTTTCAAGTGCACATAGCGCTCAAACTCCGCTAACACCGGATCACTCACATCCGGCCAGTGCCAGGTATCCATGAACTGCCGGTAATCATTAAGAGAAACCCAGGTGGAGTGCTTTTCCATCGCCATACCCTTGCGCACCTTCATTTCCACGCGCAGCGGAACTCCCGTCTGAGGTTCGCGCTGGTAGGCGCGGATGCGAAGCTTCACACGGTCCTGGTCTCCGTTGAGCTTTTCCACAAAGGCGGACAACTTCTCGGTATCAAAATACAGTGAGCGAACGATATAGCGTCGATTTCCTGGTCCAGCGGTGAACTCATCTTTCTTCATATACGGGAGGATGAAGCTGCGCACGCGCAGGTAATGATCGTACGCCAGACGGTATTTATACTCAAACCGCCAGGTGATATCCTGCCCGATGGGAAAATCCAGCAAAATGGCTCCTTAGAGCGGCAGCGAGATCTGCGGCGCCAGCAGTGAGACGTTCTGCACGCCCTGCATGACCTTAAGCGAGGAAATCAGCGCGTCCGCGGATTGGCTGGTCAGGTCCTTGAGCCGCAACTCATAGATCACTTCCCAGTGGCCGTCCTCCACTTCGTAGGAACGCATTCGCGCATCTGTGGTAAATTCCTGCACAGTATCACGGATCTTTTCACCTTCGTAGTCCGCGCTGCCTGTCACTGCCAGCACAAAATCCGCATTGCGGGTGTGGCCGTAACGAATGTAGAACAGTCCCACCACCACCAGCATGACAAACAGCGAAGCCACCAGCACTGTGCTCCAGTTGTAAGTCCCGGCGCCTAATCCAACGGCGATCACCCAGAAGATGAATACCATGTCGCGCGTGTCTTTGACGGCGGTGCGAAAGCGGATGATGGATAGTGAGCCGATCAGCCCCAGCGAGAGCACCAAGTCGCCGCGGATGAAGAGCATTACCAGCGTAACGATAGGCGCCAGCATGACCAGCGAAGCCATGAAGGTATGCTCATAATTCAGCCCGCGGTGCGTGCCACGATATAGTTGTGAAATCAGCAGTCCGACGATGGTGGAAAGCGCCATGGAAAAGAGCACATCCACCAGGTCCGGCCCAGTCAGAAAAATACGGTTGATCAGATCAGCCAAAGGAAGATCCTCCCTTCATAGTAAAGAATGATCCGGTTTAAGTCCAAGGATAGGCTTATTATACTTATATCGCCATGCTAAAGGGCAGCGCCAATCGGCTAACCACTCAGCCAGGCTTTTAGCAGCAGCTCACCATAACGCTTCTGATTGGCGGAAATGCAGACAGCGGCCTGGTTGGCATACTGCCCATCGATAAATTCGCGGTTCCAGCGCCGGTCAAACATGGTCATGCCGCGCGTGTACTGGCCTGAAGTTTCCACAAACACCTGGTAATTCTCAAAATGCCCGATGGATGGATCGATTGCCAAAGCGATGGTCAACAGGTCCGGCGGTGCAACCGCGCCCTCGCCCATGGCGTACTTGCGCCGCGACCCTTCGGCCATCTCGATCGAGCGGTTGAGCAGCTGCCCGCCGTGCCACAGCGGATCGAGGGGAACGATGACCTTGGGTATCTCGCTATCGATCACGATCTTGGCCGCTTCCGGATCAGCAAAGACATTGAACTCAGACATGGGTTTCGTGTTGCCGAAATCTACCGCACCTGCCATCATGATCATTGTCTTGATCTTGGGAAGAATGCGCGGCTCCTCACGGATCGCCAGGGCTGCGTTGGTCAGCGGACCAAGCGTGATCCAGTCCATCGGATCACCAGCGTCCATAAGTGTGCGAATGATAAACTGCACTGCACCCTCATCTTCAGGTTTAGAGAAAGGCGCGCGAAAATCCAGGTTGCCCAACCCGTCTGCACCGTGGATCTCGGGCGCGTTCTGCGAACGCTCAGGGAGCAGAGGGAGAGCCGCACCGGCGTATACCGGCACCTTCACGCCGGAATATTCCACCACTTTGAGCGTGTTGACCAGTACCTTATCCAGCGTTACATTACCGTTTACACAGGTGATCCCCAGTACATCAAAGTCAGGCGAACGAAGCGCGAGCAATAGTGCCAGCGCGTCATCCACACCTGTGTCACAGTCGATCATGATTTTTCGGGGCATTTTATCTCTCCTGAATTGAATTTTGAGTATTAATTTTCTCATAGAATTGAAAGTAATACTTGAAATTGAAAAACGCTTATGATAGTATTTTATTAAAGGGATGTAACTCTAATGCACTATCAGACTTCCGCGAGCATCGATCCTTCTTAATATCGCCCTTGACCAATCAATGCCGAGAAAGGAAGGAAATAATGATCAAGATTTGCCCCTACTGCGGTGATTACTTCTCCGACAAACTGCTCGAAATGCATATGAGCGTTTGCACGAAGAGAAAGGAAATGGAGGCCGGGCTGTTCATCTGCGACGAATGCGGTGAGCAGTTCACGGAAAAATCGGCCCTCACCGCCCACAAAGACATCCACCAGCAAAAAGAACCCATCAAATAGCGCCGAGGGCTTCAGCAGGTAATTGAGGGGCGCGTGTACCGCATGGTAGTCTGGTACCGTATGGTTCGCTTAATATTTAATAAAAACATGAGATTGAACAGCCGCCTTCGTGCGGCTGATTAAATAAGTATTAGAATTGCATGAATCCTCGCCGTAATTTTCAATTATCGGTACTGATTCTTTTCATCCTGCTAATCTGCGTGTTGTTGTTCTACCTGGCGGCAAAAAAGCTCAACTTCCCCATATAATTTATTGCATGAACAATCCTCTCTTTGTGCACTTTCACCAGTCTCCGGATGAAAACGCCTTCACTTGTCTTCAGGCAGACCTATCCTCAAATGTACAACTTTCATTTGGCGATGATCCAACGAGTGAGAATCAGGTTCATGTGCTGATCTCAGGCCGCCCGACTGCGGAAGAGATCAACCGCTTCCCCCATCTCGAAAAATTGATCATCCCCTGGGCGGGGGTGCCCATGGAGACATTCGCGCTGCTGGAAGGAAAACCGGGCATTGATATCCATAACCTGCACCATAACGCGGTGCCCGTTGCTGAATATGCGCTGATGCTTCTGATGGCCGCAGCCAAGAATATCCTGCCCATGGACCACGCCCTGCGCCAATTCGATTGGCGTCCGCGCTACATGCCCGAAACCGCCATCATGCTAACCGGCAAAACTGCCCTTATCCTGGGCTACGGACATATCGGGCGTTTTTTAGCCAAATATCTAAACGCGTTTGAAATGAAGATCTTTGCCACCCGCAATTCGATCAGATCGCAACAGGTAGAAGATGGAGTAGAAATCCACCCTTCCAGCAACCTGCACAGTCTGCTGCCCCAAGCGGAATTCTTGATCATCGCCTTGCCCCACACACCAGCCACGGAAGGGTTGATCGGCGAAAGCGAACTTGCTTTATTGCCGCAAAATGCCATCCTGGTCAACATCGGGCGCGGCGCGATCATCGACCAATCAGCCCTTTTTGACGCGCTCAAAAACCACAGGATCGCCGGCGCCGGAATTGATGTCTGGTACAACTATCCCAAAGATGATAATACCCGGGCAGACACGCGGCCTGCTGACCATCCATTTCATGAACTGGACAATATCGTGATGAGCCCTCACCGCGCGGGGGGATTGAACACGGAGGACACCGAACGTTTGCGCATGTCCCATTTGGCAGTGCTGCTTAATGCCGAAGCGCGCGGAGAAGAGATGCCCAACCGCGTCGACCCTAAGAAAGGTTATTGAAATGACCATCGCGCTTTGGTGGGTCCGACGTGACCTGCGCCTTTCGGACAATCAGGCGCTCTCGCTGGCGCTCAACCGCGCAGAATCTGTGATACCAATCTTTATCATCGACCCGCTCTTAATGGACGGCTCCTCTCCCAAAAGGGAAATTTTTCTAAAAAACGGGTTGATCTCATTTGATATCAACCTGCGAAATATCGGCAGCCGGCTGACCATTCGAAGAGGCGACCCGCTTGAAGAACTTTCCAAACTGCAAAAAGAAACCGGCGCAGACCTGATAGTGGCCGAGCGGGACTACAGCCCTTATGCCAAAACACGTGACCACCGAGTTGCGGATGTACTTCCTATAGAATTCACGGCAGGCCTTACAATCCATCCACCTTCCGCTGTACGCAAACCGGACGGTTCCCCTTACACCATCTTTACACCCTTCATGAAAGCCTGGAAAAAAATACCCGCGCCAAGCAAGCCCATCCCCTCACCGAAGTCGCTTCCAAGAATACCGGAATTCTTATCGATTCCTGTTCCAGCCGTGCAGCCCTTAGATTGCTTCCCAGCATCTGAAGATGCGGCACATACTGTTTTGGAAAATTTTCTGAATTCCACCATTTACACAAATGCGCAGGATCGCGACCGCTTGGATCACGAAGGCACTTCCCGTCTTTCACCTTATCTGCGCTTTGGGTTGATCTCCCCTCGCACACTTATCAGCTGCGTCAATCAGATGATGGCTGACACAGATAACCAGGGAAATTTGAGCTGTCTGTCTGCATGGCTTAATGAGTTGATCTGGCGCGAGTTCTACATAAGCATCCTGGACAGTTGCCCTCATGTATTATCCGGCCCTTTCCGCGAATCCCTGTGCAATGTTCCCTGGAGGGATTCTCCCAGTGAGCTTTCAGCATGGCAGGATGGGAGGACGGGATATCCGGTGGTTGACGCGGCCATGCGTCAGCTTAACCAGACCGGTTGGATGCATAACCGCGCCCGCATGATCGTGGCTTCCTTCCTGGCCAAAGACCTGTTGATCAACTGGCAGGAGGGAGAACGCTGGTTTATGCGGCAGTTATTGGATGGCGACCCGGCCTGCAACAACGGCGGCTGGCAGTGGTCGGCCGGAACGGGTACGGATGCTGCCCCTTACTTTCGTGTATTCAATCCAGTACTTCAGTCCCAAAAGTTTGACCCAAATGGTGAGTACATCCGCCGCTGGTTGCCTGAGTTAAAAAATTTCCCTGATGCATACATCCATACACCGTGGAAAGCGCCCCTGGATGTCCAATCAGCATCTCATATTCGAATTGGCAGCGATTATCCTGCGCCCATCGTTGACCACCATTTCGCGCGACTAAGGGCGTTAGCCGCTTACAGAACTGGGGTATCCGGTTAGCGGTTCTCCATAAATTCGGGGTTTGGGGCAGGTTTATGCTTCCCATAAACAGCCCTTTCTGCCCAGGCTAACCAGCCTTGATGCGGCCCTTTAATGGATGCAAGCTTTGCGGTAAAACGGTGAAATGGTGTCGGCGGTTTGGTCCATGGGCAGACTGCCATGCAAATACCGCAGTCCGTGCCGTTGACATGCCAGTAGGAATAACACTTCTCTTCGTCCAGCTTCCATTTATTCAAGCCGTTGTGTACAATTTTTTCCCCACTCGGAATGGCGCCGCTGGGGCATTCCTCAGAGCAGATGCGGCACTGCTCGCAGAAGGACTGCACTCCGATATCAATTGGTAGGTCATGATCCAGCGGCAGATCGGTGGTAACAATCGACAATCGCACGGCCAAGCCGAACTCCCGGGTCAGCAAGTAGCCAGCCCGCGAAAGCTCCCCCAACCCGCAGTCCACCGCTACAGGCACCGCAAGTAGTTGATAATTGCTGAAATGATGAGCGCGCGCGGAATAGCCCAGCATGCGAATGTAACGTGCCAACCGCACCGCAGTCCAGGCGCTCGATGCGTATGCTTGGGCGGTTGCCAACAAGGTCGGGAAATAGGGCGCGCAGGCCAGCAAGCCGAGGTCCATGCGAAATCCCATAACGATCGCATGATTGTGGTGCGACAGATCGATCCGGCTGCCCCATTGCGGGTAACCTTCACGATTGCCAATTGTGCAGCCCACGTGTGAGTACGTCCATTCCTGCTTTAGCGGCCCGATCCTGACGATATCCGCGCCGAATAATTTTGCAGCTTCTTTGACCTTTAGGCTTGCTGAAAGTTGATCCAACCTCTGCTTTCCCTTGGCCGGTGTTCCATCCACCATGAATTCCAATCCAAGTTCATCCAGAAAACTGAACTGCGCGGAAAACATGGGTGCATCTTCAGGATTATCAGCACCCAATGACTTGCGCTGGCTGATCTTGCGGTCAAAATCAAGCAGATCAGGATGAGCGTGATAATAGGCGGAATGCTGCTCGCTGCCCACCCCAAAATGTCTGAAAAGGTCCTGGCGGGCAAAGACAATGTCCCTTTCATCAAAACGCGTGACCTCACCGGTGAGATCTTTCGAATATGTAGGCAGCCGGGCGCGTTTCATCGTGCTATTTATTTCAAGATCATGCGGCAATCCAATGCAAGGGCGCCTTTCCCTTTTTCAAAGACCCTAAGGGGATTAATTTCGATCTCCTCGATCTGCGGAAAATCCTCTGCCAGTTTACCCAGGCGTAGAATCGCGTCATAGATGGCTTCCAGGTCGTAAAGCGGTCCACCGCGCCAGCCATTGAGCAGATTGAACGCCTTGGTCTCTTTGACCATCGCTTCCGCATCATCATGGGTCAGTGGAGCCACGCGGAAAGCGACATCTTTGAACAGTTCGACGAAAACACCGCCCATACCGAACATAAGGAGCGGGCTAAAGCCCGAATCGCGCTTAAGGCCAATAATGACTTCCTCCCCTTTAGGCGCCATTTTTTCCATCAAAATCCCGTCGATGTGGGCGTTTGGATCATAGGCTTTGGCATTGGTAAGTATGTTGTGATAGGCTGCTTCCATTTCTTGCTCTGATTTAATCCCCACGGCAACGACACCAGCATCTGATTTATGCAGGATGTCATCGGAGGCTGTTTTCATCACCAGAGGATACCCCAGCTTCTCAGCAGCCTTGATGGCTTCTCCCAGCGTTCCAACGAGCTCTCCCTCAACCAAAGGAAAACCATAAGCGTCTAGTACCACCCGTGTTGGACTTTCGCCCCAGTACTTTTTTCCGGCATTTTGCTTAAATACCTGCTCGGCCTTTTCTTTGTTGACATTGATTTCCCGCTCGCTTACTGCTGCAGATTTGACTTCCTGTAAACCGCGTTGAACCAACGCCCCAAGCATCACGCCGATCAATTCCGGGTAGTCGACCATCGGAACTTGGTGATCATGGAGCACTTTATGTGCTTCTCGAATGCTGACATCTCCCATCAAGCAGGCCATCACTGGTTTTGCCGTTGATTTGGCAGTTTGTACGATGGCTTCTGCCACTCTGGTTGGATTGACCAATGCCTGCGGCACGAGGATCGCCAATGCCATGTCCACGCCTTCATCCTTCAACACGAGATCCAATGCATGAGCGTAATCATCTTCCGTAGCTCCGCCCAGCATATCCACGGGGTTGGCGGTTTGCGCCGCAGGATTCAGTTTCTCCTTCAATTTCTCCTGAATATCAGGACTAATGGATGCCAGGCTGAGCCCATTGGCAGATAAGCTATCCGAAGCCAGAGCCGCCGGCCCGCCGGAATTGGTCACGATCGCCACGCGCCTTCCGAGAGATGGTTTTAACCAGTCAAGCGCCATGCTCACATTCAGCAGGTCTGTCGTAGAAAAAACTTCGATAGCGCCGGATTGCTTAAATGCTGCCTGGTACGCCGCGTGAGAGCCTGCCAACGACCCGGTATGTGATGATACCGCTTTGGCGCCCTCATCACTGCGACCGGCTTTAAGCACCACAACAGGCTTCTCCCGGGTTACTCTGCGCGTCACATTTAAGAACTTCTGCCCGTCCTGGATACCTTCAATGTACGCCGCGATTACTCGCGTGTCCGGATCAGACCCCATGTACTCGATCATGTCGGTCTCGTCCACATCCGCTTCGTTTCCCAGACTGAGGAAGTGGGAAAATCCAATCCCTTGATCCACCACATGATCAACCACTCCGCCGCAAACCGCGCCAGACTGGGAAATGAATCCAATCCCTCCGGCTGCCGGTATACCTTTGATGAAGGTTGTGTTCAAGCCAGTCAGCAGGTTCATCGTTCCCACACAGTTGGGTCCGATCATGCGGAGGTTGTACTCCTTGGCGATCCCTTTGATCTTCTCTTCCAGTTCCTTGCCTTCCTGGCCGACCTCCTTGAAACCGCCCGAGATAATAGTCACCACCTGGACTCCACGCTCTCCACAAGCTTTCAGCACGTCAGGGATCAGAGGCGCGGGCAAAATAACCACAGCCAGGTCAATTGGATCCGGCACTTGAGTAATATCAGGATAGCTTTTCAGTCCCAGGATCTCATCTGCTTTTGGATTCACCGGATAGATCTTCCCAGCAAATCCATACAAGGTCATATTCTTGAGAATGCCATAACTTAGCTTGTCCGGGCTTGAGGATGCGCCTATGATCGCCACACCCCGCGGTTCAAAGAACGGTGTCAAGGATGATGCCATTAATTTCCTCCAAGAAATATTAGAGTTTCCCCAAAATTTTCATTCAAGCAATAGTGCAGTTAGTGATGATGTTCCGTCGGTTTAGGCAGCCTGGGGATCAGCCAATTGAGGGAAGCGCCCACACTACGCGTCTGCATAAGAACTTTCCCCGGCCCGGTCAGGTCAACCACCAACCCTTCCCCGCCTAAGATCGTCTCCTTCAATCTGCCAACGCCGCGCACTTTGAAACCCATATGTTCGGAGAAAGCCACCTTTCATGCTGGTTTCTATTTGAATTTCAGGCATCTTCCAACCATTGAGCCTGATTCGACAATAATCCGCTCATTCCCTTCTAAATTCACCTTGGCCATAGAATATGACGGCCGGTAAAGCAGTTCAACTTTCATTTTTTCTCCATGGAATTAGTTATTTTCCTTGATAAATTATAGTAGAAGTAAATGATTCGTTTCATCGAAATGTGTGATAAACTAATGTCCGGTTAGTTAGCCCATCATTGATCGGGTTACCTTTCCGCTCTTGGTCCTGCCAACGGCATCATTCAGGGGCATACCCATGGAAAGGAGGTATCCTTCATGCGTAATTACGAATTAGTGGTGATTATTCATCCTGATCTGGATGATGAGGCGATTAATGGCGCCTTGGATAAGATCAAGGATTGGATCACGAAATCCGGCGGAAGCATTGAGAATGTGGACAGCTGGGGTAAGCGCCATATGGCTTATGAGATTCAGAAGCAGAATGAAGGCGTGTATTTCCTGTTGAATACTGCCATGCTGCCCGAATTCATCGCTGAACTGGAAAGGAATCTGAAGATTCTCGAACCAGTTATGCGATATTTAATCGTTGCCAAGTAATTTTTTATTAAATAGCCAAAAACAAGGAGAAATAATGGCTGAATACGAAAACACTCGCGAATCCGGCGACCAGGAACGCGGCGGGTTTACCAGGCGTTATACGCCCAAGCCCCGTTTTTGTCAGTTTTGTTCGGATAAGACCGTAGAAATTGATTATAAGAACACTGCTCTTCTGAGAAGATTTACTTCCGAAGAAGGCAAGATCCGCCCGCGCCGCCAGACCGGCACCTGTGCCAAACATCAGCGCAAAGTCGCAACCGAGATTAAGCGCGCACGACATATTGCCCTGCTGCCCTTCACCGGCGGCACCTGGGAAGAAAAAGCCCGTTAACACGGAGGCAATTAATGTCTCCCAAAACTAAATCAGATAAGCCAATTCGCCGAAATCCGATGCATTCCGCCCAGGAGAAAAAGCAAACCCGTTTGGTGCTCATTGGTTTTATCATAACCGCGATTCTCATAGTCGGTTTTGTCGGATACGCCGTCCTCTATGAACTGGTCCTGAAAGATCGGATTCCTGTCGCGGTTGTCAACGGCGTCTCCATCGACAACAAATATTTTGAGGACCGAGTACGGCTGGAGCGAAATTCTTATGTCCAGCAGTTTAACCTGATCTATACACAATATCAGCTCATGGCAGAGGACCCAACAACCGCGGAATTCTATCAAAGCCAGTTGGTGCAGGTACAGCAGATCCTGGACAATACCGAAAGTTTCGCAAAAGTCGTCCTGGACAAAATCGTTGACGAGGAAATTCTGGCGCAGAAAGCAGCAGAAATGGGCTTGATTGTAACCGATGCAGAAGTGGAAGAAGCGCTTCGCGGATTATTCCGGTTCTATCCCAACGGGACACCGACACCTGCACCGACTTTCCCGCCAGTCTCCACCCCCACACCTTCACAGGCACAGTTAGATCTTCTTAACTTTACCGCCACACCGGTAACGGTCGATCCAGTTATCGCTGAAGAAGAGCAAACCGAAAACTCTCGGGCCGTTGAGGAGACGGCAGAAGTTGAAACCTCGGCGACAGAAGAGGCTGAAGCCGTGACACCCACTGCCACCGCAACCGAAGAGATCAACGCAACTGCTACGCCTTACACTGAGGAGATGTTCCAGGAAGAATACCAAAGTTATGTTGGCGATCTTTCATCGATCAACATTGAGGAAGCTAGCCTGAGAACATATCTGAGAAGTTTTCTGCTGGTTCAAAAAGTCCGCGACCAGATCGTGAGCGAGATTTCGCGCGATCAGGAACAAGTGTGGGCCAGACATATTTTGGTGCAAACCATGCCCGAAGCCTTGATTGTCTTGGACCGATTGGATAAGGGTGAAGATTGGTCTACCATCGCCGCAGATGTGTCCTTGGACACCAGTAATAAAGATCGCGGCGGAGATCTGGGCTGGTTTGCCAGTGGAAGAATGGTTGAACCTTTTGAGACCGCAGCATTCGCGCTCGAACCGGGTGAGATCAGCGAACCGGTGGAAACCCAGTTCGGAGTCCATCTGATACAGGTCATCGGAAAAGATACCCTCCCACTCGCCGATAGCGACTTTGAGAGTCTGCAGGAGATCCGGTACCAGGAATGGTTCCAGGAAATTAAAGCCTCTGCTGAGATCAAGATCAATGATGTCTGGCAGGAACTGGCGCCAAGAGAACCGACGTATCGAGTATTTTAATTCTTATTGAATAGAGAATGGCCGTTGATGATCAACGGCCATTTTTTTATTGGACCAATTCTTCAGACAACTCGTCCATCTTCAGGCTGATCACCTGACTCACAGAGTCCTTCCCCATTGTCACCCCATACAGTATGTCCGCTAATTGGACAGTATTGCGGTTGTGTGTGATCACAATGAATTGGGTGGATTCGCTCAGATCAGCCAGCATTTCGCCAAATTTCACGACATTGGATTCATCCAGCATGGCATCTACTTCATCCAGGATGCAGAAAGGCGTGGGGGAAATACGCAGCAAAGCAAATATAAGTGCAACGGCGGTAAGGCTGCGCTCTCCTCCGGATAACAAAGCAAGTTCCTGCCGTCGTTTGCCAGGCAGCGTCGCTTCGATCTCAATGCCGCTGTCGAGCACGTTTTGCTCATCAGCGATCATCAGCCTGGCTGCGCCCCCATTGAAAAGCTGGCCAAAAATATCTTTAAATTCCTCGTTGACCTGGGAAAAAGTCTGTGTAAACTTTTTCTCCATCAACTCATCCAGTTCTTTCATCACCTGCCGCAGATCGGCTTCCGCTTTTTCCAGATCCTGGAGCTGCTCGACAAGAAAAGTGTATCGTTCATTGACTTCTTCGTATTCCTTGTCTGCTTCAGGATTAACCGGTCCCAACCGGCGCAGCATGGATTTCTTCTGGTTGAGTTCTGCTTCGAAATTTTCATCCAGTTTTTCTATCTTGGGAAGCTGGGTAACAATATCATCCAACGGTAATGGTTGGTCAGCATAAAATCCACTACCCTCGAAATCACCAATCAAACCAAAATCCTCGGCGATCTTTTGTTTGAGAAAATCCAGTTGATTCTGCAGTTTGTCGACCTTCATCTGTGTCTGCATGGTATGCCGTTCGACAATTGCAAATTGTTTTCGGCTCTCATCTACATCCTGGATGATCTCGCCTTGCTGGCCAATGATGGATTCCACTCTCGCTTCCAACGGGGAAATTTCTTTATTGATTAGTTCAATTTTTTCAGTTAGTTCTTCATAATTCAACCCAAGCGATGTTTTTGTTGAGCCGGTATCAGTCAATGTCTTGCGCTGATTGACCAGTAATTCATCAAGTTCGTTGAGTTTATCTTCTGTTCTCTTAATGGATGTTTGAAGGAAGCGAATGGATTCATTCTGTCTGGCGTTCAATTCCTCTGCAACGGCTTTGCGGGATGAAAGCTCAAGCAGTTTTTTCCGCATTGTTTCTATCTCTGCATTAATTACCAAGACCGTATCTTCATACTTCCCGGGCTGAAGCGATTCTATCTCTTTCTTTTTAGTCTCAGTCTCACTGTTTAATAAGTTGATCTGCTCATTAAAGGATAAAATCGAATTTCTTAAGTTTTGGAGCCGATTGTATTCATTCTGACCGATCTTTTGCTTTTGATCGTCCTCCAGCTCCAACCGCTGAATATCCATCACACGGGTATAGATCTGATCCTGCAATTTCTTGAGTTCATTTCTGATTTGAACAATTTGATTCTGGAGATCAACCTCATTTGCTCTGGCATTCGCTTGCTCAATTTCGATTTGAGATAGTTCCCTGCCAACCGTGACGATTTCATTGTCCAACTGTTTTTTCTCACGTTTCCGTTTAATGGGTTGGGCTCGATTACCAATCCCGGCAGTGATGACTCCATTGGAATCGAACACTTCGCCTATCATGGTCACCAATTTCCAACCTGGTTTAAGTTGGTTAAAGAGTTCGAGCGCGTGTTGACGGTCATCTACTATGACTGTCCGCGATAACAACTCTTTAATCAGCTTGGTTGTACTTCCTTCACCGGAAATAATGGTATCAGCAAAAGTCACCGGTAGATTAAACTTAATATCTCTGTCATTTTCGTTTTGGTGATTCCGGCCAGCGAAAATGGAAGTTCTCGCAATTCGATTTGCTTCCAGGAATTGGAGGAGGTTTCCAGTTTTCTCAGGGTCTTCCAATATTATTCCTTCCAGCATTTCCCCCAAACCGCTGGCGACCGCCTGCTCAAATATTTCCGGCACTTCCAGGTGCTGTAATATTGCCGAGATGTGGCTGTCGATCTTTTTTTCCTGCACAGCGCTCAAAATTATTGCTGAGCCAGATGAAAAACCTTCCAATCGCTCCTCCGCATCGTTAAGCACACGCAATTCAGCAGAAATGGTGGATAAGTATCGGCTCTTTTCTTGTTTTTCTTCTCCCAGTTTTCGTAAACTTTCAGCAATTTTTTTCAATTCACTTTCAAGCCGCTCGGCTGTGCCTGTTTTTTCCCGCTGCTCCTGCTTAAGATCCTCAAGTTTTGCCCGTAATTCAATTTTCCTGGAATTAGCTTCTTTTAATTCGGTTTCAGATCGTTTAAGGAAACGTTCCAATTCAATGATCTCTGTTTTGTGTTGTTGAAGATCATTCTCAAATCGGGCAACCCTTGAATTAAGTTCAAGCAATTGTGATTGTTTAGTAAGAGATTCATTTCGAATCCTGGTAATTTCCCTTTCCAAAGAACCTTTCTCATCGATCTTTTTCGAAATGATTTCTTCTGCAACCTGGAAACTCTGCGTGGCAGTTTCCAAGTCAGTATGAATGTTTTTCCCTTGTTTTTCGAGGTTCTCCAGTTCCTCCCTATGATTCTCCATCTGAGATTTTGTGATCTCAATCTCGTTCTCTAACTGAGAAATACGTTCTTTTACTGTCTTTTCGCGCTCATCCAGAACTGCGGTATTCTTGGTGATCTCTTCAATCTCAAGGTGGTAGTTTGAGATCTCCTTATGCAGATCTGCGAGTTGTGTCCTGTTTTGATGCAGGTTTCCCTGGACCTGGTTGAGTTCACTTTCTTTCTGGTCAATCTCGATTTTTGCTTTATCAAATTGATTCTTCTGCTGAGAATAAAATTCACGAGCTTCTTTTAATTCCATTTGGGATTGATGCCAGTGATAGCCGTACCAATCCTTTAACAAGAAACTGAGATCTTTTTGGACTTGTTTGTATTGAGTCGTTTTCTCCTTGCTTCGCGCAAGAGCGTTTAAGCGAGGTTTGAGTTCACTGAGAATATCTTTCGATCGTTCCATATTTCGGAGCGTCTTGTCCAGCTTCTGGGTTGCATCTTCGCGTCGTGAGCGGTAAAGGTCAATTCCCGCAGCTTCCTCAATAAATCTTCTTCGTTCATCCGGTTTCAGGCTCAAGGCATTATCGATCAAACCTTGTCCTATGATCGTATAGTTCCGTTCTCCAAGACCCGAATTTGCCAGCAGCTCATTAATCTCTTTCAACCGAACTCTTTGATTATTGAGTAAATATTCATTTTCCCCACTGCGGTAAGCCCGACGGGTGATCACAACCTCTGAAAAATCTACCGGCAGCCAGCCATCCTCATTATTGAAGCGGATGGAGACGGATGCCATGGAAGCCCGTGAACGCTGCTGTGATCCTGAAAAGATCATATCCTCGGTTTTCTTGCCGCGCAGCAGGCTGTAAGCCTGCTCACCCAGCACCCAACGAACCGCATCACCGATATTGGATTTTCCGGAACCGTTGGGGCCGACAATGGCTGTTACCTGACTGGGAAATTCAAAGGAGGTCGAACTCGCAAACGTCTTGTAACCTTGAAGCTCCAAAGAAATCAATCGATTGGTCATGAATTATTCCCTGAAATTTTTATTAGAGCGCTATTGGCGGCAATTTTCTCGGCTGATTGCTTGCTGTGGGCAACTCCAGCGCCTAAAACTTCGCCGTTAACTTTAACCTCCACCTCAAATACCTTTTCGTGGTCAGGACCCTTCACGTTTGTCGTCGTATATTTTGGAGTTGGATATCCATTGGCTTGCGCCCACTCCTGGAGCTTCGATTTCGGATCTTCAATTCTATGTTGTTCAATAATTTCAATCGCGGCTTTTTCCAGCATGGGATAAATAAATTGTTTTACTTTTTCAAGTCCGCTGTCGAGAAAAAGCGCACCCACAAATGCTTCAAACAGGTCACAGAGTAATGTGTTTCGGTAAATCCCGCCGGTTTTGTATTCTCCGCGCCCGAGGCGGACAGCCCGATCCAATCCAAGCATCTTCGAAAAAACAGAAAGTTGGTTGGTTTGCACCAAGGCAGATCGCATTTGCGTAAGTTCCCCTTCTTCCATTTCCGGAAAGCGGTTATACAGCCATTCTCCCACCAGAAAATCCAATACTGCATCACCCAGGAATTCCAATCTCTCATTATCCTCAAGGGCGTCCGGGTGTTCATTAATAAAAGAGCGATGAGTAAGCGCTCTGGATAAAAGAAGAATGTCCTTGAACGGGACATTAATTCTTTCAATTAATTCTTTCGGTGTTTCAATAGGGTTAGTTGAATTTTCTGTTTGTTTCATTTTCCAAGAATAAAATATATCATCATAAAAAACCGTCTGCTATAATAGCTTCCATGACTCTGCCGGAGCTTTGGCAATCCTCGTCTAATTATAAGATCTCCACAGATGTTTATGAAGGTCCATTGGACCTTCTCCTGCATTTAATTGAACAAGCAGAACTGGATATCACCAAGATTTCACTAGCGAAAGTCACGGATCAATACCTGGCTCATCTGCAATCGATCCCACAAGGAGATCCCACGGAAGTTTCAGGCTTTTTGGTGATCGCTGCAAAACTTGTGCTGATCAAGTCCTCTATTTTACTGCCTTCTGCTGCAGGTGAAGAGCCCGGTGAAGAGGAAGATCTGGGCGATCAATTAGCCAGGCAGCTGATCGAATATAAGCAGTTTAAGGAAAAGGCGCTTTGGTTGAAGATACGCCAGGATCAAGGTCTGAGATGCTATTATCGGGTCGCACCTCCCCCGAGGATCAATGAAAAACTTGATTTGCAGGATATTAATTTATACGACCTGGTGGATATTCTGCTCGAGATCTATTTTCAACACGAAGATACAACACCACTGAGTGATGTAGTGACCATCACTACCCTCACGCTGAAAAAGCGGATCAATGATATTGTCAAGCTATTTCGTTCTGATCAAAAGAAATCATTTACCGCCCTCCTTCCGAAAAATTTCTCGCGTCTTGACCTGGTGGTCACTTTCCTGGCGATCCTCGAATTAATTAAGAATCATTCTCTTTTTGCCACCCAGAATTCATTATTCAGCGATATCGAATTTGAAAAAACTGACCTGATAAGCGAAGAGTTTGAACCGGAACTTTAAGATAATGCCTTCAGACGCGATCACCCCAATTCGCAAGCAATATCTGGAAATTAAGAAACAGTATCCGGATACTATAGTTTTTTTTCGCCTGGGTGATTTCTACGAGACTTTTGATCACGATGCAGAGATCGCTTCCTCTGAACTAGATATTGTACTCACCTCCCGGAATGTAGCCAAGGGTCAGCGGGTGCCAATGGCAGGGATCCCTTTTCACGCGGCTGACAACTATATCGGCAGGCTGATCAGCAAAGGCTTTCACGTGGCGATCTGCGAACAAATCGGAGATCAGCCTGAAAATGGATTGTTCCCGCGAAAAGTGGTACGGGTGGTCACACCCGGAACTATTATTGAGCCGGGTTTGCTTCGCAATGAATCCTCCAACTACCTTGCTTCAGTCTCTGTTTCAGGAAATTTGGCGGGATTTGCCTACCTGGAAATGACCACGGGGGAGTTTTCCGTTACGGAATTCGATTTTGGAAAGAATTTCGCAAAACTATACGCCGAAATATCACGCGTCAATCCATCTGAGATCTTACTTCCGGAATCATTGGCTATCGGTCAGAATTTTAAATCTTTCCAAACCAAATTGCCGGACTGGAAGTACGAATTTGGGCGCTGCCAACAAATACTCAATTCCCAATTTTCTGTCGCCACATTAGACGGTTTTGGGCTGAAGAACCATGAACTCGCGATCTCGGCTGCAGGCGCTGCGCTGGATTATATAAAAGAAAAAGAATCCTCTTCATTAAATTTATTCAATGAGATCCGTTTTTATTCTTTAAGTGATTTTATGATCCTGGATGAACCTACCCGCAGAAATCTAGAGCTTACTGAAACGCTGCGAGGTACATCCGAAAAAGGTTCGCTACTGCAAATCATTGACAAAACCGTAACCCCAATGGGCAAAAGGCTTTTTAGAAACTGGATCAATCAACCGTTGATAAATATTCAGGATATCAATGCCCGGCTTGATCTCGTTGAAAGTTTTACGAATGACAGTCTGCTTCGTTCTGAAGTGAGATCTTTGCTTAAGGGCTTTGCCGATATAGAACGGATCATGAATCGTGTGATTTCCGGCCATTCGGTGCCGCGCGACCTGGTTTCTCTTAGAGAGGCGCTATCCAAGTTGCCCAACCTGGCAGAAATTTTAAGTGATCAGTTGGCTGTTTTTAAATCCCTTAATGCCACGCTGGAAGTATGTTCTGGTGAATTTGAATTATTGGGAAAAGCCATAGCTGAGGATCCACCAGCCACTCTCCAAAATTCCGGTGTGATCCGCAAAGGTTATTCGGCAGAGCTGGACCAAGTACTGCTTTCAACCATGCACTCCCGAGATTGGATCGCAAACCTGGAAAAAAATGAAAAAAACCGTACTGGGATAAAAACCTTAAAGGTTGGTTACAACAAAGTCTTTGGCTACTATCTGGAGATCACCAACAGTTATCTAAACCAGGTTCCAGAAGAATATATCCGTAAACAGACTCTGGTCAATGCGGAACGATTCATCACCTCCGAACTCAAAGAGTACGAAACGCTCGTTTTAAATGCCGAAGAAAGAATCCGTGAAATTGAAGCCCGGGTATTTAGAGAGCTCTGCAAAATCCTGGCAGCATCAGCCAATCGCATATTGGCAACAGCCAATTTCATCGGCATATTGGATATCTCCGTATCTCTGGCACAAACAGCCCTTGAAAACAAGTATGTCCGGCCAGAACTCCATGCTGACTCACGATTGATCATTAAGGATGGCAGGCATCCTGTGGTAGAAAAAACCCAGGAATACATTTCCTTTGTACCCAACGATACTCTATTGATTCCTGAGGAAATGATACATATCATCACTGGCCCAAACATGAGCGGTAAAAGCACTTACCTGAGGCAGGTTGCGTTGATTGTTCTTCTCGCCCAGGTAGGGTCTTTCGTCCCGGCAGAAAATGCAGAGATCGGGATAGTAGATCGAATATTTACGCGCATCGGCGCCCAAGATGAAATACACGCTGGTCAATCTACCTTCATGATAGAAATGACCGAAACGGCAAACATACTACATAACGCGACCACCAAGAGCTTGCTGATTTTGGATGAAATTGGGCGCGGGACGAGCACTTATGACGGCTTATCCATCGCCTGGGCAGTGCTGGAATATATCCACAACCACCCCAATCTGAAAGCCAGAACTTTATTTGCCACGCACTATCATGAGTTAACTCAGCTTCCGGATATCTTCCCCAACATGAAAAACTACAATATTGCCGTCAGCGAAAGCGGGAGTGATGTTGTGTTTCTCCATAAGATCATTGAAGGAGGGGCGGATAAGTCCTATGGCATTCATGTTGCCCGCTTGGCCGGTATACCATCCGCAGTAATTCAGCGCGCGAATTCTTTGCTCAATGAATTGGAGAACGGCGACCATACCTCTCTCCCGCAGACAAGCCAATCTCGTCCCCAATTGGAGTTATTCCCGATCGATCATCCCGTGGTTAAGGAGATAGAAAACCTGGACCTAAACTCTATCAATCCGATCGAAGCGCTCAATAAACTATATGGTTGGCAAAAGGAATTGAAAAAGAAGCGATCCTAATTCCCTGCTTCAAGATCCTTCTTCTCTTCCCCTTCAATCTCTTCGATAGTCTGCGGACCTATATCCTTCAAGGGCATCTGCACATCATCTGAAGGGACAACCCCGACAGTGGATTCACTTCCAGATTCCTGCTTTTTTGGTTTAAACACTTTTGCCATTAATATCAAGAAGAATCCAAAAGCTAATGTGATGATGACTGAAACAATCACCCAGACCATGGTTAGATATCCCACCTCCTGGATGAATCCAAGCAGCAGCACATCAAAACCTTCGATCAGATTACCTAGGAAACGATTGACCATTATCGCAATAATTTGGTCGAAACCAATGAGGGCTACGATCAACAGGATCAATGTAAATGCGGAAGTGATCACCAAGAGCCGTCCCACCCAACGAAGCATAATGGGTTTCTCTTTTTTGAGGAGGGCAGAAATCAGGATGAGTAAAAGTAGAGTAAGGAGCGGCAGCAACCTTAAAATCCATCGGCCTACACTGTAAAAGTAAAGAAAACGATTGTATGAACTATCCTCTAATGCAGCAGCGTCTGAAATTGAAAAACGTGAAGGCAGCTGATTGAAGAGATCCTCCAAATATTTGGAAGACAATTCAACAAACGTGGGCATTTGTGAGCGATCCGGTTTGCAGGGAGGAAGCTCGAAAACCGAGACCAGTTGCAATGTATCTTGGAAAGCATTTTCGCTGCAGTTGACCAATGAATTTAAGTAATTAACCGAAATGTCCTGGCTATTCAGGATTAAATCTGACTTCAAACCTCCCAACTCAATGTTCATTGCGTTTGTTGTAAGTCGAAAATTCAAGTAGTCTAATATTTGGTTCATGAAAGTCGATATGGTGTCCTTGGACCAAACCTCTGGTACAAAATCGTTCAGCACACTTTGAAAGGCATCTCGATTTGACATAATTGGAGGTAATGTTCCCGCAACCTTAACATCATAGATCTGACTTACCAGCATATTGGTGATTATTTCCGGATATCGTTCAGTGAACTCCTCATTCTCGATTACTGCCGCATAGCTTTGTCCATTGAAAAGTATCAGCTCCAATGGGAAAGTGAATTGGGAAATTATAAGAGTCAACGCTGTGAAAATTGATAATACAAGGGCAAACAATCGATTAGAAATCCCGATCTTTTGTTGATCCATTTTTCTTTCCTTTTATAAATTCAAATGCTATTAAATTATACGTCAGTGGGAAAACTTATTTACCGTCTACCCAATTTTTTGCCCCATTGAGGAAAGACCTGCCATCCATCCTGGGTTTTCCAGCTGGTTGAACACTCTTTAGTACCAACGGCATTGTACCAGTTCCCACACAAGGAAATTTATTTAATACGCCCCGCTGATTTGGTGATAATAAAATCTCAGAAGTGATCTCTGCTTCATAGACCCTCAACGGTCCTGAATCCCATTCAAAGAAACAGACCGGCCAGGGATTATATGCCCGAATCTTTCTCTCCAAAACCTCTGCCGTTTCCAGAAAATCCAACATCCCATCCTCTTTCCGGATCAAGCTGGTTATTGTAACGTTTTTCTGATCCTGTTTTTGGGGAATTATTTTATCCTCAACATAATCCCCAATAGTCTCAACCAGTAATTTTGCCCCAACGTTGGAGAGTTTCTCGCTTAAGCTTCCAGCTGTATCATTTTTAGAGATATCCAAGGATTCCTGACTTAGTATGTCCCCCGTATCAAGACCCTCATTCATCTTCATGATGGTCACACCGGTATGTTGGTCGCCATGCAAGATTGCAGCCTGGATCGGAGATGCACCGCGCCAACGAGGAAGCAGGGATGCATGGACATTTAAAGCTCCAAATTTTGGATATTCCAACAACCAGGAAGGAAGGATTTTCCCGTATGCAGCAACAACAATTAGATCAATTGCATAAGCATTAAGGATTTCAATCATTTCATGTTGAAGTAATTTTCCAGGTTGGTAGATAGGCAAATGAAGCAGTTCGGCGACATTTTTCACAACCGGGGAATCCAGTTTTTTTCCTCTACCGGTTGGTTTGTCAGTTTGAGTGATTACGGACTGAGTCCAGCCTTCCTTGGATAACTCATTTAATATGGGCACAGAAAATTCCGAACTGCCCATAAACAATATATGAGGTTCCATCGGCTATAATGCCTTCTTCTGACTTCCGTTCCTAAAGATCTCGTTTATTAAGATGAGGATCGCAAAGCCTGTGAAAAATGCAAGGCACAGGAAGAGAATTATTTTCAGTGTGTTATCCCGTTCAATCGAAATTCGCGGATGCGAAAACAGGCGATTATTCAAGCTGCTGATGTAATTCTCCTCCGGACGGACCGGCAGCAAAGCCTGGTCAAGTCTTTTCTCAATCATTTCAAATAAATTTTTATCATCGCCCATATTTTCCCTCATATTAATCCATTGGTAATTCAAAGGAATCTTTCAATTCAAGCAAGGTGCGGTGATATAAACTTTTTATCGCGCCTTCACTCTTGCCAAGAATATCTCCTATTTCCTTGTTTGAAAGGTTCTCAACATATTTTAAAATTAACACCAATTGACGATCGTTCGATAGCTTGCGGATGGCTTTCAGGAGGAATTCCACCTCTTGCCTCATTTCGATCTGTTTTTCCGGAATTTCCGTCTTAACCCGCAGGTCAATTTGGTCTTCAATAGGTACTTCCTTCCGCCGGCTGTTATCTCGATGCCAATTAGCTACCAGGTTATGGGCAATTCGGTATAACCAAGCGGAGAACGGCACGTTGGTCTTTTTGTATTTGGTGATGTGACCAAGCGCCCGTTGAAATACTTTGGCAGTCAGATCCTCGGCGTCGTGACTGTTTCCTGTCCGGTAATAAATATAGTTGTAGATCTTCTTGACATTATCTTGATATAAAAAGCTGAATGCTTCTTCATCACCTTTTATTGCCTGATCCAGAATCGAATCGTAATCGTGTTCAGTAAAGTTCATGTGGCTTTTATGACATTATTTCAGATTGACCCGATTTTTTTCACTCCTGGATTCAAGTTCCAAGTGCAACTGACATCTCCTGAAAGAATATCATATATGGGGATGAAAAACCGAGACATTTTCTGGGTCTATGGTTCAGCCTCATTTCAACCAAGCTGACATCCCTGTCTGA
>Ga0209164_1001601_pt1 | contig 28135 bp, 20 predicted proteins | sample MTBNYHSulfiMetaG_FD_187458 | JGI IMG/M metagenome (GOLD analysis project Ga0209164, IMG submission 187458) | Enrichment culture microbial communities from rom New York Harbor, USA that are MTBE-degrading - MTBE-NYH (New York Harbor Sulfidogenic)... | ecosystem: Environmental > Aquatic > Marine >... | reverse complement strand
GTCCATTTTGATCTTGTTGACCGTGGCGAAGACGTAGGGCGGCAGCCGGCTCATTCTCCTGAATTCCTGCATCATATCCGTCATCTCCTCTGTGAATCCACACCCTGTCCCAAGGGCCGCACCGATCGGGAGCCTTTTCCGCCACCTTTCGCGTCGACCCACAAAGCCCCTGAACGGGCAAGATCATAGTGGATCGCCTCAAAAAATGCAAAACCTACTTGGTTTCCATCCGGAAATGGCCTTTTTTGCCAATCTCGGCGTCAATCTGCACCTTTGCTTGTGCGGCGACCTACAGGTCGCCTCCGCGCAAAGGCTTGATTTCCTTGATATTGGCAAAAAATACTCATTTCCGGATTGGAAACTGGGTTGCACCGGAAAATCATCCTCGGATGGACACTACTTGGTTTCCATCCGGAAATGGTTCGCCGCTGTCGTTCGAACGGCCGGCAAACCGATCCGGCCAGAATTCGTTTGACAAACCCGGCCCTAAAATTCGAGTATAGGCAGATTCTATTATGCCTGAAACACCTTCTTTTTTTGCTCAAAACGCCTTGTTGGACAAAAACCGATGACCGAGAAGAAACTGACGCGAAAGTATGCCGATGCCGGCGTCGATATCGACGCCGGCAATCGCTTCGTACAAAGGATCAAGCCGATTGTCAGCAAGACCTTCCGTACCGGGGTCATCACCGACATCGGAGGATTTGCGGGGCTGTTCTCCCTGAACCTCCAGCACATTGAAAAGCCCGTCCTCGTGAGCTCGACGGACGGCGTCGGCACCAAATTGAAGATCGCTTTCATGATGGACCGGCACGATACGGTCGGCATCGACCTGGTCGCCATGTGCGTAAACGACATCCTTGTCCAGGGCGCCGCTCCCCTGTTCTTTCTGGATTATCTCGCGATGGGGAAACTGGATGTGGACAGGGCCGCCGACATCGTCAAAGGGATCGCCGACGGATGCCAGGAGGCGCAATGCTCCCTGATCGGGGGAGAAACCGCCGAAATGCCCGATTTCTACGGCAAGGGGGAATACGACCTGGCCGGGTTCGTGGTCGGCCTGGCTGACAACAAGGATATCCTGGACGGCTCGGAGATCGCCGTAGGACACCGCCTGATCGGCATTGGATCGAGCGGGCTGCACAGCAACGGTTATTCCCTGGTCCGCAAGATCTTCTTCGAAGACCTTCACATGAAGGTCGACGATTTTGTGCCCGAATTCGGACGGACGCTTGGAGATGAGCTGCTGGAGCCGACGCGCATTTATGTCCGTGCGATCCAGAACCTGCGCCGCGACTTCCGCCTTTACGGCATCGCCCACATCACGGGCGGCGGGTTGATCGACAACCTCCCCCGGATCCTGCCGGCGGCCTGCAAAGGGGTGATCGAGCGGGGATCCTGGGAGCGGCCGCCGATCTTCCCCTACCTCGAGCAAAAGGCCGACATCCCCGAACGGGAGATGCTCCGCACCTTCAACAACGGGTTGGGTCTCGTGATCGTCGTGAGCGCCGAAGACACGAAGGAGGTCATGCTGCGTCTTCAGGCCATGGGTGAGAAGGGCTACCTGATCGGCACGGTCGACGAGCGCGGTGAGGGTGAAGAGCCCGTCGAACTGACCGGTTGAACGTTGAACACCGGCCCCCTGTCAGCGCCTCGCCGGAGGCCTGAAAGGCAGACCGGAGGCGAATCACCCCCTGCAAAGATCCAACTGAAGGAGCGTCATTCATGTTCGGACTAGGCCCGAGCGAGCTTCTCATCATCGCAGTGATCGTGCTGATCCTGTTCGGCGCCAAACGCCTGCCGGAGATCGGGAAGGGTCTTGGCGGGGCGATCCGGGAATTCCGGAATGTCAGAAAAGACCTCGCCGAACCACTGAACGAGGCTGAACAAACCCCCGATACGGCGCGCGGGAAGACCGTGGCTGAGCCCCCCGCCCCGCGGCCCCTTGAGGCCAAACTGACCGATGCCGTCATCGGGCAGGTCCCAGGCGTCAAGAGGGCTATCGAAGTCAAGGACAAGGCTCAAAAGATAAAAGAGATCCTGCAATAACCTGGCGGGATGAGAAGAGGCAACGACGACGCCGGCATTTCTTCGTCCATTCGGCGCAATCTTGCTCCCACGCGTGACCTGCCGTCCATCCGGCAGAGCCGCCCCGCTTGGACGCCCCTGCAGATATTCTTCGAAGGAACGCCTTGAAAGACCATGTCGACCTGTGAAATCCCAGACAACCGGCCGCCGGACGAAGCCATTGGCGCGGTTCTGCGCAGATGCCGGACCATCGCAGTGGTGGGCCTCTCGCCGAAGCCCGCGCGGGACAGCCACCGGGTGGCGGCCTACCTGCTCGAGCACGGCTACGATGTCATCCCTGTCAATCCCGGACAGAAGGAAATCCTCGGACGCCCCTGTTTCCGAACCTTGTCGGAGATCCCGTTTCAAGTGGATCTCGCCGACCTGTTCGTCGGTCCCGAGCGCGTGCCTTCCTTTGTCGATCAGGCTGTCGGCCAAGGGATCGGGGTGATCTGGATGCAGCTCGGGATCGTGCACGAGGAGGCCGCCCGGAAGGCGCGGGAAGCCGGCTGCACGGTCATCATGAACCGCTGCATCATGCGGGATCACATGCAGCTGCAAACCGGGGGCGGGAGATGAAAAAGGCGTGGCTCGCGGCTCTCTGCTCCGGGCTGGTCATCCCCGGGCTGGGGCAGGTCTTCAACCAGCACCTGAAGAAGGGGTTGATCCTGCTCGGGTCCGTGTTCGTTCTCTTCCTCGCCGCCCTTTTCGCATCCTACCGGGTGATCCAGCAGGCGATGGAAAGCGCCCCGGATCCTTCCACCGCCGGCGGCGGGTTTATCGCCCGGCTTCAGGCCCAGGATCTCACCACCCTCAAGGTGATCCTGGCTTTATTCGCCATCCTTTGGATCTACGCGGTCATCGACGCCTTCGTCTCCGGGGCGCGGATCGATCGCGGGACACGGTGACCCCTGCCATGCGCGCCTATCTCCTCGATGAAATACCGTCCGCCCACCTCGAAAGGATCAAGGGCTTTCTGGATCAAAACGCCCTGCACAGCAGGGTCGACGAGATCTACTGGGTTCAACTTCCTGACGACCTTCTGACCCCGGAACAATACAGTCATCAGGCCTGCCGCCCCCACGTCTTCGCCGTCGAGTTGGGCCCGGACTGGGTGCGGTTCGAATTTCTCATCCGGTCGCTCCACACCATGCAATGCACCTGTCCCGGCTACTGCACCGAAGCGCAGCGGCACTTCGTGATGCATTTTGCGGACAATATGCTGAAGAGCCTGGACATTCAGACCTGACCTCCCAGCGTCTCCCGAATCCGTCTTGCGACCACCGCCGCACCCTCTTCATCACCCCAGAAACCGACCCGGATCGCGACCTCGGTTTGCTCCGCCGAGACATACTTCATTTTGAGGGTCACCGGCGTGCCGTCCGCCTGCCCGGCCGAGACCGTGCCCGAAGTGAGGTCGTGCCGCGCGTCCTTCATGGTGAACCCGAGGGCCTGAACGGCCGTGAGGCCCGCCTCCCAGGTCCTTTCGAACGGGGCGTTGTAGACGGTGATCAAAGAGCCCTGGTAATATCGATAACCTCCCACACCGGCGGCCGCACCCGTGCCGAAGACCATCAACGGCCCGCATCCGCCTAGGGTCAGGAACCATAAAACCACTGCCGCCATGCACTTTACGTTCTTCAATGCCATAAGACCTTTCGCTTCACAGCTTTAAGCGGGCGCGGCGATGCGCCGCCTTACCCATTTTCCCTCAGATTACGTTCATCCGGAAATGATTTCCCGGTAGGACCCGGCTTCTTCAGACCCCTCGTCTGCTCAGCCCCCGCCCGGTCCGGCCAATATCAAGGAAATCGAGCGTTTGCGCGGGGACGACTGCAAATCGCCGCGCAAGCAGCCGTACAGATTGACACCGTGACAGGCCAAAAAGACCCTTTCCTGATGGACATCAGATTGCCGACCGCTACGACGGATGTCAACCTCTTCAAGGTTCGACCTCCAAACCGAATCTGGATTTGACTTGAAGAGGTGCATCTGTTATTTTTTCGGTTTATCATATGATATGGAGGCGCCTCGTATGGATTACAAACAAACACTCAACCTTCCCCAAACCGCCTTTCCCATGAAGGCCAACCTGGTCAAACGAGAGCCCGAAATCCTGGCCAAATGGGAATCGGAGAAGCTTTACGAACTGATCCGGACCCGGTCCAAGGGCCGCAAGCGCTACATGCTGCACGACGGCCCCCCATACGCCAACGGCCACATCCATATGGGCACCGCCTTCAACAAGATCCTGAAGGATATCATCATCAAATCCAAGCAGATGGCAGGTTATGACGCCCCTTACGTCCCCGGCTGGGACTGCCACGGCCTCCCGATCGAACACAAGGTGGACCAGGAGCTTGGAAAACGCAAGGCGGACATGACCCAGGCCGAGATCCGCCGCCACTGCCGGGCCTACGCCGAGCGGTTCATCGACATCCAGCGCAATGAATTCAAGCGCCTGGGCGTCCTCGGCGAGTGGGAGCGCCCTTACCTCACGATGAACTTTCCCTACGAGGCCACCATCGTCCGCGAATTCGGCAAGTTCGCACTGAACGGCAGCCTCATCCGCAGCAAAAAACCCATTTACTGGTGCGCCTCCTGCCACACCGCCCTGGCGGAAGCCGAGGTCGAGTACGGGGACCATGCCTCACCGTCCATCTTCGTCAAATTTCCCATGGTCTCCGACCTGTCGCCACGTTACCCGGAGCTCCAGGGAAAGCGGGTCTTCGTGCTCATCTGGACCACCACCCCGTGGACCATCCCGGCGAACCTGGCCATCGCGCTCCACCCGGGCTTCGACTACGTCGCCGTGGAGATTCCGGGCGGGAACGTCCTCATTCTGGCCGAAGGCCTGCTGCATGTCTGCATGGACACCTTCGGCATCGATGATTATAAAATCGTGACCGCCGTCGACCCCAGGGATCTCGAAAACCTGGAGGCGCGCCATCCCCTCTACGACCGGCCCTCCCGCATTGTGCTGGCCCCTTACGTCACCCTGGAGGCCGGCACCGGCTGCGTCCACACGGCTCCAGGGCACGGCCGCGAGGACTACGAAACCGGGCTCGCCTACGGCCTGGAGGTCTACTCTCCGGTGGACGGAGACGGCCGCTTCCTCCCTGAAGTCGAGTTCTTCGCCGGGCAGAGCGTCTTCGAGGCCAATCCGCTGGTCAACCAGAAGCTGCGGGAGGTCGGCGCCCTCATGAAGGAGGAGGTCATCCACCACGAATACCCGCACTGCTGGCGGTGCAAACAGCCGGTCATCTTCCGCTCGACAGAGCAGTGGTTCATCTCGATGGACAAGACCCAACTGCGGCAGCGCGCCATCGAGGCCATCGACCGCGTCAACTGGATCCCGGCCTGGGGGCAGGAGAGGATCCAGAACATGATCGCCAACCGCCCCGACTGGTGCATCTCCCGGCAGCGGAGCTGGGGGGTTCCCATCACGGTCTTTTTCTGCAAAGACTGCGGCGAGGTCCTCGTCTCGCAGGAGATCATCGACCACGTGGCCGCCAAGGTGGAGGCATCCGGCGCCGATATCTGGTTCACCCAACCCGAAACCGACCTTCTCCCCCCGGGAACGAAATGCCCCGGCTGCGGCTCGGAGCGATTCCAGAAGGAAACGGACATCCTGGACGTCTGGTTCGATTCGGGTGTCAGCTACGCCGCCGTCATGGAGAAGCGCCCCTACCTCGACAGCCCCGCCGACATGTACCTGGAAGGCAGCGACCAGCACCGCGGCTGGTTTCACAGCTCTCTGCTCTGCTCCGTCGGGACCCGGAACGAGGCCCCTTACCGCAGCGTGCTGACCCACGGGTTCGTGGTCGACGGGGCGGGCAAGGCCATGCACAAATCCGCCGGAAACGTCATCGCGCCCGAAGAACTCATCCGGAAATACGGGGCTGAGATCCTGCGCCTCTGGGTCGCGGGGGAGGATTACCGCGACAACATCCGGCTCTCCGACGAGATCCTGCAGCGTCTGACAGAGGCCTACCGGCGCATCCGCAACACCTGCCGCTTCCTGATCGGGAACCTTTATGATTTCGATCCAGCGGCCGACCGCGTCCCCCGTGAAGACATGGCCGAGCTCGATCAGTGGGCCCTGCACCGTCTCCAGGACCTGAGCCGGCGGATCCTCAAGGCCTATGAGGACTGCGAATTCCACATCGTTTACCACGGTCTGCACAATTTCTGCGTGCTGGATCTCTCGTCGCTTTACCTGGATATCGTCAAGGACCGGCTGTACACCTCGCCCCCCCGCTCCCAGGCGCGGCGCTCGGCCCAGACGGCCATGCATGTCATCCTGGACGCTCTGGTGCGCCTCATGGCCCCGGTCCTCTCCTTCACCGCCGAGGAGATCTGGCAGTACCTGAAAGGCGATCGTGAGCCAAGCGTACACGCGGACTGTTTCGCCCCGCTCGACAAGGCCTTTTCCAACCCGGAGCTCGCCGAGCGCTGGGACCGCATCATGGCGGTCCGCCGGGAGGTCACCAAGGCCCTGGAACTGGCCCGCAAGGAAAAGCGGATCGGCCATTCCCTGGATGCCGTCGTGACCCTGGGGCTGGGCGAAAACCTCATGGACCTGCTGCATGCTTACCGGGAAGAGCTTCGCTCCGTCTTCATCGTCTCGGAAGTGAGGCTCGCCTCAGGGGGCGATATGGACTCCGTGCCCGAGAGCGAGACGGTTCCCGGACTGCGGGTGCTCGTCGGACCCTCCGAGCAGGCCAAGTGCGAGCGGTGCTGGGTGCATGACGCGAGCGTCGGCGAGGCGGACGCCCATCCCACCCTCTGCCGGCGATGCCTGCAGGCGATCGAGGAAACGGAGTAAAATCGTTGGCACGCCCTGTTCATTTCGCCGTTTGGCCGGCGGCGGTCGTGGTGGCACTGGACCAGATCTCGAAGTGGCTGCTGATCCGCCTGGTTCAACCCTTCGAATCGATCCCGGTGCTGAGCGGTTTTTTCAACATCGTCCATGTCCGAAACCGGGGAATGGCCTTCGGACTGCTCAACCGGAGCGACGGCGTGCAGTGGCGGATGATCCTCCTCATCGGAGCCAGCCTGGCGGCTATTGTGGTCCTCGTCTGGTGGCTCGCGCGCTTGAAGCCCGGCGAAAGACTCATGGCCTTCGCCCTCTCGCTCGTCCTCGGAGGGGCCGTCGGCAATCTGATCGACCGTCTGGCCTATAGTGAAGTGATCGATTTTCTGGATTTTTATATCGGATCCTACCATTGGCCGGCCTTCAACGTCGCGGATGCAGCCATCACGACCGGAACCATCCTGATCGGGTTGGTCTTTCTCGGTGTTTCACGGAAAGGCGCTCCAATTTGAAGGCGTGAACATGCCCGGTCAGGACCCTTTTTTCAATCCGACGATGAAAACGGCACGAACTTCTCGAACCTCAAACGGTTTCCCGGCATGATGCAGACGCCCACCCGGAAAGCAGCATCCGGCACAATGGAATGTCCAGCCTGGAAAGAGTGCTTATGTTCCCTGACTTGATCTCGATAGGCCCTTTCACCTTGCACAGTTACGGCCTTCTCGTGGCCACCGGGTTCCTGGCCGGTCTGTTCGTCACCCTCAAGATCGGGCAACGCGAGGGATACACGTCGCAGCAGATCATGGACATGGGGTTCCTGATGATCCTGGGGGGTGTCATCGGATCGAGGATCCTGTATATCCTGATCAACTTCGGGTACTATCTCGAGCATCCCCTGGATGCCGTCAAGATCTGGCAGGGCGGGCTCGTCTTTTCAGGCGGGATCCTGGGCGCCCTGATCACCATGGGCTGGTACAGCCGCCGCCACCACATTCCGCTGTGGAACCTGGGGGACCTCTGGGCACCGGCCGCCTCCATCGGGCAGGGCTTCGGACGGATCGGATGTCTCCTGGCCGGCTGCTGCTACGGGAAGCCCACCGATTCGTGGTGTGGGATCGTGTTTTCCCACCCCCATTCCCTGGCCCCGTTGGGGATCCCCCTGCATCCCACCCAACTTTACGCGTCACTGAGCGCCTTTGCGATCTTTGCGATCCTCCTTGTCCTTTCTTTCAGAAAAACCTATCCAGGACAGATCTTTCTGTGGTTTCTCATCCTGCACAGCACTGCGAGGCTCTGGATCGAAAAGTACCGCTGGGACGACCGCGGCAGTCTGGGAGGCACCTCTATGACCGTAACCCAGATGGTTGCACTTGGCATCCTGCTCGCTGCGATCGTCATGTTGTTCGTTCTCAAGTCCCGTCGCAGGAATATGGCAAATGCACCCGGCCGTCATCCACCTGACGTGGACTGATCGTTTCCCCTGACGGCGCATACGACCGGCCCCCATCCATCGAAAGGAACCTTGCGGCATGTCTGGACCAGAAGACCTTTCCGGTCTGCGCATTGAAAAGAAGACATTCACCACCCGCCGGAGCCGGAAAAAATATTTTATCATCATCGCGGTTGGAGTGGCGGCCGCTGCTTTGCTCTACTGGCTTCATCAACAACAACTGCTCCAGCCGGCTACAGAGGTCCACACCTATCATGTTCAATCCTTATATCCCTCCCAGACCTTCACCCGCCTGAATGCCAGCGGCTATGTCGTCGCACAGCGAAAATCCGCTGTGGCAGGCAAAATTACGGCTCAACTGGTCGAGCTGTCCGTGGAAGAGGGCAGCCGTGTTTCGGAAGGGGACGTCATTGCGCGTCTCGAAGACCGTGACGCCCTGGCCGCGCGCGAAAGGGCGCGAGCAAACCTCGAACTGGCCGTTTCAAACCTCGCACAGGCGAAGGCCGAGCTGCGCGATGCCAGACTGGATTACGAGAGAAACCGGCAGCTCGTCGAGAAGGGAATCGTGGCGCGGGCCCAGTTCGACAAGGCCGAAGCGCGTTTCAGAAGTTTATCGGCCCTGGTCCGCGCCAGAGAGGCGGCGATCGAGGCGGCAGAGGCTGCGGTTCAGGAGACGGAGGTGGCGATCGAATATACCTATATCCGCGCCCCCTTCGATGCCGTAGTATTGACCAAAAACGCCGACATAGGGGACATCGTCACCCCCATCGGGGCCGCCGCCAATTCCAAGGCGGCCGTCGTGACGATTGCTGACATGGACTCCCTCCAGGTGGAGGTGGACGTCTCCGAAGCGAACATCGCCATAGTTTACGAGGGGCAGCCCTGCGAGATCCAGCTCGACGCCTTTCCGGATCGGCGCTTTCCAGGAAAGGTTTACATGATCGTCCCCACGGCGGATCGAACCAAGGCCTCCGTCCTGGTCAAGGTTGCCTTCGACCGTCTGCCGGAAAATATCCTGCCCGAGATGAGCGCGAAGGTGGCCTTTCTGGAGAGGGCCGTTCAGTCCGATGAAGAGAAGCCCGTCCTTGCCGTCCCCGTCTCTTCTCTGGTCGAGAAAGAAGGCGAAAAGCATGTCTTCGTCGTCTCCGGGAAGCGGGCCATCCTGACACGCATCGAGACCGGGCGCCTTTTCGGGTCGATGCAGGAAATCACCGGCGGGATTGCAGCTGGCGACCGCGTCGTCATCGACCCCCCTGCGCAGCTCGCCCATCTGACCCGGGTCAGTCTCCTGGAGTAGCGTATGGACAAGGAAGACCGGATCCTCGTAGAGATCGATAACCTCAGCAAATCTTACCGGCGGGGCGATCAGACCATTCCGGTCCTCAACGACATCAGCCTGGAGATTCCCGAGCGTGACTTTCTGGCCCTCATGGGCCCTTCCGGATCGGGGAAAAGCACCCTGCTGAACCTCATAGCCGGCCTCGACCGCGCGGACAGCGGCATCATCCGTGTGGCCGGGGTCCTCATCACAGGGCTTTCCGAGATCGAGCTGGCCCACTGGCGGGCCCAGAACGTCGGTTTCATCTTCCAGTTCTACAACCTGATCCCCGTTCTGACCGCTTTTGAAAACGTCGAACTTCCGCTCCTGCTGACCGACCTCCCCAAGAGGGCGCGCCGTGAACATGTCAAGACCGCACTCGCGCTGGTCAAACTGGATGACCGCATGGACCACCGCCCGGGCCAGCTGTCCGGCGGCCAGCAGCAGCGGGTGGCCATCGCGCGCGCGGTCGTCACCGACCCCGCCATCCTGGTCGCCGATGAGCCCACTGGAGACCTCGACCGGCGATCGGCCGACGATGTTCTCAACCTGATGGAGCGTTTGACCAGCGACCTCGGCAAAACCGTCATTATGGTAACCCATGACCCGCGCGCGGCTGAACGGGCCCGCACCCTGAAGGTCCTCGACAAGGGTATCCTCGCCAATGCTTCTGAAGCTCCTCTTGCGTAACACCTTTCGATCCCGTCTGCGCAGCGCCCTCACCGTCAGCGGCGTGGCCGTCGCCATCCTTGCCTTCGGCCTCCTGAGGACGGTCATCGAAACGTGGTACGCCGGTGCCGACGCCACTTCCGCCACACGGCTCGTCACCCGCAACGCCATCTCGCTCATCTTTCCCCTGCCGATCGCCTACCTTGAGAAGATCCGCAGCGTAGACAACGTGAAGACCGTTTCCTACGGCATCTGGTTTGGGGGGCGATACATCGACGAAAAGCACTTTTTTGCCAACTTCGCCGTCGAACCCCGCACCTACCTCGAGCTTTATCCGGAATTTGTCCTGCCTGAAAAGCAAAAAGAGGCCTTTTTCCGCAACCGCAAAGGGTGCATCGCCGGAAGGCGGCTGGCCGAAAGGTTCGGGTGGCGCATCGGAGACAGCATCACCCTCCAGGGGACCATCTACCCGGGAAACTGGGACCTCACCCTTCTGGGCATATACGAAGGGCGTGAGCCGACCACCGACGAGCGGCAGTTTTTTCTGCACTGGGACTACCCGAACGAAACCCTGAAAAAACTGGGTCTGCCGAGGGCGGATCAGGTGGGCTTCTACATGATCCGCATCGAGGATCCCGATCGCGCTGCCGCCACGTCGGAGGCCATCGACAAACTGTTCAGGAATTCCTATGCCGAAACCCTGACGGAAACGGAAAAGGCCTTTTCCCTCGGTTTCATCGCCATGGGCGAGGCTATTCTGACGGCGATTCAACTGGTTTCCCTGGTGGTGATCATCATCATCATGGCGGTTGTCGCGAACACCATGGCTATGAGTGTGCGGGAGCGCTCAGGTGAATACGCGGTCTTCAAGACCCTCGGCTTCGGTAGATTTTTTCTGGGACGGCTCATCCTGGGGGAATCGCTGCTGATCACCGGAATGGGCGGGATTTTGGGAATCCTCCTCACCTTCCCTGCAGCGGACCTCTTTGCCGATGCACTCGCGGATTATTTCCCGGCCTTCTTCGTCAAACAAGAGACCCTTATACTCGATGGGGTCGCGGTCCTGGCCGTGGGGTTGGCGGCATCCGTCATCCCCATCTGGAGAACCTTGAACGTTCGCATCACCGATGCGCTGGGCAGGATCGGATAGCCTCACATGAAACTGCTCTTCTTTTACAGCTTCAGAAACCTCCTGACGCGCAGGCTTACGACCTTTCTGACCACCGGAGGGATGGCCCTGGTCGTCTTCGTCTTCGCCGCCATCGTCATGCTCGCCGACGGACTGCAAAAGACGCTGGTCGACACGGGCGCAGCGGACAACATCGTGGTCATCCGACGCTCGGCCTTATCCGAGGTCCAGAGCGCCATCGAACGCGACAAGGCCGCGATCGTCGAAACCGACCCGGGCATTGCACTCGGCCCTAGCGGAGAGCGGCTTCTGGCGAAAGAATTGATCGTGTTGATCACCTTGCAGAAGCGCGAAAGCGGAAACCCTGCAAATGTCGTGATCCGCGGCGGCACGACCCGGTCCCTGCACCTGAGGGACCAGATCACCCTCACGGCCGGACGGCTGCCCCACCCCGGCGCGCTCGAGATCATGGTGGGTCGAAACGTGGCGGAGCGCTTCGACAACGCCGGGCTCGGGCAGAGTCTTTTCTTCGCCCAGCGGCGGTGGCGCGTGGTCGGCATCTTCGATGCCGGCAACACGGGATTCTCCTCCGAGATCTGGGGGGATGTAGATCAACTGATGCAGGCCTTCAGGCGCAACGTCTATTCCTCCATTATCTTCCGCCTGCGGCAGGCCAACGGCTTCGATGCCGTCTCGGAGCGTATCCTCAACGATCCCCGGCTTACCCTCGACGTCAAACGCGAAAGGGATTTCTACCGGGAACAGTCGGAGATGATGAGCAAATTCCTGCGCCTTCTCGGCTTCTATCTGACCCTGATCTTCTCGATCGGCGCCGTGGTCGGCGCCATGATCACGATGTACGCCGCCGTCGCCAACCGCACCCAGGAAATCGGCACCCTGCGCGCACTCGGGTTCCAGCGCGGCACGATCCTGACGGCCTTTCTCCTCGAATCGCTCCTTTTGGGACTCCTCGGGGGCCTCGGCGGCCTCTTCTTTTCGAGCTTCCTCCAGTTTTTCACCGTATCGACGACCAACTTTCAAACCTTCTCCGAGTTGGCCTTCCGGTTCTCGCTGACCCCGGCCACCGCCCTGAAGGCGCTTAGCTTCGCCCTCTTCATGGGCTTCCTGGGCGGCATCCTCCCTGCCATCCAGGCCGCCCGCAAAAACATTGTCGAAGCCCTGCGTTGATCTCTCCGGGTTTTGACCGCCCGACGCAGTCCACTCCTCCTCAAAAGCCACAGGGTCCTGCCCGGGGCGTCACGGGTTTCAGCATAGGAACAAGGCCACAAAAAGGCCATTCCCATCGCGCTTCAGCGATTTTTGACAAAACGGGGACTGCGGCACCGGTGGCTGACAACGCCAGGCAGTCCCGCAACCCCCGTTGAATGCCTGAAATCCTCCTACTCTCTTCGGCGCCGCTTCAGCGCAAAGCCGCCCAGAACAGCCAACAGCATCGACATCACCATCATGCCCAACCCGTCAAGGGTTGGAACCGGCACGGGGTGAACGACCTCCGCCTCCGTCAGGGCGGAGCCCGTGTTATTGTCGGGCGTCGGATCGGGGCCATTGACACCGTCGTCGGCAGCCAGCGCATTGTTCTCGATCTTCACGCCGTTCGGCACAGTCCTGTCGACCACAACCGCAAACTCCAGATCGATCGTCTCCCCGGCGCCAAGCTCACCCACTGAATAGACGCATTCGGTCCCGCCGCGACTTCCGTCAGGACAACTCCAGGCGGGTGTGCTCTTAGAGGCTCTGAAAACGGTGTACTGCGGCACCGTCTCCACGACCTTCACACCCGTCGCATCCTGATCACCCACGTTTGCGATCCGTATGGTGTATACAATCAACCCGTTCGGCCCGATCCGTTCCGGGCCCTCTTTGGTGATGGTCAGATCGGGAGCGGCCGTCACAGGGGTTTCATCGCTGGAAGCATTGTCGTCCGGATTCGTATCCTCGCCATTGGCCCCGTCATCGGCAATACCGGAATGGTTGAGAAGGCCTTCTACGCCGGCCGGCAACGGGTTGACCACCGTCACGGCAAACGTCGCCGCGCTTCCCGCGCCTCCGCCCTCGAGCGCGCCCAGCGCCAATTCATACACGCTCCCGGCTCCGCCCTCCCCGGAAACCAGGCTCCAGCCCAGCGTGCTCGACCCTGCGCTGAAAACCGCGTGCTCCGGAACCGTCTCCCGCAGGACAACACCCGTGGCACCCTGGTCGCCGTTGTTCGCGTACTGCAGCGTGTAGACGATCGTCCCGCCGGGAACCCCCGTCGCCCCACCGTCGGTCTTCACGACCGCCAGATCCGGCGCCGCCGTTACAGGCGTCTGATCCGTCGAGCCGTTGTCGCCCGGGTTCGGGTCCGGTCCGTTCAAACCGTCATCCGTGATGGCGGCGGTGTTCAAAATCGACTCCAGACCCGCAGGCAGCGGGTCGATCACCGTCACGGCAAACGCCGCCGAGCCGACCGCGCCGCCACCTCCGAGCAAGCCCACCGCATATTCATAGACGCTCCCGGCTCCGCCGTCCCCGGAAACCAGGCTCCAGCCCGGCGTGCTCGACCCCGCACTGAAGAGGGTGTGCTCCGGAACTGTCTCCCGCAGGACAACGCCCGTGGCACCCTGGTCGCCGTTGTTCGCGTACTGCAGCGTGTAGGCAATGGTTCCGCCGGGAACCGCCGTCACACCCCCGTCGGTCTTCACGACCGCTAGGTTCGGCGCCGCCGTTACAGGCGTCTGATCCGTCGAGCCGTTGTCGCCCGGGTTCGGGTCCGGTCCGTTCAGACCGTCATCCGTGATGGCGGCGGCGTTCAAAATCGACCCCACACCCGCAGGCAGCGGGTTAACCACCGTCACGGCAAACGTCGCCGCGCCGACCGCGCCTCCGCCCTCGAGCGGGCCCAGCGCCAATTCATACGCGCTTCCGGCTCCCCCGAATCCGGAAACCAGGACCCAGCCCGAGGTGCTCGACGCCGCGCTGAAGACGGTGTGCTCCGGAACCGTCTCCCGCAGGACAACGCCCGTGGCGCCCTGATCGCCGTTGTTCGCGTACTGCAGCGTGTAAGCAATGGTCCCGCCGGGAACCGCCGTCGCCCCGCCGTCGGTCTTCACGACCGCCAGGTCCGGCGCCGCTTCCACCGGCGTCTGATCCGTCGACCCGTTGTCGCCCGGGTTTCGGTCCGGCCCGTTCGACCCATCGTCTGTGATGGCCACAGCGTTCACAATCGACCCCACACCCGCGGGCAGCGGGTTAACCACCGTCACGGCAAAAGTCGCCGCGCCGCCTGCGCCTCCGCCCTCGAGCGCGCCCAGCGCCAACTCATACACGCTCCCGGCTCCGCCCTCCCCGGAAATCAGGCTCCAGCCCGAGGTGCTCGACGCCGCGCTAAAGACGGTGTGCTCCGGAACCGTCTCCCGCAGGATAACGCCCGTGGCGCCCTGATCGCCGTTGTTCGCGTACTGCAGCGTGTAGGCAATGGTCCCGCCGGGAACCGCCACCGTTCCGCCGTCGGTCTTCAAAACCGCCAGGTCGGGGGCCGCATCTACCGTCGTCTGATCTGTCGAGCCGTTGTCGCCCGGGTTCGGGTCCGGCCCGTTCGACCCATCGTCCGCGATGGACGCGGCGTTCACAATCGACTCTACCCCGGCGGGCAGCGGATTGACCACCTTCACCGCGAAAACCACCTTACCCTGGTCCCCGACCCCAAGGGATCCGACCATCAGGGTGCATGCTGCGCCCGCGGGGCTGCCGTCTGCGCAGCTCCACCCAGGGGAACTCGACAGCGCGTCAAAGGTGGTATTTGCCGGCACCGACTCCGTAATCATGACCCCGCTAGCTGGCCAGGTGCCGTTGTTGGATAACGTAAGCTCATAGGCGATCACCTGACCCGGGGACACCGTGGCGCCTTCATCGCTCTTGACGATGAAGAGATCGGGCGCCTTGGGTGTCAGGTCCGCCTGATCCTGGTCTTTGTAGTCGTTCAAATCGCCGCCGCCGGTGCGCCCGCTGCCTTCCTCGCCGGTAGCCCCCGGTGTGCTGGACCAGACCAGGGCTGCCTCATTGACAAGAGGCACATCCGGCGCCACGTCCGGCGCGATCAGGACCTGGTAGGTGATCGTAAGGTCGTGGTCGGCAAGGGTCAGCGCCGAGATGCGAAAGGTGAGAACCTGTCCGTCCACCTCCGGCGTCAGGGGGCTGCCCGTGGCATCCACATAGCTCAATCCAGCCGGGAGGGTGTCGGTTACGACCAGGTCGTAAGCCGTCGCCCGGCTGTCGGGGGTGTGAAAAACCCTGAGCGAGACCGTCGCCTTGTTGCCGCGCGACTGCTCCGTCGGGTCCATGGTCTTCTCGACGGCCAGATCCGGTTCGACCACCTCGGCTTTCAGAGGCTGGATGCCGGGTTCTTCGGCGTCGGCATCGAAAAAGCGCTCCACTGTTCCCTGCGGCCCTGAAAAGCTGAGTTTCGCGTTGTTCAAAAGGGCCGTCCCGTTCTGGTTCGCAAGGATATTGTCGACCCGGACCGGCAGGTCGATGGTGATGAAATCGTTCGACAGGTCACCATCATCCGGGTTGGTCACCGTCCCGAAATCAAAGGTGAGTTCCTGTCCGTCCTGACCGGGCCCCGGAGGGTCCGTGTAATCGTAGTTTATGTTTGCATTGCCTTTCCCGACCACCGCAGGGGGCAGAAAAGTCACCCCGGCGGGAAGGGTGTCGGTCACGACCAGGTCCTCGATGGTCCCTTGAATGAGTTCGATTGTGAGGCGATAGGTGAAGGCCTCCCCTACGGCATAGGTCGTTCCGGCCGGATCGGGGTGAAAGCGCTTGTCGAGGGCCACTGGATCGGCCACCGTGATGATCTGGCTGTTGGCCGATGTGTTGTAGTTGTCCAGCACGGCCGGATCGTTCTGGTCGGACCCGTCCGCCCCTGTCCGCTCATGCGGGTCCTCCCCGTCCAGACTGCTGAATTCCGCCGTCACACGGTTCTGGATCTCGTCACCGGGGCTCACTTCGATCGTCAAACCGGCGCTGAAAGTGATGGTCACCGACCCGCCCACGGGCACATCGAAGGGATCCGTGTGCCAGCCGTCCGGTTCCAAATCGACATGGAGCAACGGCGTCTCCGCCCCGCCCGTCACGTTTGTCACCTGCAAGGAAACCACGTTTTCGAGCCCACCCGGGAGGAGGTCGCGCAGAACCACGTCGAAGGCGGTGGTCGAACCCGTGTTGCCCACGACTACGGAAAAATCCACCCCGTTTCCGGCCTGCAGCCCCGTGTAGTTGCTGGTAATGGTTTTGATCAAGGTGAGAGTGGGTTCCCCAACGACGATGTCGACGCTGTCGACGGGAATGTCGTGGGTGGTGCCGCCCTCATCCGCGTCGTCCACCTGGAAGAGCGCGTCGTTGGACAGTCGGGTCCCGTCCTGATTGGTCAGAAGGTTCTCCACGCAAGCCGAATAGCTCAAGCGCACATACTTCTGAACCCCCGGATCGTCATTGGTGATGTCACCGAGGGTGAAGGTGACCGTTTGCGCCTGCACGGCAACCAGCGGCGGGTCGTGTTCGACCGCGACCCCGTCGGCGCTCACCAGCCCGGCCGAGCCGGCGATGAAACTCAGCCCGGCATCCAGGGTGTCCGTCACCACCGCGTTATAGCCGGCCGCCCAGTTGCCGGTCAGCAGGACATCGTAGGTCACCACATCACCGATGGCATACCGGGCCTTGGGGTCGACAATCGCTTTGACGGCGTTGATCGCCCCTACCACCACCCGCTCGCTGTCCTCGGCCCTGTAATCATTGGGTCCGGCCCCGGAACCGTTGCGCTCTCCCGTTTCCTCACCGGAGACGCCGGGCGCAGCATCGCCGGTCCCGTTCGGTCCTGGCACGCTCGTAAAGGTCACTTGCGCCGTGTTGTCGATCAGGGTGCCGGGAGGCTCCGCCCCTGTGGTGACTGTGTAGACCATCACCACCTGGCCGCCCACCGGGAATCGATCCACCGACACATCGAGGGCGTCGGCCGTGCTGTTGTCGTAAACATCGCCCGCCGCGACACCCCCTGAAGGGCTGATGGATTCAACCACCAGGCCGGCGTACTGCAGCGGCAGGACGTCCCGAATGCGGACATCGTAGCCGGGGGCCGCATAAGGACCTGCAGGGTTGACCACCGTCACCGTGAAGGTGACCTCGCCCCCGGAAGGGAAGACCGCCAGCGGCAGCCCGGACTTGACCACCTGGATGCCCGGTTCTATCACGGTCACGGGCAGATCGGCAGGGGTCAGCATCTGGGTCTGGCTCAACCCGTTCCAGTAACTGAAGCCCCCCTGGTCGTTCAGGACCGTTCCGGCCTGGTTGCCGGGGGCATTACCCACGACGGCCTTGAGTTCGAGGATATAGGCCCCCGGGCTGCCGTCCGAGTTGATCACATCACCCAGAAATACCGAGACATTTCCGTCGGCGTACGCCAGGTCGACCCCGTCCGTGAGAGGCACGTACACGCCGCTCGGGGCCATGTTGACCCCCCCGGAATCGGCCGAGGCGCTCAGCCCCGTTTCAAAAACCCGTGCCAGACGCCCGCTGTCTGCCACATAGACAAGACCCTCCGGAAGCGCATCCGAAACTTCCGCATGCAGCGTGGTTCCGGAAGGCACGTACACCGTGACACGATAGGTCAGCACTTCGCCGATCATCACCTGAGCGCCGGCACTGTCCGGCTCGCTCGATCCCTCCAGGGTCTTCGACAGCCCCGAAGGCTGCCCGACCGTGCTCCCGGGAATCGCCACCGGCGTCAGATTCGGGTTTTTCCCGTCCCCGTCATAGCCGTTGTCGTCGCTCGGTACATCTTCCAGTTCATTTGAAGCCGCGCTTCCCTGGTTCAGCAGAATGGTCCCATCGTCCGTACCTAAATCGACTGTCACCCGGAAACTGATCACGACGACATCCCCGGGATAAACATTTCCAACGTTGACCTCCACCGGGGATTGGCTTACAACTACGCCCTGGCTCGCGATGATCGATCCCGGCACGAGCGTCGTATGAGTCGGAATCGGGTCCCTGAAACGAACGTCCGTTGCCGGGGCAGCGCCTTTGTTGCTGAGCGTCACCGTGTAAACGATGGATTCCCCCGGGTTCACCAGGCCATCCGGGTAGACGTCCGAGAAAAGACGCCAGCGCTTCTGGAGATCGAGCAGGGGTGAGCCTTCCCCGTCCACAGACGAAAAGACGGTGGGTTGGGCTCCGTCCGTCGGGTCACCGTTTCCATCCGAGCGCACCGGTCCGGTCTCCGCCGAGTCGGCAGTCCCCTGGTTCTCGAAGGTGCCGGCGGCTTTCACCTCGACCTCGAACCAGAGATACTCCACCCCGGAAACCGGAATGGTCATGCCGGTCAACTGGAGTGTCTGGCCGGCCACGTGGAGCAGCCCGCTCGTAGCCACACTGCCGCCCGTGTAGGGAAGCCCCGAGGGGATCTCATCCGCAAAGGTGACTTCGGTCAACACCGTGCTTCCCGTGTTCTCGAAGACAACCCAGTACCGCATGGTGTCTCCGAGCGTGACGCTTCCGCTGTCGTCGGCGTCGTTCACCCACTCGACGAATTTCCACACGTAAAGCCCGGCTTCGAGGGGCGCCCCGCCGACGACGATCTCCGTCGGCTGATCGCCGTTCTGATCGTTGCCGTCCCAGTCGGTGGGTTCGGGGATCGTCTGGTCGCTGTCGACGCTACCCTGGTTCCAGAGAACCGTACCCGGCAAGGCCCCCGCATTGACCGTAACCAGAAAATGGATGACCACCTCCTCCCCCTGCGCCATGTCCCCCGCACGGACCACGAGCAGAGGCAATCCACCGGCCTCCACCGCGCCCTTGCTGCTCGTAAGGCTTCCAGCCACATAGGTCGTGAAATCCGGCACCCGATCCTCGAAAACGACATTCGTCGCGCCGCCGTTCGTGTTCGTAAGCGTGATCGTGTAACGAACCGTATCCCCCGGGGTTACGCTCTGGTTCGCATCGGGGTCCACCGCGCAGTGCCCACTTCGACGTCACGGCCTTGCACATTTCTGCCTCCTGAAAGAGAAAAAACCGAATCGCTTCAGACCTTCCCCCGGCGGCGACCTTCCGTCCCCATGAAACCACTGGAACGCGAAAAGCCAATCCATCGGGAGACTGCAGGAAATCCTGGACGATCAGCAAAACGATGGAAAGGCAAAGACGCCCCGCCGCCGCAGCCTTAAAACCAAAAGCAATCCATCCGCAGATCAAGAATCCAGGATAACGCCTCAAAGATGAAAGCTTTGGAAAAGCTCAAAAACCTATCCGAAAAAGCAACGTCACCCATTTGACCGAAGGACAAAATGCGGTTTACAAAACCCTGAGATAAAGGGCCTTTGCCTTACCGGCAAATCAGAGCAAACAAAACCTTCAGAACCTCATCGAGCAGGCATGCGGTATGGCTCTGCTCTTGGGGGAACCATTTGTTCGATGTGCCAAAATTCCCACTAAAAGCTATTTGGTTTCTATCCGGAAATGATTTCCCTATAGAACCCAGTTTCCAATCCGGAAATGAGGATTTTTGGCCAATATCAAGGAAATCCAGCGGTTGTGCGGAGGCGCCCTAGTGGTCGCCGCACAAGCAAACGTGCAGATTGACGCCGAGATGGGCAAAAAAGACCATTTCCGGATGGAAACCACCTAGGGTGTGTACAAAACGACCAGGCAGCTGGTCGGTTCGTTCGAGACGCTCTTCAGCTTGTGCGGGATGTCGGAGTTGAAGTGGCGGGAATCCCCTGGTTTGAGGTGGTGGGCGCGGTTGCCCAGGGTGAGCATGAGCTCCCCTTCCATGACGAAGATGAACTCTTCGCCTTCGTGCTTGTAGGCCACCGGCTTGTGGGTCTGGCGGGATTCGATCGTGATGAGGAAGGCGCGCAGGTGGTCATTCTCGGCCCCCGGGCTGAGGGTCTGGTAGGAGTAGTTCCGGGTCCGCTTGACAAACGCCTGCGCGCGCAGATCCCGGAGGAGCGTCTTCTGCTCCTGGCGCAGGAACAGGCCGGGGTCGATCTTCAAGGCGTTCGCGAAACGGAGCAGAAAGCCGACGGGGGGCGTCAGAAGGCCCTCCTCCACCTGGCGGATGAATTCCGGGGATTCGCCCGCCGCCTCGGCCAGGGCCTCCAGGGACCAGCCGTACTGCCTGCGAAGGCGGGCGAAACGCGCTCCAAAACCATCCCCCTGTCCGCCGCCCGCCGCTTCGGTCAAGGCATCCGCCATGCGCCGCAGGGTCAACTGCTGCACGGCCTCGGTCAGATGGGGCAGAAAGGCGTGCGCATCCGCGACCACGCCGATATCAGCCATCCGGAAGATGGGGGCATCCGCGTCCCGGTTGACGGCCACAATGGTCCCGGCCTCGCCGATCCCGGCCGTGTACTGCACGGCGCCGGAGGTGCCGATGGAAAAGAGCAGCCTCGGGTGGACCCGCTTTCCGGTCTGCCCGATCAGCCGCTCCTCCTCCACCCAGCGGGAGAGCACCGGCGGCCGGGTCGCACCGACCTCCCCGCCGAGCGCAGCGGCCAGATCCCGAACGAGTCCGAATCCTTCCATATTCCCGAGGCCGGCCCCGCCGACAACCACGACATCCGCCTCCTCGAGCGACTGACCGCGCTCTGCTTCGGCCGCAACCTCGAGGAGCGTGCACCCGGCCTGCTCCAGGATCCCATCCCATGCAAAAGATTCCAGAAGCCCCGGGGTCCCGCGCTTCTCACCGGGCATCCAGACATACGGATCCACCGTGACGAGACCGGTCGCACGGTCATCGGCGAACACGATCTCGGCCGTGACCGTTCCTCCCCAGGCCGGGCATTGCGCTTTGATATGCCCATCCTCGACCTCGAGGCGGATGCAGTCGGCGATCAGGCCCGACCCCGTCAGCGCCGAGACCCGGGCCGCCGTCTCGCGGCCGAGGTCCGTCAGGGGAAAGACCACCAGGCGGGGGTCTGACACGGCGATCCGGTCGGCCAGCGCCTGTGCGATAGCGCCCGCGGGCGCACCGCCCGACCATGGGATGCGATAGAGATGGACATCATCCGCGCCGCCGGCCGCGGCGGCCTCCGCCGCCTCCTCCACCGGGACGGCCTCGACTGCAGGGGGGGTCGACCCGTCCAACCGCTCGAGGGCCGTCAGCACCATGACCGTTCGACCGCCGAGGGAGGAAGCTGCCCCGCGGGCGGCGTTCAAGGCCCGCAGGCTCAATCCGTAAAGGGCCTCGGTCCGGCGGTCGCCGAAGACCCAGACGGCGTTTTCAGCCGCATGCTGCATGTCTCTCGCCCCAGCCCCTTCTTGGAGCGTCTTTTCCGGGTGTGTCATCCGATCAGCCCCCTGCCTGCGAGCCGCTTCGCGATCGTCTGAGCCTGCTCCTTGAGATCGCCTTCCAAAATTTCACACCGGCGCCGGCCGCCAGCGGCCGGCGCAACCCTCCGAAGCTGCGTGGGGGAGCCGGCTTCGCCCACCGCGCCGGCGGGCAGACCGAGATCTGCGAGGGACCATCGCTCGATAGACCCTTGCCCGAAGGCCGACTCGATCCCGGCCAAACCCGCATCCCTCGGTTCGGCGCATTTCGGGTGGACGGAGAAAACGCCCGGAAAAGCGAGCCGGTAGGACTCCCGGAAACCGTCGCAACCACGCTCCACCTTGAACCCATCTGGTTCCCGGTCGAAGCGCCGCACCCCGGAAACGAAAGGCAGCCCCAGCATGACGGCAACCTGCGCGGGAACCTGGCCGGTGTCGCTATCCGCGCTGCGCAGGCCGAAAAGGATCCCATCGACGGGGGCCGCCTTCTTCAGTGCGGCGGCCAGCACCCGCGCGGTGGCGAGGGTGTCCGAACCCGCAAAGCCGGGATCCGTCAGCAGAATCCCCTTGTCAAACCCTTGGGCGAGGGCCTCGAAAAGCACGAAAGCGCTGCTCTCGGGCCCCATGGACAAGGCCGTCAGACGCCCCCCGCCCTCGGCCCTCAAACCCAGGGCCGCCTCCATCGCCGCCCGGTCGAAAGGATTTAACATACACGTATCTGAAGACCGGACCACCCTGCCGGACGGGGCCTTCATCATCACCGCCTTGATGCACACCGCGATATGACGTTCCATCCACTCCATCCTCAGCGGTACGTTTCATCCGCACCGATCTGCCACCGTCCGCCCGATTAACAGGCTGTTGAAAAACGCGCATCTGCTACGTTTTGACCTTCCCCGTCACTGCGGCGCACTAATAAGTATGCCTCATTCCTCGGTATTTCGCAAACCTTGCATCCAGGCACTTTTCCCCTGCCTGTCAAAAGCGGATTTTTCAACACGCTGTCCAGCGACCGATCGGAAAAACGGGAGCGACGCACCAGCTCCGTTCGCTATTCCTCCAGGAGTCCCCTGGCAACCACCAGCCGGTGGACCTCGCTCGTCCCCTCGTAGATCCTCGTCACCCGGGCATCGCGGTAATAGCGCTCCACGGGATAGGCCTTCGAATAGCCGTAGCCCCCATGAATCTGGAGGGCCTTGTCGGTCACCTCCGAGGCCGCCTCGGCTGCGTACAGCTTGGCCATGGCCGCCGCCTGTCCGAAAGACTTGCCCTGATCGCGGAGTCGGGCCGACCGGTAGACGAGAAGGCGCGAGGCCTCCACCCGGGCCGCCATGTCCGCCAGCATCCCCCCCACGGCCTGGTGCTGCCCGATGGGGACGCCGAACTGCCGCCTCTGACGGGCGTACAGGACCCCCTCTTCCAGAGCGGCCTGGGAGATGCCGACCGCCTGGGCGGCGATGCCCATCCGGCCGGCATCGAGCGCCGCGAGACCGATTTTCAGCCCCATGCCCTCCCTTCCGAGCAGGTTTTCGGCGGGAACGGGACAGTCATAGAGCCGGATGGAACTGACCGGGTTCGCACGCACGCCGCAGAGGTCCTCGAGATCCCCGACCACGAAACCCGGCGTTCCACGCTCGGCCACGACCACGCTGATACCCTTGCGGCCCGCTTTGGGGTCCGTCCGGGCGAAGATCAGGCACACATCGGCGACGCCCCCGTTGGTCACGAACACCTTGTTGGCATTGACGATGTAATGATCCCCGTTGCGGATGGCGGTCGCCTCGATGCCAGCCGCATCGGAGCCGGCGTTCGGTTCGGTCAGGCAAAAGGCGCCGATCTTCTGCCCCCTGGCGAGCGGCGGCACCCATTTCCGCTTCTGCTCCCCGCTCCCGAAGGCCATGAGCGGGTAGACCGCCACGCTGTTGTGCACCGTCACGCAGAGGCCCAGTCCGGCGCAGACCCGGGAGATCTCCTCGATGACGACGCAGTAGCAGACCGCGTCCATCCCCGCCCCGCCCAGCTCATGCGGGACCTGGATGCCGAAATACCCCAGGCGGCCCATCTTTTCGACCACCTCCCAGGGAAAGGAGGCCTCCTGGTCGATCTGCCGGGCGATGGGCCGCATCTCCCGCTCGCAGAATCCCCGCACCGAGCGGCGCACGGCGCGGCCCTTTTCCGTGAGAAATGTGTCCATCGTCTTTCTACCTGCCCCTTTTTGCCTTTCGGGAGACGGATTCAACCCACCAGCCAGCCCTGATTCACCTGGAAGGCCTTCTTCAGCATCCGGAGCGCACCCTTCTTGTCCTGCGGCCGCTTGACCATGATGCGGGTCTCCCCCATCACGAAGGTCAGATAGCTTTGAAACTTGACATGGCTGACCGCGGAAAAATCCTCGCTGACGCGGCCCCGTTCATCCGGAAATTGAAAGGTGATCCTGCGATTCCCGAAGTCCAGATCGATCCACTCGACAAACCGCCGCCGGTAAAAGAGGACCAGGGCATAGAAGGGGCCCACAAAAAAGGTGCCCTTGAGAGCGGCGGCGAACCAATCGCCGTCGTTCGACCCGAAGATCAGAAAAACGACGATCAGGTAAACAGTGACGGCAATCGGTTGAAGATGCCTGAAAAAAAACCGTTCCTCTCCAGGCATGGAAAATGAGTGTACATCAGACCGCGCATCCCCCTCGGCCATCACCCCGCCTCCCTCTTCAAACGCTCCTGCTTCTCCATGCCGGCCTCCCGATGAAGCCTTCTGAGAACCTCCAGGTCGTGCAGGATCTTGCTGCGATAGCGGCTGACGGAGGCCCCGTCCTTCATGATCATATCCAACTGACGCGTGTGGATGGTCAGATATCCCAAGGCCTTCAGGTTTTCCTCCATCTCATCGCGCGCGCGGTCCTCGATCCGCGCGATGAGCATGTCCTCCTTCACCTCGACCCGGAACCCCTGGTTTTCAAGGATATCGGCGATAAAGAGGATCCGCCGCTGACGCCGTTCATCGTCTGCGGCCCCGCCCTTGAAATGAAAACTGGCGTAGTTTTCGCTCGGACGGTCGCTCACCAGGGCCTCCGCCGTCGAAAAGTGGAAGCCCAGCCGGGAGGTCAGGCTGCAATAGTTCCTGGAGATCATGAAGTAGTTCCGCTCGGCGTACCGGGACCGCACCCCGGTGACCAGGTCCGTGTTGGTGGTCGCCTGGAACATGACAGAGAGCATGCCTCTCCCGTCGACCGGCGGGGGGCCTGCCCACGGCTTGAAACGGATTCCCTCCCAGATCGCCCGCATCGGGATCGAAACGATGTTTTCGAGCGCCACACGCCTCCCCTGCACCTCCTCCCTGAACCCGTCATCCAGGTTCAGGACCCACCACTGCATGGGCACCTCGCACACGAGCTGCTTGCTCGAGCGCTCGGGGAAATCGTGCTCCTTGCCGAAGAGGAACATCTCCGCCACGGCCTTCTCGTGGCAGAAGCGGGTAATGTCATGGAAGGTCCGGCAGTTTTCGGGCTTGAAGTCCATCGAATCGGGGTCGAGAAGATTCAAGGGCACGATCAGGGCTGCAGCCCCTTGAAGCGCCTTGTAAACCGGACTGCCCTCCATCAGGTTGCGGCGGCAGACAGGCGCACGCCCCAGGAGGGCCTCCGCCCGCCCGTCGTAAAGGGTCCGGCCCTCCGCATCCACAGTCACGATTCGCCCCTCTTCCAGACTGTCCATCACCCCTTCGAGGCCGAAGAGCGCCGGGACTCCAAATTCGCGGGCCACGTTGGCGAGGTGCCCCGCAATGCCCCCCTGCTCAGTGACCACCGCCGCGGCACGGCTCAGAAGGGTCGCCCATCGCGGCAGAGACTGGGAAGCCACCAGAACAGCCCCTTCAGGAAACCGGAGGGTGTCCATGTCCTTCCGCACCTTGAAGACGGGTCCAACACCCACCCCGGGGCTGGCCGTCACACCGCCGCTCGCGATTCCTCGAACGCCATCCGCAGCGCCGACAACCCTCGCAGCGTCTTGCGGCCCCGGCTCCGTGCGCTGCTCCAAGGGTCTGCACTGCAGAATCACCAGCCTGCCCTCCCCGTCGACGGCCCATTCAATGTCCTGTGCGACCCCGTAGTACGCCTCGAGACGCCTGGCCAGCAAGGCGAGTTCGATCGCCTGTTCATCCGTCAGAGAGGGTTTGTCCGCCTCCTCGTCCAGGCCATCCAGCCGGCAGACCCCCTCGGCCGGATAGCAGACGAACTTCTCCCGCTTGCGGGAAACATCCCGATGGTGGATGACGGGCGGATCTTCCCTCCCGACGACGAAAAGGTCCGTGGGCGTGCTGCCGTCGACGACCGACTTGGGCAGCCCCCACACCGCATGGATCATCACGGCGTCATCGCGGATATCCACCGGATTGCGGGAATAGGTCACCCCGCCCGCCACGGCATCGACCATGGCCATACACGCGACACACATGGCTACATCTTCGTCGCGGATCCCCCGGTTGAGGCGATAGGCCATGGCCGTCAACCCATACTTGCTGGCGACGATCTCCCTATAGGCGTCGAAGAGGTTCTCCCTGCTGACATTCAGCTGCGAGCGATACTGGCCTGCAAAGGACACCCCTTCCAGATCCTCCCCGAGGGCGCTGCTGCGCATGGCTACGGTCACCCCCGGATTTTCCTTCTCCTGGAGGGCCCGGTAGGCTGCTGTCAGAGCCTCCTCGAGCTCAGGCGGCATGGGGGCTTGAATAATCAGCTGCTGAATGGAGGCGCTCAAGGCGTAGAGTTGATCGAGGCGCTCCACATCCGTTGCCTGAATGCGCCGGTCGATCTCCGGCTGCAGCTCGCTGTGGGCCATGAACCGCTGGTAAGCCGCAGCCGTGATGGCAAAGCCGTTGGGAACCCGGATGTTCAGCCGGTTTCGGACCTCGCCCAGGTTGGCGATCTTCCCCCCGACCTGATCCGCGAGGTTCCGGTCGACAGCCTCGAGCGGGAGGGTCCATTCTCCCTCCCATAGGTGGACACCGGTCTGAAGGAATGGATTCAGCTGTTTCTGGATGGTCTTGAAGCGGTCGAACAGGACGGCGTACTTGTCTTGGGACAACTCATTGATGTGCTTAGTGATCTTGAAAACGCTGGTCGAGACGGCAATACAGCGCGAACGGACGAAGTGCATCCCGAAGGGCGCCGACCCCCTCAGGGCGCCTTCCATCTCCGCCATCGTGTCGAGCGCCTGATTGTTGGCGCTCAGGAGCAGTTTGAACTGATGGTACCGTGCCCTGAAGTCGTTGCGCAGACTTTCCACATCTCCGCTGAAAGACCCGGCTCCCCGTCTAAAGCACGAACTCAGAAATGCTTTGATACGCCGCATCATCAGCCTGATCCCATCCCGCATCTCCCGGCAGCGACCCAGGCACCCCGCCAGAAAACGGAAGCCAAAGGCCCCGGATGCAACCGGCGACCTTTGGCTCCCCTGTGCACCGCCTGGAACCAGCGGACGTCAGTGTCCGAACTTCAACCCGAGGCCCTCGAACAGGTAAAGGATCCCGAAGCCATACCAGACCGTGTAAATCACATAAAACACCAGAGAGAAAATCACCACGCCGAACCGATCCCCGATCTTCTGGGGCTGGATCCCGTAGTAGTTATAGGAGGCCTCCACCGCCTTCTGGCGGACCAGATCCACCATCTCGGCCGCCTTGAAGGCCTTCTGCTTGGTGAGATCTGTGTTCATCTCCTTGAGGGCCCTGTACCAGTTGTAAAGGGCGAGCTTTTCCTCATAGCCGTATTTTCCGGCCACCTTCGCGCCGTCATTGTGATACATGGCGTCTGCATCATCAAGGCATTTCTCCATGATTCGGCCAAGGTCCCCCTTGACGTTGAGAGACGCCCCTTCCACCGCAGTCTCCGCACCACCTGCCTGAAAAAGCAGGGCCGTCTGCCGGGCGGTCTGCTCGTCCGCCGTTTCGAGGGCCAGATCCACCGTGGTTCCGATGAACTTGTCGCTCGTCTCTTTCACCTTGGGGATATAGTAAGCGGACCCCTTGGAGATGGAATTGTAGAGGGCATCGAGGTACTCGAGGCCGTTGTGGCCCTTGAAAACCGGTGAGAAAAAGATGACCAGCACGATGAAGAAGGCCACCATCATGACCAGGCCTTTCGTTAGACTGGATTTCTGAGTCGACATGATTAGACCTCCTCCCCGCGCAGTTTACGTATATTGCTCAGAAACGTGGAAATCACCCAGACCGAAAACCCCCCGATCACCACGAAGAACGCCCAGATACCGATCTTGTCGAGCAGGGCGCCCGTTTGCGGGGATATCGGCAGGATCTCCATCTGGCCCAGTTTTCCCGGGAGCGCGAAGATCCGGTTGACGAAGCCGGCGA
>Ga0209164_1001600_pt1 | contig 28161 bp, 25 predicted proteins | sample MTBNYHSulfiMetaG_FD_187458 | JGI IMG/M metagenome (GOLD analysis project Ga0209164, IMG submission 187458) | Enrichment culture microbial communities from rom New York Harbor, USA that are MTBE-degrading - MTBE-NYH (New York Harbor Sulfidogenic)... | ecosystem: Environmental > Aquatic > Marine >... | reverse complement strand
AGTGAGCGTATCGATTCCAGAATGCCATTCTTCACTTCAGGATTGTCTCCGTACAAGACAGCTCTGTCGGCATCCATGCAGTGTGCAATAATAATTTCTGCCTCTCTTGACGGACTATCCATGCCGGTTTTTTCAAGATATTCTTTTGTTTGTCTCAGCACATCAAGAAATTTCATATTTTCAGCTACCATGAGAGAATAAAATGGTTGTTTCCTATCCCTGCTTCTTATTGTAAAGCTTTCATTATTTTTAAAAAAGCTGTATAGCCTGCGCACCGACATGCTGATCAGCCAAGACTATTGATCATAGCGCCGTTACAATCAAAACAAACCCCGCTACCATGAGGAATGCGCCGAGTAACCGCTCCTTAAGGTGCTTCTCCCTGAAGAACAGATATCCATACACAACGCCTATGAGGATGCTGCTTCTCTTCACCGAGATCATATATGCAACCTGCACAAGGCTGATCGCAATCATGTGAGAAATAATCATGCATGATGAAAAAAAACCCGGAACTGCAAGCTGCTTATATGCACCGGTTGTAAAGAAATTCTTCACCTCTGATTTTGCAGACCAGAGTGCGATTGGGGTAAAGACCAATGTCAGGGCGGTGAAGTATGCAATTCCGAAAAACAGCGGAGATGAGTGCTCTATGGCCATCTTCCCCAGAGGCGAGGTAAAACTATAGAGAACCGAAACAGCGAGCATGAGAATCGATCCACGTTCTCTCGCAATCGCCTTCAGAGGTTCCAGGAAGCCTTTTCGTATCCCGGTAATATTCAGCGTATAGCTGCCCATTGCGAGAAGAAATATTCCGATCCCTCCTCTCAGCGTTACCTCTTCGCCCAGAATAAGATAAGACACAAGGATCAGCAAAAGCGGGGTAAAAGAGAGAAACGGCAGGGTAAGGCTGAGAGGCGAACAACGCAGCGCTTTTATGTATAAAATCAACGCGACAACCTCCAGGGGGAGAGCGAGTAAAAAGGCTGCAAAAAATGTGCTGTCGAGTTCCGGCACCGGAACCAGGAAAAACAACAGGAACAGCAGAGGCATGGTGAAGACAAGCCTGAACCACGCAACAAGGTATTCATTGATATTTCTGAGCGCCTTTTTTGTAAGGGCATCACTCGTTGCAAGGGCAAAGGCAGAAACGAGAGCATAGAAAATCCAAAGGTGCGCCATCCATACATCATAATGCAAATACACAATTTTTCAGAAGACCTTACCTGTTTTTAAAATTCAAAAGACATCTTTTAATTTGGTCTCATGCTGACCATTTATACGTATTTTTACGTAGCAGATTGACTCATATTGTTAATAAATTTACAGAATTGCAGCATTTCGCATAAAATTTGTTGACAGTCATTATGTTCTGTGATAAATGTTTATAGAGTATATGAAATTAAGTATTAAGAGGTATGAATGTCTTTAATATCGTTTTATTACTCACACTTTAAAGAAAGGGGGATTTTATGGCTGTTTTGACACGCAGAGACTTTTTGAAAGTATCAGGAACAACTGCTGCCGGCCTCACCCTGAGTCAGCTTGGGTTCGACCTCACGCCTGCACAGCTCTATGCAGCGGAACTCAGAATTAAAGGTGCAAAGGAAACTCCCACAATCTGCTGCTACTGTTCAGTAAGTTGCGGAATTCTGGTATCTACCGACAAGAAAGGAAAGGTTATTAATGCTGAGGGCGACCCTGATCACCCCATCAGCGAGGGTGCACTTTGTGCAAAAGGAGCATCAAGTTATCAGATTGCAGTGAATGATAACCGTCTTAAAAAGGTTCGCTACCGTGCTCCCAACAGCACCTCATGGAAGGAGGTCAGCTGGGAATGGGCATTGACCAAAATTGCTGCAAATATCAAAAAGAGCAGGGACAAGAGTTTTGTCGAGAAGAACAAAGACGGCAAAGTGGTGAACCGGACCGACGGAATCGCATCCGTTGGCAGCGCCGCGATGGATAATGAAGAATGCTGGCTGTATCAGACATTCCTGAGATCTCTCGGCCTCGTGTATATTGAACATCAGGCCCGTATATGACACAGCGCTACTGTAGCGGCTCTGGGAGAGTCGTTCGGACGCGGCGCAATGACAAACCATTACATCGATTTCAGAAATGCTGACGTCATCCTCAACATGGGCGGTAACGTTGCGGAAAACCATCCTGTTTCTTTCAAATGGATACAGGCAGCCCGTGAAAAAGGAGCTACCTTCATTCATGTTGATCCCCGCTTTACCCGTACGTCTTCGAAAGCTGATATTTTTGTCCGTCTCCGTTCGGGAACAGATATCGCGTTTCTCGGCGGGCTGATCAAATATATCCTCGACAATGAACTCTACGATGAGTTCTATGTGAAGAACTATACAAATGCCACATTCATCTTAACTGAAAAATATAGTTTTTCCGATGGTCTTTTTGCAGGGTATGACCCTACTAAACGCTCCTATGACAAATCGTTCTGGGCATTTGAAAAGGATGAAAAAGGTATCCCCAAAAGAGACATGTCTCTCAAAGATGAAAAATGCGTATTTCAGCAACTCAAGAAACACTATTCGCGGTACACCATGGAAAAGGTTGTCACCATAACGGGGACACCTCAGGAAGATCTGGAGAAAGTATATAAAGCATATGCCGCGACGGGCAGACCTGACAAGGCAGGCACTGAACTCTATGCAATGGGCTGGACACAGCACACAGTCGGCACACAGAACATCCGTTCTATGGCCATGATCCAGTTACTCCTGGGTAATATGGGCATTGCCGGAGGCGGAGTAAATGCGCTTCGCGGTGAATCCAATGTCCAGGGATCAACAGACCATGCGCTCCTCTTCCACATCATCCCTGCATATTTGCCTACCCCGAGAGCAAAATTGCAAACACTTTCCGATTACAATGCAACGACCCCAAAGACAAATGATCCCAGAAGTGCAAACTGGTGGCAGAACCGACCTAAATATATCACCAGCCTTCTCAAATCCTTTTACGGTGATAAAGCCACGAAAGACAATGATTTCGGCTACTCCTGGCTGCCGAAGCTTGAAGACACTCAGAACGCATCATGGTTAAATCTTTTTGACGAAATGTACAAGGGGAAATTTACCGGCTTCTTTGCCTGGGGCATGAACCCGGCCTGCTCAGGCGCAAATGCCGGTAAAGTGAGAGAAGCATTGACAAAACTCGACTGGATGGTAAATGTCAATGTCTTTGATAGTGAGACCGGCTCTTTCTGGCAGGGACCGGGGATGGACCCCAAGAAAATCAAGACTGAGGTTTTCCAGTTGCCATGCGCAGCTTTCCTTGAAAAAGAGGGCAGCATCAGCAACAGCGGCCGATGGAGCCAATGGCGCTGGAAGGCAACAAATCCTCCGGGAGATGCTATGCCTGACAGTGAGATCATGTATGATCTCATGAAGAAACTCAAGGCACTTTACAAGAAAGAGAAAGGCGCGTTTCCTGATCCAATTCTAAACCTGAAGTGGGACTACGAAACAAAAGGGAAATTCGATATCCACACAGTTGCGAAGGAAATTAACGGGTACGATCTCTCCACAGGAAAACTGGTAGCTAACTTTACCAAATTGAAAGACGATGGAACAACCTCTTGCGGGAACTGGCTGTATTCCGGCAGCTATACAGAAGACGGGAATATGACTGCCCGCAGGAAAAAAGACGATCCAACCGGTCTGGGTCTTTTTCCGCAATGGGCATGGTGCTGGCCGGTCAACCGGAGAATCATATACAACCGTGCCTCTGTCGATCTGGACGGGAATCCGCGCAATCCGGCAAAGGCAGTCATAAAATGGGACGCTGAAGCCAAAAAGTGGATCGGTGATGTGCCTGACGGAGGATGGCCTCCAATGGGTAAAGAAGGGTTCTTTCCGTTCATTATGAAACCGGATGGGGTTGCTTCGATTTTTGGCCCCGGTCTGGCAGACGGTCCGTTCCCGGAGCATTATGAGCCGCTGGAATGTCCGATCGAAAAGAACATCATGTCTAATCAGAGGATAAACCCTGTCGTCAAGATATTCGAAGGAGGACCTGATACCTTTGCAACATGCGACCCTAAGTATCCGTTCGTATGTACAACTTATAGGGTGACTGAGCACTGGCAGACGGGTGTTCTCACACGCTGGCTGCCGTGGCTTGTTGAAGCGGAACCCCAGATATTCTGTGAGATGAGTCAGGAACTCGCAAAATTAAGAGGGATTGAAAATGGCACTAAAGTTCTGGTTGAAACCTCCCGCGGAAAAGTGGAAGCGACCGCAATTGTTACTTTGCGCCTCAAACCTTTTGTCATTGCAGGTCAAACGGTTCATTTGATAGGACTTCCCTATCATTTTGGATGGCTCCATCCCAAGGATGGCGGTGATAGTGCCAACTTACTGACGCCAACGATCGGAGACCCGAATACTATGATCCCTGAGTCAAAGGCGTTTATGGCAAACGTAACAAAAATAACGGCCCAAAAGGCCGGGAAAGCATAAGGGAGGTGATCATAAATGGCTCTGAAAACTTTTTTCATTGATACATCAAAATGTACTGCGTGCAGGGGTTGTCAGATAGCATGCAAACAGTGGAACATGAACCCTGCCACCAAGACAGTACAGCGGGGAAGTCACCAAAACCCGGAAGACCTTAGTTTTGTTACTTTTAAACTGGTGAGGTTCAGCGAACTTGAGGTGGACGGGAAGCCTAAATGGTATTTCTTCCCTGACCAGTGCAGGCACTGTATGACGCCTCCGTGCATGATCACTGCCGAGTCCCTGAAGTACAAGCACATTATGAAAGACGAAAAAACCGGTGCGGTGGTGTATAATCCCAAAATCAAGGTCAAACCAAAAGATGCAAAGGCAATCAGAGAGTCCTGCCCATGGGATATACCACGATGGGATGAAAAAACCCAGGGGATGGCGAAATGCACAATGTGTATCGACAGGGTCAGAGAAGGAATGCTGCCTGCCTGTGTCAAAACCTGTCCAACGGGAGCCATGAACTTCGGCGACAGGGACGCAATGCTGGATATGGCAAACAAGAGGCTCGAACAACTGAAGAAACTCTATCCAAAAGCCCAGTTGCTGAATGCGGATTTCCATCAGGTAGTCTACCTTGTAACAGATGATCCGCAGAAATATCACAAATATGCCCTGCTCCAGGAGCAGGAAATGACAAGGATTGCAGCCATTAAGAAAATGATCAGGCATATAGCGGACTTCGTGCCGCTTGCAGGCTAAGTACCAGATTATCTGAACTAAGGAAACGGCCTGTTTCGGATTCCTTGAGGCAGGCCGTTTTCTTGTGTACAATGGACAAGGGGAAAGAACGATGAGAGAACTGGCGGAAAATCTCAGGGAAAGGAAACCTGTGTATGCTGAGGTCATTAATTTATATGAACAAATATACATGGCGCAGGAGCAGGCAAAAAAAGACCTCTTCAGCACCCCGTTCAGATCCTCCAAACCCGGAATCGAAGCGGGGCTGAAAGAAGGGTTTCCGCTTCTTGATAAACCGGATATCCCTGTTGATGTCCCTTCTTCTGTGTCTCTTTTCAAGAAACTGCTTGAAATCGACAGGCACGTGAACCAGAAGTTACAGCAGAATATAGAGAGTATCGAACACGCAATCAGCAGCGAACGTCTGGACATAGGAGAACTGGTCAGACGACATTCTGACGAGATATACAGGGATGAAATGGCCATGCATGCGGGGGTTGACCGCTCTGTTCTCAAGTTTCTTGTTCACATGAGCATCCTGCCTTCGCTACAGATTCTTGGTGATCAAATCAAAAATACCGTGGATACCGGAAGCTGGCTCAGAGGATATTGTCCTGTATGCGGTTCTTTACCCCAGGTTTCTGCCCTGAGAGGCGAAGGACAACGTTTTTTCCTCTGCTCTTTCTGCAGTTTCGAATGGCAATCCGAACGGTTGAAATGTCCCTTCTGTGAAAACAACGACCATCAGACATTGCACTATTTTTATGCAGAAGGCGATGAAGCCTGCAGGGTCGACCTGTGCGAAAAATGTAAAACCTATATCAAGACTATTGATACAAGAAAACTCTCTTATGATCCGGACCTGCATCTTGAGGATATCGCCACAATCCATCTCGATATCCTTGCTTCGGAAAAGGGGTTTTCCAGACCGGTATCCTCACCATGGGGAATGGAATAAACGCTTCTCTGTATCTGAAAAACCCTGCGATTTTCAGCAGGATATTTTAATCATTCTACATGCACATGATATACTAATTACAAATTGATGATAATACTGTATGTCTGATACCATAAATATGGTTACTGAACAGGGAGATCAAAAAAATAGTATTCTCCGCCTGTTGAAAGAAGCGGTTGAAGCCCTTCCGATAGGAATAACCGTCAGCAATGAATACGGACAAATCCTCTACGTCAACCACGCAGAAGCAATAAACCACGGATATACTGTAGAAGAGCTGATCGGAAAATACGGCAGGATTTTTGCGCCCGAAGAAATCTGGAGTTCCCTGTCTTTTGACGAAATACATCTGAAAGGCATCTGGAAGAGAGAGAGTATCAATATCAGGAAAAACGGCGAGTTATTCCCTGTCCAGCTGATATCTATTGCGGTGAAAGATACAGAAGGAATCCCGGTCGGTATCGTCGTTGCCTGTGAGGACATTACCGACCGCAAAAAAGCGGAAGAAGAGCTCATTAAACGTCAGGAAGCGCTCCATTCCGTCTATAAAATGGCGACAACCATCGGGAGCTCGTTCAAGGCAATCTGTGACGAGGTTGTCCGCAATATAGCAAATCTGCTCAGGACTGCACACGCAATCGTCCTGCAATATAAAGAGAACTCGTTCAATCCCGTATCAGCGGTGATAAACGGCGAATTGCTCACCGGAACACTTCCTGTTTTCGATGACTTCCCGTATTCTTTTATCGAAAATATAAAAGAACTGTACATTGCCCGTGGTCCGATGCATGAACTTTTCCGGGAAGGTACTTTTTCGGGAGACTCTCTCAAGAGCTTCGCATCTATTCCCATACTCGATACTTCCGAAAATATTGTCGGGGTGATCGTTGTCCTCGACACAAAGGAGCATGAATTCACCGACGGAGAAATCCAGTTGCTCGAAATCTTTTCACGTTATGTCGCACACGAAATCGAATGGAATGCCATGGAAACCCGCCTGCGTCTGATGGAGAAAATGAAAGTATACGGGCAGCTGACCGCCGGTGTTGCGCATGAAGTAAGAAATCCGCTCAATGCCATTCTCGCAATAACCGAAGCATTATTCCTTGATCTCGGAGACAAGCCGGATTTTCAATCCTATCTCGCGCATATCCGCATACAGGTCGACAGGCTTTCACGCCTTATGGAAGATCTGCTCGAACTCGGAAAACCCCTCCTCCAATCACGTCTGAAGAAAGAGTCTTTATTTGACATCCTGCATTCCACCATTGAGCTCTGGAACCAATCACCCCCGTCACTTTCTCATAAAGTCCGGATTGATGTCCTCAGCGCACAGAATCCCCTGCATGTCATTGCCGACAACCAAAAACTACAGCAGGTCTTTTTCAATTTGTTGGAAAATGCATCACAGCACAGCCCTGAAGGGAGTGAGATAAGGATGAAGGTCACCAAACAACATGGCAGCACTGCGCTGATCTCTGTAACGGATGAGGGCACAGGAATACTATCTGAAAATATTTCCAGGGTTTTTGAACCGTTTTATACGGGGCGCAAAAAAGGCACAGGTCTCGGTCTGAGCATTGTAAAACATATCGTTGAAGCCCATGGCGGCCATGTGAGAATCCGGAACAACGATCCGATGCCCGGCTGCACTATCGAAGTCAGTTTGCCAATCATCGAGGAGGAAAATGCATGAAAGCGAATATACTGCTTATCGACGACGAAGACTCGGTCCGTTTTGGATTTTCCAGGTATCTGTCGAAAGCAGGCTACAGCGTTCAGGAAGCGGCCTCCCTCGCCGCTGCACAGAAGACGCTTCTCTCACAGCGATTCGATGCAGTCCTGCTTGACCTCAACCTTCCCGAAGGAAACAGCATCGACTGGATCAGCGAACTGAGAGAGAGTTATCCTGATCTCTCAATTGTGGTCGTTACCGGGTTCGGTGACGTCCCTACTGCAGTCGAAGCCATGCGCCGTGGAGCAGATAATTTTCTGACAAAACCCGTCAATATGGCGGACCTGGACCTCTATCTCAAGAAGAGCCTCGAACTCGGAACCCTGAGAAGAAAAATTCTCACTACTCAGAGACTTGCGAAAAAAGATACCCTGTATTTCGGTACAAGCCCTGGAATAAGGAAAGTCCGTGAACTTATTGATCTTGCAGCACGCAACACTTCCCCTGTCATTCTCCTGGGAGAGACCGGCGCGGGAAAGGGGGTTCTCGCACGATGGGTCCATGAGCACAGCGCATGCAGTGCAGCGCCCTTCGTTGAGCTGAACTGCTCGAATCTCAGAGGCGATTTACTTGCCAGTGAACTGTTCGGCCATGCGCGCGGCTCTTTCACCACCGCTGTGCAGGACAGGCAGGGACTCATAGAGCTAGCAGACGGCGGCACCCTTTTCCTGGACGAAATCAGCGATATGGATATCAGCGTCCAGGCCCAGTTCCTCAAGGTTATCGAAGAGAAACATTACCGCAGGCTCGGCGAGGTAAAGATGAGAAGGAGTGAATTCAGACTGATCTGCGCATCAAACCGCGATCTCCTCGAAGAGATACGCGACGGAAACTTCCGCAAGGACCTCTATTTCCGGATCAATGTTTTTCCGATTCTGATCCCTCCCCTTCGCGAGAGGCCCGAAGATATTCCGGGACTCGTCCGCGATCTCCTTGCGTCATTGGGAGCATATGATACTAAAATATCCGAAGAGTGCATGCAGTTGCTTGAAAAATATCAATGGCCAGGGAATATCCGTGAACTCAGGAACGTCCTCGAGCGGGCGCTTCTCCTTTCCCAGGGAAAACAGTTAAGTCCGGCACATTTGATAGGCCTGGATTCTTCCCCGATAGCTGTTGATCACACGGATAAAGATACAAGCGACCTGACACAATTAGAAGAATCTCATATAGAAACCACACTGCAACGGTTCAATAACGATACCAAGAAGGCTGCCCAAGCACTCGGTATTTCCCGGGCAACCCTTTACCGGAAGCTCAAAAAAATTCAGAACAAACAACCTGACTCCCTTTGATCTTTCATTCCCCGATAAAAAACTTTCTCATGCTGTCGATACACAAATTGCGAATGTATTCACGAAACTGAGAACGTCCTCGACAAATGAACATATACTATTATAGATTTTCACGGTTTCAAGGCTGAAAATCATCTGGCATCTATTTTGCTTAATATTTGCTTAAATTAATAGCGAAGGCCTTAATCATGACACTGATTAATGGGCACCTGCAAAAGGAGCGTTACATGACAAAACATGTCTTACTGATCGACGATGAGACAGCTATTCTCATGGCCTTTAAAAAACTCCTCCAGAGTCCGGGTATTGAAATAGATACTGCAGAGACCAAGGAATCTGCACAATCAGCGTTGAACCAGAGAAATTATGATGCAGTGATCGCTGACCTCAGGCTCGGGGATACCGGAGGGGAAGAGGGTCTTGAGCTTTTACGGTTCGTAAAACAGCATAATCCCGCTGTGCCGACCATTCTTATCACCGCATATGGCAATCCGGAAGTCATGGAAAAAACATATAGATTAGGCGCAGACCTCTATCTGGAGAAGCCGGTTTCGAGCAACACCCTGAAGGATGCGCTGAAAAAACTGGGGGTGCAATAAGAACTGTCTGAAAAATTCAAAAAATGCTCGCGAGAAAGCCCAGGATCATGCTTAATTTCCTCAACCTCGTCAAGGAACAATGGAAGAAGAGAGGCATAAGATCAAATCTTTGTCTGGAACTCAAGCACTTTAGACTCATCCTTGGCCATAGTCGACCTGCCATCAAATATACCGCCCTCGCTGATAGTCAATTTAGTCGTCACAGTATCCCCTGTAACGCGCCCTTTAGACTTTATCTCAATGATTTCCTTTGCCCTGAGATTGCCGTCAACGCTTCCGCCGACGATAATGCCCCGCGCGGTGATGTCGCCCTTTACCAAGGACTTTTCCCCTAAAATCACCCAGTCAGCCTGTACGTTCCCTTCAAGCTTCCCGTCTATTCGCAGGGTGCCTTTTGTTTCTATATTCCCCTTGAACGCAGAGTTTGCTCCGACAAAAGATTCGAGTTTCTCCGTATTTCTTGTAAACATCACGATCTCCCTTCTTTGTAATCTTCAGGATTTACCGGTTTTCCTTCTTTCCAGATTTCATAGTGGACATGGGGGCCGGTCGAGCTGCCGGTAGACCCGACATGGGCAATCACCTCTCCTCTTTTAACTTTCTGCCCCACCTTTACTACATTCATCTTGTTGTGAGCGTAGAAGGTTGAGAAACCATGGCCATGCTCTAGAACCACAAGGTTTCCGCTCCCGCCGTTCCATCCGGAAAAGCTTACTACCCCGTCAGCGGTTGCCCTGACCACATCACCGGTGCTTGACGAAATATCCAGGCCTGAATGAAAGTCTCTTCCTCCGCGGATCGGATCAGTCCGGATTCCGAAATGGGATGAAATAGTCCCATCAACGGGAAACCCCTTCGGAGTTGCAGCATAAATGTCCCGCTGAACACGCAAATAATCTCTGATTTCTCCTACACTTTCAACTGTATTCTTAATCTGTTGCTTTAAGTTATCCATATCAATAGAGCCACTATCAGAGGTATCAAGATTCATAAGGACCTCTTCCTTTGATTCATGGGAAAAGAGCTTGCTGAATTGAGCCTCAGCCCTCTTTAACGCAGAGATGGTGTTCTTTAATTCCAAAAACTGTTCTGAATAATAGTTCAGGTTTTGCTTCATGCGATAATATTCAAATGTATCAATGGCAATAGATAAAATGTAACCAACACCGATGCAACTAAGGAGTAACGTTGTCACAATCCCGGCAAAAGGAATCTTAAAATTTAAAGGCTTGTTTTTGCTGTGAGGAACAAACATGATGGTGACAGGAGTGAACGCTTTTTTAATGAACTTCTTTATTTTAAGAATATCGGACACTCTTTCCTCCTTCCTCTGTATTTCCTATAATAAATGCCTTGTATCCTGTTTTTTTCAGGAGTGAGACTGTTTTTTCCCCCTGGCTTTTCGAAACGACCATGATATATCCGATCCCCATGTTGAAGGTATTCCGCATTTCAGCGTCTGTAATAGAGCCGGCCTCCTGGATCAACCGGAAAATCGGCTGCACAGGCCATGATCCATCTTTGATATGCGCCCTTACCCCTGTGGGAAGTATCCTCGGGAGATTTCCCGTAATACCTCCTCCGGTTATATGCGCCATCCCTTTCACTGACACGCTGTTCCTGAGCGACCTGAACGCCTTGACATAGATCTTTGTCGGTTTCAATAATTCTTTCCCCAGTGTAGTTTTCAACAACGGGATGTACGTATTTATCCCTGTCTTCTTTTTCCCAATAAATACTTTTCTGACAAGAGAATAGCCGTTGCTATGGAGTCCGTTTGAAGAAATACCGATGAGAACATCTCCTGCTTTTATTTTTGATCCGTCTATGAGTTCATCCTTATCCGCTATCCCTACGGCAAACCCCGAAAGGTCATATTCGTCTTCACGATAGAAACCCGGCATTTCTGCTGTTTCTCCTCCAATGAGAGAGCAGCCTGACTCTTTGCAGCCTTTTACTATCCCCCTGATAACCGCAATTCCCTCCCGGGACCTGAGTTTTCCGGTCGCAAAATAGTCGAGAAAGAACAACGGTTCTGCGCCTGAGGTGAGTATGTCGTTGACACACATGGCGACAAGGTCTATCCCTACCGTATCGTGCCTGTTCATCATGAAGGCGATTCTCAGTTTGGTGCCGACCCCGTCGGTGCCGCTCACAAGGACGGGATTCCTGTAGTTTTTCAGGTCAAGATTGAAAAGCGCGCCAAACGATCCGAGACCGTTCAGGACTTCCCTGCGGAATGTCCTCTTCGCCATAGGGGCAATACGCGCAATAAATCTTTCCCCTTCGGCGATGTCGACACCTGCCTTTTTGTAGGTTAATTCTTTTTTCATTTCGGTTAATGAAGGGAAGGTTTTTCGCCTTCTTATTTTGCATAAATATGCACTTGAGAGCAAGCTTTTTTCGTATATTTTAGCAAGCAAAAAATACGCCAAAAAAATAGGGGGGGGATTATTAATTCTTAATAATGGGACGAGATCCGCACAAAAGCCGTTTCTATGTGTTATTCGTCATGCATCGGGTTATCTGTTCCGATGTGCCCGGTTCGATGTGCACGATCACGTCTACCACCGCCGGAAATTCATTCTTGATCTGTGCTTCTATCTGATCGGCAATAGCATGTGATTTTTCCGTGGTCATATCCTTGTCTACAAGGACATGGAGGTCAAGATACACGGCATTCGTCGTTCCCCTTGTCCTGATCCCATGGCATCCCTTCGCCCCATTGATACTTTTCACAAGATATTCTATTGCAGACGTATCGATGCATACGGTATCGACGAGCACATTAGAAGCGGTTTTCAGTATCTGGAAACCGATCCGTGCGATGAAAAACGTGATAACGATACCGACGAGTGTATCAGCCAGGTGATACCCCATCTTCGTGAACACAAGGCTGAGTACGACAGCGAACGATGCGAAAATATCGCTCTTTGTATGCATCGCGTCGGCGACAAGAAATTCGCTGCCGAGCTGTCTTCCCTTTCTCGATTCATAGAACATTACAAAAACATTCACCCCTATGGTAATAAGCATGACAGCGAAACTCGTCCCGGTCACTATAGTCCTGTGGTCCTCAAACAGGGAGAGATAGACCTTCTTAATGATCTGAAAGCAGGTGAGAAAAATCATGACGGCGATGATAATAGTGAACAGAGTTTCGTATTTCTTGTGACCGTAGGGATGTTCTTCGTCAGGCGGGTGTGATGCGATCCAGATACCGATCAGTCCGATGATATTCGAGACACCGTCAAAAAAAGAGTGGAACCCGTCGGACGTCATGGCAATGGAATTGGTGAAATAACCGTACACACCCTTCGAAAGGGCAACCACTGAGTTCAGGAGGAGCGTAAGAAGGAGTACTTTGCGTACTTCTGCGGTATAATCTGTCTTTACTGGAAAATGGGATTCCATCTGGACCTGAAATCGATAAAGGTTCCTTTCTCTATAGATTCTCTCATATTTCTGAAGAATTGCAAATAGAAAGAGAGATTGTGGATTGTATTGAGTCGCATGGAGAGAATCTCTTTGGAGAGAAATAAATGCCGGAGATATCCGCGCGAGAAGTTTCTGCACGTGTAACACTCACATTCCGGATCAAGGGGTCTGCGGTCCGCCCTGAATTCTTCTCTTTTGATGCTTATTCTGCCCTGACTGGTAAAGAGCGTCCCATTCCGTGCATTCCTTGTCGGCATCACACAATCAAACATGTCGAACCCGGCATCAACAGCCTGCAAAACGTCTCCGAGATCACCGATGCCCATGAGATACCTCGGTTTATCAGGAGGAAGTAGCGGTGCGGTGAAGGAGATCATTCTGTGCATATCTTCTTTCGGTTCCCCGACGCTGAGACCTCCGGCAGCATATCCGTCAAACCCTATCCTTATGAGTTCCTCGGCGCTCTTTTTCCTGAGGTCCTCGAACAGGCTCCCCTGGACGATCCCGAACAACGCCTGTCCTTCCGTCTGCAGTTCCCTGCACTGTTCAGCCCACCGGATTGTTCTGGAAAGAGATCCGGAAGCGTGTTCGTAGGATACTGGATAGGGGGTACAATCGTCGAGTACCATTGCGATGTCTGAACCGAGCGCCTGCTGAATCGCCATGGCCTCCTTGGGCCCGAGAAAATGCATCGACCCGTCAAGGTGCGATTTGAAATGCACACCGTCGTCCCCAATCTTTCTCAATGCTGAAAGACTGTAGATCTGAAACCCGCCGCTGTCGGTAAGGACCGGCCTGTCCCAGTTCATAAAGGCATGGATACCTCCGAGCGACCTGACAATCTCATGTCCCGGACGGAGGAAGAGGTGATAGGTATTGCAGAGGATGATCTCCGCACCTATCTCTTTCAGCTCATCGGGAGACATCGCTTTCACCGTGCCGATGGTACCCACCGGCATGAAAGACGGAGTACGCACAACTCCCCTGCCCGTCTCAAGGACACAGGCACGAGCGTTCCTGTCAGTGTATTCGAGAGTAAATCTCATGAGGTGCTATACTTTCCCGACGGTAGTATCAGATGCGGATTTTATACTCTTTTATCTTCGATCTCAGGGTGTTCCTGTTGATGCCGAGTGTTTTCGCGGCCTTCAGCTGATTGCCACCGGTCTCATGCATAATAATATTGATAAGTGATTTTTCCACTTCCGACATTACGGTCGGGTACAGATTGCAGTTCTCAAGTTTCGTCATCTCATTCAGATACCGTTTAAGTTTTTCTTCAAGAAATTCCTGAATGGAGTAAGACCCGACGTTGTCAATACAGAGATCTTTCTTGCAGATGGCCGGGGAGTTCGATACAATCGCTGCCTTCTTTACCAGGCTCTCGAGTTCCCGGATGTTTCCCGGCCAGTCATATTTGATGAGAAAATCTTTTGCGTCCTTCGAAAAATCTTTCGGCCCGGTCTCATATTTTTTTACGACCTCGTTCAGGAAATATTGTGCGAGGGGAAATATATCGTCCCTTCTTTCCCTAAGAGGCGGCATCTTGATATGGCATTCGTTCAGGGCATCATAAAGATCTTTTCTGAATTCCCCTCTTTTCACACACTTCTTGAGGTCTTTCGTTGTGGTCCCGATCACTCTGACATCAGACTGAAGCGCTGTCCTTTTTACGCCGCTGTTCGGCTCCCTGTTCTGTACGAACGTATAGAACCTCTCCTGCAGGGGCATTCCCATCTCGGCAATTTCGTCGAGAAGAAGCGTGCCTCCCCGTGCTTCTTCAATCTTGCACGGGTTTTTTGAGGGCGCTCCGGACCTCATCTTTTGATCGTTTCCGAAGAGCTCATTTTCTCTCATATCCTTCGGGGTATTTCCCATGTTCATGATAATAAATGGTCCCTTTGAACGGTGACTGTAGTCGTGTATCGCTTTTGCCACCAGTTCCTTGTATGTCCCCGGTTCACCACAGAGGAGTATCATCTGCTCTTTCCGTGCGATTTTTCTTGCTTCCTTGAAGATTCTCTGCACCTTTTGGCTCCTGCCCATGATCTGAGGGGGCTGCCTGAACTGCTCTCTATTCACCTGTGCTTCCTTCCTTTAAGAATTGATCATCCCGGACTTCCGCCCGTCTCACGCAGTACGGGCGACGGCTACAATATTTCAGGCGCTCTTTTGTCATGAATAATTGCTGTTGCTGATTTGTCCCGGCACCCCGCCCGCTGCAATGAGAGCCGTTTTTTTGTCGGAATTATGCCCATTTGAGTCTTCTTGTTTCTCCCTCTCGGGAAATGCCGGGGTCCGCGGGAGGAGGAAAAAACCTGCCCTCTCACGGCACAGAGAAATTTATCATAATAAACTAAATTTTGCAAGAAGTTACATTGACAGCTGAATTCTCAACCTGTTAAAATTATACTCTATTTTAAGACAGGGAGGGGGGGTATATGGATGCCCTATGTAAGGGTACGTGAGAGTGACTCCTTCGAGAATGCGCTGAAAAGGTTTAAAAAACAGTGTGAAAAAGAAGGCATACTCTCTGAAATAAAGAAGAGAGAGCATTTCGAAAAGCCAAGCGTAAAAAGAAAGAAAAAGGCAATTGCTGCTCGCAAGAAAGCTCTTAAAAAAGTAAGAGTGGCGGTCAGATAATGTCCCTTTTACAGAAACTCGATAATGATCTGAAATCTTCACTCAAGGCATCAGACAGTTTAAGGGTTTCTGTTGTGCGCATGGCCAAAGCAGCCATAAAATACCGTCAGATCGACAAGGGCTCTGAACTGTCGGATGACGATATTCTTTCTGTACTCTCCTTACTTGCAAAACAGAGAAGGGAATCTATTGAGCAGTTTTCAAAAGGCGGAAGGGAAGACCTGGCTGAAAAAGAACGTCAGGAACTGGCAATCCTTCAGTCATACCTCCCTCAACAGCTGACTGAAGAAGAACTCGACAAGCTCATTACAGAAACAATAAGGGAATCTGCTGCGCAAGGGCCTCAGGACTTCGGCAAACTTATGCGCCTCGTCATGCCGAAAGTCAAAGGCGCTGCTGACGGCAAGGTTGTCAGTCAGCGCGCAAAAGACCTCCTTGAGAAAACATGAAACTCGGGAACCTATACAGAAAAGCTGTTGCAACAGGCATAGAGAATGATCCCAGAGGAAAAACCTTTGTCCTTCAGGAACTCGACCGCCTGAAAAAAGAATTCAACAAACTGAAACCAGATGAAAGGAATTTCTTCGACTTCGAATCTCTTGCAAACCCTTATTCTGACTCCCGGATACTTGTCGGAGACGAAGACTCTGAAGTCAGCACAATATTTGCCGGGATAGATATTGACGTCGGTGAGATACTACTCGCCGATACCCTGCGTGCGAGGGGGAAGAAAATCGACCTGCTTCTTTCCCATCATCCGTCAGGAAGGGCTCTCGCAAACCTCTCATCGGTCATGCAAATGCAGTCTGATATTCTCAACACCTACGGGGTGCCGATTAATATCGCCGAGGGGCTCATGGACGGAAGGATCAAGGAAGTGGAAAGAAAACTCATGCCGGTAAACCATGCAAGAGCTGTTGATGCAGCCCGGCTGCTTGGCCTCCCCTTCCTCTGCCTCCACACGCCCGCCGACAATATGGTTGCGACATTTCTCCAGCGGCTTTTTGACACCGAGAAGCCTTATACGCTTTCCGATGTGCTCACGCTTCTCAAAGATATTCCGGAATATAAAACAGCGGGAAGAGAAAGTTTCGGGCCGAACATCTTCCTCGGTCAGGGGAACAGAAAGGCAGGGAAAATCTTCGTCGATATGACCGGCGGCACAGAAGGTTCAAAAGAAATTTTCGAGAGCCTCACACGAAGCGGCGTAAATACAATTGTGGGGATGCACCTCAGTGAAGACCACAGGAAAGAGGCAGAGAAGAATCATCTGAATGTGATCATTGCAGGACACATTTCAAGCGACAATATCGGCCTCAATCTTCTCCTCGATGAGATTACACAAGGCTTTTCCTGCGAGATACTCGAATGCTCCGGATTCAGAAGATTCAGTCGTTTCACTGCTGCGCAGGCTGAATGAAATCCGAGGGCCTTCCTGAAGAGATAAAATCCCGCCTGGACATTGTTGAATTCATTTCGGACTATGTTCATTTGAAAAAATCCGGACAGAACCTGAAAGGGTTGTGCCCGTTCCATACTGAAAAGACCCCATCCTTCATGGTCAGTCCTGAAAAACAGATATTCCACTGTTTCGGGTGCGGAACAGGGGGTGATATCATCACCTTCCTCATGAAGCAGGAAAACCTTTCATTCGGTGAAGCGGTCGCCTATCTTGCAAAAAAAGCAGGGATCAGTATGCCCGCCTTTCAATCCGGTGAAGGCGCCTCTTCCGAGAAACGCACCGCGCTCCTCCGCGCGAATGAAGAGGCCTCGAAATATTACATGAACAATCTGAAAAATTCTTCGGTAGCGAGCGCGTATCTGAAAAAGAGGGGCCTTACCGGAGAATCTCTCGAAAAATTTTCCATTGGGTTTGCTTCAGGAGATAAAGATTCCCTCCTGAAGCACCTTAAGAAGCTCGGCTTCCCTGAATCCGTGATGAAGGATGCAGGGCTTATCGCAGCAGAGGGAAAGGGGTATCGTGACTGGTTCAGAGGGCGGATTATGTTTCCGATATGCAATACCAGGAACGACGTAATCGCTTTCGGCGGCAGGGTTATGGATAATTCCCAGCCGAAGTATCTCAATACTCAGGAAACTGCGGTATTCAAAAAAAGTGATACCCTGTACGGCATTCATCTCGCAAAGGATGAAATCCGTAAAAAAGGACATACGCTTATCGTCGAAGGATATCTTGACGTTATTGTCTGTCATCAATTCGGCTTTCTCAACGTGGTCGCACCTCTCGGAACCGCACTCACCCCGAGACATCTGCGGAAACTGAAACTTCTTGCCAAGCAGGCCATTCTGGTCTTTGACGGCGACGATGCAGGCATTGCCGCAGCACGGCGGTCTCTTGCGTTTATCTGTGAAAATGATCTCCCTGCAAAGGTTCTGCTTCTGCCGAAGGGCGATGACCCGGACAGTTTCCTAAAGAAAAACGGCAGTGAAGCATTCAGGAGTGCCCTTCATCATACGATGTCCGCAATGGAATTCGTTCTGAAGACTGCAAAAGGCGGCCACACGGAGACGGTACATGAAGCGCTCGGGATCATCTCCTCTGTACACGACAAAATTCTGGCAGATGAACTGCTCGGTGAACTCTCTGACAGGTCAGGAATTCATGAAGCGGTATTGAGAAGCGAACTCGACAGATTCAGAAAAAAAACAACGACGGAACAGTTCTCCGGAAAACAGGCTGTGTTTCCGGTTGCGCCGCTGCACCGTGAAGAATATCTCCTGCTGAGCGCTCTTATCGCCTGTCCGGAGAAGGCGGGAAGCATTCTCTCGGAACTAAACACCGAGGATCTGCAGAATACCGCAGTCAAAGCTATCTTCCGGAAAGTGAAAACATTTTCCGGAGAGATAACACCGGAATCCCTGCTTGATCTGGCTGAAGAAAAAGACCGGACACTGATCACCGGGCTGATGCTGAACCCAGGGTTCGACCCCGAACATGTTGACAGAAACATCACTGATTGTTTACAAACAATAAAGCGGAAAAAAGATGAAGAGAAACGGATACAGGCAGAGGAAGCAAACAATGCAGAAATTCTTAATTCTCTCCTGAAAGAAAAACGGAAGCGCATTAAAGGGATAAAAGAATGAAACAGTATTTCGATTACTTTGACTATGCTGATTATCTGAAAAATTATGACGGAGACAGAGATGAACTGTTCCAGGATACAGGAGAAGAGGAAGAAAAGACCGCTGAGGAGGAAGAGAAAGGTTCAGATTTTATAGAAGGCGAGAAGGACCCTGTCCGCATCTACCTCAAGGAAATGAGCAGCGTTCCTCTTCTCACAAGGGAAGGAGAAATCGAGATCGCCAAGAAGATGGAAGAAGGGAAGGAAATAGTCTCCCGGGTGATCTTCTCTCTTCCGTTTGTGCTCAGAAAGCTCATCTCCCTGGGGAAATTGACGCAAAGCGGCGATGTGCCGCTTACCGACATTATTCAGAGCAGTGATGACGAAACTGAGGACGATCTGTTCCTTGAGTACAAGAGGTTCTTTGCCATCACACAGGAAATAGACCGTCTCAACAAAAAGAGAAGCCAGCATCTCAGGAAGCTCAGGGAAGTTACGAAAGGGGAAAAACCGGTCTCGAAACACAAGTTTTCCGGAAAAGCAAAGAACAGATCAGGTTCTCTCATCGCACTCCTCGAACAGAACAGGCATGAGATACTGGAAAAAGTCGGTCAACTCCGGTTAAAGGACGATGTAGTGCTCGCGTTCTCGGAAGAACTCAGGAAGTCTGTTTCAGAAGTGGAAACACTTCAGAGAAAGATATCAAACGCGGGCAAACGGGCAAAGAATCTGACCGCTGAAAGAAAAAAGGCCATTTCTGAATATAAAGAGAGAATCGAAGAAAAGGAGTTCCTCTTTGGAATGAAAACAGCGGAGATGAAAAAAGCGTTGCGGGTCCTCGTCGAAGGAGAGCAGGAAATTCATGATGCACGGAAAGCCATGATCGAAGCGAACCTGCGCCTTGTCATCAGCATTGCGAAGAGGTACCTCGGGAGAGGGCTCAGTTTTTCCGACCTCATTCAGGAGGGAAACAGCGGACTCATGCGGGCAGTGGATAAATTCGAGTACAAGCGCGGATACAAATTCAGCACCTATGCGACCTGGTGGATCCGTCAGGCGATCACACGGGCACTCGCTGATCAGTCGAGAACCATACGCATACCGGTCCACATGGTCGAGACAATTAATAAAATAACAAAGGTCGCACGGGAACTTGTACAGGAAATCGGACGGGAACCTACACCTGGGGAGATCGCTGACCGTTTGAAAATCCCTGTTGAGAAGGTGAGCAGTATCCTTAAGATTTCAAAAGAACCGATATCGCTCGAAACCCCGATCGGTGAAGAAGATACGCACCTGCGTGATTTCATCGAAGATAAAGCAATGCCTTCACCTCTCGATTATGCGATCCATGATGATATGAAGAAAAGAATTGACCAGATACTCTGTTCGCTTCCTTCGAAAGAAGAAAAGATCATCAGAAAACGCTTCGGCATCGGTGTCGACATCCCTCACACCCTCGAGGAAGTAGGACTTGAGTTCGATGTTACCAGGGAGAGAATACGGCAGATCGAGGTGAAGGCTATCAGGAAACTGAAACACCCTTCACGGAGCAAATGGCTGAGAGAATTCATCGAAAAGTCTTGACCATGAAAAGTCTTGACCATAAAGAAATCAATATTCTATAGTAAAGATTCTGAGTAATCGATCGGAAATTGGAAACGCGGAATGTTTTTTGCCCTTGCTTCACTAAAGAAGGGCCCATAGCTCAGCTGGTAGAGCTACCGGCTCATAACCGGTTGGTCCCAGGTTCGAGTCCTGGTGGGCCCACCATAATGGTGATATGATAACGATGAATGAACAACTCAAGAACCTGATAGAACTTCAGCAGATTGACCTTAAAATTATTGACCTCAATAATCTGATCGGCGATATCCCAAAAAGAATCGCTGCTGCGGAACTACCGCTTAATGACTCTCAGAGAGCACTCCGGGCAGGGAAGGAGAAACTCGAATCTCTTGAAAAAAGAAAACGCGACAGGGAACGGGCACTTGATGAAACCGGAGAGAAGGTCAGGAAACTCAAGGCACGGACTTCCGAGATAAAAACAAATAAAGAATATCAGGCTCTTCTTACAGAAATCGAATCGGTCGAGAAAGAACAGTACGCCGTAGAGGACGGAATACTGCTCATCATGGAGGAGATGGAGAACGCATCACAACAGGTCAAAACAGAAGAAGCTATATTCAGAAAAGAGCAAGAGAAAATCGCTGCGATAACGCAGAAGGTAGAAGCGGAAAAAACCACCTTCGACCAGGAGCTCGCACAGCTTAAGGGCCTGCGTGCGGAAATAGCACAAAGCATCGAGAATGAACTCTACGAAGAATATATCGACCTCCTCGGCATTCACAGGGGGTATGCAGTAGCAGAAGCGCGGGGAGAAATTTGCCAGGGATGCAACATGAATATCCCGCCTCAGCTCTTCGTCGAGCTGAAAAAGAATGAGGTCATCTTCCACTGCCCGCAGTGCCGCCGCATTCTCTACTATAAAAACAGCGAGTAAGCATTCCTTTTCCCCCGTCGGGAAACCTATTTTTCCCGCTTCTTCCTGATGTGTAGCTATGGCTTCAAGGTGTCTTGTTTCTATACTTTTTCCCCGGTCTAAAAAATCCAGGGACATAATGTATTCTTTCTGACAAAATACCTCTTCCAATATTTTAGTAATCATTATATAATAATAAGACTTTATTATAGGTCGGAGCAGGTAAAGTGGTCGCTCCGTGAAGGTAAAATCCTTTTCGGAGAGGAAAGTCCGAGCTCAGCAGGGCATGGTGGTCGTTAACAGCGACTGGGGGCGACCCCAAGGAAAGTGCCACAGAAAGGGAAACCGTCCCGGCAGATGCCGGGATAAGGGTGAAAAGGTGAGGTAAGAGCTCACCAGCCGGGGTGGCGACATCCCGGGCTTGGAAAACCCCACCATGAGCAAGGTCGAATAGGTTCCGCTTTGAGAGGGGCCCCTTCGAATCTCCCGTCCGACTCATACGGGCTGGAGAGGCGGGACGGGTAAAGACCGCACGAGCCTGCTGGCAACAGCAGGTCTCAGATGAATGACCACGAACACAGAACTCGGCTTATACGCCTGCTCTGACCAAATACAGTTTAGCCTTATAAGTGAAAAGTTGAGGGTGAGAAAATATAATTTTAAAAACCTTTTCCTCGATACTTATTTACTTTAAACTTTTGACTTATACCATTTAGCTGTTTGTTTTTCTGGAGGGTATGAATGGAAGATCACAAACTGAAAGTCTTCTGTACCGTAGCTGAAACGCGTAGCTTTTCCAAGACCTCCGAAATAATTCATCTCACACAACCTGCCGTCAGCCTCCAGGTTCAGGCACTCGAGGAAAAATACGAGACGAAACTGTTCGATAGATCTTCAAGCACTGTTACCCTTACCCCTGCAGGCGAAACACTCTATAAATACGCAAAGGAGATCCTTGCCCTTTATGCATCCGCAGATAAAGCCATTGGGAAACAGACCGGCCTTGTGAAAGGGAGCATTGCCGTCGGTGCAGGTTCAAATATCGGCAACTACGTCCTTCCCAGCCTCATCACCGAATTTCGGCGTGTTCATTCAAAAATAAAAATATATCTCCATGTCAGCAATACGAAAAGGGTTGTTGAACTCCTTAATGCCGGGAATGTGGACATCGGCCTTGTGGAGGGAGACGTAGTTCGCCAGAAGATGGTGGTAAAAAAACTCCTTTCCGATGAACTCCTTATCATCGTCCCGCCACACCATGCCTGGGCAAAGAAAAAAGAAGTTTCAGTGTCCGACATCGTAAAGGAACCCTTTATTTTCAGGGAAGCGGGTTCGGGAACCCGCCAGGTTATAGAGAAATTCCTTGCACGGCATGGAATCACCCCTCATGACATGAATATAAGCAGTATCCTCGGCAGTACGGAAGCGATCAAGGATGCGGTCGAAAACGGGCTTGGTGTTTCGATTATTTCCCGTTGGGCTGCACGGAAAGAAGGCAGGTACGGAACATTACGCATGCTGAATATCAAAGAGGAAAAGATCGTCAGAGATTTCTCTCTGGTACTGAATAAAAATTTCGTTTCATCGAACTCTCTTGAAGAATTCCTTGCCTATTTGAAGTCCTACCCGTACGAGAAGTTGCTGCAGTAACCCCATTATAGCTTGCTGCGGAAAACTGAATAGCTGATATTTTTAAAAATCCTGTCCTTATCTTCCACTTCTCCCAGCCATGTCCCGGAAATATTGCCTGACATAATTGAATCGTAGAGGCGGGTAAATCTTCTGATATGTTCTTCAAACCTTTCTTTCGCATATCCTGTAGCAGTCCGGGTCTTCATGATAAACGTCCAATCGCTCTGCTGGGCAAGGAGAAGTTCCCTCGCAGCCTGGTTGAGGGCCCTTCGCAGAATCCCTTCCGACTGAGGAAAGGTATCGGCAAGTAGAATCATACGCTCAGCTGCCTTGAAGAGATGCCGGTACACATAATCATTCGCTTCGTTCACCCAGACTTGACTATACCCCTTCTCTCCCCAGCTCGAAATAGATGGTTGAGAATCCTGCAGGTCAGAACGGCCTGCGGCAACATCTTCCAGATATTCCGGGGGAGTGATCATTCTGAAATTCTTCTGTTCGCGGTGCATTATCCTGAACAATGCATCAAGCCAGTCAGGGCCTTCGAACCACCAGTGTCCGAAGAGTTCAGCGTCATAGGGAGCGGTAATGACCGGCTTTATCCCCAGCCGCCCGTGCAGATATTCTATTTGGTTCCCTCTGCTCTGGAGAAAATGGTGTGCATGCTCCACGGCCTTTTTTATTGCCTGTTCCCTCACATACGGTTCTTTTTCATGGGTCTTCCCCGTTATCCGGTAATATTTCAGACCTGTAAAGGTACGGAGTCCATCCGGATGAAGGTATGGTTTCAGGGAATCCAAGTCCAGATCAAAACCGATGTCCCGATAAAAATCCCTGTACCAGAAATCTCCGGGGTAGCCTTCTATCGAAGACCATACCTGTTTGGCCGATTGATTGTCCCTGCCAAAAGCAACAGCACCTGAAGGGCAGCGTACAGGCAGGGAGGCCCCGAACCCCGGATTTGGGTCACCATGGAGTATCCCGTGGGTATCGACGAAGAAATAGTTTATTCCCACCTCAGTCAACAAGGCATCAAACCCCGGGATATACCCACATTCGGGAAGCCATATACCGCGCGGCTTCCCGCCAAATTTTTCCCTGTGCTGTTCAGCGCCGATAAGTATCTGCGCCCTTACCGCCGGAGAGTGACGTGACAATGCAGGCAGGAAAGCATGGGTGGCAGCGGTAGTGATGAGTTCTATCTTCCCGGTCCCGGAAAGGGACTTGAACACTGAGGCGAGGTCTCTTTTATATACGTCTTCGTACAAATGGAGTATTCTTCTGAACCTTTCATGATACATGGTAACCACAGGTTCAAAATGGATATCTCCTTTGGTCCTCGAAAGTTCCTGGTCGGTAAACGCGATCATTTTTCCGAGATAGTGTGTGTATCTCTGTCGGAGGAGCGGATCATAGAACATCTCAACGAGTGTCGGACTGAGAGATATGGTAATCCTGAAATCAACCGAATCATGAACAAGCTTTTCAAACATGTCGAGAAGGGGAATATAGGTCTCGGTAATTGCCTCGAAAAGCCACGTCTCTTCGAGAAAATTATCATGTTCCGGATGACGTATATAGGGAAGATGCGCATGAAGCACCATACAGAGGAACCCGCTGGTCCTCATTCCGGAATCTGTCTGAACAGAGAAAACGAGACTATACCGAACAGCAAAGGCACAGCCCAGGGAGCAAACGCAGGGGATACGATACCCGCATACCCCATCGAGAGCATAAGTGTATATCCGAACCAGTAAATAAAACTAATGGCAATACCAAGACCTGCGGCGAAGAGACCTCCTCCGGCCCTGCCGATCACCGAAAGGGACACCCCAAGCACAAGCATGAAAAAGTTTGCGATGGGGTACGATATTTTGGAATTGAGGTCCACCAGGAGTTTTCTGTCGCTAAAACCCGCGGACTGCAGTCGTCGTGTGTAATTATAGAGTTCTCCGATGCCCATCTCTTCCGGTTTCCTCGTAACTTTTCCGAAAAAATCCGGTGATTCAAGAGAGGGGAACATCAATTCAGGACTGTATTGTATTGCTCCTTTCTCCATATCATAAATGACAACATTCCTGAGTTTCCATGACCCGCCGGATTCTTTTTGCCCGGTCCAGAACGCATTCTCGGCCTCGATTCTTTGTTTGACCCTGTCTTCCCCTGTCGTAAAAATACTGATATTTTGTATGATTTTCCCCTGGGGAATGTAACCCCCTATTCGGACGAGGGAATCATCTGTGCCTCTCATCCATAATGCACCTTTCTGAAAAGCGACTCTTTCGCCACTTTTCAGGATTTCCTTCTTCAGTTCAAGCGTTCTTTCCGCAAAATCGGGGACAATAACTTCTCCGATGATAAACCCGAAAAGACTGAACACTATCCCCAGTATCAGGAAAGGGAGGAAAAGTCTGCGGAGTTTTCCTCCCGTGGCCTTGAATGCAATGAGTTCTCTATAGCGCGACGCCTGGCTAATGATAAAAAGCCCGCAGATCAGGAGCATCATCGGGAAGAGATAGTACAGGTATTTGGGTATATTGAGGAACACATAGGAACCAAGGTTCATGACCGTTAACCTCCCTCGTTCCAGTTCATCAATCTTGTCGAGAAGGTCAAGAATGCTGAAAATCATTGCGAGGCCAAAGGCCACGATCCCGAATATTTTAAAAAACTCCCTGAGGTAATATTTCCACAGTATCTTCATCGTATACGTTCTCTTCTGTACATGAAGAATGCAAATATGCCGAGAACCGCAGTAGGAAACCACGCGCCGATATAATGTACTATCCTGCCTGACCTTACAAGGTTTTCGCCATAGATGAGCATCATATAGTAGAATGTGAAGACAGCCAGCCCCAGGGTGAGACCACCGAGTTTCCCACCCTTCCCCGCCATGAGAGAGAGCGAAGGGCCAAAAAAGATGATAAAAACGCACATGAGGGGCAGAGAAACCCGTCTGTAGAGCTCTGTATATGCATTGAGCGCACGCTTCTTTTCGACAACCGGTATTTTTTCCATAAGCTCCAGAGGGGTCAGTTCTGCGTTCTTTTTCGGGATAGGTTCAGCTTCGAGGCTCAGGATAAGATTATATTTCCTGAAAAACAGCTCAGTTGTCTTGTTCCCTTTTATCATATTGAGAGACCCGTCCGTAAGGAAAAAAGCAATATTCAAACCCTCCTTTGTAGCGACTGTCCCCTGTTTTGCGACGAGCACCTTCGGTTCATTTTTGTTTCTGTTGTCGAAGAGAAAGATCCCCTTCATTGTCTTGTCGTGGGTTTTTTCTTTCACAAAAAGTACGGTATCCCTGAACAGGGTGGTAAACTGGCCTTCCTCGATCGCGAACGGAGCGCGTTCGCGGATAATGTTCGTAATTTCTTCACGCAGCATTATGCTGCTTTTCGGACCTATATATAAACTGACGGCAAAATTTATCAGGAAACACAAACCTCCGAGAAAAATAACCGGCTTCGAAACCTCCCAGAAGTTCATTCCGCTCGTCCTCAGGATGACCAGTTCATTGTCGATATTCATGCGGGCATAGACGAACAGGGTGGAAAGCAGGAGGGCCATCGGAATAGTGAGCAGGAATAACTGGGGCTGGAGTAAAAGAATGATTTTGACCATATCGAATACCGATGTCCCTATGCCGGAAAGAATCCTGCTCAACCGGAGCAGTTTCTCCATCATGAGGATAAAATTCAGCGAGGCGAGACTCAACAGAAACGTAAGGGCAAGTTCTTTCAGTATGGCTCTGTGTATTCTTTTCATGGATCTGTTAATTCTATCATACTCCGTTCATCATAATGGGCTCAATGGGTTCCATATTCGTGGTATTATTATGATACCGGACGGTACCGGAAAACGGTGAAAGCGAGGTGGATTAAGAATGGACGTAACTGGAGGGAAAATATCGGAAAAGGTCGGCCTTCCACCTGGGACACTCATCCATATAGGGGGGAAAAAGGATGAAAAAACCGGGATAACCATCATCGAATATGATGAACCAGAATTCAGGGAAAGAGACGTATCAAGCCTTGACGACTACGTCCCTCCGGGGGATAAATCTGTTGTGACATGGATAAATATCGACGGCGTCCATAACCTGGGGGTTATCGAAAAAGCCGGGGCACTCTTCAACCTCCATCCTCTTACCTTAGAAGATATTGTCAATACCGAACAGTTCCCGAAAATAGAGGACTACGGAGATTATCTCTTTATTGTCCTGAAAATGCTCTCCTACGAAGACAAAACAGACTCCATAGATATCGAGCAGGTGAGCCTCTGTCTCGGCTCCGGATTTCTCATCTCATTTCAGGAGGGCAGGAAGGACAAGATCCTTTCCCCAATCAGGGAAAGGATCAAAAACGGTAAAGGACGCATCAGAAAAATGGGTGCGGACTACCTTGCATATTCAGTCATCGATGCAATTGTGGACCATTATTTTACTATTCTCGAAAAACTGGGAGAAAGGATAGAGACCCTTGAAGATGAGGTGGTCGAGAATCCTGAGCAGAAGATCATCAATGACATTCACCAGTTGAAAAGGCAGCTGATCAATGTACGAAGATCAATATGGCCTTTGCGTGAAGTATTGAACATCATGGGAAGGGGGGATTCGGCGCTCATCACTGATTCCATACACCCTTATCTGAGGGATGTCTATGACCATACAATCCGCATCATTGAAACCATCGAAGCCTTCCGTGATATCCTCGCAGGCATCCTCGACATCTACCTCTCGAACATCAGCAACAGGATCAATGCAGTGATGAAAGTGTTGACGATTATTGCGACGATATTCATGCCCCTGACCTTTATAGCAGGAATTTACGGCATGAATTTCAAATCTATGCCGGAGCTTGAATGGCGACTGGGGTATCCGCTCATCCTGCTTGTCATGACTGCTATCGGCGTCTCCATGTTGATTTATTTCAGAAGAAAAAAATGGCTCTGACAATAAATAGTTCGATTATCAGGGAACCCGGCACAGGCAAGACAACCCTCAACGGTTCTGTCTTTTCTGATTGCCGCAAAAACCTTCTCCGTTTTCGCATTTTCTTATCGGGTCTGTATCAAC
>Ga0209164_1001597_pt1 | contig 28185 bp, 30 predicted proteins | sample MTBNYHSulfiMetaG_FD_187458 | JGI IMG/M metagenome (GOLD analysis project Ga0209164, IMG submission 187458) | Enrichment culture microbial communities from rom New York Harbor, USA that are MTBE-degrading - MTBE-NYH (New York Harbor Sulfidogenic)... | ecosystem: Environmental > Aquatic > Marine >... | reverse complement strand
TGCTGACCGGCGATTTCCTGCTGGCGCGTTCGCTTTCGCTGGCCGCCCGCACGCGCCTGCCCGAGGTGATCGACGTGATTGCCGGGATCACCGAGCAGATGTCCCAGGGCGAGATCCGGCAATTGGCCCACAAGGGGGATGCCACTCTGGATGAGGCGATTTACCTGGATGTGATCCGCTGCAAGACCGCGGTGCTGTTTCAAGGCGCCTGCCGGACCGGCGCGCTCATCGCCGGGGCGCCGGCCGCCTGGTGCGATGTGCTGGATGATTATGGGTTTCACCTGGGTATGGCCTTCCAGATGGCCGACGACCTGCTCGACTACACCCAGGATACGGCCGCCCTGGGAAAGGCGGCCGGGGCCGATCTGCGCGAGGGTAAACTGACGCTGCCCTTGATTCGAACCCTTTCCAGTGCGGATAACGCGCAAAGAGCCTGGATCGAGGCGCTGATCCGCGATCCGGATTTCACCCCGGCCGACTTTGAACGGTTGGTCCGCTTGATGGTGGCCCATGGCGGCATCGAGGAGACCCGCCAATCCGCCGCGCGTCACATCCGGCAGGCCAAGGCGGCCCTGTCGGGCTTCGAGGACGGGGCCCATCGGACGTTGTTGGCCGACATTGCCGACTATGCCTGGGCGCGGACCGCATGAGGCCGTGGGGATTTTTTGAGTGCCGTTGTGCGGCCGGCCGTGATATTGAATAACCATTTGACTTGAAAACAGGAATAAGGAGGCGTCATGCACGAGGCAATGGGCCTGAAACGGTGGATGGTGCGGATGATGTTGATGGCCATCGCGCTGCCTGCCCTCGCTTTCGCCCAAGCGGAGGCGCGGCCGGGTCTGGTGCATGCGATCGGTACCAGTCAAATCCGCGGCGGCGACATGTCGGCCGCCCGCCAGGAGGCGATCGAGGAGGGATTGGTCACGGCTGTCAGCCGGGCCCTCATCGACCTGTTGCCGGCCGAAAGCGTCGCCGGTAATTTCCAGGTGCTCAACGAATCGATTTTGAACCGCAAGGATCAGTTTGTCCAGGACTACAAGGTGCTGGCCGAATCCCAGGTGGACGACACCTACCGGCTCATCGTGGCGGCCAACGTCTCCGTGGGCCGGCTCGACGCGGCGGTCAAAAACGCCGGCATCCGTTTGGGGAAGGTGAGTTTCCCGCGCGTCCTGGTGTGCATCGCCGAACAAGGCATCGAAGATCTGTCACCGGACTATTGGTGGAGCGGGCAGCCGCCGTTGACCCAACGCGTCGCCGCCGGCGCAGTGACCCGGGCGCTGCTCCAGGCCGGATTCAAGGTCGTGCAGCCTGACCTGGCCCCTGGCACCGCCATGCCGCCGGCCCAGTTGAGCCTGGCCCAGGCCCAGGCCCTGGGGCAGCAACACGATGCGGAAGTGGTGGTGGTCGGCCTGGCTTCGGCCGAAGCGGAGACCGTGGCCGGCAGCCTTCGTCCCTACACCGGATTGGTAGCGGTCCGGGCGGTGCGCGTGGAAGACGGCCAATTGCTGGCCGATATTCGCGAGAGCGCCCGGTCGACCGCCGAAGACCCCCAGACCGGCGGCCGGGAGGCGATGCGACAGGCGGCCGACCAGGCCGGCGCTGTCCTGGCTGCCCGGGTGGCCGCGGCCTGGCGCCAGAAGAGTGCTGCCGCCGCCGCGATTACCCTGAATATCGACGGCATCGGCGGCCATATCGCCGATTTTGTCAAGTTTCGCAGTGCCCTGGGCAACATGTCGGGTGTGGACAATCTGCAGGTCAAAGAGATGATGGGCAACGCCGCCGCGTTGACCGTTCAATATCAGGGCCATGCGCGTGCATTGGCCGATGCGGTCTCCAAGCTCGCTTTCGACACCTTCGCCGTTGAGATCGAAGCTGTCGAGGTCCAACAGATCCGCCTGCGGCTGGTGCCGCGCTAACGAGGTGTTTTCTTGAGCCGATTCAGTTCGCCCATCAGCATTCCCAATATACTGACCCTGGTGCGCATTTTGCTCACGCCGGTCTTCGTCATCCTGCTGTTGCGCGGACTTTATGCCTATGCGTTGGCGGTTTTTGTGTTCGCCGGACTCAGCGATGGCCTGGACGGGTTTATCGCCCGCTACTTCAACCAGCGCACGGCCTTGGGGGCCTACCTGGATCCCACGGCCGACAAATTGCTTCTGGTTTCTTCGTTCGTGACGCTGGCCGCGTTGCAGGTGATTCCGGCCTGGTTGGCGGTGGTAGTCATCACGCGAGACGTCCTCATCGTGGTCGGTATCGCCATCTTCACCCTTTTCGAAAAAACCTACGAGGTGCATCCGTCCATCTGGAGCAAGGTGACGACCGCCTTGCAGCTTCTGCTGGTGGCGGCTACGCTGTTCGATCCGGCCCGGACCCGGCTGCCCGACCTTCATTCGCCCCTCATCTGGGCCACGGCCGGGGTGACCATCCTCTCGGGACTGCACTATATCTACCTCGGGATGAGCATCTTGCAGGAGCCGGGGGAGAGTTGATCCGGCGGGATCGAAGGGAAAGTATGAAGTTTAAAGTCAATACCATTAACTTAAGTCGACGTGACGGGCGGGCATAAAGCCCGCCCCTACGAGATATTATGAGAATACAAGCAGTTTCCATGATCGGGCGTTGTAGGGGCGGGGTTCAGCCCCGCCCGGATGAAAACCAACGGCCTTAAGTTAACGACATTGAGTTTTAAGTTTAAAGTGAAGGAATGCTGTCTATTCCAATAAATCGTTGTCGGACGGCGCCGTAAGAAGTTCAAGATCAAGGCGCGCGAAATGCCGTGTCCTGAGGCGTACTTGTCGTACGCCGCAAGGACGACGGGATGAGCGCAACGCAGATATTGGGCTTCTTACGGCGCCGTCAAGATGTGGGTTTCGCCGTGGCGGATATCCACCCAGCGGTCCAGCAACCCCTCCTTTTCCATCACCGCGCGCAGTTCCAGAGGCGGAAAGTGCACCGGTTCGTCCCCCAGGCGGAAGGTTCCCCAGTGAACCACCATCAGCTGTTTGGCACCCAGTTGTTGGAAGGCGGTCACCGTTTCCCTCGGATCCATGTGGCTGGGGGCCATGAACCAGCGCGGCGCGTAGGCGCCGAGATTGATGATGGCCAGATCAATGTCGAACTGTCGCCCGATTTCGGAGAACCCGTCGAAAAAAGCGGAGTCGCCTGAGATGTAGATGGTTTTGCCGCCGGCGGTTTCGATGAGGTACGATCCCCACAGGGCCCGATTGGGTCCCACCAGCGGGTTACGCATGGTCCAATGATTGCAGGGCAGCAGGGTGATGTTTCGCCGACCATCGCTGTACATGTCGTACCAGTCCAGGTGGGTGCGGCGGCGCATGCCCAGGTCGTCGAAAATGCCGTTGTATCCGAGCGGCGTGATCACATGGGTCCTGGGGTCGAAGTCCGCCAGGGTGGGGGTGTTGAGATGATCGTAATGCCCATGGGTGATCAGGATGTGATCGATGGGCGGCATGTCCCGCACGTCAAAGGCCAGGGGCGAAAAGTCCTCTATGAACCAGAACATGTCGCGAAAGACCGGGTCCACGATCAGGTGGGCGTCCTCGTCCTTGATCAACACCGAGGCGTGCTTGAGAAAGGTCACCGAAACGCCGTCGCTCTTTTCCAGCTTCCGCCAATCGACCCGAACCGGGATCACCGGTTGCCGGTCCAGGTGGGGCGCGTATTTATTCTCAGCGAAAAGCTTCCAATGCAGCAGTTCGCCGAAGCGCCGCCTGCTTCGGGAATGCCCCAATGGGTTGACGAAACGGCCGTCGGCGCCGTGGTGGGCCTTTTGGGCGGCCAACTCCCTGAGCGAGACACCGTCGAGTAAATTGTAGTGCAGATCGTCCGTCCGGGACGGTTCCACCGCCGCGCGGGCCAGACCGCCCGGAAGCATATTCAAAAGGGCCATGGCCTTGAGCCCTTGTATCGATTTTTGGAGAAATGTTCTGCGTGCCATCATGGTGCCACCTGTCTTCGGCAGTTGCTGTTGAATCCATGGCATTCACTTAAGCGAATGTTGCGGGCGGGCGTAAAGCCCGCCCCTACGAGATTGGGGTTGCGATAACGGCGGTTGCCATTAACCGGCAGTGTAGGGGCGGGGTTTAACCCCGCCCGTAAGGAAACCGGGTTGAGCCGAACGCATGGACGACGCCGAAGCCGGTTTAACCCCGCCCGTAAGGAAACCTGAACGCCTTAAGCAAACGACATTGGATGTAAAACTCGAATGGTAAACTAACACCGATCGGGCCGGGGTCAATCCGAACGCCCTGGTAACGGTTTCCCGGCATCGCCGGACGCCGTGATTTGGCCTTGACAGGGATAGGTCGCAATGCTAACAAGGCCGTACTTTTAGGCACGTAGCTCAGGGGGAGAGCGCTACCCTGACACGGTAGAAGTCCGCGGTTCAAATCCGCGCGTGCCTACCATTTTAGAGCGGAAGGGTTGCGATCGGTTCGCAGCCCTTTTTCGCTTTGCGGCATCGAAAGAGCGCAGTAAACGCGGTATTGCCGGGGGGATACGATGGGGCGTCGACGTCAAAGCGTTTGGGGGGTATTGGCGCTGGGATTGTGGCTGCTTTGCGGCTGTGCCAAGATGCAAGTGGCCGTGATTGCACCCATGGATTGGACCGCGTCGGCCAGCGGCGCCTATGTCAGCGATGAGGGACGGGTGTTTTACGGCATCGGCCGCGCCTCGGGTTTGCGAAACGCCACGTTGCTGCGGGCCACGGCGGACAACCAGGCCCAGACCGAAATGGCGCGCGTGATCAAGAACTACCTGGCCCGGTTGTCCGCGGCGGCCGGCATGGACGCCACCGCGCCTCAGGACCGACAGGCACTTCATGACCTGGCCCAGGCCGTCTTGAGACACGCCCGCATCGTGGATCACAGCGACCTTTCCGACGCGGGCGCCGCCATGTCCCTCTGCCGTCTGGACCTGGACGCCGTTCGGCAGGTGCTGCGAAGCGATGCCATACTGGAAAACGCCTTGCAGCAGCGCATGCTGGCCGAGGCGGAGCGGGTTCACGACACCATGGTCGGCCATCATTGACTTGACCCGCAAAACTATTTACAAGCCTTCACAAGTCCTTCAACCAGAGAGCCGTTTCAATGATACACCATATCCGTGAATTGATCCTGGCCGCGGCCCGCCGGGCCCATGCCGACGGCACGCTGCCATCGGATGCGTTTCCCGACGTGGCGGTCGAGACGCCCAAGATGGAGAACCACGGCGATTTTGCCACCAACTTTGCCATGCTGTCGGCCAAGGTCCAGAAAATGGCGCCCCGCCGCGTGGCCCAGGCCCTGGTGGACCACATGGAAGACCCGGTCGGGCACCTGGATAGAACCGAGATCGCCGGACCCGGCTTCGTCAACTTCTTCCTCAAGCCATCGGCCTGGCCGCCGGTGGTCGGTCGGGTGTTGTCCGAGGACCAAAGCTATGGCGCTTCCCGCATCGGGCAGGGAAAGAAGGTGCAGGTCGAGTTCGTCAGCGCCAACCCCACCGGCCCCCTGCACGTGGGCCACGGGCGCGGCGCGGCCGTGGGCGATGCGGTGGCCAACATCCTGGCCTGTTGCGGTTACGAGGTGCAGCGCGAGTATTACATCAACGATTCGGGCCGCCAGATTCGCACCCTGGGCCGTTCGGTGTTTTTGCGCTGCCGGGAGATGATCGGCGAAGCGGTCGAATTCCCCGAGGATTGCTACCAGGGCGATTACATTCGCGACCTGGCCCGGGAGGTGATCGATGCCAAGGGGGCCGATTTCATCCGCGGCGACGAGGATGCCGCCTTGAACCATTGCGCGCGCCACGCGGCCGACGCCATTCTGGCCGGCATTCGCGGCGACCTGGAAACGTTCGGGGTGCGCTACGACGAATGGTTCAGCGAGCAGCGCCTCTATGACGGGGGAGAGGTCGAACAATCCCTGGAAGAGCTGAAGGCGCGCGGGGTGGTCTATGCCAAGGACGGCGCCTGGTGGTTCAACACCACCGCTTACGGCGACGAGAAAGATCGCGTGGTGGTGCGCCAGAACGGCCTGACCACCTATTTCGCCTCGGATATCGCCTACCACCGCAACAAGTTCGCCCGCGGTTTCGACCGCATCATCGACGTGTGGGGCGCCGATCACCACGGCTATATCCCGCGCATGCAGGCCGCCGTCGAAGCCATCGGGCACCGCCGGGAGCAGTTCCAGGTGATTCTGGTGCAGCTGGTCAACCTGTTGCGCGGCGGCCAGCCGGTGGCCATGTCCACGCGGTCCGGCGAATTCGTCACCCTCGAAGAGGTGGTGGCCGAGGTGGGGCGCGATGCGGCCCGCTTCATCTTTCTCACCCGGGCCTACGACAGCCCCCTGGATTTCGATCTGGAGGTGGCCAAGCAGCGCACCAACGACAACCCGGTCTACTATGTACAATATGTCCACGCCCGTATCGCCAGCATCCTGCGCAAGGCGCGGGAGAACGGCATGGCCGGGTTGCAGTGGTCGGCAGAGGTCGGCCGGCGACTCACCGAGGTCGAAGAGATCGCCCTGATCAAGGCCCTGGACCAATATCCCCGCGTCGTCGAGACGGCCGCCGAAAACCTGGCCCCGCACCGCGTCACCTTCTTTCTCATGCAGCTGGCCGCCCTGTTCCATGCCTATTACAACAAACATCGGGTGCTGGTGGAAGATCCGCAATTGGCCGCCGGGCGACTCGGGTTGATCCTGGCCGTGCAGAAGGTGATCCGCAACGGGCTGGCGCTGTTGGGCGTGGGCGCGCCGGAGCAGATGTAGAGGTTGGGCGGCGTGACAGAGCAACAGGCTAAATTTGCGATTCAAATCACCCGGAAGGCGAGTCTCCTATGGGCCGGGGTGCTGTTGTTCGTGATGGGATGGATGTTTATCCTGGGCATTCTGGTCGGCCGGGGCACCGCGCCGGTTCTCCTGAAGGCCCATGCCCTGGAACAGGAATTGCGGGACCTCAAGGCCGCCATGCTGCGGGAGCAACGGGAAGAGATCGAAACACGGGTCAATCCCGACGATGCATCGGCCACGGAGCTGGATTTTTACGAGGCCCTCAAAAAGCCGCCGGCGCCCACGGCCCGACGGATCGCGGATGCACCCAAACCGGTGAAAAAACAGGCGCCGGTGCTGGCAGAAAAGAAGCCGGTGGCGCCCACATCCATCCCGGAGCGCAAAGCCGAAAAGGCTGCGCTCCCTCCGACCGTGCCCCCCGTGGCCGCCAAACCCGCGGCGGCGCCCAAAACGGTTTCCCCCGCGGCGACCGCTCCGGCCCAGAAGGAGCGCTTCACGATTCAGGTGGGGGCCTTCAGGGATGCGGCCAGCGCCGACGGGATGGTCGACCGATTGCGCGGCAAGGGGTATCCGGCCTATCATCTGCGAACGGAGTTGCCCGGCAAGGGGGTGTGGTACCGGGTTCGCGTGGGCGCCTTCGTCGTGCGTGAAGGGGCCGAAACCATGTTGACCCGTCTCAAGGGGGACCGGGTCGAGGGCATGGTGGTCACCACCCCTTGAACCGCAGATCCGCTGTTTTGGCTTTACACTGAGTCGGAAACGGGTTTAAACACAATGCCGTTCACTTAAGGTTTCCAGAATTCCTTACGGGCGGGGATAAACCCCGCCCCTACACCGCCGGTTAATGGCAGCTGCCGTTATCGCAACCCAAATTTCGTAGGGGCGGGCTTTACGCCCGCACGCAACCGACGCTTGAGTTAGTGACTTTGGGGTAAAACATCCAACACTCAGGAGCGGAGAATGAAAATCACGGCCGAACAAGTGATGCATGTGGCCCGCCTGGCCCGTCTCGACATCGATGCCGCTTCGGTGGACGGACTGGCCCGGCAGATGGCTACCATTCTGGACTATGTCGACACCCTGGGCCAGGTGGATACCGAGGGGGTGCCTCCCACCGCCCATGCCATCGACCTGACCAATGCCTTTCGGGACGATGTGCCCCATCCACATCTTTCACCGGAACAGGCCATGGCCAATGCACCGGCCAAGGCCGACGCCGGTTTCGTGGTGCCCAAGGTGATCGGGTAACCGGCATGGGCGACGCGAACTTCAAGACATGCACCAAGTGCGGCGAACAGTGGCACACCCGGGAGGCATTCCTGGCCGACCCATCGCTCAGCCTGATCGGGTATCAGGTCAATTTCCGCAAACTCCAGGCGGGCATTATCCTGTTCAACCACAGTTGCCGGACGACGCTGGCCCTGTATGTCATCGACTTTCGGGATCTGTATGACGGGCCGGTATTTGTCGAACGCGCCACCGGGACCGATCAGTGTCCCGGCATGTGCCTGCACCAGGAGGAGCTGGGCCCCTGCCCGGCCCGGTGTGAATGTGCCTTCGTGCGTCACATCCTGCAGGTGATCAAACAATGGCCCAAGTCTCCGACCAGCGATCAGACCCTCGTAAAGGCCGCTCGTTGACGGTTTCCACCTGACCGTTTTAAAAAGATGCATCTTGACCCGGAGTGATTGACGATGAATCTGCAAACCCTGACCGTGGCCCAGGCCCGTGACCAGCTCGATCGTAAGGCGATCTCCGCGGTCGAATTGACCCAGGCCGTACTCGATCGCATCCAACAGACCGAACCGGCCATTGCCGCCTATCTCACCGTCACCGCCGATCAGGCCCTGGCGCAGGCGCGCCAGGCCGACCAGGCCATCGCCCAGGGCCGCGCGGCCGCCCTGACCGGCATTCCCATCGCGCTGAAGGACGTGCTCTGCACCCAGGGCGTGCGCACCACCTGCGGCTCGCGCATCCTGGAAAATTTCATCCCGCCCTACGACGCCTTCGTGGTGCAGCGGCTCAAGGCCCAGGGCGCCGTGCTGGTGGGCAAGCTGAACATGGACGAGTTCGCCATGGGCTCCACCACCGAGCATTCGGCCTTTCAGGTGACCCGCAATCCGTGGAACACCGACTGCATCCCCGGCGGTTCCAGCGGCGGATCGGCCGCGGCCGTGGCCGCGGACATGTGCTTGGCCTCCCTGGGATCGGACACCGGCGGCTCGATCCGGCAGCCCGCTTCCCACTGCGGCGTGGTGGGCCTAAAGCCGACCTACGGCCGCGTGTCGCGTTACGGATTGGTGGCCTTTGCCTCGTCCCTGGATCAGATCGGCCCGCTGAGCAAGAGCGTGGCTGACAGCGCCCTCGTGCTGCAGGCCATCGCCGGACACGATCCGGCCGATTCCACCTGCGCGCCCCAACCGGTGCCCGATTACGGCGCAGCCCTCGGCCGGGGTGTCAAAGGGCTGCGCATCGGCGTTCCCGAGGACTATTTCGACACGCCCGGATTGGACCCCGAGGTGGCCGCCACGGTGATGAAGGCCATCGACACGCTCAAGGCGCTGGGCGCCCGGACCGTGACGGTGCAGCTGCCCCACACCCGCTACGGCGTGGCCGCCTACTACGTCATCGCCCCGTCGGAGGCCAGCTCCAACCTGGCCCGCTACGACGGCGTCAAGTACGGCCTGCGCTGCAGCGACGCCGGCGACCCGGCCAACGATCTGATCGATATGTATCGCCGCACCCGCTCCCAGGGCTTCGGCCCCGAGGTGCAGCGGCGCATTCTGCTCGGGACCTACGCCCTCTCCGCCGGCTACTACGATGCGTACTACCGCAAGGCCTCCCAGGTGCGAACCCTGATCATGCGCGATTTCGCCAAGGCTTTCGAAAGCTGCGATCTCATCGCCTCGCCGGTGACCCCGACCCCGGCCACGCCCATCGGCGCCCACACCGACGATCCCCTGGCCATGTACCTGACCGACGTCTACACCCTGCCGGCCAACCTGGCCGGGCTGCCCGGCATATCGGTGCCCTGCGGCTTTTCCGATCAAGGCCTTCCCATCGGCCTGCAGCTCATGGCCGGCCATTTCCAGGAAACGCACCTGCTCGCCGCGGCCCACGCCTTCGAGCAGGCCACCGAGTTTCACCAGCGCAAGCCTGGCTTATGACCCCTTACGCGCGCGTGCTCAGTCCCGCAGGGACGGGAGTCTCGTACTCGTTCTCGTTCTCGTTCTCGTTCTCGTACTCGTACTCGTTCTCGTACTCGTACTCGAAAAGGATAGATGATGTTCGATCATGAACGACTGGACGTATATCGCGTCAGCATTGAATTTGTTACCTGGTCATACCGGCTTGCCAAGCCGTTGAAGGGCGTGGATCGTCATGCCCGTGATCAATTGCTGAGGTCCTCGCAATCGGTTCCGTTGAATATTGCAGAGGGGAACGGAAAGCTCCCGTCGGCTGAGAGAAAACGTTATCAGCGCATCGCACTGGGTTCGGCGTTGGAAAGTGCGGCCACAATAGATGTTTTGGCGGCTTGCGGTGCAATAGAGCCCACAGCCGCAAGTGAAGGTAAGGCCTTACTAAGGCGAGTAGTGTCAATGCTTACGAGAATGGTATCGATGCCCACACAGGTTAGGGAAGGGGTCGAGTACGCGTACGCGTACGAGTACGATGAACCCAGGTTTCTTGGAATAAACAAGAAATCAACGTCACCAGGCGATAAGCCGAAAGATTGAGACACCCCATGACCATCCAACCCGAAGGTGAAAACATCCGCAAGGCCGTCAAGTGGCTCGGCGCCGAACGCCAGGCCGACCCTTTGGTCCCGCTTCACAAGCTGATCGACCAGGCCTGCCTGCAGTTCAACCTGTCGCCCAACGAGGCGGCCTACCTGGAGCGGCTGGCCCGGGGGGACCGGTCGGACGCCTGACCGGGTTTGGGATGAGACGTCGGCCGCGGAAACTCCCTGTTCTGCGGCACTATTCGTAATGGGTCCACATGCGGATGATCTTGACCGTCTTTTCATCTTCGATGATCTCGTAGACCAATCGATGTTGGATGTTTATCCGCCGTGAATATGCGCCGGCCAAATCGCCGACGAGCTTTTCGTAAGGAGGAGGTGTTTGATAAGGATTCTCTCGAAGGATCTGGATCAGTTCCTCAGCCTTGGACCTGAGCCCGGATGTGGACAATTTTTTAGCGTCTTTTTGAGCCTGTTTTACGAGAACGATCCGCCAGCTCACCAATCGATTTCCTCGGTGCAATCCTCGATGGGCGTGGCCAGCCCCTCGCGAATGGACTCACGCATGCCGGGAATATTCAAGAGATATATGGTTTCCTGGATCGAGCGCCAGTCGTCCTCCGAAATGAGCACCGCGTTGCCTCTTTTGCCTGTTATGACAATCGGTTCGTGCGATTTGGATGCTTGGTCGATGAGGCGGTACAGTTTGGTTCGCGCCTCTGTGGCGGATAACGTGGGCATGGTGCACCTCGGTGTTTTTCGTTTAATGTACGTTATGGCGTACGTATTGTCAAATGCTCTTTTATATCGCCGAACGAGTTACTCATCATATGGTGCTATCTTTTACTTCGATAAATGCTTTAGAATCCTTAAAGCGATTTGCTCATCTTTGCAGGGCAGGACGATTTCACCGATGGTATCCGTCTTGATGGGAAGTGGCGGCGTTAAGACGGTATCGCCGTAAATCAGGCCCATTTTTTGGTCCGAAACGCCGCTCAAGGCATTTTTGAAAATGTTTTGTCCGTGTTGATTGAGGATAATAAAAATTAAATATTCACCATTGCTATACTTCAAATAGGTCTCGTCAACGGATTCAACCGCAATGGTGACCTCGTTGGAAAGACCCACCGCCTGAAGTTGTGGCTTGGATGCCTTTGTGTTGGCGCAGAAAACAGTCATTAAAGTAATTGCCGTTGTGAGAAGGACCGCCTTTGCATTCATTCGTTGTTCCTCCCATGGGCCCCAATTCCCGGGGGAGCCCATCCCTGAAAAATGGATGATGGCATGATTATCCTCCTGATTTTTTGTCGTATGACACCTTCGCTAAGTCGGCTGGCCGAAGAAATACTATTATGAACAAACCGCGAATGCGGCATTTAGGATGGCACCTTGAAGAATCTTAACCACCCATTGGTGTGGTAGGCCTTTATTGTTCTATGTGCTTAAATTATTCCGTAGATGAGGTCAATACCGAATTGTCGTGATGATGGCCCAAAAGGGCGTGGTCCATCATTGATTTTATCTTGGCTGTTGGCATTTGTACGGAATTCCGATAAGCGAAGTTGACAACGATCTTGACCGACAAAGGATTCCCCATGCCCCGCATTCGCATTCTGCCCGACATCCTGGCCAACAAAATCGCCGCCGGCGAGGTGGTCGAGCGGCCGGCCTCGGTGGTCAAGGAACTGGTGGAAAACGCCCTGGACGCCGGCAGCGACCGGATCTTTATCGATATCGAAAACGGGGGCCGCACCCTGATCCAGGTGGCCGACAACGGCCATGGCATGGATCACGACGACGCCCTGCTGGCCATAGAGCGTTTTGCCACCAGCAAACTGCGCCGCGACGAGGACCTGGCGGCCATTTGCACCCTAGGATTCCGGGGCGAGGCCCTGCCCAGCATCGCGGCCGTCTCCCATCTGACCCTGACGACCCGGTCCCGGGAGCGCGACGTGGGGGTGGCGGTGCACCTCCAGGGCGGCAAGATCGTCCAGGTGACCGAAACCGGCGCGCCCCAGGGAACCCTGGTGCGGGTCGAACGCCTCTTTTTCAACACCCCGGCGCGCCGCAAGTTTCTCAAAACCGCGGGCACCGAAATGGGGCACATCGCCGACCACGTGGCCGGCATGGCCCTGGGCTATCCCCAGGTGCATGTCAAACTGGTCCACAACGGCAAGACGGTCAAGCAGTGGACCCGGGCCGCCGACGGCGCCGTGCGTGCGGCCGATGTGCTCGGCGCGCTCAAGCCCGAGGAGTTGACGGCCGTGAGCGGAGAGAGCGGACCGTTGCGCCTGCGCGGCTACCTGGCTCCGGTGCGCCTGGCGCGCAGCACCTCGCGGGGCACCTTCCTCTTCGTCAACGGCCGGCGGGTGCGCGACCGGGTGATCCAGCACGCCCTGTTCGAAGGCTTTCGCGGCCGGCTGATGAAAGGGCAGTTTCCCCTGGCCGCCCTGTTTCTGGAGCTGCCCTTCGACCAGGTGGATGTCAACGTCCACCCCACCAAACACGAGATCCGCTTCGTGGACTCGCGCCGGGTGCACACCCTGGTGCAGCAATCCGTGAGTGCCGCCCTTACCAAAGCCGAACAGCGGTTGTGGGGTGGCCCGGCGCTAGCCGATCGAAAGGTAGCGGATACCCCGGCCGTGGCCGAATCCAGACCGGCCTACGGCAGCCCAACCCCGGCGGCCTGGACCCCGATCTCAACCACCCGACCGACTGTTTCTTCTCCTTCGGTTACGCGCCTCGAGCCGCCGGTTCATGAACTGTCAGCCGCACCGGATCGAGTATTGGATGCCGTGCCCATCAAGACCCAGACCCCGCTGTGGGAAACCCGCCGCTTTTCCGACCTGACCGTCATCGGCCAGTTCCGGGGCACCTACATCCTCTGCCAGGAGGGCGACGACCTGATCCTCATCGACCAGCACGCGGCCCACGAACGGGTGGTTTACGAACACCTTGCCAGGGGCGCCGGCCGCATCGAGGTGCAGCAACTGCTCATGCCCGAAAGCGTAGAGCTGGGGTTCGCCGAGGCCGAAATGCTCGAACAGCTCATCGAGGCGCTGCACGGCCTTGGGTTGGAGATCGAACCCTTCGGCGGCACCACCTTCGTGGTCAAGGCCGTGCCCAGCCTGCTGGCAGATGAAGATATTGACCGTCTGGTGCGCGAGCTGGCCGAACGCAGCGTTGAGCTGGGCATGGGGGCCGGGCAGGAGCGCATTCTGGACGCCTGTCGCATGGTCATGGCCTGCCACAACGCGGTGCGCGCCAAGCAGCCCCTGGCCGAGGCCCAGATCCGCCACCTGCTCGAACAACTCGACCGCTGCGAGCAGCCTTCCCATTGTCCCCACGGCCGGCCCACCTGGATTCGCTGGACCCTGCGGGATCTGGAAAAGGCGTTCGGTCGGGTGGGGTAAGCGTGTAGATTTATGCGTTGTTATGGGAAATTAAATAGGCGAGAGCACTCCACTGCTTTTTATCTGAGGGAATCGAGAGAAACGATTTGTATGCCTGGAATTTCGGGTAACCTGATATCGTTGGTCAAAAAATGAGTGGCGCCTGCATGCAAGGCCGCACCTATTTTTTATCCATTCCACGATGATCTTTCCTCATCTATGTATTTCTTCACATCCAGCCCCTTCCAGATATCTTTCCCCTTGCCTCTTAGTTCCAGGATGCTGCGTTTACAGCTGATGCGTGTATTTTGCTGAATATTGGCAGCCAATTGTTCCAACAAACGAAGTTGGTCTGGCAAAGGCATTGACTTTATCTCTGACACGACCTGGTCGTAATTTGACTCGGGCATGATAGGTCTCCCCTCTTGTTCGATTTTCAATATCATATTGAATATCCTGCCATCAATTTGTAAAGAGTCAAGCGACTTATGAGGGGGTTATGCGGATATTCTATAGTTTTTTCAGAAAATCAACCGGTTCGATGCCGGCCTGCTTGAGAATGGCGCGCAGCGTGCCCTCGGGCAGTTCGCCTGGATGGTTGGGAATGGTGGTGTAACGATCGGTCTGTTCGTTGTGCCAAAGCTCATGGCTACCAGCCGCTTGGCGGTCGAAAACGAAACCGAACGCGCGCAGGCGCTTGATGATCTGCCGGTAATTAAAGCCGGATAGACGTCCCATTTCAACCGTTGACGATCAATGGGTAGTCAAATGAATCCGAAATGGTGGCAAACTCCATTTTTCCGGAACGCTCTGCCCGTGCCTCGATTAATTTGCGGGCCACATCCCGGGCGATCTCAAGGGCCTCGGTTACCGTTCTTCCTTGGGCTACCAGCCCCTGAAGATCATCTGAGGTCGCCAAGTATACGCCTTCGGGCAGCTTTTTGATGTGGATATTGATTATTTTTTCCATGAATAGCCTTTCTAATATAGAAGATGACGTTTTTGGCCCGATGTCATCATGTTTGCTGGGATTCGATGTTATTGGGTTTCACTTTCATAGTGACTATCCTGCCATCAATTCGTTAATAGTCAAGTAACTTATGGGGGGTCTTACGCGGATATTCTATAGTCTCTCCAGAAAATCAAACGGTTCGCTGCCTGCCTGCTTGAGACTATCGCCACTTGCTCGAACAACTCGACCGCTGCCAGCAGCCTTCTCATTGCCCCCACGGCCGGCCCACCTCCTTCTGTAAGTGACTCGAAACCAGGTCGTTTTGGCGCAATTGAGATCATTCGGTTTCTCAGGCGGCCACCTGCCTTCAAACCAGCATTCCCCGGCATGATGCCCATAGGACTTTCAGGAAGCCATCGAATTTGATGGACTCGAAAGGAGTCGCAGATGCTTCGTGCCGGACCTGGATCGAGGTCTGGGGCAGGCTTTGATCCGCAGCTTTTCCTATGGCCGGCAGAAGATGAGCAGTGTGGTACTGAATTGCCCCTCAATCCTCTATGGCGCGAAATCCCCTCAAATTGTGCAAGCCATGCTAAAACCCAACGACCCCAACAAACTCTATTCACTCAAAAAACCATCAAAACCGCTTGACTTTCGATTTCTCTCTTGATATGAATGCTGCATATTTGTGTGGCCAAATGTAATTGATGAATGCCAATCAACTTAAGAGGCCCAATATCCAATTGAAACGAACTACGCGGAACGTCTCGAAAGGAAGCAAGTTGGGAACGCAAGTGCATTGGTAGCGTCAAGCTGCGTTTGGCCGTTTTTGTTTTATTGGTTTGGTTTTCTTTTAACCCGTTGTTAAGGAGGACAACAGATGAAGAAACTATTGGTAGTTCTTTTGGTGCTGGGATTGGCAGTCCCGGCAATGGCGGCCGATTGGAATTTCTACGGCAGCGCCAGGACCCATTTGGGGTATTACAGTGTGGACGAAGATTTCGCACGCGGCCCGGCAACAGACGCCACCATTCGCTCCAACGGCGCAGACGATGACGCGGGGACGACCCTGAACATTTACGGTCAGAGCCGTTTTGGCGCCAAAGTGATGGCTTCAGACAACCTCACCGGTTTCATCGAGTTCGGTCTGCGCGAAACCAACAACGCGGTTGCCAACGCCGGTGACTCCGAGGAAGTGTACCTGCGTTTGCTCGGCGGCATTTGGAAATTCGGTGCCGGCAGCCTCATGGTCGGTAAGAACTACACACCGGGCACTTTCCTCGGCTACTCCGGAATGGGTGCCGACCTGGGTGACAACGGCGATGCCAACATGCTGGTCAGCGGCTTGGCCTACATCGGCCGTCAGCCCCAGATCCGCCTGTCCTTCGGCGGTTTCGACTTCGCCCTGATTCAACACAACGGCTCACAGGCTGCTGCCACTACTTATCAGGCGTATACCGTGGGACTCGGGGATGCCGACCACACGATCCCGAAAATGGAAGCAGCTTACGTGTTCAGAACTCCGGTTTTCTCCATTCGTCCCGTTGCCGGTTTCCAGACCTACAAGGCCGAGAATCAGGCGACCGGTGATGATGAGACCATCACCAGCTACATGCTGGGCTTGGGTGCTACGGTCACCTTGGGCCCCGCCTACGTTAAGGCCACTTTTTCTTATCTCCAAAACCCCGGTAACTATGGCCAGACCAATGTCCTGGTTTTGGACGCTGCGCTGGTTGGCGCTATGAACGCGCAGCTTATCGGCGGCGATGTTGAGGACTCCAAGTTGATGCAGGGTACCTTTGTTGTAGGCGCCAAGATTAATGAGATGCTGGGTGTGGAAGCCGGTTTCGGTTACGGCAATGTCGAGCAAGACATTGCGGCGCTTGGCGGTGCTGAGGTCGAACAGACCGGTATGCTCTATTATCTGCAGGTTCCCATCACCGTGGCCAAGGGCATGGCCATCATTCCGGAATTCGGTTTTGTCGATCGCGATGATTACGAGATCGGCGGTGTGGATGTGGACGCCGGCGACATGTGGTACGCCGACATCAACTTCAGGGTTGATTTCTAATCTTCAGCTGAATTTCGTTAGTTAATATAAAAGGCCGGGGCGTTTGCCCCGGCCTTTTATATTCTGGTGTGCCTGGCACTGTGTATCCCTATAGGGTGCAATTCCCGAACAGGCTTTAATGGTCGGAACTGTTGGCTGAAGGAAAGGGAGTTGTCGTGATGCAAGGGCTGGAGGAAGCCGGGGTGCAAAACCCGAGCCCTACGAACAGAAACCGGAAATAAGGCAGGTGAACGCAAGGTCATCTTGCCGTGGACAGATACACCCGGTTGCCACTCGGATGTGGCATCGGTAAATCCGGCTGGAACTGGGGGAAAAGCTTAAGTCTCGCCATGGGAGCGCTCCAGTCGTGTCCGACGATCAGGCTACCGAGTTTGTATGGCCCCCCCTGCTCTATTGAAGTTATTCCTTGATAGATGAACCCGGCCAGCCTGCCGGAGATTTATTCCTCGGTAATCCGTTCAAACCGAGATGCAATCTTTCCCCCGATCAGCATTCCGGGGCTTTCCGCTGTTCCAAGAACCACCAACCTAATGCTGGGGTAATGTCAAATCGAAGCCAATCAAGGTGCTTTGGGCGTCGGTGAAGATGATGGCACCCTCTTTGGCGATAAGGACGGCCAACAGCTCGTCACTGCCATCATTGTCAAAATCGGCCACGACCAGATCCTGCACGCGACCGGTGAGCTGGCGGGTCTGCCAGGCCGGCGTCAGGCCGATCCCGTCCCAGACCAGGGCGACAATGTTGGATTTGGAAAAATAGCGCTGGCGGTCCAGCATGCGGCCGGTGCTGCCGAAATTCCTGGCCGTGAGGATCTCGACTTTGCCGTCGCGGTCCAGGTCAACGGCGCGCATGCGAATGGGCAGATAGGCGGCCGATTCCTTTGAGTCCGGATCGGTGGGCGGGGAAGCGAAGTAGAGTGTCGTCCCCCCGTAAGGATCGTCGCCTTTCCATTCGGTTTTTCCACTCTGTAGCAACAGCTGAATCCGGTCCCTGGGCGTATAAGCGACAATGCTCTCGTTCTGTTGGGCCATGACATCGCCGACCGTCATGCCCAGAACATTGGCCTTGTTGGCGGTCAACACCTGGTTCATCGGCTCGCAGTCCGCCCCTTTCCATTCCATCTCGAAGATGGCGCCGTTGAAGGGGTCGGTCTGTCCTCCCTGGGGCTGGCCATACAGGCGGGCGCCCAAGACAGGGTGGTGGATGACGTTGTAGTAGTAGCGGCTCTTATCGACGATGGTTTTAAATTCGCGGCCATCGAACTCCAGAACTGACGAAGAGACGGCGTTCAGGCCGATGGACAGGGCGGTCACGAAGATCTCCGGGGTACCGTTTTTGTTGATGTCGCCCACGCTGACGCTGATGTTGCGCACGAAACGGTCGGTCGGGATCTCCGCCACGGTCTGCTGGCGGCCCTGGGAGAAGCGCAGAATCAGGATCTTTTCGGGCATGGCCACCACGGTTTCCAGCAGGCCGTCGTTGTCCACGTCACCCACGTCGATACCGTTGATCAGTTCGTTGAAGTTGCGGCTTTTCCAGAAACCGGGGCCCTGGCTGGCCTGCATGCCCTGGGCCGGAACGAAGGCCGGGTTGAGGGTGCTGGATGGTTGTTGTGGGGAACTGCCGGATAACGGGCTGCCTGCCAGCGGGCTGGCGGGCAGGGGGCTGGTGCCGGTGGTGATGGGCCGTCCCTGCTGGAGCAGCTTTTCCGGGTGCATGTGGATGTCCGGCTTGGCGGGAGCGCCTGGTGCCGGTGGGGTCGCCGTCGTGGGCGCGGGAGCGGCAGCAGGACCCGGTGTTGCGACTGCGACGGCCTTTTCCACGCCGAAAATCCGTTCATTGATTTCGCCGGCCATGAGGTTGATCTGGCCGATGACATTGCCCAGGCCCTGGGTCTGCTTGAAAAAGGCCATGGGCGGCCGCTCGCCGGAGAGGTCCAAGGTCTTGGCGTCGATGCTCACGCTGTCGCCCAGGATGGTCAGGCTGCCGTGGATGGCGTAGTCGGCGCCGAGCGTCTGGCCCACCTGGCGGGCCAGATCGTCTCCCTTGGCCTGGCCGGCAGCGGCCAGGGCGCTTTCCGTGGCGACGGGATCGACGACCGTCACCTTGGCTGGCTCGGTGAGGCGCGAGGTGAGCATCTGGACGATGCCCTGGCGGAGAAAGTCGTAGTCCTTGTCGCTGTGGATGGCAAAGGGCAGTACGGCCACCCGGGCTGGTTCGGCCAGGGCAGTGAGGGGGATGGCCAACAGGCAAATCATGGATATGAGAAGTCTTGAAAAATAGATGCGTGGGCTCAAAGGATGCTCCTTGCGATGTGTTTTCACTATCATGAATTTGGTTGCACGGTCGCGGGCGGGCATAAAGCCCGCCCCTACGAGGCCGGAGAGTGGAAAGACGATTTGTTCAACCCTCCAACTTCCGTTTCAGTCACGGGGCGGGTATCAGGCCCGCCACACCGTTTATGCAGATATGGTGCCGTTTGGCATACCAGGCGTCGTAGGGGCGGGATTTATTCCCGCCCGATCAGTCTCCCAACTTCCGTTTCAATATCTCGTTGACGATCTGGGGGTTGGCCTTGCCGCGGGTGGCTTTCATCACCTGGCCGACGAAGAATCCCATCAGCTTGGCCTGGCCGCCCTTGTAGCGCGCGACCTCGTCGGGGGCAGCGGCCAGCACCTGGTCCACGGCCGCTTCGATGGCGCCGCTGTCCGAGACCTGGACCAGCCCCTTGGCCTTGACGATCTCGGCCGGTGGCCGGCCGGTGGCGGCCATCTCGTCGAAGACGGTCTTGGCGATCTTGCCGCTGATCGTACCGTCGTCCTGCAGTTTCAATAACGCCGCCAGGTCCTCGACCTGGATGGGCGAGGCCTCGATGCTCGTATCCTGGGCATTGAGCAGGCCGAGCAGGGGACCCATGATCCAGTTGGCCACCGTCTTGGGCTGGTCGTGCAGTTTGAGGCACGCTTCGAAATAGTCGGCCAGTTCCCGGCTGCTGGTAAGCACGCCGGCGTCGTATTCGGACAGGCCATGGTCGGCCACGAAGCGGGCGCGGCGCTCGTCGGGCAGCTCGGGCAGGGATTGGCGCACCGCTTCGATCCATTCCGGCGCGATGTCCAGGGGCAGCAGGTCGGGATCGGGAAAATAGCGGTAGTCGTGGGCCTCCTCCTTGCTGCGCATGGAGACGGTGACTCCCTTGTCCGGATCCCACAGGCGCGTCTCCTGCACCACCTGGCCGCCGTCGAGCAACAGCTCGGTCTGGCGGGCGATTTCGTAGCGGATCGCCTTTTCCACGTGTTTGAACGAGTTGAGATTCTTGATTTCGGCCCGCGTGCCGAACTTTTCGATGCCGGTGGGCCGGATGGAGACGTTGGCGTCGCAGCGGAAACTGCCCTCCTCCATGTTGCCGTCGCCGATATCGATCCAGCGGACGATGGCCCGCAGGGCGCGCAGGTAGGCGCCGGCCTCTTCGGCCGAACGGATGTCGGGTTCGCTGACGATCTCCATCAGGGGTACGCCGGTGCGGTTCAGGTCCACGTAGCTGACCGGCCGGTCCGGGTCGTGCACCAGTTTTCCGGCATCTTCTTCCATGTGGATGCGGGTGAGGCCGATGCGCCGCGTCTGGCCGTCGACCTGGATCTCCACGTAGCCGTCGACGGCGATGGGCAGCTCGTACTGGGAGATCTGGTAGCCCTTGGGCAGGTCGGGGTAGAAGTAGTTCTTGCGGGCGAAGCGGCTGCGGCCCGAAACGCTGCAGTGGGTGGCCAGGGCCATGCGCAGGGTGTAGTCCACCACCTTTTTATTGAGCACCGGCAGGACGCCGGGCATGCCCAGGCAGACCGGGCAGGTGTGGGTGTTAGGCGGCGCACCGAACTGGGTCGAGCAACCGCAGAATATTTTTGTAGCGGTCTTGAGCTGGGCGTGCACCTCCAGCCCGATCACGGGTTCGAATGTGGTCATGGAAGCCGGGTCCTCTTTTTCGCGATCGATGTTGGCGGGCGTCGGCCCGAACTATGGAACTTTGACCAATTGTCCCTTTTAAGTCAAGGGATTTTAACTTTGACAACGGCCCGGTGAACCGGTAGTAGCTGGCATTTCGAGCCAATCGGCCATTGTGGAACTGGATGGATCGCAGAACAAGGGAGGCGGCGGTGCGTTATTTCTTGTGTGTCATCGGCATGGTGATGATCGTCGAGGGGCTGCCCTATTTCGCCTTTCCAGATCGGATGAAGCCCTGGCTGCAGAAGTTGATCGAAACGCCGGACCGGTCGTTGCGGCGGTTGGGGTTGGGGTTGATGGTCGGAGGTTTGGTATTGGTATATCTCGGGCGGGGGGGATGAAATGGAGGTTGGGGGTAATTTGGATGGGGGGGAATGAGGGAAGTATGAAAGTATGAAAGTCGGAAAGTATGAAAGTTAAGGTATTCTGTCGATTTGGATGGGGGAAGCTTTGATCCGCTATGCAGTGACTTTGGACATGGTGACTCCCGGTGTTCGCCGGGATGACGGAAATAACGAACTTTGATGGCTATGTAAAAAGGCCGCAATCCAGTATTTTCAACTAGTTCTGGATGCCGGACCGAGTCCGGCGTTGCGACTTTTTACGAGTTCATCAACCTTGTTTGTTTCAAGGAACAGCTATTTCATAAAAATCAAACATATGTACGAGTTGAACGATTATGGGTATGTGCTGCCTGAGGGGTTGATCGCCCAGCAGCCGGCCGAGCGGCGCGACCGGTCGCGGTTGTTGCGGCTCGACCGAATGTCGGGGCGTGTCACTCATGGCACGTTCGGGGATATCGCCGACCTGTTGGCGCCCGGCGATGTGCTGGTGCGCAACAACACCCGGGTGATTCCGGGGCGCCTGCTGGGACGCAAGCCCACGGGCGGTCGGGTGGAGGTGCTGGTGCTGGATTTCGCCCAGGGGGTGACGCGGGGCGAGTTCACCTGCCTGGTCAAGGCCTCCAAGCGCCCCAGGCCAGGCAGTCGCCTGATTTTCGACCAGGGGCTCGAGGCACGGGTCCTCGATGTTCAGGAGCGCACCTGCACCCTGGCCTTCGAAGGGGTGCCCGATTTCGAGGCCGTGCTGGAACGCATCGGCCATGTGCCCTTGCCGCCCTATATCCGCCGGGCCGATACGAACGGAGACCATGATACCTATCAGACCGTCTATGCCACTGAAAAGGGCGCCATCGCGGCGCCCACGGCCGGCCTGCACTTCACCCCGTCCCTGCTGGAGCGGCTGGCCGACCGGGGCGTGGTGATTGCCGATTTGACCCTGCATGTGGGCTATGGAACCTTTTTGCCGGTCGAAGCGCGCGATATCCGCGACCATCGCATGCATAGCGAGTGGTTCACCCTGTCCGGCGAGACGGCCGAGGCGGTGAACCAGGCCAAGGCCGCCGGCCGGCGGGTCGTGGCGGTGGGCACCACCTGCGTGCGCACGCTCGAATATTGCGCCGGCCCCGACGGTCGCCTGGAGCCCCGCAGCGGCGCGTGCGACCTTTTTATATACCCCGGTTACGAATTCAGGGCGGTCGACGCCATGATCACCAATTTTCATCTGCCCAAGTCGACCTTGCTGATGTTGGTTTCGGCTTTTGCCGGACAGGAGCGGATTCTCGCCGCCTATGCCGAGGCGGTGCAGCTGGAGTATCGGTTTTTTAGTTATGGGGATGCGATGATCATCATTTAAAGAACAGGTATGAAAGTATGAAAGTCGGAAAGTATGAAAGTTAAGGTATTCTATCTATTGTTTAATTTCTGTGATAGAGGTTACAGCCCCGATGGGCTCTGGGGATAAGACGAAATTCAACTGTTTTTAGATTGGCAATAAGCAAGGTGCGAGGATAGCAACAGTTTAAATCTCAATATCATTAACTTGAGCGGGCTTTGCGGGCGGGCATAAAGCCCGCCCCTACGAGATTTTGTCATCATACATGCAGTTGCCATGACCGGGCGTTGTAGGGGCGGGGTTTAGCCCCGCCGGGATGAAAACCAGACGTCTTAAGCTAACGGTATCGGTTTAAATCTGGTAAGGTGAGCAATGGCTTTTGGCTCATTTGAAGATCTCGAGGTGTGGCGGCGAGCCAGCCGACTGGCCGTCGAGGTTTACCGATTTTTGTTCGACTGCAGGGACTTTGGTTTAAAAGACCAAATGACGCGGTCGGCGGTTTCAATAGCCAGCAATATCGCCGAAGGTGCCGAGAGGGGAACCAAGGGGGATTTCATCCGTTTTTTAAGGATCGCAAAAGGATCCGCTGCCGAACTCAGAACCCAGTTTTACATTGCATCTGAAATCGGATTGATTCCCAATGCAAACAATAAGCACCAACTCATCACCGAACTGAAAGCGATATCCAGCATGCTACAAGGCCTGATAAGCTCACTTCAACATAAATAGACAGAATACCTTAACTTTCATACTTTCCGACTTTCCTACTTTCATACTATTTTTACTATGCCCTTTTTCGATCTAATCCAAGCATGTTCGATCACCCGCGCCCGAGCCGGCCGCCTGACCACCCCCCACGGCGACATCGAAACGCCGATTTTCATGCCCGTGGGCACCCAGGCCACGGTCAAGGCGGTGTCGCCCGAGGAGCTGGTCGAGTTGGGCGCCCAGATCATCCTGGGCAACACCTATCATCTTTATTTACGGCCGGGGGTGGAGACGATCCGGCGATTCGGCGGTCTGCACCGCTTCATGCACTGGGAGCGGCCCATTTTGACCGACAGCGGCGGCTTCCAGGTCTTTTCGCTGGCCGGGTTGTCGCGCATCTCGGAAGAGGGGTATGCGTTCCAGTCCCACCTGGACGGCGGCGCGCGCCACCTGCTAACCCCCGAGGGCGCGGTGGCGGTGCAGATGGGGCTCGACAGCGACATCATGATGTGCCTGGACCAGTGCATCGCCTATCCAGCCGAACGTGGCGAGGCCGAGCAGGCCCTGGCCCTGACCAGCCGTTGGGCCGAACGGTGCAAGGCGGCCTGGCGGACGAACGAAGGTTGCGCCAACCTGCTGTTCGGCATCGTCCAGGGTGGGATGTACAAGGATCTGCGCACGCGGTCGGTGGAAGAGATCGTGGGGGTGGGCTTTCCCGGTTACGCCGTGGGCGGATTGAGTGTGGGCGAGCCCAAGGATGTGATGTACGAGATGGCCGACCACACCCTGCCGCTGCTGCCGGCCGATGCGCCGCGCTACGTGATGGGGGTGGGTACGCCGGCCGATCTGGTGGAGATGATCGCGCTGGGCGCCGACATGTTCGATTGTGTCATGCCCACCCGCAACGCCCGCAACGGCCAAATCTTTACGCGAACCGGCACGATCAACATCAACAACGCCCGGTTCCGTGACGACACCGATCCCATCGAGCCGGGTTGCGGTTGCTACGCCTGCCGTTACTATTCGCGGGCCTACATCCGGCATCTGTTTCAGGCCAAGGAGATTCTGGCCCATCGGCTCGCCACCATCCACAACCTCCATTTCTATTTGAGTCTTGTCAAAGCGGCGCGTGTGGCTATATTAGAAGGAACTTTCGCGCAGTTCCGGCGCGATTTTCATCATACCTATGAATCGTAGCAGGGCTGTGGCGCCCTGAAGGCGGAAAAGGAGAATGCCCATGAAAGAGAAAGTCGAAGCGGCCATTGCCAGGATTCGCCCCATGCTGCAAGCCGATGGCGGCAATGTGGAGTTGATCGATGTGACGGACGACGGCATCGTCAAGGTGAGACTTCAAGGGGCCTGCGCCGGTTGCCCCATGTCCCAGATGACCCTCAAGAACGGCATCGAGCGCATCATCAAGGAGACGGTGCCCGGGGTGAAAACGGTCGAATCGGTCTAACCGACTGAAACCCAACTAACCCGATAAACTCAATAAACTCAACAAACTCGAATAACCCGAAAACCCGGCAAGGAGAGAGCGATGTCCGTTGCCCGCAAGATCAGCGCGGTGATGCAGCAGTCCTCGTGGATTCGCAAGATGTTCGAAGAGGGCGCCCGGCTCAAGGCCAAGCACGGCGCCGACAAGGTGTTCGATTTCAGCCTGGGCAATCCCAACCTGCCGCCGCCGGCGCAGTTCGACGTGGCGCTGCGGGAGGCGGTGATCACCTGCGGCCCCGGGGGACACTGCTACATGCCCCAGGCGGGGTACCCCCAGGTGTGCGATGCGGTGGCCGATTATCTGGCGTCCGAACAGGGGGTGACGCCCGAAGCGGCCGACGTCATCATGACCTGCGGCGCGGCCGGGGCCTTGAATGTCATTCTCAAGGCGCTGCTCGATCCGGGCGACGAGGTGATCGTGCCCACCCCCTGCTTCGTGGAATATCGTTTTTACGTGGACAACCACGGCGGAGAGATCCGCATGGTGCCCACCCATCCCGATTTTACATTGGACCTCGAGGCCATCGCGGCGGCCATCAACCCCAAGACCAAGGCGGTGCTGATCAATTCGCCCAACAACCCCACCGGCCAGATCTACACGGCCGAGAGCCTGGCGGCGCTGGGCGCGCTGCTGCGAGACAAGGGCCGCGAGTTGGATCGCACGATTTACCTGATCTCCGACGAGCCCTACCGCAAGATCGTTTTCGACGGCCACCGGGTCCCCAGCATATTCCAGGCCTACGCGGAGAGCATCGTGGCCACCTCCTACTCCAAGGACCTCTCCATCCCCGGGGAACGCATCGGTTTCGCGGCCATCAACCCGGCGGCGACCTATAAAACCGACCTGCGGGCCGGGTTCGCCCTGGCCAATCGCATATTGGGATTTGTCAACGCCCCGGCCCTGATGCAGCGCGTGGTGGCCTGCCTCCAGGGCGCCAGTGTCGATATGGGCGAGTACAAGCGCAAGCGCGACCTGCTGTGCGACGGGCTGGCCGCCGCAGGATACGATTTCGTCAAGCCGCCGGGCGCATTCTATCTCTTTCCGCGCACGCCCATCGCCGATGACGTGGCCTTCGTGCGCGAACTGCAGGAGGAGTTGATCCTGGCGGTTCCGGGCAGCGGATTTGCCGGACCGGGCCACTTCCGGTTGGCGTTCTGCGTGGATGACCAGACCATCGTCAATGCCATGCCCGGTTTCACGCGCGTGATGGCACGATATAAAAAGTAGCCGGAAGTTTGGCGCTGCGCGTCCCACGACAATTCCATCCCATCGATTCATTCTCATGGCAGTTGTTTGGATCGCATTGCCATGGGCTCGAGATGCTGCGGGCGGGCGTAAAGCCCGCCCCTACGAGACCTGTTTGGAAACTCAAGCGGTCGGTTCACTCGGCCCACCCCAGCGAGATTCGGTCTGGAATAGTGGCGGTTGCCACACACCATAGTGTAGGGGCGGGGTTTATCCCCGCCCGCTTCGTCGGGTTTCTTTTTTCCAGTTTTGCCCTTGACACCGCGCCGATGGGCGGGGTATAAATTGCAAAACGCAGAACACGGTTACACTAAATGTTGTTTATTTTACAAATCTGAGTCTATAATCAGCAATAATAGTTTGTTGGGGCAAATTTTAATGTGTAACACAATTACCCAAATTGTTCTTTTTCCCCACATCACCACACAATGAGGCGACGACATGAAGATTCTCAAGATCGATCATCTGGGTATCGCGGTCAACAGTATCGACCAGGCCAGGACGTTTTGGAGCGATGTCCTGGGATTGCCCTGTGAAGGCGACGAGACGGTGGCCGAACAGAAGGTGACCACCGCTTTTTTCCCGGTGGGTGAGAGCGAAGTGGAGTTGCTCGAATCCACGGCGCCGGATGGGCCCGTGGCCAAGTACATCGAAAAGCGCGGCCAGGGAATTCAACATGTGGCGTTTCGGGTCGCGGACGTGGAAGCCGCGCTGGCCGAGTTGAAGGCCAAGGGCGTGCGGCTGATCGATGAAAAACCGCGCATCGGCGCCGGAGGGGCCAAGATCGCCTTTCTGCACCCCAAAGACACCCACGGCGTGCTGGTCGAATTGTGCCAGCGTGACGGATAAGGCCCCTCACCACCCGTGGACGACGGGCGGCCGTGATGCCCGCCCCTGAGAGATCCGGGCAGGGTAACCGGCATTTGGTTTAAACAGGTGTCGCAGTTGTCGATCGCCCCCTTCGGGTCATACACACCGGGATGGTAACACGGTTGCGCAGTTGCGACTTTGGGTTGACACTGTCAAAGGACCATCTTCATGCCCCTTAAATCAATTCAGGCGCGTCGTTCGGGCGCCAAGAACCGCAGCGCCGGTGTGCCCCTCGAAGGTGATGGGCAACCCGAGCGGAGAACGGCGTTACCGCCGCTGCGGCCCGCCGTCAAGGCCCGCCTGGAACAGGCCGTGCTGGACATTTTTTCCCATTCCGATTTTCACAAGGCCAACATCCGCGATGTGGCCAAGCGGGCCGGCGTGAGCTTCAGCACGATCTACAAGTATTATGGCAGCAAAGAGCGCCTCGTGTTCGCTTTCGTGGATGTGTGGCTGGGCGAGTTGACCGACCGGATCATCGACCACCTCCAGGGCATCGAGGACTTGAAGGAGAAGATGCGCAAGGTCCTCTGGCTGCAGCTCGACTATTACGAGCGCAATCCCCACCTGGGACGCATCATCTTCATGACCCTGCCCATGGCCACCTGGATGGCCGACGAGACCTTCAAACAGAAGAAGATGATCCATCTCTATCTCGACGTATTGAAGAAGGGGCAGGCGCAAGGCGTTCTCAATCCCAACGTCAGGGCCGGTGTGCTGCTCGATTTCATGCTGGGGATGGTGCAGCGCTCGTTTACCATGTGGGCTCAGCGCGGCCAGAAGGAGAGTCTGGCCGGCCAGGCCAACGTCATTTTCGAAATGCTGTGGCGGGGCATGACCTGCGATCCACAATTAAAAAAGTAAACCACTAAAAGGAGTAAACTTATGGCCGGCATCGATCAATGGAAGGCACTGGCCGCCAAACAGCTCAAGGGGCGGTCGCTGGAAGAATTGAATTGGGCCACGCCCGAGGGGATTACCGTCAAGCCTCTCTATACGGCCGAAGATCTGGAACGGCTGGAACATCTGGACAGCCTGCCTGGTTTTCCACCCTATGTGCGCGGACCCATGGCCACCATGTACGCGGGCCGGCCGTGGACTATACGACAGTATGCCGGCTTTTCCACGGCCAAGGCATCCAACGCCTTCTACCGCCGCAACCTGGCCGCCGGTCAAAAGGGATTGTCGGTGGCCTTCGACCTGGCCACCCACCGGGGTTATGATTCGGATCATCCGCGTGTCG
>Ga0209164_1001596_pt1 | contig 28205 bp, 19 predicted proteins | sample MTBNYHSulfiMetaG_FD_187458 | JGI IMG/M metagenome (GOLD analysis project Ga0209164, IMG submission 187458) | Enrichment culture microbial communities from rom New York Harbor, USA that are MTBE-degrading - MTBE-NYH (New York Harbor Sulfidogenic)... | ecosystem: Environmental > Aquatic > Marine >... | reverse complement strand
GTGAGGTTTCCGCTCGGGTCATAGGCGTATCGCCACGCACCCATATCAGGGTCCTGCATGGCGGTCTTTCGGCCCAGGGTGTCGTAGACGATCTGCGTCTCCTTGCCCTCGTGATCGACGACCTTCAACAGGTCGCCGGCCGCGTTGTAGGTGTAGCGGGTATAAAGAGAGCTCTTTTCGGCCTGTTCGATGACCTGGATGGCGCGTCCGAGGGCGTCTTTTAGGATCGTCTTCGCGGTGCCGTCAGGCCCCCACACGGTTGTGGAAAGGCCCTGATAGGTGTACGCCGTGGCGATCTGGCCGTGTTCGCCGTCCGGGCCGATGACCCAGAGCGGGCGTCCGCACTCGTCGTAGACCGTCTGCCGATAGGGGTAGCGGGCGGGGGCCTTGCCCGCTTCGAGGAAATAGGGGCCGGCCGTCAGATCCTCCCGGCCCATCGCATCGTAATGGCGGTAGGCGATGACAGGCTTTCCTTCTTCACCGAAGCTGATGGTCTGGATGGGGCGGCCGAGACCATCGACATAGACATATTCGGCCTGTACGCTCCCTTCGCTGTCCTGTAGGCGGGCCGTGGCGGTGTATCGCGGAAGGCTTTCGAATCCGTAGCTCGACCAGGTGATTCCTCCATCCGGATAAGCGGTTTGCACGAGGCGGCCGAGCGGGTCGTAGGCATACTGGATGATGCCTCCGTTTTCATCCTTTTCCCACAAAAGGGAGCCGAAGCGGGGATCGTAGCCCTTCTCGACCACGTGATCGATGGTTTGCGTCCGCGGATAGGTGAGCTTGACGGGGAAGGTGCAGGTCTCGGTGTCATAGGCCGTGTGCGTGCTGCGGCCCAGGGGGTCGGTCACCCGGGTCAGGTTCCCGCAGGCGTCATAGCCAAAGGTGGTGCGGGGGCTCTGACCACCCTCGAGCCACGGCTCCTCCCAGAGGCGGTTGCCCGTGCCGGCGGCGTAACCGCAGCGTTTTTTCCGGACGGGGATCCAGTCGTAATCCTTCCCTGCCGCCCGCCCCTCGAAGAGGGTTTCCTCCGCAAGGCGCCAGAGCCACCCGCCGAGGTTCTGGTAGGTCCACATCCGGGCTAGGGTGGGGGTGCCGGTCGCCCTTTGCCAGGTGCAGACGAGATGGCCGTTTGTTTCATCGTAGGAGTGCCCCTGCTCGGTAGAGACCGCATGGGTCTTGCCGCCTTCATAGTCATAGGAGCAGGTCTGCTTCCATGAGAGGCGCGCATGGACGCTGGTTTCGCCCGGGTCCACAAAGGGCTTTTCCCAGGTGGAATGCTCCTCGGCCAGGATGGGTCCGCCATCGGGCCCGCGATGTACCTGGCAGTAGGGGCGGCCTTTCAGGTGCCGGTCCTGATGGGTCCAGGTCTCGTGCGTGCTGCCGTCCGGGTCTTGCCTCCGGACATACCCGAAGCCGCGAAACTCCCGTTCGGCGGCATCGAAATACCCCCCGGCGTAGGTGTAGCCGGAGGTCGAACGGCCGCCGAGCCCGTCATCGGTCGTGATGCTCGAAACGGTGTAGACCCGGAATGGGAGGAGGGTGTTGGCGTAGTGGGAGGAGGGCGCATAGGTGATCTGGGCCCCTCCACCGAGGTTGCCTTTCATCTCGGCCAGCAGGTCGGGGAAGGGGCCTTTGGACAAAGAGAAGCCTGTCTGCTGCTCGTCGATACGGGCGATGTCCGTCTTGGCATCCCCGTCGAAGTCCCCGGTGAGGATCGGGTACTTCATCGTGCTGGTGTAGCCCTGGCCCTTGGTGAACCGGGCGAGGGGTTCGAGGGCGGCCCAGCCCTTGACGCCTTGGAAGCGGTACAAGCGGATCTGCTGGTCCCCGGCCCGGCCGATGTCGATTTTGCCATCCCCGTTGAAATCGCCTAAGACCATCGGATGGGTCCCCGTGCCGGTGTATCCCTGGTCGAGACCGAGGTCGCCGTTGATATCTGAGACGCGCTCCCACTGCCCGTCGCCTTTGGAAAGCACAACCCCGACCCCGCGGGTGTGGACGCGGCCGACATCGCTCTTGCCATCCCCGTTGAAGTCCCCGATGAAGACCGGGTACTGACCGGCGTTCACGTATCCCACATCGCGCCCGAACTCGGAGACATCCGGCATCCGGCGCCATCCCGTCGCCGGGTCCGAGAAGTAGACCCGCATCCCCGAGGAATGGACCCGTCCGATGTCGGTCCGGCCGTCCCCGTTGAAATCCCCGATCAGCATCGGGTAGAGGCTCGAGTCGGTGTAACCCTGTCCGGTGCTCAGATCCCCTTCGATCGAGGCGAAGGAGGCCCACTGTCCGTCTCCCTTCGAGCGGTAGACCCTGATCCCGCTGCCTCCCGCCCGGGCGATGTCGGTCCGCCCGTCGCCGTCGAAATCCCCGGTGAAGATCGGATAGCAGGACCAGCAGGGATAGGCCCCGGCCCCGAAATCGGCCAGATCGGGCATCCGGTGCCAGGCATCGCCCGCTGCGGCGACATAGATCCGGACCCCCGTGTCATGGACCCGTCCGATGTCGGTCCGGCCATCCCCGTTGAAATCCCCGGTGATCACGGACCACTGGGCGCCTTCGATCAGGGTGCAGTTTCCGATCCGCTCGTCGACGATCTCCTGGGTCTTCTTCCAGCCTCCTTCCGGCGTACGGACATAGAAGATCGCCCCGGTGCAGGTCAGCCGTCCGATGTCGGTCCGGCCGTCCCCGTTGAAATCCCCCGTCATGACGGGGTGGCGGTCATAATAGTTGATGTGGACGCCGTACTCCCAGCCCATGTACAGACCGGTGTGGGGATAAGCCGCGAACCCGAAATCGTTCAAGCTCCCGCCCTCATCCCAGCCGGTGCCGCCTTCCTGCCAGCCGAAGGCGGCCGGGGGGAGCGCCGTCTTGCCGTCGGTGCCGTACTGGGTGATGGAAAGGAGCCGGGAGCGGCCCGTGGCGCGGCCCTGCTCGTAGGCGAGGACATAGCGACGGACCAGCCGGCTGCCGGCATAAACATCGATGCTCTTTAAGCGCTGAGCGGTCACGGCCTTGTCATGCCCCGGATAGGAAAGGGGCTTGTCCGGGCGGTCTTCGGTCGCGAACTCGACACGGTTCGATGGGGCCAGAGTGCGGTTCCCGGTGTAATCCACCCGGTGGGGGTAGATCTCCCCCTGGTCCTTGCGGTAGCTGACCGTCATGAAGTTCCCGTTGGGGTCCTCGACCCGGTCGAGGCACCACTTGAAGATGCCGTCGGAGCCTTCCTGCCTGGAGGCGGCGCTCGATCCGTAGAAGTACCTCAGCCCCTCCCGCGAGAGGACCTCCCAGCCTCCGGAAGAGGGATTGCGGTAGAACTTCGAGAAGGCCCCCTCGATCCGTTCGCCGTAGTATCCCTGGCCCCATGCGGGCCTTCGTACGAGTTCGGAGGCGGCTCCCCTGATCGTGGCGACGAAGTCATCGGAGCGGTAGTCGAGGCCGTGTCTGGTCGAGCGCTGGACGGCGCCGAGGTCGAGCGCCCAGCCGACGCCGAGCCAGCCGTTTGCGCGGGAGCTGTCATAGGCGAGGGCGAGTTCAGGCGAGAGGGCGCACCGTCCGGGCGGGACGAGGATCGGGATGGCGCAGGCGGCCGACCCGCCGAAAGAGGGGTTTCCCGGGAGCAGCACCCCAAGGGCGCCGCTCGTGTCCTGATCGGAGGGCATCGGTTCGGCCGGGCTGCTCCGCTGAGGATCATCCTGAGGGGGTTCCGGGGGTTCGGGAGTGGGTTTGAGAGATGCTGAGCGCTGTTCGAGCATCGCCTCCGGACCCGGCAGGTCTTCTTTGAGCGGGGATATCGAGGCGCTGGAGGCGGCTGCGAGCCGTCCTGCCTCGCATCCGGCTCCAGCCATCCCTGCATCGCTGCCCGCGCCGGTCTTGCCGTAGCTTGTTTCAACCCCCGGAATCGTTGTCACCATCAGCATCCATCCCAATACCCACGCAGCTGGGTGTCTGCGCCCAGCGCCGTGCAACAGCCGGTTCACGATCCAACCCCCTCGGGAAGGCCGCAGGCCCCAGGGGAACGGGGTGCCTGCTTTCAGACTCTGTGGCCTTCATGATGGCACGGGGGGCGAGTCCGGTTAGAGGTTCAAGGTCTTTGCTGGCGATCGGTCAAGGACACCATCAAGATTTGTGCCGACTGGGCGAAAACAGGACGAAGGGGATGCCTCGCTTGGAGGGTCAATGTAGAAAAGTGCTGTTATTATAATAGGGTGAGTAAACATTGCCAAATCTTGGAAACGATGCTTAAAAAACTCTTCTCCGTGGCTCGAGACGTGAAAGAGGGTGTTGCGTAGGAATATCGCATCGTATCCGATGCATGGGTGCATGTTTATGAGGGCACGGTTGGCGGAACGCGACAGCAGGTCTGAATGCCTATTCCGAAAAATAGGCTTCGCAGGATCTGAGGGATAGAAGAAGCTTCAATCTATACACCGGACGGGTCGGTGATCTGGATTCCACTCGTTCGGAGAGTCCGATGAAGGGGTCGGGTCTGAAAAGGTGAAGGAGAAAAGAAACCGGATTACAGCGATCTGTTTCGATCGAAAACGGCATGAGCCGCTGATAGACCGAGCCCTAACAAGGTGGCGGGCAGGATGAAGCAGAGCCTCGCCGAACTGACGTGATGTCCGCCTGGCCGGTCAGCCCGGCTTTCAGGCTGACGGCGAACTCAGGTGCGCTCGTGCCGTAAGCCACGACGGTCAGACCGATGACGAGCGGCGGCAATCCGATCGCGCGGGCCATCCCGCTCGCTCCCCGCACCAGCACTTCCGCGCCGAGTGTCAACGCAGCCAACCCGATGAAAATCATGACCAAGGCCATGCTGCCTATCCCGGCTGAGTGTGCTGAAAGGGGGTTCCTGCCTTCAGGCATAGGATCAAATGCATCTTGATCAAGTCATCACCTGTACAGAGGTATCCATGGAACAGTAGACAGAAACGGCCCACCACATATCCGATGCCAAGCTTCGATTTCGAGGCGGTGAGCAGAGAGAAAAAACTCATGCAGCCGGAAGCATACCGGGAAGAGGCCCCGATAAACAGCCTGTGTCATCTCCAGGTGAACATTACAGCAGGCTGCTGAGCGTTGCGCGGCCAGCCGAATCTTTGCTGCGAGGCACCCCGCCGTTCCGGATCGTGCCGATACGCCAAAGGTCCTTCGGGTGATCCAGGGTTGTACCTCCAGCGGGAGTACCGAAAGGATGCTCGCCCACAGATAGCGGATGCCGAACAGCGTTCGATGAGGCGGAGAGCATGAACGGGTTTGAACTCGAGCCTCCCGAAACGACAGACTCAGCGCGGCGATATCCACTCCCGGGGGTATTCGCGAAGAACTCCGCCGATGGCTTGGAGGCCGTTGAGATAGCGGGTGTGCATGATGGCGACCCCCATGAGGCCTGTCAGGACGCGCAGCGAGTCCACATCCCGCTCTGAAATATCCCATGCCTGTCTTTGATACAACCGAAGGATCCCGATGATTTCGTTCAGATAGGGAATGGGAACGGACACGACGGCTCCGATCCCTTCCTTCAGCGTCTCATCGGGATACTGCAGCTGGCTGTCCCGGTGGACGTCGCGGATGACGATGGTTTCCCCTTTCATGGTGGCTGCAACGCTTTTTTCTGCCGAGACAGGGCCTTTCCCGAGGAATGTCAGGCTCAATCCAAAGCTTGCAGCCCTCTCCAATTCGTTCGATTCCCTGTTGAGCAGGAGCACCGAGCAGGCCTTGATATCGAGGGCTCCGACGAGCAGTTGAGCCATATGATGGACCATCACTTTGAGGTTGCTCCATTCTCCTGCGATGGCCCGGGTAATGATCTTAAAGGCATCTATGGTGATTTTGTCTTCAGGCATTGTCCTTCACCCCAAAATGAATCATCGGTCAATGAGCTCTTCAAACGTTTCAGCGTGAGAATCGAAGCCGCAACGGAGCAAGGTTCACCGGAAAGCGATTGACGTATCTTGTTTAAGTAATGATACAAATGGCGACGCCCCTCAAGGACTCCATGACGGCCTGATAGACGTTCTTGGCGAAGATCCGCCACACGTGGCCTGGCCGGAAGGCCAGTACGATGACGTTATAATTGCCTTCTCTGACGGTTTCGATGATTTCCTCCGCCTCGTCCCGGCTGCTTTCCCTGAATATATGATCGATCGAATCCTTCCTGAAACCCGCTTCGACGAGACGTTGCTCGATTTCCATCAGACGGTGTTCATATTCCTGGATCTGTTTCGCAATCCCGTTCCGCACAATCGCCTCCCCGACAGCCGCCGGCCAGGATCCCAGGGCCTTTGAAAAATCCGGGGCTTCGCTGGGGAGGGGGGGGTACGAACTGAAAATCGTGATCGAGACCCCCTCCCGGTCGGTGAAGGTCCGCAGCACGAATGCCAGGGCCTTCTCGTCTTTTTCGGTGAAGGTAAAGGTAAGGAGAATCTTCTGTTTATCAGCCATGCGCTTCCCTCTGCCCGCAAAAAGGTTCATGAATCGGATGGACCCTTGAGACCCTCCGCGCCCTAAAGGGCTTCATCCGATGGATGTGGCGATGATCAAGCCGAAAACCATGGCGAACAGGGCAAAGCTTTCAACAATTCCAACGGCGGCAAAACATTTTCCGAAGACCTCAGGCTTTTTGGACGAGGCCAGGATGCCGGTGGCAGCCACCTTCCCTTGATAGATCGCCGAGATGCAGATCCCTATTCCGCAGAACAGCCCGATACCAAGCAGGGCGAGGCCGGCGGCGGCATTGATCTTGCCCAGGAGGACGAACATGAGAACCACGCCGTAAATCGTCTGGGAAGAAGGGGCGGCGGACATGCCGATGAACTTGCCATGCCCTTCCTCCACTTTGGCCATGACTCCGTGGGAAGCGGCACCGGCAATGCCGCAGCCGATCGAACTTCCCAAGGCCGGTATCCCTATTGCGCAGGCGCAACCCACATACCCCAACATCGTGTTAATGTCCATCTTGACTGTCTCCCATTTTCTAGTGTTGTGTCTTTCTCAGACAAAAAGGTTTATAGATCAAACCATCTCCCGTGAAGCACCACCGGTACCACTCGAGGAAATTGAGCCTGAGCCCGTGGATGACCCCGCCCATCACACCGAGGAGCAGATTCACGGAATGCCCCGCGATGAGGACGAGAGTGGCGAGCACCCAGCCGGCATAAGGCACACCCTCGACGATGCCCTTGGCCAGCGTGTTGAACGTCTGGGCCATGTAGACGGTTGCAATGCCCAAGGCGAACAGACGCAGGTAAGAGAGGACGTCCGAAAAAACCTGTACGATGCCCAAGAGCCCGTTCAATCCTTCCAGGATCCGGAAGATCGGATTCCTGCTCCTGGACGAGAAGATGAAGACGATCACCAGCCCGATGATCGTCCCGTAGGTTGCGGCCGGGTTGTCAGGGGCGCCCGACATCTTACCGCTCACCAGGAAATACCCCGCCCAGATGGTGATGATCCAGCCAAGGGAGGCGTAGGCACGGGTATTCTTGAACTGAATGAGGTGAGAGAGTGAGATGTGAATCATGCCGATGATGATCGAAAGGATCATGGCGTTGTTCTGCCCTTCCTTCGTGCTCACATCCAGAAGGCAAAGATTCCAAAGCGGATTTTCCTTGTCGATCTGCAGCCCGAAGTAGCCGGCGCTGATCACGCCGTAAACGGTCACCGAGGCGCTCAACAAATACATCAACCGGAAAAAACGGACCGCAAAGGGGGACGAACTCTTGAACTTCCGCTGCAGCAGAAAGGTGACTGCCAGAAGCGAGAGCCCATAGCCTGCATCCCCGATGATCATGCCGAAAAAGACCGCAAAGCAGTACAAGACGAATCCGCTCGGGTCGAAATCCTGGTAACTCGGGTATGAGTAAACCTTTACCAGATCTTCACCGGAGTCGAAGGCGGGTTTGTTGCTGAGCAGGACAGGCACCTGTTCGCTTTCGGAGGGTTTTTCGCTGAAATAATGGAGAGCGAAGGACGGCCCGATTTTTGCGATGAGCTCGGCCTCGGGAAGCGGCGACCAGCAGGTGACGCTGAAGAGACTGCCGTCGAGCGCACTTCCGGCATTCAGCACGGCGCGCTGGTACTCCAGCAGATCGGCAAGCTCCGCCTCCGTCCTCTTCAACGTCTCCAGGTGCGCGGCCAGGCGGCGGTATTCCGCTTCGATACGCTCGAGTTCAGCGGTTCTAGCGTCCAATTCCTTCCGGATGGTGGAAACGGTCTTGGAAGGGATCTTTTCCTCGGGTACAGGCAAAGCGACCGGTTCGAGAGAGGCCGTCACGAAGCAGACTTCTCCGCGGCTGATCCCTGCAACCCGGTGATGGATGCCTTTCAGGGGCAGGGTTTCGAACACCTTCTGGGAAACACGGAAGAACTGCAGGTGCAGCCCTCTGTCGCGCAGGGCCTCGAGCTGCTGGAGGTCGAAGTCACCCCAGACCTCCTGAATCGACCATTCCTTTTTCAGCGCGGCGATTTCTCCCTGGAGAAGGGTTTCTCTTTGGGCCAAGGCTTCGCGCTGCTGGCAAACGGCCTGCCCTGAGAGGGGCTCGCCCGGCTCGCCGGGGGGATGGTTCATGCCCTTTGAACTGAGGATTTTTCTGGTTTCAGTGATCCGGGCGAGGGTCTTGACGAGGTCCTGGGGTTCGGCCGCCTCCTTCGGGTGAAGGAGATGCACGATGCCGACCTCCTGCAGACGCGCCAGAAACCGCTCTTTATCCGCCTCAACGCCGATGAAGGTCATCTTTCGCATGGAAACGATCATGTCTAACGCGCCTCGTTCTGCTGGATCTTCTCCTTGGCGAGCTTGGCCCGCCCCACGGCGGCGGTCTCTTCGTCGCCTAGGAAGATCTTGATTCGCCGGATGTTCTCTTTCAGTTCAGGGATCAGCTTCTTTTCGAAGAGGTTGCACCGCTGCGTCGTGATCCGCAGTTCATCCTGGATGAGCCGCTCTTTCTCGAGAAGGAGGCGAAGCTCTTCCCGAAGGGTGGCCAGGTGCCGCATGACCTGGATGGCGGTATCCAGCCAGAAGGGGGTTGCGAACAACGAATACGGCCGTTCTTTGAACACCACTGCCTGGAACTCGGGAACATCCACGCCGGCGATGTTGTCCCTGTGGATGACGATCTCCTCGATGTCGAGAAAATCCCCGATGTCCACCGAAGGGTCGGTGAAGTAGCGGCTCCAGGCCGAGACGCGGTCGGCTGTCTCCCTGAGCATCCTCCGCTTTTCTTCGATCACCGGCTCCATCTGCCGGATGACGATCTGCAGCTGCATCTTCTTCAACTGGAGGATGGGCAGGAATTTCCGATACTTCGCCATCGCGTCGCGCTGGGCCTTGAGCGCGGTCTTATTGTATTTGAGTTTCTCCGCCATGGTCCCTCGATCCCCGCCGTCAGGCGGCCTTCTCCACGTTTACCGCGGCCCGCCAGTGCTTCTGGATGAGCTGGTCCTTCAAACCGGTCTGCACCGGTTCGAAATGCCTCCCGAGGATCTCCCAGCAAAGGTCCAGGGCCTGTTCGATCGGTATATTGACGTTGAGGTCCATCAGTTCGGTTTCGAAATCCTTGCCGTAGGCCAGAAGCGTCTCGTCCCATCTGGAGAGCTTGAACCCCATCGCGATCTTGTTCCGCGATTCGCGGGAATCGGAGTAGAGCCGGATCATGGTGTTCATGATGTCGTTGTGGTCTTCCCGGGTCACCTTCGAAACGACGTTCTGCTTCAGGCGGCTCAGCGAACCGAACGGATCGATGACGCCGTTGTGGAGATAGAACTGCCCCTCCGTGATATAGCCCGTGTTGTCCGGAACGGGGTGGGTCACGTCGTCCCCGGGCATGGTGGTGACGGCCAGGATCGTGATGTCGCCGAGCCCCTCCATGTCCACCGCCTTTTCGTAGCGGGAGGCCAGCTGCGAGTAGAGATCGCCCGGGTAGCCGCGGTTGCTCGGGATCTGCTCCATCGAGATGGAGATCTCCTTGAGCGAGTCCGCAAAGTTCGTCATGTCCGTCAAAAGGACCAGGACGCGCCTTCCCGCCTCCGCAAACCGCTCGGCTGCGGCCAGGGCCATGTCGGGCACGAGCAGGCATTCCACGACGGGGTCCGAGGCGAGGTGGATGAACATGATCACACGGTTCATGACGCCGCTCTCCTCGAAGGTGCGCCTGAAGAAGGTAAAATCGTCGAACTTGAGCCCCATGCCCCCCAGGATGATGACATCGGCTTCCGCCTGCATCCCGACCCGGGCCAGAAGCTGATTGTAGGGCTCCCCGGGGATGCTGAAGATCGGCAGCTTCTGGCTCACCACCAGGGAGTTGAATACATCGATCATGGGGATGTTCGTCCGGATCATCTGGGTCGGGATGATCCGGTTGGCCGGGTTGAAGGAAGGTCCGCCGATGGGGATCTCCTCCTCGACCGGTTCGGGCCCGCCGTCGATGGGAACGCCGCCGCCGCTGAAAATCCGCCCCAGCATGGAGTCGCCGTAGCGGACTTGCATGGGATGCCCCAGAAAAAGGACCTTGTCATCCGTCGAAAGCCCCTTGGTCCCCCCGAAGACCTGCAAGGTCGCTGCTTCACCGGAGATCCGGATGACCTGACCCAGGGTCTTCTTCCCGGGGGATTCGATGACAGCCAGTTCTCCGAGGCTCACGCCGCTGGCGTTCAGCGTGGCGATGTTCCCCGTGATTTCCCGAATCCTGGTAATGATTTCTCTCACGTTTCAACTCTCCAAGAAGGCATTGATCTCCTGCTCGAACTCTTTGAATTTTACGCTTTCCCATTCGGAGGAGTTCCAGTTTCTGAAAAGGGCGGTCAACTTGAAAAAGAGGTTTCTCGCATCCTCTTTGTCCTTTGCTTCGATTTCCTTCTTCAGGACCTCGTTGACCTTGGTAAAGACATAAACCTGCCGCTCCATGGTGTTGAACGCATCGACCGTGTCGAACGCATTCTGCTGCAGGTAGACACCGTCGAGGAATTCCATCTTGAGGAACAGGATGAAGTCCCCCAGGGACGTCCCTTCTTCACCGACAACGTCCATACGCTTCTTGATCTCGTTCCCATTGTGGATGAGTTCCTGGGCCTCCCTGACCTTGGGGATCCAGGCCGGGTCCATTTTGTCCAGGGTGAGCCGCATCTGTTCCAGGTACTTGGACCATGAGATCAGCGGATCGATCGCCGGGAAGCGGCGGGCGTTGGACCTGGCCCATGTGAGGCCCAGAAAGGCGCCCACGACGGCGAGGGTTCCTTGCGTGACGGGCTCCTCGAAGTTTCCACCTGCGGGAGACACCGTTCCAATGACGCTGACCGATCCCTGGGAACCGTCGGCGAGGCGGACGAGCGCCGCGCGTTCATAGAAATCGGCGATCCGGGATTGGAGGTAGGCAGGGAAGGCTTCCTCTCCCGGGATCTCCTCCAGACGGCCGCTCATCTCGCGCAGGGCCTGGGCCCAGCGGGAGGTCGAATCCGCAAGGATCAGGACGTCCAGGCCCATCTGGCGGTAGTACTCGCCGAGCGTCATCGCGGTGTAGATGGAGGCCTCGCGGGCGGCTACGGGCATGGAAGAGGTGTTGCAGATGATGATGGTTCTTTCCATCAGCGTTTTGCCCGTGTACGGGTCGGGCAAGTGAGGAAATTCCCGGAGCGTTTCGACGACCTCACCGGCGCGTTCTCCACAGGCGGCGACAATGATGACGTCGACATCCGCATAGCGCGAAATAATCTGCTGCAGGACCGTCTTGCCTGAGCCGAACGGGCCGGGGATGCAGGCCGTTCCGCCCTTCGCGACGGGATAGAACGTATCGATGATCCGGCAGCCTGTCACGAGCGGCTCGACAGGGGGCAGTCTCTCCTCGTACTGCCGCAGCGCGATTTTGATCGGCCACTCCTGCTTCAGCGTGAGTTCGCGCACCGCCCCGGCGGGATCCTTCAAACGGGCGACCACGTTGTCTACCGTGCAGTCGGCCTGGCCGGAAATATAGGTGACTTCCGCTTTGCCGATGAAGTTGAAGGGGACGAAGATCTTATGCGTAAAGATGCCCTCGGGGACGGTTCCGAGGACATCGCCGGCGGCCAGCGTATCTCCGACTTTGGCGACGGGTGTGAAGGTCCACGTTCGGGTTCTGTCGAGGCTGGGCAGGTACACCCCACGCTTCAGAAATAGGCCGCATTCTCGGGCCAATTCGGGGAGAGGGTTCTGGAGCCCGTCGTAAATCTGCCCGAGCAGCCCCGGGCCGAGTTCTGCGACGAGAAGGTCCCGGGTGTATTCGATCGGATCTCCCACTCGCACGCCTCGGGTGTCTTCGAAAACCTGCATGTAGCAAACACCCTCACGAACGCGGATGACCTCGCTCTTGAGCCTGGCGTCCTGCGAGATGACGTACGCGACCTCGTTCTGGCGAACACTCGTGTCGAAAGAGGCGGCAATCATGTTTCCGTATCCCGCCACGACCCTTCCGGTAGCAAACGACATGTTACAATTCCTCCAGTTGCTTTACGATCTCCATCCCCTGATCCTCGCTTAGAGCGAGGCCCTTTTCCAGGATCTGGAGTTTCAATAGGTAGGCGAGAATGACGTCGAAATCGAAATCCCGGGACTCCGTCATTTCCTCGAGTTTTTCCCAGATGATCCGCTCCATGATCCCCTGCATCTCCTGCGGATCTTTAGCCGCGATCAGGCGCTCGATCCATGGGTGCTCGGCACCCAGCCCGAAATCCTCCGCCGTGCTCCGTTCGAGCGCTTCGACCACGTCCCCTTCTCCGACAAGGTGCTCGGAGGGTGCAAACCCCTTTCTGCGGGCTCGAACAGCCGCCATGACATTGCGCAGATCCCTTTCGAAGCGCAGATAGGCAGGCAGAAAATCCCCGGATGCCCTCTCGATGGCATACGCATAATAGGCTTCGTATAAAAGATCGAGATTTTTTGGAGAAGGCCCTTCCAAGCGCAGCATTTCCAGGACCTCGGCGAAATCCTCGGGGACCTCCTTCGGGGATTGGATCTGCTCTTTCCAGAACCCCCGACCGAAGAGCTGTGGGAATACTTCCACGTCCTTGCCGGAGAGCAGCCGTTCGATCTGCAGCACGTCGCCTGCCAGCAGGACCAGCTCGACCTGACGCCGATCCTCCTCGCTGAAGTGGTCCATCTCGTCCAGGAGATCGGCGATTCGGACCCGCAGCTTCCTGTCATCCGGGTGGAGTTCGGGAAGATAAGAAACGAGAAAGTAATACTTCATCGGTTTCCCAGGTCTTTCGTCTCAATGGTTCTGAAAAATTCACGGAACCGGGGCGAAAGATACCGGAGGAACAGCTCCAGAAACGCCTGGTCCGTAAAGTCGAGCCTGACGGCCTCGCCGTGCTTTCCGATGATGAAGCCGAAGGAGACCGCGCCGCTTTGCAGATTCAAGGCCAGCCGATCTGCATCCTTGTTCGCCAGGGTCTTGATCCACCCGAGGGCAGTCGATTCAAGTTTGTTATGCTGCTCTTTCGACACCAGGACATCGATCTCGGCGCGGCCCGGCTGCTTCACGTACTCCCGGACGCAGGTCGCGATGAGCTCCCTGAGGAATGCGGTGTCGTCCAGGGCGGAGGCGAGCATCTTCTGCACCGGGAAGGCGAGAAGGTTCTCTTCGATGGTGTGCTTGAGATCGCTGATGAGCTGGGTAGCCGCGATTTCCATGGAGGCGCGCAATTGTCTCCGTTGCCTCTCCGCGTCCTCTGCAGCCCTGGCGAGGATCCCCTCCGCATCGGATCTGGCGCGTGCGAGCATTTGGGCGGCTGTCTTCTCCGCATCCTCCACGATCTTTCTGGAGGCCTCCTGCCCGCTTTCCACCCCCTGTTTTCGCAGGGTTTCTATAAGTTCCTGCAATGTGTTGTCCGTCATGGCCACCTGTCCTCTTCTGTTCGGCTGACGCCGCAAAGGTTGTCCCCGGTTTCGGAGCCTGCTTCGTTATGGATTAGGGATGCAGACCCTGAAGACGTCCGAGATCTGTTGTCAACGGTGAAGGACCCTCTCCTTCAATCTGTGTTTTGGATTGCCGGGGGTCTTGGATGGACCTCCCGAACAGTTTCCATCCGGAAAGGGTCTTTTTGGCCAATCTCGGCGTCAATCTGCACGTTTGCTTGTGCGGCGGCCTGCAGGTCGCCTCCGCACAAACGCTTGATTGCCTTGATATTGGCCAAAAATCCTCCTTTTCGGATGGGAAACTGCGTTACACCGGATGTTTTCTTCCGGATGGGAAACTGCGTTACACCGGAAATTCTTTTCCGGATCGACACTAAGAAGCGTGCAAGGCCGTTCCAGAAGGCGGCGTCATGGGATCAAGCCCATGGGAAAACAGGTCCAAGCGAAAAAAAAGTGAAAACAAAATGTTTTCTATTTCTTACGTGTATTTCTCGATCAGCCACAGCAATGTGATGATGGCTGCGACAACGAAGAACAGTTTAACTGCAAAAATGCTTTGTTCCTTTATCGTATAGGTCTTAGGAGAATGATCCGGTATGGTTGCGTGTCGCGACCTGTCATCGGTCGTCTGTAATGGATTCGAATCCTTTTTGTTCATTCGATCACCTGTTATACAACGCACAGAAGACAGCCAAATCTGCATCAAGTGTGACGCAAAAATCCGATACTACTGCATGTTGCACTGAAAGAAAGTCAATGCACTTGTAAAATTTATGATTGAATGATTTTAAAAAGACTGTTTCAGGAGAAAAGGCAAGGAGGGGCTCGGACGAAAATCACCAGGATGTCTGTGTTTTTGGCACACTCAGCGGTTTCATCCAAATAAAAAGGATAGGTTTCACTGGCAAAGCCGGTTTGACCGCGTCCATGAAGTACGGACAGGAGAAAATCGGGTCCGGAAAGACGCGTGCGCTCTTCGGAAGAGAGGGCGATGGAAAAAGTGCTGGAGGGCAGGAAGGTGAGCCGAACGTTTTCTGAATCGAATGCGCCGCCGCGCCAATCGCCATCCCCATGCAACTGAGCGGCCGACGACGACAAACAAAGTGCAGCCAGCAAAAGCATTATGATCCAGGAACGGCATTTTAAAATTCCTTTTAACATAAAGATATTTCTAAAACCTTTCAAAATACTTGTCAAGCACTATTTGACATGCTTTATCTGCTGGGTTTTAAAGGAAAATGCGTTTTTTCCGCGATTGTAGACCCCCGAATAAACGTGCGGTGAAGGGAGGAGCAAAGCCTTCATCCTAATGGGCGCCTTATGAGGTCGGGTTTATGCGGCATGGCTCTTCTTCGGGGTCGGGGAGGCCCTGGACCGGATATCCCGGTCGATTTTTCGGTGGATAAGAGGAGTGAGGATCCCGTGTCTGGCGGTGTCACGCCGGTGCGGCCCTTTTTGGTTCAGCACGCAGCTTGACCTTTTGCCTTTCATCTGTCATAAAAAAAGGTTGCCGCAAAACGGTCATATTTTCCCTTGAGGTGGAATGAGCAGCACATGAGCCTTGTTACAGTCATGAATCTCTCTTTGACGTTTCTCAATCGGCCCCTATTCGAAGGGGTCGGTTTTTCGGTGGAATCCGGGGACCGGATCGGCCTCGTGGGCCCGAACGGGTCCGGCAAATCCACCCTCCTCCGGCTCATCACCGGTGAGATGGCGCCCGATGAGGGTGAGATCCGCATCGCCAGGGGGACGCTGCTCGGATATCTTCCGCAGGACGTTCAGGAGAGCCTGTCGGGTTCATTGCTGCAGGCGGTGATCGACTCCGTACCTCAGCGCAGGCAGCTGCGGGCGGACGTCCAGGAGGCGGAGGCCGCCCTGCGCGATGCCGGTGAGCCCGGCGAACAAGCCCGGTCGGCCGAACGGTTGGCCGAACTCCACGGACGGATCGACCACCTCGAACAGACGTATCCCCTGCACGAGGCGGAGAAGATCCTGATCGGCCTCGGCTTCAAACAGGAGGAGTTTTCCCAGCCCATTGCGTCCCTCAGCGGCGGTTGGAAGATGCGAGCGGCGCTGGCAGGCCTTCTTTATCAGAGGCCGGACCTTCTCCTCCTCGACGAACCTACGAACCACCTGGACATCCCATCGGTCCACTGGCTGGAGCAATTCCTGCAATCCTACTCCGGCGCCATGGTTCTAGTGAGCCACGACCGGGAGTTCTTGAACCGGCAGGTCAAGCGCATCATGAGCTTCGAGACCGAGGGCATGCGCGTCTATTCAGGAGACTATGATTTTTACCTCAAGGCCCGCGAAGAGGAGGAGCGCGCCCTCGAGGCCAAGGCCCGTAACCAGGAGCAGAAGGTCAAGGAAGCCCAGCGGTTCATTGAGCGCTTCCAGGCAAAGGCCTCCAAGGCGCGCCAGGCCCAGAGCAAGCTGAAGCTCGTCCAAAAGATGGAGATCGTCAAGACGCACAAACGGACGAAGACCATCCACTTCACGTTCCCCGCCCCGCCGCAGAGCGGCAGGGAGGTCCTGCGGATCGAGGGGCTTTCGAAGCGCTTCGGCCCCAAGACCCTTTACCGGGACGTCAACCTCAGGGTGATGCGGGGCGAGCGCATCGCGGTCATCGGCCCGAACGGCTGCGGGAAGACCACGCTCCTCAAGATGATCGCCGGGGAACTTCCGCCCAACGAGGGCGGCATCGCCCTCGGCCACAATGTGGAGATGGGCTACTTCGCCCAGCACCACTCCGACACCCTGGACCCGCGCAAGTCCGTCCTGGAGGAGGTCTACAGGGTCGTGCCGCATGAAACCGTGTCGTTCGTCCGGAACGTCTGCGGCGCCTTTCTCTTTTCCGGCTCGGATGTGGACAAGCCGATCGAGGTCCTCTCGGGGGGCGAGCGGGCGCGGGTGGCCCTGGCGAAGCTCCTGGTCAAGCCCGGGAATCTGATGGTGATGGACGAGCCGAGCAACCACCTGGACATCACGTCGTCCGAGAAGCTGATCGACGCGTTGACCGGCTACCAGGGGACCCTCCTGTTCGTGTCGCACAACCAGTCCTTCGTGAACCGCCTGGCCACGAAGATCTGGGACGTGGGGCCGCAGGGTGTCGAGGAGTATCCGGGGAACCTGACGGAATATTACGAGCACCTGGAACGGCTCGAAAAAGCGGCGCAGACGTCGGGGTCGGCCGCTGCGGCGGCGCCTCAAAATGGAGCGCCTGCGACGCTTCAAGCCCCCGAACCCTCCAACGGGCGCGCCCGCCCGAATCGGAAGGATCTCAAACGTGAACGGGCCGAACGGCGTCGGGTGATCTCCGAAAAACTTCGCCCGATCGAAACAGACCTTGCCAGGATTGAAACCCGTATCACCGAGCTTGAAGCCCTCCAGGCGGATGCCGAAAAAAGGCTTGCGGATCCGGAGGTTTTCAAGGATAAGATTGAAGGGGTCAGGCTGCTGACCCAATACAACCAGGCCAGGAGGGACTTGGCCGATCTGCTTGAACGCTGGGAGGCGCGGCAGGAGGAGCTCGAGTCCGCGAAGGCCGAATTAGGAGTGCTGGAAGAGGCATGATGGATATCAAAGAAGAACACAAGGCCCTGCTGCGCGGCATGGGGCTCGAAGACGAGGATTTCGCCCTTTTCGACGGCAAATGGGTGAAGTACGAGATCGACCCGGAAAAGGGCGCCAGGATCTATGACCCCTATTACCGCACCCATTACAACGAATATATCGGGATCGACGGGTGGAGCGCCTGGAGCAGCGAGAACGACACCTTTATGACAGATATCCTGAAGCCTGCCTGGGAAGAGGCCGAGCGGCGCATGGCTGCAAGCCCCAGGCCCGGCGACAAGGAAATCGCCGATGCCCTGCGCGCGAAGTTCGGGGCGAAGACCGAAGCAGACGAGCAATAGGACCGGTCGCCCCCGTCTCATCTTGCCGGAAGACCAGGGCCTTTTTCCGTCTCTGACCCCGAGGCGGGCACCCGTCCGAGACCTCCGCTGGATCGCCTTTTGAGCCTTTCCCTCATCATCGAGTATGTAAAGCAGCACCCGGATTTCAGGGACGCCTTCGTTCATCACCGGTATCTTCCTGCCCAGGAGGCGGTTTACGGAGAGGCTCCCCCGCTTCCGCCGGAGCTGGCCGCGGTGCCGGAGCGCCTGGGGATCACGCGGCTCTACTGCCACCAGTCCGAGGCCTTGCGCCTTCTCGATGAGGGAAGGAGCGTTGTCGTCGCCACCCCTACGGCGAGCGGCAAAACCTTGGTCTACACCCTCGCGGTGCTCAAAAGCCTCCTTGATGATCCGGAATCCCGTCATCTATACCTCTCCCCGTTGAAGGCCCTCGCACGCGATCAGATCAAACAGCTCGCCCCCTGGTTCGGGGGCGCCCTCGGCTCGTCCGTCCGCGCAGAGGTCTATGACGGGGACACCAGCGCCTACGCACGCAAGAAGACCCGGTCCGCGCCCCCGGAGGTGCTTCTCACGAACCCGGACATGCTCCACCGGGGGATCCTGGCCTACCACGAGTCCTGGAAGGAGCTTTTCAGCCGCCTCCGCTACGTGATCCTCGACGAGGTCCACGCCTATCGCGGCATATTCGGGTCCCATGTGAACCAGATCATCCGTCGCCTGAAGCGGGTGAGCCTGAGTTACGGCGCAAGCCCGCGCTTCATCCTGCTTTCGGCGACGGTGCACAACCCTGCGGAGTTCAGCCGAGACCTCATCGGAGAGGACGTGGCGGTGGTGGAGGCCGCGGGCGCCCCACGGGCGGGGCAGCACGTCGTGCTTCTCAATCCGCTCGCCGAGAGTCCGAGCTTCCTCTCGGCAAAGCTCTTCGCCGAGTGCATCCGACGGGGCCGCCGCACCATCGCATTCACCCAGGCGCGGGTTCTGACGGAGCTCATGCACGTCTGGGTTACGCAGCTCTGCCCGGAGCTGAAGGACCGGGTGAGCAGCTACCGGGCCGGGTTCATGCCCGAAGAGCGGCGGGTGATCGAACGCCAGCTCGCACGCGGAAAGCTCCTCGGCGTGATTTCCACGAGCGCCCTCGAGATGGGGATCGACATCGGCAACCTCGACGTCTGCATCCTCGTCGGCTACCCCGGTACCATGATCAACACCTGGCAGCGCGGCGGCAGGGTGGGGCGGGCCGGCCGCGAGTCCCTGATCGTCCTCTTCGCCAAGCCCGACGCCCTCGACCAGTACTTCATGAAGCACCCGGAGGCCTTCTTCGAACGCTCCTTCGAGGCCGCGGTCCTCGACCCCGACAACACCTACGTGGTGGAGAAACACCTTCCCTGCGCCGCGGCCGAGCTCCCGGTCACGCTCGAAGACCGCGCCTACTGGGGCGAAGGCCTCCCCCTGCGCCTCGACAAACTGGAGCAGGCCGGGGAACTGGTGCGGAGCGCCGACGACCCGCCCACCTGGTTCCCGGGCCGGCGCACCCCGCACCTGCAGGTGGACATCCGCTCCGCGGGGGAGCCGTTCACCATCTTCGACGCAGCGACCGGCGAGGCCGTGGGGACCATCGACGGGATCCGCGCCTTCAAGGAGTGCCACCCCGGGGCGGTCTATCTCCACCGGGCCTCGCAGTACCTGGTGGACGACCTGATCCTCTCGAAGCGCGACATCGTGGCCCACCGGGAGCAGCTCAAGTATTACACCCGCGCCCGGAGTGAAAAGGAGACGGAGATTCTCCGCATCCAGCGGAGCAAGCCGGCCGGGCAGTTCATCGTCCGGCAGGGGGAATTGAAGGTGACCGAGGTCGTGACGGGCTTCGAGAAGCGCGCCATGCCCGGCCAGACCCTGATGGGTGTCTACCCCCTGGAACTGCCCCCCACGACCTTCGAGACCGTCGGCTTCTGGATCGAGATCGATGCGGTGATCAAGGATTTCGTGGAGCGGAAGGGGCTCCATTTTATGGGCGGGATCCACGCGATCGAGCATGCGTCGATCGGCATGTTTCCGCTCTTCGCCCTCTGCGACCGGAACGATGTCGGCGGCATCTGCTATCCCCACCACCCGCAGGTGGGGAAGAGCGCCGTCTTCATCTACGACGGCCATCCGGGCGGTGTGGGGCTGGCCCAGCGCGGTTTCGACATGGTCATGCCCCTCCTCGAGAAGACCTACGAGCACGTCCGGGACTGCGGCTGCGAGGAGGGTTGCCCGTCCTGCATCCATTCGCCGAAGTGCGGGAGCGGCAACAAGCCGCTCGACAAGGCGGCCGCGCTCCTGATCCTTGAAGGCCTCATCGGGCGCATCCCCCTGAGCGACATGGCCGTCCCGGAAGCGGAAGAGTCGCCCGCCCCCGCCGCGGCCGCCGAGCCCGCGCTTTCCCCGGAGCCGAGGCGCGGGCCCCGCATCCTCTACTTTGACCTCGAGACCCGGAAGACGGCCCAGGAGGTCGGCGGCTGGCGGAACACCCACCTCATGCGCGTCGCGGTGGCGGTGCTTTTCGACGCCGCCCTCGACCGGTTCGCCGCCTACCGGGAAGAAGAGTTGGACGCGCTCATCGCGCACCTCCAGGAGGCCGAGCTCATCGTCGGGTTCAACATCCTCCGCTTCGACTACGCCGTGCTCGGTGCCTACACGAACATCGACCTCAGGGCTCTGCCGACCTTCGACATCCTGGAAGACCTTCATCGCCGCATCGGGTTCCGCCTGGGCCTGGGCCATCTGGCGTCCGAAACGCTCGAATCCGGCAAGACCGCCGACGGTCTTCAGGCCGTGGAGTGGTTTCGCCAGGGCGAGTGGAACAAACTGACCGAATATTGTCAAAACGACGTGGCTGTGACCCGTGACCTCTTTCAATTCGGCCTCGATCACGGCCACCTGGTCTACCGCGAAAAGCGGGAGCAGCGCCGGGTGAGGCTGCCGGTGGACTGGCGTCTCGAGGATCTTCTGAAGCGAACCCCCGGCGACCCACGAAAGGAGTGAAAGTCCCATGAAGGCATTCGAATGCCGCCTGTGCGGCACCTGCTGCTATGGCAAAGGCGGCATCGTGGTGAAGGATGAAGAAGCCCGCCGTATCGCAGAGTTCCTGAGGCTCTCCGAGGCGGCGTTTCGAGACCGGTACTGTGAGACCCTGCATGGCCGAACCTACCTCAAGTGCGGAGACGACGGCTATTGCATCTTTTTCGACCGCGAAAAGATGTGCCTCATCCACCCGGTCAAACCGGCCCGCTGCGCCCTCTGGCCGTTTTTCCCGGCCAACGTGAAGGACCCCCAGGCCTGGGAGCTCGCCAAAGACGCCTGCCCGGGGATCTGCCGCGAGTGCACCCATGAAGAGTTTGTCGCCCAGGCCCGCATCGAGGCCCCACAGGCCTTTACCGAGCCCCTCGTCGAGCCGCTCGAGCCCAAGCGATGACGAGGGCCGCGTGAACCCCTTCGAAGCCCTCGTCCGCATGATCTACCCGCCGAGGTGCGCAGTCTGCGGCGCCTTTATCGACGATGACGAACCGTTTGCAGACAGCGCCTATCCGCTTTTCTGCCAGGTCTGCCTCGCCCAATGGGAACCCCTTTCATCCCCCCTTTGCACCTGCTGCGGGCAGCCGTTTGCTGGGCCTCGGCAGGACGATCACCTCTGCGAGGCCTGCATCCGGAAGCCTCCTCATTTCGATGCCCTCCGTGCGCCGTTGATCTACGGAGAGACCCTCACGAAGGCCGTCCATGCCTTCAAGTACCGGGGGCAGGAGCACCTGGCGAAGCCCTTCGGGCGGCTCCTCGCCGACTACGCCGACCGGTGGCTCGAAGCGGCGCCCCGCCTTCTCGTGATGCCTGTCCCGCTTCACCCTCGGCGCCTCCGCGAGAGAGGCTTCAATCAAAGCCTCCTGCTCGCCCGCCCGGTGGCGAAGCGCCTTCAGGCGGACCTGGACTTCCTGTCCCTCACCAGGGTAAGATACACCCAAACGCAGACGGGCCTGGGACACGCCGACCGGCGCGATAACGTCCACGAAGCCTTTTTCCTGAAACGCCCCGCCTCCGTGAAGGGCCGGGACATCCTCCTGGTGGATGACGTCGCCACCACCGGCAACACCCTGAACGAGTGCGCCCGGATCCTCAAAAAGGCCGACGCCCGGAGCGTAAAAGCCCTGACCCTTGCCAGGGCCGTGTAAAGATCGAGAGGAAACCGCATGGCAAGACCGCACATTCCGGAAATCCCGTACCTGACAAAGATCGTCACGCTCCCCGCGGCGCAGGCGACGATCCGAAGGCTCAAAGCCGATGCCCGGCGCGTGGTCTTCACCAACGGCTGCTTCGACCTCCTCCATCCGGGCCACACCCGCTATCTCTCGGAGGCCCGCCGGCTGGGCGACCACCTCCTCGTGGCCGTCAACAGCGATGAGTCCGTCCGCGCACTGAAGGGCCCGGACAGGCCAATCCTCCCCCAGGACGTCCGCGCCGAACTCCTGGCCGCCCTCGCGTCCGTCGACCAAGTGGTGATTTTCGACGATCCGACCCCCTTCCAGCTGATCCAGGCCCTGCTCCCCGACATCCTCGTCAAGGGCGGTGACTGGGCCGAGGATGCCATCGTCGGCGCTGACATCGTCAGGGCCGACGGCGGCCGCGTGGAACGTATCCCCTTTCAGACCGGTTTTTCCACTACCTCCCTGATCGAAGAGATCCTCCGTCGCCACATCCCATAAGAAAAATAGCCCCCTCTCGATTTTCCTCGAAACGACCTCTTGCCATCCCCCTTTCAAGATGGTATAAAAAACTTTTCGAGCGCCCATAGCTCAGATGGATAGAGTGACGGACTACGAATCCGTAGGTCGCAGGTTCGAATCCTGCTGGGCGCGCCAGGAATTTCAAGGGGTTGCGGTCTATGACCGTAACCTCTTTTTTGTCCTATTTTTATTTTGTCCCACCATAGTCCCACTTTTAGGAATCTTAACCGGTTATAAAGAGACGGGGTGGCCGCCTCTGATCGCCTGATAGGTGGCCGGCGTGGTAGGCATCACCCGCTCTCCGAACCTGTTGGAATACTGTTCCAGGCTTCACCCTCGCCTCAAATATCCGCTCGATCTCGGCGGCGATCTCGCGGGCGATGAACCTTCGAGGATTATTGCAAAGAGCGGTGGGACATGACGCGGATGAGAGCAAGCCAATTGATCGCATCCGCTGTCGTCGTAAAAAATGTAAACCGTGGTTTACAAACAATTCCCACCTCCGAATCCCAAGCCCGCCCGATGCACCTTCGAGGACTATTGCCGTGGGCGGTGGGATATGGGGCGTGATTACGCAAACAAGCTGATTGCGTCATTTGGCGTGCTTGGTGCATACAATTGTATTCAAATCCCCTCTTCCGAATCCCAAGCCCGCCCCCTGACACCGCCTGAATTGTCTACGACCGCAGACATCTCACCACAGGCAGAACGCGGCGTTCCAGCTCCGGCCCATACCCATTATAATGCCTTCCCTGTAATCGTCGATCTACGGCCATTCTGCGCTGTTCCTGGTAGGCGCTGAGAACAAAAAAGCCGGTCTTTTGAACCCGCCCGATAAGGTCATCCTCACAGGTGAGCCTTCGCCTCCATCATCGCCGGATGGATCTGATCAGCCCACCGCTGATCCCAGTCATGCAGCGGCCAGAAAATCATCCAGCCTGAATGGTGGCAACCCCTCGATAGGCAAAAAATCGGCAATACCCCGCTCCCTGGCCCAATACCATGAATAGCGTCGTGCCTTATCTTCGTTGGTCATCAGGATTTTCCCTCCCCAGGCTTGGTTCTGTACCTGACCAGAGCCCCCTAGAATCGACGATCGCCGGCTAAGCCATATCGGCATAGGCCATACTAATGAGAAAGAATTTTACCTCCTTTTAGGCATTCTGTGCTGCCTTCGGATATGCCGGTCGAGGCTCACGCATGACATCTTCAGCAGCATTATTCTTGACTATAGCTGAAGATCAGCATACTCTGCTAAAAAATGTATTCAATCAATGAACAAGATGACAGGATTTGCTTTTTCTCAGTCTTGCTGAAATTAACTTTTTGAAAGCCCTCGTTCAACAGCTAAAAAATTACCCAATGCGGATCCGGGGACTCTCGGACTGTGTTGCGAACCCCCACTCCTGAAGCGGTAGCGATTGGACAATCTGCCTTTGCATATTGCCTATTTTGTCGCTGTAGCCTTCCGATCTTTAGGTTAAGGAGGGTTTTTTGGGAAATATATTAAAAATCATATGCTTGAGTAGCTAGTTGCCACGCGGTCCGTGTTGGGTCACGTTGGCGCCCCCAAACTTCCAGTATAGGAGGCTGATTGAATGCGTAAGAAGATGTTCTTGGCCGTATTTTCCTTTACCGGGGTGCTTTGCTTGATACCATTCCTGTCAAGCGCCTACGCTTGGACACTGCCGGACACGGGGCAGCACAAATGCTATGATAGCTTCGCTGAGATCCCCTGCCCGAATCCAGGAGAGCCATTTTACGGGCAGGATGCTCAGTACCAGGGTCCTGAACCCACCTACCAAGACAATGGTGATGGGACTGTGACAGATTTGAACACTGGTCTCCTTTGGCAGCAAAGTGACGATGGGTTAAGGCGAACTTGGGCTGATGCTGCTTCATATTGCCAGGATCTTGAATTAGGCGGAAGAATCGATTGGCGCCTTCCCACTCGGCACGAATTGTTTTCAATCGTGAGTGATGGATATGCCATTCCAACTATAAGCACCATTTTTGTTAGCGTTCCCGATTTTTATTGGTCGGCCAATGTTTTCTCGACGATACCAGACCGTATTTGGGGAGTGCATTTCGCAACAGGTTTGTTAGAATGGACTGGTGATAACAGAAATTGGTACACTCGTTGCGTAGCCGGGAATACCGATAATAAGATTCTTATTGATAATCAAGATGGAACTGTAGATGATACATTTAATAAGTTGATGTGGCAAAAAAGTGATGATAGTAACAATCGCAATTGGGATCAAGCGTTTTTATATTGCGAAGATCTCATTTTGGCAGGATATAACGATTGGAGATTACCTAATGTTAGAGAATTAGAGAGTATTGTCGATTGCTTGCGCTACGATCCTACTATTGATCCTATCTTCGACGCCCATCCAAACTTTTACTGGTCAAGTAGCACAGCCATAGGTTCCCCAAACAATGTATGGGGGGCCAATTTTAGTGATGGTGTTGTCAGTCTTGGTGGAAAGGGAAATGTACATTACGTCCGATGTGTACGCGAAGGACTGCTTGCACCGGAAATTTTCTACCAGCAAGAATGCCAGGAACCACTAATTGAAATTTTTCTTGATGCTAGTGAATTGTTCAATTATGTAGATGATTATTTTTCCTTTATTTGGACATCGGACTGTCCAGATTCTTATTTCGACGACCCTAATAGTGCTAAGCCAATCTTATACATTCCTGCATCTTCAGAATGTTTTTTAAATTGCAAAGTCTCATTATTGATTGAAGATGGAATAGGGAGAACCAATACCGGTTCAGCATTTTTAACTATAAGTGATTCGTATCCACCTGATATTAAAATTCCTGAAAATCTTATAATAGAATGCCATGATTCGACTGATCCATCAAATACAGGGCGAGCAATAGCGGTTGATAAATGTTGTGGAAGCAATGTGGCGATATCCTATTCGGATGAGATTCAGCAGGGTAACTGTCCTCAGGAAAAAATGATTTTTCGTACATGGAGAGCAGTAGACGCATGCGGTCTAGAAGCAACTGGTGAACAAATCATAACTATTGTTGATACGATTCCCCCGAAACTTTCCTTGCCATTAGATGTCACTATCCAATGTGACCAAAGCAGCGATCCTACTAGCACGGGGAGCGCAATAGCTATTGACAATTGTGATTCTGAGGTTGAAATCTCTTACTCAGACATAGTGGAATCAGCGGGTTTTGATGGAGAAAAGATCATTAAGCGGGAATGGAGAGCGATTGATAATTGCGGCAATATCGCTAGCTGTTTTCAAAGCATCAACATTGTCGATAGTACCCCGCCACTAATCGAGTGTAATGCCCCTACGACCATAAGCCCAGTAGATGTACCAATATCTTTTGCAGTTACCACTACTGATAATTGTGATGATGCGCCTTCAGTTGAAATAAAAAATTATCGATTCTTTAAGGCAAATAAGAAGGGGAAGATTATCGATAAACTGGGTTGTGATGCTTATATTAACGATAATAATATTACTATTCTAGATTCATGTGGTGTAGGAACCTTTTTTGAGATGACTGTTTGTGCTTCGGATACGTCTGGTAATCATAGTACTAAGACTTTCCTTATTGAGGTAATAAAACCCTGAATCCGTGAGCGAATTACTTATAAAATTAACGCACAGATCAATATAATATATTGATTTTATTCACTAACTGTGCTACAGTTTCACCTGTCAAAAGATCACTTGGGAGGTGAAACGTGAAACGATTTATCCTTGAACGGTCAAAGAAAGATTTCTACACATCGCACTCGGGTCTTGCATTGATCGGACTGGGCATCAACTATTACAGCGACCTGCCAGGCAAAGCACGGAAGGCATTTCCTCTTGCCAAAGGCGTCAGCGGAATCGGACTGGACGACGTCGTGCGCAGCTATGTCGGCATGCTCTCTCTTGGTCAAAGCGATTATGAAGCCGTAACCAATAAGAAAGACGACACCTATTTCAAGCAGTCCCTGGGTATTCGTAAAGTACCTTCGGCTGAAACGTTACGCCAACGCCTGGATGATGTTGCCGTGGGTCTGCGGCCTTTGGTGGATACTGCAGCAGTCGATTTTATCCGTAATTCCAAAGCGTTGATTACAAAATTGGATACCGGGCACATTCCTCTTGATTGCGATGTGTTCCCCATGGACAACTCCCAGACCAAGAAAGAGGGGGTTTCTTGCACCTACTCCGGCACGGATGGGTATGCGCCCATCGCCGCTTATCTGGGCCGGGAGGGTTGGTGCCTGGAACTCGAACTGCGGGAAGGCAAACAGCACAGCCAGTGCGAGTTCATCCCCTACCTGGAACGTGTTCTGAAAAAGGCCCGCACCCTGACCTCGGAAAAGCTCCTTGTCCGCCTGGATTCCGCCCACGATGCCCTCGAAACCCGTGCCACCCTGGCGGAACATGAAAAAGTCAGCTACATCATCAAATGGAACCCGCGTAACGAAGACCAAGCGGAGTGGGCCAGCCAGATCTTTACCAAAGGGACGGTTACCTCCCCGCGACCCGGCAAAAGGGTCGGAATCCTCCGAGTCCACATCCGCCAGGAATATCAGGGCAAAACCTACCGCTTCCAAAGGGTGATGCGGGCCGTTGAGCGCACCAGCGACAAACGCGGTCAACTGCTGCTCAAACCGGACATCGAGGTGGAGGCCTGGTGGACCACGCTCGATCTGCCGGATGAAAAGGTGATCCGGCTTTACGAGGACCACGCCACCAGCGAGCAGTTCCACAGTGAGATCAAATCCGACATGGACATGGAACGCCTGCCATCGGGCAAGTTCGCCACCAATGCCCTGATCTTGACTTTGGCCGGTCTGGCCTACAACATCCTGCGTTTCATCGGGCAGTTGGGCCTCGTCGGAGACCGGTCGCCCTTACGCCATCCGGCCAAAAGGCGCCGCATCAAAACGGTCATCCAGGAACTGATGTATCTGGCTGCGCGGCTGGTCACAACCGGCCGGCGTTTGAAAATCGTCTTCAGCCGACATTGTCCGGCTTTTGAAGCCTTCGGGGCTGTGTACAACCGCCTGGCATGCGGCTAGATCCGCAAACCAGGAAGTTTCATCAACCAAGATAGGTTATCTCAGGGTGAATCATGCCTAAAAAAAGCCATAAAACATAAATATTTAGCAAAGAGCATAAAGAAGGACTCAAATAGTGGGTGTAAAAGCTTCAGAACACTCACATCTACCGGCGGACAGGTCGATATTACGCTTCTGAGCCTGAAACCGGACGACTGTTTACTGGAGTCTCACGGATTCAGGACCTTGTTAAGAAAGCATCGGAAGATAGACAGCGCTCGCCCATCAAAGACTTGCTTTCACACAGATCAATCACTGAAAAAAAATGCGATTAATAATTTAAATAATAGGCAGATACCATGAGAAAATGACTGAACACAATCCTAAATATGGAGAAAAAAATGCCTAGGGCAAACCGACACTACATTCCAGGTCACGCATGGCATCTCACACACAGATGCCATAAAAGAGAGTATCTTGTTGGTTGGCAGAATATGCTGTCGGGAAGGGGCCGTATTTTTCACAAACGCTTGACTAGAGGGGGTCGGATGTCGAATTATTCTGGCTTTGGGAATAGGGCGGAAGCGGTCATAGAAAACAATTGG
>Ga0209164_1001595_pt1 | contig 28216 bp, 14 predicted proteins | sample MTBNYHSulfiMetaG_FD_187458 | JGI IMG/M metagenome (GOLD analysis project Ga0209164, IMG submission 187458) | Enrichment culture microbial communities from rom New York Harbor, USA that are MTBE-degrading - MTBE-NYH (New York Harbor Sulfidogenic)... | ecosystem: Environmental > Aquatic > Marine >... | reverse complement strand
ATCTTCTGCCTGAGACACGAAATTTACACTTACACTTATGTTTTTCTCCCATCTTCAGCAGTCAGGCCTCTGCGTCAGATGTCTTCTTTACCGATAAATCCTCCTTTCCTTAGCCGCATCTTTTCGGCATAAAACGCTTAACTTTACTTAATTATATCAGTCTGCCGTCAAACAATCAAATCTAGGCAAAATAGCCCTTGGTATCCGCCAATCAGGAAGATACTTAAATAATGGTCCGCTCAGAGCTGTCGCCCTCAGCGATACCTTGCCAGGACTAAATGAACCGATTCGTAAGATTAACGATTTTCACCAACTGACGCGGAAAGCGTTAGAAATGTTCCCCATTAAGGAACATTTTCCTCCTAACCTTTATTCCGCTACATTTTCTTTAGAATTACGCGCTGATTTTCAAAAAGCAAAATAACTGAGTACTATACCCTATTATTAAATACTTTTAACGTTTATATGTCAAGTTAAAATAAAAATTATTATCCTATTTCGCATATCCATACGGCAGAATAAAATGCCATAGGTTGGATTTTACTGAAAAGGCAAGAACTACCCCGGCCATTTTATCTATTTTAACTATTTTAACGTCCCTTTTGCACTATTGCTGTTTCTTAATCAATAACAATTAAAAAAAGGTCCCGGCGATATTAATCACCAGGACCTTTTTTGTAATTATTCAGATCTGACTGTCACAAACTTAGGGCGCAGGATCATAGTTTCCTAGCCACAATTCTGCCATTTTCATCAGATCATACAGGTCAATATAGCAGTCCGGTTGGTCCTCAGGACCGGAGATATCAGATTCCATGTATGGCGTATTCGGCATGCCGCAGTACGGCTCGTTATCAGTGATATTGACCGTCACATCGCTGGGAACGATCGAGTTATAGAGACCGCCGGCGAAACTACCGGAAATCATACTCGGATGCGTGGCTCCAATCTCGCTTTCAAAGACATCGTCATCTACGGCAGTGACAACAACCGTTTGGGCATTCATCCAATCGCCGGAGGTGAACGTCAAAGCGGTAGGATTGACCGTTACCTGATCGGAATCATAACTGAGCGTCAGGACCGCGTTGCCGCCATACGGGGCGCCGGTGAGCACGACCGTATAGTCATCAGTAGTAGGTCCATTTTCACTGACCGCCAACGTCATAGGAACAAAAGTCACGCCGCGGTTGTCGTTATCTGCAACGGCGACATTCAGCATCACGCTGGAGTAACCACTAGCTGAGTGGGTTATATTCACGTTGTGGGGATCCGTTTCCAGGGCTGAGTCATTTACTGCCGTGACCGTCACCGTTTGCGGCACATACCAGTTGCCCGTGGTGAATGTCAGGCTCGCTTTGTCAACCTGGACATTCGGGTCGGGACTAACCGTTATCGTTACATTACCCGCGGGCGCCTTGGTCAGGACAACACTATATTTATCCGTGGTAGTACCTTGCTCATTCACATAGGTTGGCGGCACTGCGGCTCCACCTGTCGGTCGCGGTGTCAATGTCTGCATGATGCCAATCTCGTTGGTGTTCATAACCTCCAGTTTGAACTCTTGTATGGCCAGGCCAGTGTAGGTATCTTTGGACCCGGCGCCGGGCGTATTGTAATAGCCGCTGCAGTTGGATCCCAAGGTGACGGTATGGTTCGGATCGGCATTGCTGAGGATTGGTATATATCTCACGTCGTTTTGCCAATCGTCTGGTACACCACCACTACCGGACTGGGGGGTATTTCTCTCCAGTAGAGAAAGGTTGGGGTCAATAGTACCGGAATCACCATACCTGACGTCATCGACAAGTAAGACAACCTCACAGACATAGTTGGATGTGATCCCCGTGCCCACGGCAAAGCCAAATCGTGTGGTTACCTTTACCATCTTATTAGCGTCGGTGACCTTGAACTTGCCTTGCCAGCCGGCGGCGAAGGGAGCCTGATTATAATCCGGAGTGTTTTCACCCCATCCGCCCCAGAGTACTACGCCGGCACCGCTGCTGCCATCCCCGATATCACTTAAATAAATGCCTTCGCTAATGCTGGCGCTGCTCGTGCCGAGGATATTTTCCACATAGGAACCGTCAAAGACATCGGCATTTTCAATCTTGGCATTAGCATCGGTGAAGCCGCCGCCACTGGCCTGGAATTCTATATTCGTAGTATCAACAAAACCATCGAAGGTTGTTACATCATTGGTAGCGTGTAATTCGACCGACTGGGTGGCGTACCAGTCACTCGTGCCAAAGGTCAATTCACTGGGATTTCCATAGGCGTCGCCGTCATCGGAGCTTATGGTTACCGTCACCGTCCCGCTCGGCTGGGCGCCAAGTTTTACGGTGTAAGTCTCAGTTGACTCCGCCGGTTGAGATGCATAAGTTTTACCAACGGGGCCAAAAGTCGCTCCCGGACCATCTTCCCACAGTTCGAAGGGATTTGAATCCGCCTTGGCAATGACAATATTCCTATAATCATTGTCCATAATGTTAACCACCACGTTCATGAAGGGTTTCACACCCAGGTTAAAACTGGGATCGTCGTCGCAGGTCACGGAATGCTGGATCGTAGTGATGTGGTCGCCTTCCGGGAGATCGTCATCAACAACCGTTACGGTAACCACCCGCGTGTTAGGTTCAGTAGAGCCGTTGCCCAGGACAATCGGATTGGGACTCACGGTTATTTGATTGGCGTCATAGATAGGAACGACACTAATCGTATCCGAACCTGAAGGCAACATGTTGAGAACGATGGTGTATGAATCCGTAGTAGGTCCACCAGCACCGCCTTCCGCGACATCGGTGGAGCCGTCACTCTCCACTTTCTTTATAGTCAACAACGAACTATTTCCCACGTATCCAGCTTCATATAATCCCGCAATCTCGTCATCTGTTAACGCCACGTCGAAAATCGCCACATCATCGACAGAACCGATAATACTGTTTCGACTAGTATCCGGAGTATAAGCATTGGTGGCATTGACACCGACACTAGCCGCGCAGTTAGACCTGTCATATATCTTTCTTGCGGTACCTTCAGGTTGGCTTGAGGTAATGGCATAGTTAAACTCGCCATTAAGGTACAACTTCATATTGTTGGTTGCCAGACTCCAGTCATAGGTAACCACACAATGATACCATATATCCGGGTCAAAGATATCTTCGTATGGCGGAGTAGGATCCTGGGGAATAGGATTATCATACTCTATCCATAAACTGGTATTGCCTGTCTCGTGCTCAACCCTAAACTGATACCTGCTACTGCTGGCTGCCTGATGCCAGTGACTTACCATCTGCCATTCCTGTATCGCGCCTTTGGCGACTATTGGAGCTAAGTTGGATTGATCGTTCACGCATGCCGGGCTGTCCCATTTAACCCATGCGCAAAGGGTTATCTCATCGGTCACATCAAAATAGCTCTCATCCGGAAAGATCACGCCTTCATAGAGCTTGTTGGTGCCCACACCGGCCGAGTCATAGCTTTCATAACCCTGCAACCAGATCGCCTGGCCGGCTTTACCGGTAACGAAATTCGGTGTGTAGCCGGTAGAAGAGCCGTGACTCCAGAACACGCCGTGTTTGCCATTGCCCGAAGCGTCATTTATATCGCCATCAAAAGGATAATAAGCTACCAATTTTGCTTGTGCCAGGCCCGTAAAGCCAAAGCACACGGCAAAAACAAAAATCAACCATAGAAACTTCTTAATCATAGCCCTACTCCTGTAAATTTTCATTTGAATATTTGTCCAATTAAACAGCTTTTACCATTAAATTCCCGGCCAGGATCCCCCGGCGTCGGCATCGCAACCTGCGTCCGTCGGATCGTTGCAGATCAGCCAGTCCTCCGCCATCTTCGCTAAATCATACAGATCGATGTGGCAGTCCCAGGTATCCTCCGGCCCGGAAATATCTGCGACACTTCGGATTGCGGTCGTATTCGGATCGCCGCAATATGGCTCATCATCGGTGACAGATACCGTTACATCATCGACCTCAATCGCATCATAACCACCGCCGGCACAACTGGCTTCGATTATCGTGGTATGAGTTTCACCAGCTCCGCTTTCCAATACTTCATCGTCAACCGCGGTTACCGTTACGGTTTGCGCCTGATACCAGTTGCCGGTGGTAAAGGTAAGTCCCGTGGGGCTGAGCGTTATTTGATCGGACTCATAAGTCAGACTCATAACCACGCTAGCCGATGGCACACCACCCAGACTTACGGTATAGCTGTCCGTAGTAGAAAATGTTTCCGCTACTGCGGTCGTGCCGCCAGACTCAGTAACAATTACGCTTTTTACATCATCATCACGAATCTGGACAATAACATCACGCAGCTTGTCAGGGTCATAGCCCCAGTTATAGTCCGCACCGTTGGGATCTGAACATGTGACAGTATGGGTAATCGGCGAATTGTGTGGTCCTTCTACAGCGCTGTCATTAATCGCGGTAACGGTAATCTCCGCCTGCCAGGAACTGGCCGCTGCTATTGACGCGGCAGTCGGGCTTACCGTTATCTGATCGGAATCGTATCCCAGAGTAATGGTCACATTGGGATCGCCGCTTTCCTTGCCATATATCTTGATGGTATAACTGTCCGTCGCTGGCGCGAGTAATCCGCCTTCGCAAACGTCCGTGCTTCCGCTACTTTCATTGATATAGGCAAGAGCGCCGGCAATAAATGCACTAATGTCGGTCTCGTAAATAAATTGCACATTCGCGTCTGTCAATGCGGTGTCGAAAATCGCCACCTCATCGATCAGACCATCTGTAGTATAGGCCTCAGTTGTGACAGTATCTGGAGTATAATCACTATTGGCATAGTTGCCAATGCTGGCTGCGCGGTCGCTCCTGTCGTAGATTTCTTTAGGGCTGGCCGTCCGCTGCATCGCAACATTCGCCACGCCATTGACATAACTCCTCAGCCATCCGTCCGCGGAGTCATAGGTCATCGCCACATGATACCAGGTGTCATAATCCAGGGCATCTACGTTATTAGTAGTGCCGGGCAGCACCGAATAGGTACTGGTATTACCCGTTGAGTGTTCAATCCTGAAACCAAACCGGCTAACATTCGTTGCGGAATTCCATTGACTTTGCAGATGCCACTCTTGGGCCTTGCCTTTGGCCACTATCGAAGCATAGCGGCCCTGCGTGCCGACGCCCATCACGGAGTTAAATTTAACCCAGGCCACTGTGGTTATCGCATCGGTCAAATCAAAATAGGTCTCATCCGGCAGGATCACGCCTTCCCAAGTCCGCGTGCCGCCGACGCCGTTGGTATCATAGCTGTCAAAAGCCTGGAGGGATAGTGCCTTGTTTGCCTTTCCCTGGCGGTCAGCCCCGAACGCCGGTGTGGCGGTACTGCTGCCATTGCTCCAGAATACCCCGTTCTTGCTATTGCCGGAATCATCATTAAGATCCCCATCGAAAGGATAATAAGCTATCAAATTTGCCCGTGCCAGGCCCGTAAAACCAAAGCACATGGCAATAACAAAGATCAACCATAGAAACTTCTTAATCATAACCCTACTCCTGTAAATTTCACCTGAATGGTTTTCTTCCAAGCCGATAATCCCAGGTGAATACAATTATCGTCTTTCCATTTCCTACCATATTTATCCTGCTTACCTGAAGCCCGCGCCTGCTTCTAACCGTCGCCGACAGGCCACCGACCACGGTCTTGATTCTCCACCCCTGTACCCTCCTTTCTTTTTTAACTGAATTTTATCTGCCCCGAACCAAGCTTTTTCCTCTTTGCCTTCTAATCCGCGTCACATTAACGTTCTAATTTTAGCGAAAAACACCCATATTTGGCCTTATGTAATGTAACTGCTTTAAATTCAAAGACTTAGTAGAGATAGACGCGCCCCCATCCTTTGACGTGGGGAAATTTTCTCCAAAGTCTCCGAAATACCTCATGAAACAGATTTCCTCTGCCTTTTGTTCAGAAACTTGGATTCAACAAGTAGTTGTACTCATGCGTTTCATTAGCAAAGTGCCGCGGAGAACTTCCGCCATCAGCGATATCTTATCAAAAATAGATGAACCGATTCGTAAGATTAACGATTTTTACCAAACTGCCGCGGAAAGCGTTAGAAATGCTACCCATGAAGAAACATTTTCCTCTAACCTTTGTCCCGCAACATTTTCTTTGAATTACACGCTGATTTCCAAAAAGCAAAATAAATGAGTAATATGACTTCGTTGTTATATATTATTAAATATTTTCGACACTTATATGTCAAGTAAAAAGATAATTTGTAATTCTATTTCGCATATCCATCCAGCAGGATAAAAAGACCCTGGATTGGATTTTACTGAAAAGGCAAGAAGCCCCTTACCTATTTTACCTATTTTAACAGGTTTTATGTATGTGGTTACCACAAAAATTACATGGGTAATCCCTCGCAAGAATTTGCGATTTGAGAGATAAAGGTTTGGGATATATCAGCGTAGCAGCCATTGCCGAAGGAGGTAAAGGCGGGTGGGCGGGCAGTAGGCGGGATCGCCTGGCGGTGGCGGGGTGAGGACCTTGGCGGCGGCTGGGGTGACGCGGATATCCAAGGGCAGCGTCGGGCCGGGGTCGCCATCAAGCTGGACGAGGGTGCGGGTGTCGGGGCTGGTGATATGAATATGGCGACATTTTTGGCGATAGATTAAGCTACTGGGGTTGGACCTGCCTATAACCGTCATAAAGGCGTGAAATAACAGTTGGTCCTGACGGGCGCATTTGAAGATAGTTAAATCCAGCAGGCCATCACTATAATCGGCATGAGGGCAGATACCCAGGCCGACGGCATAACGAGAAATATTGTTGACGAAGACCAGGGCGGGTTCCTCGCAGACGAGCCGGCTGTCAGCGACAACGCGAATAGGGGGGAAATGATATTCCCAGAAGGTCCGGCAGATCGGCCAGATATAGTCTCTATGGCTGATATGGCCTTTGCGAAAGCGGTTGACCCTGTCGATGACCTGGGCGTCAAAACCTATGCCGGCGATGGCCATGAAGATGCGTTCGTTGGCCTGGGCCAGGTCTAAGTTGACGATGCGGCCGTGAGTGAGGATACTCGTGGTAGTGTTGAGTGAGCTATCGATTCCCAGTTGGCGGGCGAGGAGATTCTCCGTGCCGCAGGGGATGATCAGGATGGGCAGATCCGAGCCGGCAACGGCTTGGGCGACCGTACGGACGGTACCGTCACCACCGGCTACGACTACGGCGGCGGCTTGATCGGCAACGGCCTGAATAGCCAAATCCCCGGCGTGAGGGAGTGAATCTGTCACATTCAAACGAACTATACAGCCCCGCTGACGGAGGTGGTCCAACACCCTCTTAATAACCAATATACTGGGAGTTGAGCCAGATTTGGGATTGACGATAAAATTATATTGTTGAGCCATGAGTATAGGGTAATGCTTTATAAAGTGATTGTAAATATAATGTTACAATAAAACCACGAATAATAATATATCCGTCGGGATGTCCTGGTAAAAAGCAAAAAGCGTATAGAAAGCATTCCAGATGGGGTAGATAATTGGTAATAGAGGGGTTAAAACACAGGTTTGACAAAAAACCCCGGATTTGGGAGATGGTTGGGATTTTACGGCTCTAAAAGAGGGTTCTGGTTGAGTAAGTGATTTTCTATTGCAAGTTTTGCTATCTCATTTATAATAAACAATTTGCCTAAATGACCAGAGCGAAAATAATTAATGGGTTCGATAGTCATAATAAAAAAATGACAGATGGAGGCAAGCAGGATATATGGCAACTATAACAGGGCAAGTTTCGGCGTTGCTGAATGAGAATGAGGTATTGACCGAAGAACAATTTGAACAATTGCTGAGGTGTGTTCGCGGGAGCTCGATCGAGCGGGAGCGGTTTGAGACGGAGCTTCGTCAGGCGAGCAAGGACAAAAAATCGGCGTTGTCGGGCAATCCGGTGACGGCGATGAAAGTGGCCCAGGGATTTTTTGCGCTGGGCAAATATGATGAGGCGCTGGTTTGGCTGGAGAAAGCCGGGACATCGGCAGGGCAGAATTATTTGAAGGCGCAATGTCTGCGAGAGAGCGGTGATTATGAAAAAGCGATCAAGGAATTCGAACAGGCGGAAAGCCGAGGCAGGGACAGTTTTGAGATAGCGATGAAGCAAGTGGATTGCCTGCGTCGCGCGGGCCGGCTGGAGGAGGCGCAGGAAAAGCTTCAACGTCTGACGCGGGTGGGAGATATTCGCGCGGAATATCATTATCAGCAGGGACGTCTCCATGAAGCCAAGGGTCTGCATGAGGAAGCGATAAAGGAGTTGGAACGTGCGGTTTCGCTGGACAGCAATCATACGGAGGCATTATTTTACCTGGCGTTTGCCTGTGATTTGTATGGTGATGAGCAACAGGCAATGAAATATTATCATCAGTGTATTAAAAGCGGCAGGCCAATGGTAAGCGCGTTGCTTAATCTGGCAGTACTTTATGAAGATGTGGGAGAATATGAGCAGGCGGTGAGTTGTGTAAATCAGGTGCTCGAGGCCTATCCGAACCACCCGCGGGCGCGGATGTATTACAAGGACATAATTTCCAGTAAGACGATGCTCTACGATGAGGAACAGGAGCGGCGGGTGGATCAACGCAATAAAGTGCTGGAGATCCCCATATCGGATTTTGAGCTGTCGGTGCGGTCGCGCAACTGCCTCAAGAAGATGAATATCAGGACGCTGGAAGATTTGCTGAAGATAACCGAGGTGGATTTACTGGCCTATAAGAATTTTGGCGAGACCAGCCTGAAGGAGATACGGTCGATCCTGGAGCAGAAAGGCTTGCGGCTGGGCCAGTTGCTGGAAGACCATAAGAATCTAGCGGGCAGAGAATCGCCTTCTTCGGAAGAGATTGACGAAGATGATAATGAATGGCTGAGCCGACCGGTGTTAGAACTGGAACTTTCCGTGCGTTCGCGGAAATGCCTGCAACGTTTAAATATAAGCACGGTAGGCGAGCTGGTCCAGCGGACCGAGCCGGAACTTCTGGGCTGCAAGAATTTTGGGATGACCAGTCTGAATGAGATCAAACTGCGGCTCAAAGAACGTGGGCTATTACTACATAGTATTGAAGAATAATGATGGATTGCTTTAGGCAGCCCAGTCGATATCAGTTTTTCTTTTATGTGCTGATCATATTAGCAGGGCATTCGTTGCCGGCGGGCTGTGAGCAGGGGGGAGCCGGTAAGGAGCAATATAAAGAGGCAGCCCGGCCGCAGCGGCAGGATCCGGCCGCAGAAAACGCGGTTAAAATTCGGGTTTTCTTATTCGAGGCGGCGGCAGTAGATATCGGATGCCAAAGCTCAGCTTATGGTATCGAGGAAGGCATAAACAGAAAGGAACGGGCGCGATTTGAAGCAGGAAGGGCAGTGGTGCTGCATCGTACTCAGAGCAGGTGGCATCTGCGAGATAAGAAGGGGGAGAGTCTCTTGCCGGAAGACGCTTTAACCGCCGAGAGGGTAGAAATTGTGCCCGACCAGTCGAGTGCGGTCTCGGTGGGAGCGGATGAGATTAAGCAATACCGCGGAACTATCAGATGTGTGGCCACTGGGCCGGATAGATTTGCCGTGGTTAACGTGGTGGATATAGAAAGTTATTTAAAGGGGGTGGTAGGATCGGAGATGTATCCGTACTGGTTTAAAGCAGCCCTGCGAGCCCAGAGTATCGCGGCACGGACATACGCGCTATACCAGATGCAGGGAAGAACCGAACAGGACAACTGGGATATCGGCAGCGGTCAGTCGAGCCAGGTTTACGGAGGGATGGCGCGGGAGAATTTGCGGGTGAACGAAGCAGTGAACGACACGCGGGGTATAGTATTAGCGTATGGTGAAGGAGGCCGGGAAAAGATATTTTCCACTTACTATAGCTCAATATGCGGCGGGCATACCCAAAGTGCGGCGATGACCTTTGGAGACAGAGCCATTGAGCCGCTGGCCGGTCGGGCCTGCCCTTATTGCCGTCTGTCGGCACCATCGGAGCGTTACCGTTGGCCGAGGGTGCGGATAGATAAAAAGCAGTTGAGTGATCGGTTGGTCAGCAAATATCCGCAGTTGGCCCCCTGGGGGGAGATTGTCGATGTCAAGGTGGTGGCCCGGAGCGATTATGGTCGGGTGGAGGCATTGGAGCTAACAGGCCGAAACAATCAGCGGTGCCGAATCCGCGGCGAGGCGTTTCGCCTGGCGGTAAGCACACCCCAGGAGAGATTGCTGAGCAGTTGGTACGAGTTAAAGGTTGAAGGTAATTTCTGGAGCTTTGGTGACGGCCACGGCTGGGGCCATGGTGTGGGGCTTTGCCAGCACGGCTGCCAGGCGCTGGCCCGGGAAGGGAAGGATTGTATAAAGATTTTGCAGTATTATTATCCGCAAGCGGTCCTGGTGCGGGCGTATTAAGGTTATGTTTTCATTTGAGTTGACCAGCCAGAGTGGCGCGGCGCGATGCGGGCGGATGAGTACGCCGCACGGCGTTTTTGCGACGCCGGCCTTCATGCCGGTGGGAACACGCGGCTCGGTAAAAGGATTAATGCCCCGGCAGCTACGGGACAGCGGAGTTGAGATAATATTAGCGAATACGTATCATCTGATGCTGCGGCCCGGGGCGGAAGTGGTCCAGAAGCTGGGCGGGCTGCATCGGTTTATGGGCTGGGATGGACCGATATTGACGGATAGCGGCGGATATCAGGTTTTTTCGTTGAGCAGCCTGAACCGCATCAGCGATGATGAAGTGGAGTTTGTTTCGCATATAGACGGCAGTCGGGTAAGACTTGGCCCCCGGCGGGCGACTGAGCTGCAGAATCGGCTGGGCGCCGATATAATAATGGCGTTTGATGAATGTGTGGCCCTTCCCAGCCCGCCAGAGCGCATTGCCTTGGCGGTGGCGCGGACGATCCGCTGGGCTCAGCAGTCGCTGGAGGCGAATAGTCGCAGTGACCAGTGGATGTTCGGAATTGTTCAGGGTGGAACGGATAAAGAGATGAGAAGTTTTTGTTGTGAGGCATTAACGAAACTGGATTTTCCCGGTTACGCTATCGGTGGGCTGAGCGTGGGCGAGCCATTTGAACAGATGATAGATACGGTGGAGCATACGGCCGGGCAGCTGCCGAGCCGAAAGCCTCGCTACCTGATGGGAGCGGGTACGCCGCGGGACATTGCGGCGGCGATTGGGGCGGGGGTGGATATGTTTGATTGCGTTTTGCCGACGCGTAACGGCAGGAACGCCACGGCGTTTGTCCGGGCGGGAACAATCAAGCTGAGGAATCAAAAGTATCAACTGGATAAGGGACCACTGGATGAAGATTGCCAATGCTATACCTGCCGGAATTTTTCCCGGGGATATTTGCGGCATTTGTTTCTGGTGAAAGAGATGACAGGTCCGATTCTGGTGACGCTGCATAACTTGACATTTTTTCAGGGATTATTAAGCGAGGCCCGCCAGGCGATTCGCGAGGATCGTTACGAAGGATGGGCTAGGCAGTGGGCGGATTATGGAGCCCAAAGAATAAGTAACGGAAATTTTTGACATTTTTTTAATGTTAGGGAAGGATAAACAATGAAAGATTATTTATTACTGGGGCAAACGCAAACGTCCGGAGGGCAGGAAAGCACGGGGCAGACACAAACCCAAAGTGCCACTAAATCGCCCTCCCAAGAGGAGCCGGCGTTGCCGCCCAAGAAGCCGTCCGGGTTTGAGATGATGCTGCCTTTTTTGGCGATGATACTGATATTGTTGTTTTTTACCTCGCGGTCATCGCGGAAGAAGCAAAAGCAGCATCAGCAGCTACTGGAATCTTTGAATAAAAATCAGCGAATCCAGACCATCGGCGGAATAATCGGCACGGTAGTCGATGTTCGCGACAAAGAGGTCGTCATCAAAATCGACGAGTCGAACAACACGAAGATACGGATAGCCCGCAGCGCAATTCACAGCGTGCTGGGCGAAGAGGAAAAGTAAACGGCTTAGATGTGACGATAAGGCGCGAAGATATGAACGTAGTTTAAATGAAGGATAGAAAAGGCGAGTTTTATGAATAAGAATCTGGTCTGGAAGTTCGTGCTGATAATAGTTTTGGTTGCGTTTTGCCTGCTGGAGATGGTGCCGCCCTCGGAGAAGCTCAAGCCGGGGATAGATTTGGCGGGGGGGACCAGCCTGCTATATCAGATAGATACGAGCGGACTAACGCCTCATGAAAAGCGTGATATAGCCGAACAGATGATCCGTATTTTGCAGCAGCGCATAGATCCCGGCAGTCAGAAGAACCTTATCTGGCGGCCCCACGGCAGTGATCGCATTGAAATCCAGATGCCCTTGGCAGACCAGGAGACCCGCAGACTGCGGAATGAATATTACCAGAAACGCAGCGCCCTGGAGGCTTCTAACCTCGACTGGCGGCTGATTGAGCAGTCGCTCTACCTGACGGGTGAGGATCGTGATAAGAGGTTTGCCCAGTTAGCCGGAGATTCCAAGGAGCGTCTGGCTTCGCTGCAGGAGTATGGCCGAATCTACGATCTGGAAAGGCAGGCCCAGGCCAAGCGAGATGCCGCACTGCTCAAGGAAGGGCAGCAGAAAGAGCAGATTGAGCAGGCGGGTATTAATCCCGCGGGTATCACCCAATTATTCCGCGACTGGAATAATCTGGACGATCCCAATCGGATGGTCCGCGTGTCAGAATTGTCAGGCGCTGATGCGAAAAAAGAGACGTTGATTAAAGAATATATTCTGGGCCGGGGCGAGCTTAGCCAGGCCCGTAATGAGCTGGATGAACTGGACAAGCAGCTCATCCAGGCGAAGTTGAACCTTAACCAGACCAATATTAATTTGGATCAATTGGAGAAAATTTTGTCCGCGTCGGGGACCAAGCGCCAAGAAGGGATCTCCCGATTGAAAGCGGAGCGTCCGGAGGCAGCCGGACGGCTTGATGAACTAGTGATGGCGTTTGGAGTATATTCCAAGGTGTCCGGCCGACTTGATGATCCGGAAGATTTGAAGCGGCAATTGCGTGGATCCGGGGTGTTGGAATTTCGCATTCTTCCGACAATAAGCGGGGGAGAGCTCAGCGAATCCGAGATAAAGAATCTGCAGGATCGTTTGAAATTATACGGTCCGAAGCTGGGCGGCACGGAAAATTACCTTTGGATGGCGATAAAAAATCCGCGTGATTTCCGGGGCGGGGTCATTCGTGGTGAGGTTAGTGAGCAGGAATATGTGTTGGCGTCGAACAACCCCGATGAATGTATGCTGCGGGAAACGGGAGAAAATGCATGGCGGCTGGTGAACGCCCGATTGGATACGGACGATTACGGCGGTTGGGCGGTGGCGTTTGGTTTTAATGAGATTGGAGCGGATCATTTTCTGCGTTTGACCAAGAAAAATATTGAGCGCCCCTTATGTATTTTACTGGATGGCGAGGCGATTTCCGCCCCGAGTATCCGATCGGCAATCCGAGATCGCGGGCAAATTACGGGTAACTTCTCCCAGCAGGAGGCTACGGACCTGGTTGACAAGCTCAATGCCGGTTCGCTGCCGGCGCGGTTGGGAGATCAGCCGATCAGTGAATATACCGTAGGCCCGACCCTGGGGCATGATAATCTGATGGCGGGCTATACAGCCGCCAAGTATGGTTTTATCGCCGTGACTGGTTTTATGGTGTTGTATTATCTGCTTTCGGGGGCGCTGGCGGATTTGGCGCTGGTGATGAATTTGCTGCTGATTCTGGGAGTGATGGGGTTCAGCAGGGCGACATTCACCATGCCGGGGATAGCAGGCTTGATCCTGATGATAGGCATGGCGGTAGATGCCAACGTGCTGATTTTTGAGCGGATACGGGAAGAGCAAAAACGAGGGGCATCTTTACGGATGGCCATCAAGAATGGTTATGATCGCGCCTTACGCACAATTTTGGATGCTAACGCCACGACGTTTATTGTGGCGCTGATACTATATATGCGGGCCTCGGAGGAGGTCAAAGGGTTTGCCCTGACGCTGATGATCGGATTAATCAGCAATATGTTTACCGCCGTCTTTGTTACGAGGTGCGTGTTTGACTTACTTACCAGTCGAAGAATCATTAACCAAAAGCTGTACATGATGCAATTGATAAAGGTGGCAAAAATCGGTTGGATGCGAATGCGGCCGGGTTTTTGGACAATTTCTCTGGCGCTGGTGGTTGGGGGCTGGTTTTTCACGGTTGTCCGCCACGCAAGCCCAAGCAGTATGTATTCGATCGAATTTACCGGGGGGACCAGCATTCATGTGGTGCTTACCCAGACAGGGGCCAATGAGATGCTCAGCGAGCAGGAGAAGGCCCGTCACCTGACGCTGCGCGAGAAAGTGGAACAGGCGATCCAGGCGATAGGCCGCGAGATGAAAAATCCCGGCATTGAAGCGGCGCGGGTGCAGCGGATAGGACCGGAAGATTCGCGGGAATATGAAATAGTTACCACGGCGGCCAATAAGTCGGAAGTGGTCGTATCCCTGGCCGGGCCAACTACCATGACAGCGCCGCAAGTGCAGGATAAGATTCGCCAGGCGGGCAAAAGTATGGGCGATCGACGTATGGAAGGATCGGTGGTCACCGCCCTGGATACGCCGGAGAAATTTATGCTCGTTACCGGTCAGACAAATCCTACCCAGATTAATGAAGCAATAAATCAGGCATTGACGGGTGCTGTGGTTTCTTCCATAGAAGTGAAAGAAATAGTAAGTGACGCGGTGCGGAAGGCGTTAGCGGGAAAACTGGATATTCAGGATGATCTGTTGCCGCGGGATATCACAGCGGCGCCCATTACCGAGGATATGGTCCGCAATCGTCTGGAACTCAGTGATTTCGTGGGCGGGATTTTTCTCAGTTGTGATTTTGGCGAGGGCAACAGCGAGACGTTTGGAAGATTACAGGATCGCTTTGAACGGATCAAACTACGTAGTAGTTTTGCCAAATACGGCATCAACAAGTTCAGGCTTTTCCCGCCCGGCGGTGAGACGGTCGCTAAAGATCAACCTTTAAAGGCGATTTCTATAGCGGTAGTCTCGCCGGATATGGTGTATGGCAGGAGTACGCCGGAAGAATGGCAGGCATTTGACGCGGAGCAAAAGAATTGGTTTAAAGACGCCTTGTCACTGGAGACCAGCTTCGGCAGCGTAACCCAAATTGATCCGTCGGTAGGGCGGGAAGGTATGAATGCGGCTATGGTGGCTATTGTGATATCGCTGCTGGCGATTATCGCTTATATCTGGATCCGATTTGGCAACTGGCAGTTCGGCACAGCGGCGGTGATTGCTCTCGTCCACGATGTCAGCATAGCACTGGGAATGGTGGCGGCGTCGGCTTGGCTGGCGAGTACGGCGGTAGGTAAGGCGCTGCTGATCGGTGATTTCCGGATAGATCCGCCGATGATTGCGGGCTTCCTGACGGTGATAGGGTATTCGCTCAATGATACCATCGTTGTTTTCGACCGGATACGGGAAAACCGAGGTAAATTAGCGGTGCTTTCACGTGAGGTTGTTGATAATAGTATCAATCAGACACTTTCACGTACCATATTGACGGGATTTACCACGTTGATGGTGTTGGTAATTATGTATATCTGGGGCGGAGAAGGGCTGCGAGGCTTTAACTACGTTTTAATTATCGGGATTGTGGTGGGCACCTATTCCTCGATTGCCATCGCCTCGCCGTTATTGATCGGAGCCAAGGCCCATGCCGCTAAAAAATTGCCCTCGACCAATAAAAATGATTGACAGATAATTAAGGAAGTTCCGGCAAAATAAGTATAATGGTATGATATTTTTCGCAAACTCAGTTCACGGACAAGGACCAGGAAAAGGATGTTTTTAGTGAATGGGCAAGTGCGATTATTGATAAGTGAGGTGTGTCATGCGATCCGAGATTAAAATTGGAATTGTTTTAGGAATCGTAATAGTAGCGGCGGCCCTGGTAATGATAGTGGGGCGGAATAAAGAGCCACAGCCAACCAGACCGGAGTTAGCCTATCCGCAACCGTCGCAGGAACAAGCGGTTCCGCTGCCGCCGGAAGAATCGCCGCAATCGGTGGAAGAAAAGGAGCCGCCGATGCCGGCGACAGAGGCAGCGCCTCTCCCGCAGGAACCGGCGAAAAAAGAAACAATAGAGAGCCCGCCGCCGTTGCCTGAGCCGCAAGCGCTCCAGCCGCGCTTCCATGTGGTTCAGAAAGGCGAGACCCTCAGCAAGATCTCCGAGATGTATTATGGCAATGAAAAGTTCTGGAAGGTGATTTATCAGGCTAATGCGGACCTTATCAAGAACCCCAATGTCCTCCAATTCGGGTGGAAACTGCGAATTCCCTATCCCGAAGAGGTTAAAGAAGCCGAAAAGCAGAATAAGCCATAGTTGTTCCCCGGCCAATCGATAGCTGTTTATAGCGCATGGTTGTCGATATCGTGAATTTCAACGTGATATTGGGGGCGGTGATTTTGGGCGGGGCGATTAAGGTAGTAGATTTTCCAGGCATATCGCAGAGAAAAAAGGGCGATCAGGAAGAAAAAACCCGCCACGAAAAAGGCTAAAATCAGGGGAAAAAGCAGGACCAAAACGCCCAAACCGAGCGCAATAATGGCGAAAAAGAGCAAAAACCTGGCGGAACTACCCATTAAATTGGTGAAATTTGGCAGAAAAAAAGGCGGATTAAAGAAATATTTGAAAAATATCATGTTATTTTTGGTTTTTGATTCAAATTTTTCGAGTTTGAATTTTTCGGTTTTTAGTTCAAATTTTTCGAAGAAAAAAACGGGCGTCCCCAGGACGCCCGTTTTTGATAAAGTTAATCTTAGTACATACCACCGCCATGAGGAGGTCCGGCGGGAGTCTCTTTCTTTTCCGGGATTTCACTGACCAGGGCAGCGGTGGTAAGCAGCAGACCGGCGATAGAGGCGCCATTTTGCAGGGCGACGCGTTCCACTTTGGTGGGTACGAGAACGCCGAAATCCATCATGTCGCCGAATTTTTCCTGCATAATATCGTAGCCGTAGTTGGGATTTCCCTGATTATTTTCCATGATTTTCTGGGCGATGATGGAGCCGTCCAGGCCGGCGTTTTCCGCCAATTGTTTGACGGGAGCGATGAGAGCACGACGGATAATATCCGCGCCGATCTTGGCATCGCCGGTGAGTTTTAATTTATTTAAGGCTTCTACGGCCCGCAGGAGAGCGACGCCGCCGCCGGGCAAAATACCTTCTTCCACCGCGGCGCGGCAGGCATGGAGGGCGTCTTCGACGCGGGCTTTCTTTTCCTTCATTTCCGCTTCGGTGGCGGCCCCGACGTTAATTTGAGCGACCCCGCCGGAGAGCTTGGCCAGCCGTTCCTGTAGTTTTTCGCGATCATAATCGCTGGTAGTTCTTTCGATCTCGTTCTTGATTTGATCGATCCGCCCTTTGATATCGGCGGTGCTGCCGGCGCCTTCGATGATGGTGGTGTTTTCCTTGTCCACGGTGACCTTTTTGGCCTGGCCGAGGTCCTTGATAGTGATGCTTTCCAATTGAATACCCAGGTCCTCAGAAATGGCCTGTCCACCGGTGAGAATGGAAATATCCTGTAGCATAGCCTTGCGTCGATCACCAAAACCAGGAGCCTTTACCGCCACGCAATTCAAGGTTCCGCGTAACTTGTTGACCACGAGGGTGGCGAGGGCTTCGCCCTCCACATCCTCGGCGATCAACAGCAGCGGTCTGCCGGACTGGGCAACCTTCTCCAGGAGGGGGACGATATCCTTGATAGCAGAGATTTTTTTCTCATAGACAAGAATGAAAGGTTTGTCCAACTCTGCGGACATGGTTTCCGGATTGGTGACGAAGTGGGGAGAGATATAGCCCTTGTCAAACTGCATGCCTTCGACGAGATCGACGGTGGTCTGGAGCGTTTTACCTTCTTCGATGGTAATAACCCCATCTTTGCCCACTTTATCCATGGCCTGGGCAATAATCTTTCCGATTTCCTCGTCCTGATTGGCGGCACAAGTACCTACCTGAGCAATCTGTTTGCTGGAATCGACGGAGATGCTCATGTCCTTGAGTTTGGCCACGACGGCTTCCACGGCCTTGTCCAGGCCGCGTTTGAGCTCGGTAGGATTGGCGCCGGCGGTGACATTTTTCAGACCTTCGTCAAAGATACTTTCCGCCAGGATGGTAGCGGTAGTAGTGCCGTCGCCGGTTATATCCGAAGTTTTTGAGGCGACCTCCTTAACCATCTGGGCCCCGATATTTTCGCAGGCGTCTTCCAGCTCAATTTCCTTGGCTACGGTTACCCCATCTTTAGTGACAGTGGGAGAGCCGAAGGATTTTTCAATAACCACATTTCTGCCGGCGGGACCGAGGGTTACTTTCACTGCCTGCGCCAGTTTCTTTACACCCTGCCGTATGGCCTGGCGGGCGTCATTACTAAATACAATCTTCTTGGCTGCCATGATGAGTTATTCTCCTTTATGATAATAAAATTTAATCTAATTCTACCAAACGAAGCCAACCGCAAAACCCACCACCGGTGTTATACAGCCTGGATTTTTCCAACAGCAGGTGGGGATATATACGCTATTTTTCCAGGACGGCCAGAATATCAGATTCTTCCATGATAAGATATTCCTCGCCGTCGATTTTGATTTCCGTGCCGCCGTAGGCAGTGAATAAAACAAGGTCGTTGACTTTTACCTGGAAGGGCTGTCGGGAGCCGTTATCCAGCACTTTACCATCGCCGACGCGAATGACCTTGCCCCGTCGGGGTTTTTCTTTAGCGGTTTCCGGCAGGACAATGCCGCCCCTGGTTTTTGCCTCCGCTTCAAGACGCTTGATAATAACTTTGTCGGCAAGAGGTTTGATCTTCATCTGGCTGTTACTCCTTTCATGAGCAAATCACATTTAACTTAATTTCATAATATTTCAAAAATATCCGGCTGACCTGTCCGGCGAGAAGTTCCAAATCGACGGGTTTGGCTAATACGGAAAAGACATCCAGGTTCAAGGCAAGAGCGAGAATTCGCTCATCCATGTGTCGGGCCAGCAAGATGCAGGGCATGAGGCGATCGTGCCGGCGAATAATTTTCAGGGTTTGCAGGGTGGAAAGCTCCTGGCGCAGGTCTGAGATACTACGATTAACCGCAGATAATTCATCGGCGGAGGTATCTAAAATAGCCAGGTGGATTTTGTTCGTAGTGGCCAGGCGGACAACCTCTTCGGCGGAATTAGCGACGAGGGCGTTAAAACCCTGGGGGTGAAAAATCAACTTAACGGCTTGGGGCCAGGCCCAATCAGCATTGCTGATGAGAACATTGACATTATTAGGTTGTGATAGTTTTAATGTCATGGCTATTAATCCATATATCCCAAAACATATATATAGATGAGCAAATAATATGCCAAATAATTACCCCACGATAGCTTCCGTGGTCGGTAAGGGGAGTGATGGGCATATAACAATTCTTAAGTTATTGTTATTATTGAGGATACGTCGTTTTCTAAAGGTTGTAAAAAGATAAAACCATCGCGGCTTGCATATCCTGAAATGCCCGTTGCCTAAAGAAACATAGAGAAATTCTGTCAAAAGAGGTTGAGATAGATATTTTTCTGCCAAGCTGACAGCCAAACAAGAAGGATTCAGGAAGTTGAAAAGGCAATAAGGTGGGAAAAATCGTTTGGGACCCCCGCCGCCTGCGGCGGAGAACAGGGGAGCAGGGCCGCCTGCGGCGGAGATCAGGTGAGCAGGGGATCAGTTGAACAGGTGAAAGATAAAGACGCGGCGCTGCGCGAGAAAGTTGAACAGTTGAGAGTAGTCGGACATGTTCCTTTTTGGAACACCCTAAACAATGAAAAGCATGAAAACTTTTCAGAACAGAAAGTAGAGCAGACGGTAAGGCTGGCCGCAGGGACGGTGACGATTCAGTCTGAAAACAATAGAGCGGAGACTGAAGTAAACGAAAATTTACAGAAATTATGTTGCACTACTAAAATATCGTACCCTGCAAATAATTAACCCAAAGATTATCTCACACTGAGACACAGAGATATTTGGGCGAGATTGTCCATCAGTACGTATGTACGCCCTATGGCGGACAGTCTAATGCCGATACCATCTGCAAAAACATCTCCCACCGCTTCGACGCCAGGCGCTTGATGACGAGACGAGATTGCATTATTATAAAGCGAGATATTTGGATTTAGAGATCGGCAGGTTAACCCAGGCGGACAGCCTAAAGGAAAAATAAGATCGAAATAAGGGGTCTGACCCCTTTAATCATTGGACCCCTTTAATTATTGCAGGACTGACATGCGGAATTCATTATTCGCATAAGGAGCTTCAAAGAGCTGACCTTGTAATAAGAAGGAGTCGATGGAGCCGCCGGCCAGCAGGCCATAAAGGTGGTCGGAGGAAGTATCTTCCAGGCTGCCGGGGCCGAATTTGACTTTCAAGATCGAGCCGAGGTCAGCGGGTGTGTCGTCGTCGGTAAAGTAGGTCAGGTCACTGCCGGGATCGATAGAGGCGGCAGCGATGGAATCGAGAAAAGAACCGCGAACATTGAGATAATTGAGATGGCCGAGCGAGAAATTATCATTAATGCCGTTTAAGAGGCAATCGCCGCCCAGATCGGCGCCGGCAAGGAGGAGATTGTCGATGGAATTACCACCGATTTTGAGATACAGCAGATCAGTCCCTGCGGCGAGGACGCTATCTGATACATTATGGGCGAAAGTCAGGCGGTCGATAGTCGTTGCCGAAGAAAGGTATAGTTGTTGTGCGGATTGGGCCTGGAGAGAAAGGAAGCTCTGCAAGGCGCGGATAGTGGTGTTATCAAGCTGGTCGGTAAAAACGGAGCCAATCTGGAAAGCGGTTATATCGGCGTTTATAATGCCCTGTTTGCAGTTGAAGAGATTGAGATTTTGGGCGACGTTAATTTGACCGGCAAATTGGCCGCGACGGACGATTAGTCGGTCAAGATCGCCGAGTGCAGCAGTGATGTCAGCATTGATACTGCCTTTGGTTATCTCCAGTGAGCCAATGGAATCGGCGGTAAGGGAGCCGGAGGCGAAACTATCGGCACGGAGCAGCTTGAGATAGCCGGTGATATTTAAGGAGACGCTGTTGTCAATGTTTTTGGCGTAAATCCGCAGGGCGGGATTGAGAATGTCATCGGCGGAATTTGCGGGTGAGATCAGCTCAAGAGCGGCATTATCGCCGATGGACTGGACCCTCAGTATAGCGAGCGAGTTCTGAGTGTAAATCTGCTGGGTAATATCGATCTTTGGGGCAATAATAGCGAACAAAGGAGTGTCCGCAAGAATTTTACCGACGGTTAGGGGGATGTGATTGCCGCGGACGGTAATCCGTAAAGTGGTATGGGCAGTGGTATTGTTCAGGGCGATTTGCTCAATGATATTATCTGAATCAATGGCTGAGCCCAGAAGAATCGAGGCGTCACCGGGGCCCTCCAATTTGACAGTGACGATGGAGCCGGTATCGGTGGTAAAGGTATAACGTTCGTTGCGATGGATGATATGGGCGGCGACCACATTAAACTGCTGGGCGTAAGACTGGGCGAGGTGATTGCCGGCCAAATCGGTAATGGTATTCTGCGATAAAACGGACAAAAGGTAAGTCTCAGGAGATAAAGTCGAGGAGCCGGTGGCATTTTGGGGCAAGGTCAGGGTAACCATCTGGGTGTTGGGATTGTAACTGATATTGTAAAAGTTGATAATCGTTTCATTTCCATCATCGAAAGATCCGTCGCCGCCGGAAGCGAGCAGGAGATAATTGTTGCTAGTCAGAGCGGAAGTAAGGTCGATGTTGCTTTCATTGAAAGTCACGCTAATGTAGTTGGGGCCATAATTGATCCATAAGGGGTCCACAACGATGGCGGTCACCTGGGGGGAACGGCAATCATAGGTAAAGGATTGAATAGGAGATAGATCGGAACAATTGCCTAAGCCATCAAAGGCGCGGGCCAGGAGCAGGTTTTCGCCCTCACGGACAAGTGAGCTGGAAATAATTAACTGATAATTTCCCGGGGAAGTTTCGTGGGCGAATCCGGCAGAAACGCCATTGCAAATCACCTCAAGAGCCACCTCGGGATCAGCGGTGATATGAACCAGAGGGCTGGAAATATTGGTTATGTTGTCGTTGGAATATCGGCCACTGTCGGATGCGGGGTCAAGCTGGGGCGACGAAGGGGCGGGAGGACCGTCGGTGTCGATGGTAAAGGTAAAAATCAAAGGCTCGGTATCAAGCGCATACCCGGCAAGGTGACCAGCGGAGGCGCTGAAAATGGCGAGATTACCAGCTTCATCGTGCAGTGAAACAGCAGAGTCAATGGTCAACTGATAAGTATCGTCGGTGAGAATAATAGCGGTATTTAATTGTATCAGGCCGGAAAGATTATCAATGGTGACGGAAGTAATGGGTATAGACCATTCGTTGCCGTCATTGAAGGAGCCATCGGAGCCGGAGGCGCGCAGGCTATAGCCGGCGGTGTTATAAGCAGCCAGGGTATCAAGGGCGGATTCATTTACATAAAGCTCAATACGTTGGGTCGTGTGGCTGTAGATATTAGCGGGGAAATAATTATAAATTATCGGCGGGGTGGTATCCAGGGTGAGGTTCAAAGTGGCAGAGCGTGCGGTTTGGCCCACAGAATCGGTGGTAATGATCTCGATGTGATTCATACCTTCGCTTAATTGTCCCGAAGAGAAAGAGAATTGCCAATGACCGTTATGATCGGCATATCTCGTGGCGGCGGAGTTTCCGTCTACGAGGATATCCACGAAACTGTACGGTTTTACGGAGCCGAAAATGGTGGGGACGGGATTATTGGTCAGGCCGTCGGTGTTGGAGGAACCGGAATCATCGCCAGGAGATAATGTGGGGGCATCGGGGCTTTCCTGATACGAATCAAGAAAGATGGTCAGGGCGTCGGAAGGCGACGAGAGATTGCCGGCCAGGTCGGTGACCAGGGTATAGATGTCGTTTTCTCCTTCAGCCAAGACGGAGGGCGCGAAAGTATATGACCAATAGCCGTTGGTGGTGGCGGTAAGGCGAGTAAGGTATTGGCCGTTTAGATACAGGTCTATAAACGCGGAGGGCTCAGTCAGGCTTTCAATCGTGGGGGTAGAATCGGAGGTGAGATTATCCGAATCACTAATACCGGTATCGCTGGCGGATTGGAGGTCGGGTACGGAAGGTACGGGAGGCGTGGTATCGATAGTAATAACCAGCGGAAACGAAGCGGAGCTTTGCAATCCGGAGCCGTCTTTCGTTATAATGGTAACGCTATTGGCGCCTTCACCGAGATCGCCATCATCAAAGGTGAACTGCCAGAAACCATTGGTATCGGCAAGGGTATTACCCACCAAATTGTCATTGATATAAACGAAAACAGTAGTATTCGAGTCGGCTTTACCGTCAATTAGGGCGTTAGTTATATTGGTAAGGTCATCGGTATGGATGGAACCGCTGTCGCTGGCCGCCTGAAGATTGGGGGCAGCAGGCTGGGTGGGCTCGACGTTCAGCCAGATCGTCAAGTCATCGGAGGGAACAGATACGTTGCCAGCTAAATCGGTGGCTACTACATCGATTCGATGGGCGCCGGAGGGAATCTCACCCAGGACGCAGGTATAAGTCCAGGCACCGGCGGCATCGGCGGCGAAGGTGCTAATCGGTTCGCCGTCCACCCGGATGGTAATATGGCAGTTGGGATCCGCCAGTCCGGTGAAAGTGGGGGTATCGTCGGAGGTTACCTCATCGGAGCTGGAATCGCCGGTATCCGACTCGTCCGTCAAATCGGGCAGACCCGGCTGAGAGATAGTAGTATCGAGAGTTATCGACAGGGGCAGGCAAGCGGGAGAAACATTGCCGGCCTTGTCAATGGCGATAACCGTAATATCGTTATTGCCCTCGCAAAGCTGGCCGAGGGAAAAGGTGTAATTCCAGGCGCCACTAGAGATCAACCGCTCGCTGATAGTATCAATAAGGAGGGGGCCCAGGCCGGTATCGACATATAACTGGAGGGAGCTATTCGTTTCGACGGTCCCGGTTATAGTTGAGTTGGGAAGCTTGGTTAAGTTGTCGTCATCGAAATCGCCACTGTCGCTGATGGCGGATAAATCAGGGGTGGCAGGAACGGCGGCGGCATTATCCAGGGTGAGGATTAGCGTGGTGCTGTAACCGGAAAGGTTGCCGGCGATATCCTCCTGGGCGACTTTAATGGTATTGGCGGAGCCAGTGGAAGAGGCATTTAGCCCGCCGGCAAAGGTGTAGGACCATTCACCGTCACTGTCGGCGTCGGTGATGGAGTCGAAGGTATCGTTACCGTTGAGACTGATGATGATGGTAGCGCCTGACTCACAGGTGCCGGATATAACGGCGGCGGCGACGTTGGTATAATTATCCGTAACGCTGGTGCCGCTGTCGGAGGCGCTTTCCAGATTGGGCGGCTGGGGTATAGAGATGGTGGTGTCAAGGAAGATCACCAGGTCAGTGGAGAAATTGCTGATGTTACCCACGGAATCTACTGCATAGGCGTCGATGATATTTGTTCCCTCGATCAGGTCGTCAATGCCGTCGAAGGTATAAGACCAATCACCGGCGAGGTTGCTAAGAGTGTTTCCGATGATATTACCATTGCTACGCAGATAAATGGTACAGTTGGGATCGGCGGCACCAGTAACGGTAGCGGTGGTTAACAAGGTAATATTATCATCATCGGCGTGGCCCAGGTCGCTGGTGTTGGGCAAATCCAGGCTATCGGGCGTCGAAATTATGGTTACGATGGTGATGGTTAAGTTGTCAGAATCAGCGGAGTTTCCCGCAATGTCGGCACTAATTACATCAAGGATATTTTCCCCTTCGGCTAAGGTTCCGCCGGCAAAGGTATAGTTCCAATTGCCAGCAGCGTCCGCGGTAGTAGTTCCAAGCACCGTAGCGGCGCCCTCGGGATCCAGGCGTATGGTAATAGTGGTATTGGGGTCGGCGGTGCCCACAATGCGAGGATTAGAATGACTGGTAATGTTATCGCTATTGCTGGCGCCGGTGTCTGTGGCAGGGGTAAGGTCGGGTATGGAGGGATCATTAATTATCGTATCGAGAGTAATGTTAAGCGAATTACTATTAGCGGAAATATTTCCGGCGATGTCGGTGGCGATAACAAAAATGGCATTAGCACCTTCCAGCAGCCAGCCATTGGGGATATCGTATGACCATGTGCCATCAGGAGAAACGGCGACGGTATCACTATGGGTAGAGGCATTTATATCAATGGTAAGGATGCTGCCCGGTTCAGCATAGCCAGTTATGGTGGGGTCGGGTACATTGGTAATATTGTCACCGCTGTTGGAGCCGGAGTCATCTTCAGTGACTAGATCAGGAACAGTAGGTTTTTCGACAGAGTTATCGATGGTGATAACCAGATCGAGACTCCAGTCGCTGGTGTTGTTATTGGTGTCGATGGTAAGAAAATCGATGGTATTTACGGCGGCATGTAAAACGCCGAGAAGGAAAGTATAGCTCCATTGGCCGGGATTGGCATCGCCATCCGAAACGCCATCGTCGGTAAAAGAAATAATATTGGTGTTGTTGGTGCGAATTTTAATCAGAGAACCTGCTGGGCAGGAGCCGGTAATGGTGGGGGTGGTGTCGGAAGTAATATCGTCATTGTCGAGCACTCCGGTGTCGCAAGCGGCGATCAGATCTGGAGGAGCTTCAGCTCCGGCGTCAAAACTGACGGTGACAGTAAGAACCGGAGAGGCGGCGGAGATATTTCCGGCAGGGTCAACGGCAATGACATGAATGTTATTGTCACCTTCGAGCATAGGAGAGGTGCTGGTAAAGGTATATCTCCAGGAACCATCAGCGGCAGCAGTGACGGAGCCGACCTGGCTGGCTGGCGCGGCGCCGGGAGGATCGAGCCAAATACTTACGGTGCTATCGCCTTCTACGGCGCCCGCTAAGCCCTGGATGGTCGGTCTGGTTTCGGCGGTAATGTTATCGCTGTTATCAGAACCTGTATCCGAGGCGTCTGTCAGATCCGGCAGGGAGGGATCGGCTATGGCAGTGTCCAAATTGACTGTCAGATTGGCGGAATCGGCGGAAGTGTTGCCAGCGAGGTCGAGGTAATAGATGTCGACGGTGTTGGCACCTTCGGCGAGGTCTCCGACGAGCAGGGTAATGGAATAGGAGCCATCAGCGGCGGCGGTGGCGGAGCGTTTATTAACGCCTGCCACCCGCAAATAGACAGTGGCGCTGCCTTCTACAGAGCCGGCGGGGCCGGTGAAAGTGGCGGTGGTGTCGTTAGTTAAATTGTCGGTATTGCTGGTGCCGGTATCGCTGAGGCTGTCAAGGTCCGGGGCGGCAGCGGGGGCGGCAGCGGCGATATCGAGGATGACGGTGAGATTGGCGGAGTCAGTAGAGATGTTGCCGGCGGGGTCCACATAATAGACGTCCACCAGATGGGTGCCGGCGATCATTTCACCGCCGTCAAGGGTAATGGTATAGTCACCGGCGCCGTCGGCTAGAACATTCTTGGCATTTACCCCGTCAATGCGGAGATACACCCGAGCGTTTGCCTCTGCCGTGCCGGTGAAGGCCGGTGAGGTGTTATTGGTGATATTGTCACTATCATCGGCGCCGGAATCGGTAGCGGTGGTCAGATCGCAGGCGGCGGGGGCGTTGGCAGTGCGATCGAGGACAATGGTTAGATCATCGGAATGCAGGGAGTCTGATCCGGCCAGGTCGGTGATGAAGATATCTACCAGATTAGAGCCTTCGGCCAGATCGCCGTTAACCAGGGTGTAACTCCAGTTGCCATTGCTGTCGGCGACGGTGGTGCCGACCTCACTCCAGCCGCCGTTGTCGGTCCAGATATGCACGGTGGCGCCGGTTTCCACGGGGTTTCCGGCGGCGACGGAGCCGTAGATAGCGGCGGCGGCGATATTGGTGATGCCGTCGGCATTACTGGAGCCACTGTCACTGGAGGCGAGCAGTTGGGGTGCGTTGGGCTGAGTACCTGCGGGATCGTAGGTTACGGCTAAAGCCGGGGAGGTGGTGGTATTGCCGGCGGTGTCGGTGATGGTTATGGTGACGCTATTAGCGCCGACGGCAAAATCGGTATTGGCCAGGGTAGCGCTCCAGTAACCGGTAGAGGCATTGGCCAGGACGGGAGCGCCTTTGACATTGCCGCCAACTTTCATTTGCACGGAGCAGCCGGGGTCAGCGTAGCCTTCGAATTCCAGGTTACCGAGGAGGTTTCCTTTGGTGATATTGTCGGTATTAGAGGAGCCGCTGTCACTGGCGGCCAGCAGGTCAGGTGGGCTGGGCGTGGCGAGGGTAGTATCGAGGGTAATAATCAGCGAGTTACTGAGAGCACTTTCAGGATTTCCCAGACTATCTTCGACGGTGACATTGATGGTATTGGCCCCTTCAGCGAGATCGCCATCAGCAAAGGAGTAGGACCAGTTTCCCCCGCCGTCGCTGGCGGTGGTGTTAACTTCGGTGGTATTGACCATGATGTGGACGGTGCCGTTGGCGGCGGCGGTGCCGGTTATTTGACAATTATCGTTGTTGGTGATGTTGTCGACCTGCGAGGAGCCGGTGTCATTGATCACGTCGCTGGTCAGGTCGGGTGCGGCTGGCTTATCAGAGATGGTATCAAGGGTAACAGTGAGATTGGCGGAGTCCGGCGAGGTATTGCCGGCAGGGTCAACATAGAGGGCGTCGATGGTGTTTGCCCCTTCGGCCAGGTCGCCTGCCAGGAGGGTAATGGAATAAGAACCGTTAGCGGCGGCGGTGGTAGAACGGGTATTTACGCCGCCAACTCGCAGCCACACGGTGGAATTGGCCTCGACAGAGGCGGCGGGGCCGGTGAAGGTGGGAGTGGTATCATTGGTTAAATTGTCGGAGTTGCTGGTACCGGTGTCGCTGGCGGGGTCAAGGTCCGGGGCCGAGGCGGGGATATTGGCGGTGGTGTCCAGGGTGACCGTCAGATTGGCGGAATCGGCGGAAGTGTTACCGGCGAGGTCAGTGTAATAGATATCGACGGCGTTGGCACCTTCGGCCAGGTCGCCGTTGAGCAGGGTAATGGAATAGGAGCCATCAGCGGCGGCGGTGGCGGAGCGTTTATTAACGCCTGCCACCCGCAAATAGACAGTGGCGCTGCCTTCTACAGAGCCGGCGGGGCCGGTGAAAGTGGCGGTG
>Ga0209164_1001593_pt1 | contig 28221 bp, 26 predicted proteins | sample MTBNYHSulfiMetaG_FD_187458 | JGI IMG/M metagenome (GOLD analysis project Ga0209164, IMG submission 187458) | Enrichment culture microbial communities from rom New York Harbor, USA that are MTBE-degrading - MTBE-NYH (New York Harbor Sulfidogenic)... | ecosystem: Environmental > Aquatic > Marine >... | reverse complement strand
CTCCTGACCACGACGATGGAGGAGCAGAAGAAGGTCATCAAGCAGCTCAAGGACGAGGGCCTGCCCTACAAGACCGTGGTCGGCGGCGCCCCGGCGACCCAGCGCTGGGCCGACCAGATCGGCGCCGACGCCTACGCCGAGGACGCCAACGACGGGGTCAAGAAGATCGACGCCCTCCTGGGCAAGTAGGGGCTCCCGCAGACGACGCGCCCGGAGCGGCCCCCGCGGCCCGTCCGGCGCGCATGGGCAGAACGAAGGGGCGGGCCTTGGGGCCCGCCCCTTCGTTGCCCGGCGACTCCGCCCCCCGCGCTCCCCTGTCCCTCCCGGAGGTACCGCATGACAGCGACCGTCGACCGCGACCGCCTCGCCGATCTTCAGGCCGGAGAGGACGAGCTCTTCGCGCGCACCCACCCTCGCTCACGGCAACTGTACGAACAGGCGCACGTGCACATGCTCGACGGCGTGCCGATGAGCTGGATGACGCGCTGGTCCAGCCCCTTCCCGGTGTTCGTCACGGCCGCCGAGGGAGCGCGGGTCACCTGCGTCGACGGTCACGAGTACATCGACTTCTGCCTGGGTGACACCGGAGCCATGGCGGGGCACTCGCCGGCGCCGGCCGTCGCGGCCATCGCGAGGCAGGCCGCGAAGGGCGTCACCACCATGCTGCCGACCGAGGACTCGCTCTGGGTCGCCTCGGAGCTCGCGCGTCGCTTCGGCCTGCGGTACTGGCAGACGGCGCTGACGGCGACCGACGCCAACCGCTTCGCCGTCCGGCTCGCGCGCCACGTCACCGGTCGCCCGAAGATCCTCGTCTACAACTACTGCTACCACGGGTCGGTCGACGAGACGATCATCACCATCAACGACGGTGTGCCGGGCCCCAAGCCCGGCAACGCCGGGCCGCCCGTCGACCCCACGGTGACCACCAAGGTCATCGAGTGGAACGACGTTGCGGCGCTCGCCGAGGCGCTCGCGCCGGGCGATGTGGCGTGTGTGCTGGCCGAGCCCGCAATGACCAACATCGGCATCATCCTTCCGGAGGAGGGCTACCACGCCGAGTTGCGCCGCCTCACGTGCGAGACCGGCACGTTGCTGATCGTGGACGAGACGCACACCATCTGCGCCGGGCCGGGCGGTTGCACGCGAGCGTGGGGGCTGGACCCCGACATGGTGACGCTCGGCAAGCCCATCGGCAGCGGCGTGCCGAGCGCTGTGTACGGGTTCGGCAGGACGATCGCCGATCGCGTCCGCGCGACGTGGGACTACCACGCGACCGACGAGTGCGGGGTCGGCGGTACCCTGGCCGGCAACGCCCTCTCTCTCGCGGCCATGCGAGCGACGCTCGGGGAGGTCCTCACGGAGGAGGCCTTCGCGTGGACGGTGCCGCTCGCGGAGCGCTGGGCCGATGGTGTGCAGGACGTGATCGACGAGTACGAGCTGCCGTGGGTCGTCAAGCGGCTCGGGTGCCGTGCGGAGTACTGGCCCCGGCCGGTGCCGCCGCGCAACGGAGGAGAGGCGGCGGCGGCCGAGGACGAGCAACTGGACCGCTACCTCCACCTGTTCCTGCTGAACCGCGGGATCCTCATGACACCCTTCCACAACATGGCCTTGATGTCTCCGCAGACGACCGCGGCCGACGTCGACCGCCACACCGAGGTCCTCTGCGAGGCCGTGAGGGGACTGAAGGGCGTTGATGGAGTGCCGGTCTCAGAGTAGGCGGACGTGGCGCCAGGTAACGGAGAGTCCGAAGCGGAGCGGGTGTCGGCGCTGAAGGCGAGCGCATGGGACGGGCGCGTCGCCGCCTATCGTGAGAGCCCCACCCATCGCGAGGGCGACGACCTCGACCTCGTCGTCGCCTGGTGCGAGGCGGCGCCGGGCGTCACGGCGCTGGACGTGGCCGCCGGAGGCGGTCACGTGGCACGCCGCCTGCGCGAGCTCGGCTGTACGGTCACGACCTGTGACGCCGCCGCCGGTATGGAACCGGACGTCGTCTGTGCCGCCGAGTCGCTGCCGTTCGACGACGATGCCGTCGACGTCGTCGTCTGCCGGCTCGCCGCGCACCACTTCGACGACGCCGGCGCCGCCGTGCGCGAGATGGCTCGGGTCTCGCGACGGCTCGTCGTCATCGAGGACGGCCTCCACGTCGACGAGCGTGTGGAGGAGGCCGAGCGTCTGCGCGATCCTACGCACGTGCGCTCGTACACACGCGACGCGTGGACCCGGCTGCTCGCCGACGCCCGCCTCGAGGTACTCTGCGAGGCCGCGTTGCCGAAACGGCATCCCATGGAACACTGGCTGTCCTGCACGGGGTGCGTCGGCGAGGTGGCGCGGTGCGTGCGCGACCTGCTGAGGCACGTCACCGAACCCGGCGGCGACGTCTGGGTCGACAGCAAGCTCGTCGTCAAGGCGGTCAAGCTGCGCGACGGCTGAGCGGCCGGCACCGGCGGCTCCTGCCGGCCCCGCTTCAGATGTTGAGGCGCACCCCGTCGACGTACGTCAGGCTGCGCCCGGCGCGCTCGATGTTGGGGTAGCCCTCCCGGGCCATGATGAGGCGCTCGAGGCCGAAGCCGAGGCCGACCCACGGCTCGAGGATGCCCCAGTTGGCATCGAGCTGGTGCGGTCCGGAGGCCGCCGAGCAGACCTCGGCGCCGCCGACCTCGATGTCGAGCATCGGCCCGTAGACCTCGGAGACAGTGCGGGCGATCCTGTACTCCCGCAGGCCGGCCGCCTTCACCACCACGTCGGCGAGCTCCTCGAGCCGCTCGCCGCACTGCTCCTGGGGCAACCCCAACTCGACGAGGTTCAGCATGGTGAACTCGTTGAGGTGACGACTGCCCTTCGAGTCGCGCCGGAAGCAGGGCCCGATCTCGAAGATGCCGAAGGGCCGGCTCCAGAGACGCCCCAGGCGGCGGAGCAGCGTGTAGAGGTTCGGCGCCAGCATCGGCCGCAGGCAGCGCCCGTCGTCGAGCCAGAAGACCTGCTGACGGAGCGGGTGGCCGTGCCCGACGCCCATCTTCTCGAGCGCGTCGCCGCCGATGATGATCGGCGTGACGACCTGCACGAACCCGGCGTCGGCGAGCGTGCGCCGCAGCTCGAGCTCGAGCTCGACGAGCTGCGGCGCGCGACGCCGCGTGCGCGCGTCCTGCAGGTGCTCGCGCCCGGCGCGGGCGAGGTCGTCCTCGACGCGCTTGAAGGCCACGTCCCGCTCGGCGGCGCTGCCGAAGGCGCGCTCGAGCTCGATGGGATCGGCGCCGAGCTCGCGCAGGCGCTGTGCCTGGGTGAGCGTGAGGCGGATCTCGTCGTTCACGCGCGCTCCGCGGTCGTCGCGGGGGCCGTGGTGACGTAGTCGATCAGTCCGTTGGCCACGGCCACAGCATACATCTCGGCGAAGTCGGGGCGCGCCGCGACCGCCGCCTCCGCCGGGTTGGTGAGGAACAGCGGCTCGACGACCACGCCGATCGCCTTCGGCTCACGCAACATCGCGTAGTTGCGTCCGACACTGGCGAGGTAGCGCCGTCCGGAAGCGGCGAGGCGCCGGCCGACTGCGTCGGCGAGGCGCCTGCCGTGCTCGGAGAAGTAGTGGCTGCGCTGGAAGTACGTGCAGACCGCGCCGGCCGCGAGCGGCGACTCGTGGGCGTTGAGATGCAGCGAGAGCACGAAGGCCGGGGCGGCGGCGATCGCCGCCTCGGCGCGCTCGTAGAGCGATACCGTGGCGTCGCTCTCGCGGGTCAGCACGACCTGGCAGCCTTCGGCACGCAGGAGCTCGGCCAGTCTGAGGCCGGCGGCGAGGACGAGGTGCTTCTCCGCCGGCCCGCGAGGCGCCGCGACGCCGGCGTCGCGGCCTCCGTGCCCCGGGTCGACGACGACGCGTTGCCCGGTCAGGCTGCCGACGGAGCTGTAGCCGAAATCCCGTTCGGGGATCTTCTTGCCCTCTCTGCCGCGCTCCGCCTTGCGCAGCGCGCGCAGCGTGCCCAGCGTGCGCTCGCCGACCATGCCGTCGGCGAGCAGGCCGGCATTGCGCTGGAAGTCGAGCACGGCGCGCTCGACGCCCTCGTCGTAGACACCGCGCTCGGGCCCGGCGTTGAACCCCAGGAGGTTCAGCTGGACCTGCAGGTCGAGGACGTCGTCGCCGCGGAAGCTCGGCGCGCGCAGGTAGAGCAGCCGGTCGCCGAGCCGGTGGCCGCTCTCCACGAGTTCGCGCCAGGTGTTGTCGCCGACGACCCCGTCGGTCAGCAGGCCGCGGCGCTGCTGGAAGGCGCGCAGCGCCGCCTCCGTCTTGGGGCCGAAGAACCCGTCGATGCCCTCGGTGCCGAGGTCGAAGCCGTGGGCGCGGAGGCGGAGCTGGACGTCGCCGACCTCCTTACCGCGGTCGTTGCGGTGCAGGTCTCTCACGACGCGGCCTCAGAGCACGGCGGCGCGCACGCCGAGGGCCATCAGGAGCAGCACGCCGGCGCCGACGGCGAAGCGGTAGAGCACGAAGGGCAGGAAGCTGTGGCGGCGCAGGTAGGCGAGCAGGAACCAGATGGCCGCGAAGCCGCTCAGCGCCGCCGAGACGATGCCGGCGAGGAACGGCCCCGCCGTGCCCGCCGGCAGTCCCTCCCGAAGGATGTCCAGTCCCGAGTAGGCCGCGGCGCCGGCGATGATCGGGATGCTCATGAGGAAGGAGAAGCGCGCCGCCGCCTCGCGGGTGAGGCCCACGAGCAGCCCGGCGACCATCGTCACGCCGGAGCGCGACACGCCGGGCGACAGGGCGAGCGCCTGCGAGACGCCGATCGTCAGGGCGCCGCGCCAGCCGAGCTGCTCCATCTCGCGGACCTTGCGCGACCAGCGGTCCGCGGCCCACATGACGGCGCCGAAGACGATGAGCAGCACGGCCACGAGCCACGGCGCCCCGAGCACGTTGACGATCGTCTCCTCGAAGAGCACGCCGACGATCGCCGCCGGCACCATGCTGAGGAGGATGAGCCACGCCAGCCTGCCCTCCGGGGTCTCGACGCGGCGCGTCGTCAGGCTGCGCGCCCAGGCCGCGAGGAGCACGCCGATGTCGCGCCAGAAGTAGACGACGAGGGCGATGAACGTGCCCAGGTGCAGGGCGACGTCGAACGTCTTGTTGAACTCGGGATTGTCGAGGAGGTACTGCCAGTCGAGCAGCCACGGCACGAAGATGAGATGCCCGGAGCTGGAGATCGGCAGGAACTCGGTGAGGCCCTGCACGATGCCGAGGATGATCGCCTGGAGTATGGTCACACGGATCCTCCCGTCGATGGATCGTCGTGGAGGAGTCTAGCGCACGGCGAGGGAAGGCGGCGGCATGGGTCAGAGGGTGGAGGTGCAGTGGGCGGGTGAGGGCCTGCGCTTCGAGGGCAGGTCCGCCGACGGGACGGTGCAGATGGCGGCGAAGCCCGACGGCGAGGGCTCGGGCCTGCGCCCGATGCAGACGCTGGCCGTCGCGCTCGGCGGCTGCACCGGCATGGACGTGATCTCGATCCTGCGCAAGATGCGCCAGCCCGTCGAGGGTCTCCGGATCGAGGTCGAGGGCGAGCAGGCAGAGGACCACCCCCGGCGCTACACCGCCCTCTCGCTGACCTACCACGTCCGCGGCGCCGTCGACGAAGCCAAGCTGAAGCGCGCGATCGCCCTGTCCGAGGAGAAGTTCTGCTCGGTGCGCGCCTCGCTCGGCGCCGAGGTGCGCATGACCTCGCGGTACGAGCTCGAGTCGTAGTCCCTCTCCGCCCGCCGGTCACCGGGCCGCCCCGGAGGGGTCCCGCGAAGGTCAGGGCCGGGCACGACGCGCCGCGGTCGCCACCCGTCGTTCTCACTATGACGAGCGTGTTTACATCGTGAGGGGCGGCGACTAGTATCGAGGCGCAACCTGCCTGGAGGTGCTCGAGTGGACCGCGACCACGAGCTGGCCGCCGTGCTCGCCGACGACACGCGCTACCGCGTGTACAGGTCGATCGCCGCGAACCCGCGCGACGAGGTCACGGTGGCCGACGTCGCGGCGCGCTTCGGGCTGCATCCCAACGTCGCCCGCATGCACCTCGCCAAGCTCGAGCAGGCGGGCTTCGTCGAGACGGGTCTGCGCAAGACGTCGGCCGGCGGACGGCCCGCGAGGCTCTACCGTCTGAGCGACAAGGTCCTCACGTTCGGCTTCCCCCCGCGTCGCTACGAGCTGCTCGCCCGCCTGGCGCTCGCCGCTCTGGCCGACAGTGCCGATCGCGAGGCGATCGAGGCCGCCTGCCGCGAGGTCGGCACCGCCGAGGGCCGGCGGGCGCTGGCCGGCGGCGGACCGCCGAACGACCGTCACGCCGCCTCCGCGCTCGTGGCGCGCGTCGCCGAAGATCAAGGTCTCCTGCCGGAGGTGGAGTGGGACGACGGTCGTCTCCAGCTCACCGTGCACAACTGCGCCTTCCACGAGCTCTCGGGCGCCGACCCGCAGCTCGTGTGCGCCATGCACCGTGCCTTTCTCGCCGGGGTCCTCGAGGTCGTCCTCGGGTCGTTCGGCACGGTGGCCTGTGCCGACGAAGCCGGGCGGCTGAGCCTGGGCGACGACCGCTGTCGTCTCGTCTGCTCGGTGCACGGTTAGGGGCGGGGCGAGGGGCGCCGGCCGGCGGCGGAGCCGCGGGACCGGCGCCGTCACGGCTGTGATAGCGTACCGCCCGACCGCCGCGCTCGAGCGCTCTGTCGCGGCCGCCGTCATCAACATCTCGAGGGCCGGCGGCGGCGCTTGCACCGACGCCGGTCACCAGACCAAGGAGTGAGAGAGTGGGTGTGAACGACTTCGACCCGGGTCTTGCGGCCGCCGCGATCGGGCGCGCTCTCGCCCACGGCGGCGAGTTCGCCGAGGTCTACGTGGAGGAGCGGGACGGGCTCACCCTGCGCCTCGAGGACCGACGTCTCGAGCAGACCAGCGGAGGGCGCGACTTCGGCGCCGCCGTGCGCCTGCTCGACGGCGAGCGCACTTTCTACGCCTACAGCGACGAGGTCGATGAGGCCGGCCTGACGGCGGCGGCCGACGCCGTGGCCGCCGCTCTTCGCGGCGCCGGCGGCGCCACGGCGCCGGTGGTCGAGCTCGGCGCGGTGCAGTCGCGCCCCGGCGCGCACCCCGTGCTCGTGCCTCCGGAGACGGTCGACGTCCGCCGCAAGGCGGACCTTCTGCGCGCCGCCGACGAGGAGGCGCGCGCGGCCAGCGGCGAGATCGCCCAGGTCATCGCCGCCTATGCCGACGCGCGCCAGCGCGTGCTCGTCGTGAACTCGCTGGGCGAGGTCGTCAGGGACGACCGCACGCGCACGCGCGTGAGCGTGCAGTGCGTGGCCCGGCGCGGCGAGGTCATCCAGACGGGCCACGAGACCCTCGGCGGCAGCTGCGGCTTCGAGCTGCTCGGGCAGGCTGCCGTCCTCGGCGTCGCGCGCGAGGCCGCCGGAAAGGCGCTCACCATGCTCGACGCGAAGCCGGCGCCCGTCGGTCTCATGCCCGTCGTGCTGGCCAACGGCTTCGGCGGCACCCTCTTCCACGAGGCCTGCGGCCACGGGCTCGAAGCCGACGCCGTGGCCAAGGACGCGAGCATCTACGCCGGGCGCATGGGCGAGGTGGTCGCGGCGCCGATCGTCGATGCCTTCGACGACGGCGCCGTGCGCAACGGCTGGGGCTCGGCCGCCTTCGACGACGAGGGCGTGCCCACGCGCCGGACGCAGGTCATCGAGGGCGGTCGTCTGACGGGCTACCTCTACGACCGCCTGCGGGCCCGGCAGGCCGACGTGCCGCCGACGGGCAACGGCCGGCGCCAGTCCTTCCGGCACGTGCCGATCCCGCGCATGACGACGACCTACATCGCACCGGGTGACGCCACCCCCGGCGAGATCATCGCGGCGACCCCGCACGGCTTCTACGCCAAGAGCCTCGCCGGCGGGCAGGTCGAGCCGGCGAGCGGCAACTTCGTCTTCGGCGTCGCCGAGGGCTACCTGATCGAGGGCGGCCGGGTGACCACGCCGCTGCGCGGCGCCACCCTGGTGGGCAACGGCATCGACATCCTCGTGAAGATCGACCTGATCGCCTCCGACTACGAGGTCAAGTCGGGCATCTGCGGCAAGGACGGGCAGGGGGTTCCGGTCGGCACGGGGCAGGCCACGCTGCGCATCGCCGAGATGACGGTCGGGGGGACGGGCTGATGTTCGACATGCTGGACCGCGCGCTCGAGCGCGCCGCGGCGTTCGACGACGCCGAGGTCGAGGTGTACGGCGAGCGCTCCGCGTCGCGCAGGGTCAAGGTCTTCGGGGGCGAGGTCGAGCAGCTGACCGCGGCGCGCCGCGCCGGGCTCGGGGTGCGCGTCGTCCGCGCCGGCGCGGCCGGCTACGCCTACACCTCGGAGCTCTCGCCGGACGGCATCGACGCCGTCGTTCGGCGCGCGTACGACCATGCCGCGGTCAGCGACCCCGACCAGTTCGTCGCCCTGCCGGACCCCGGCGGCGGACCTGCCGACGTCGATCCTTACGACTCTCGTGTCGAGACGGTGAGCGACACGGCTCGCGTCGACCTGGCGCTCGCCGTCGAGGCGGCGGCCCGCGGCGCCGACCGGCGCGTCAAGACCGTCGAAGACACCATCTACGCCGACGGCGAGGGTGAGGTCTTCCTCGCCAGCACGACGGGGGTGCGCGGAAGCTACCGCGCGAGCCAGTGCTACGCCTTCGCCTACGTCCTGGCCGAGGAGGAGGGGCAGGTCGAGACGGGCATCTCCTACACCGTCGGGCGGGCGCTGCCCGACCTCGAGCCCGCGGCCTGCGGCGCCGAGGCCGCGGCACGCGCGTGCCGCCTGCTCGGCGCCCGCAAGTGCCCCTCCATGAAGGCGACCGTGGTGCTCGACCCCTTCGTCGCCGCCGGCGTCATCGGCGTCCTCAGCTCGGCGCTCACCGCCGACGCGGTCCAGAAGGGCCGCTCCCTCTTCGCCGGGCGCGAAGGAGAGCAGGTGGCGGCACCCGGCCTCTCCCTGACCGACGACGGCCGCCACCCCGACGGCCTCGACAGCGCGCCGTTCGACGGCGAGGGGACGCCGAGCCAGCGCACTCCGCTCATCGCCGACGGTGCCCTGCAGGGGTTCCTGTACGACACCTATACCGCGCGCAAGGCCGGCCGCTCCTCGACGGGGAACGGGCTGCGCGGCTCGTATCAAGGGCTGCCGGGCGTGCACCCGACGAACCTGCTCATCGAGGGCGACGTCGCGCCGGTCGACGACCTCGTCGCCGCCGTCGAGCGCGGCGTGCTCGTCACCGACGCCGTCGGGGTCCATTCCGGCGCCAACCCCGTGTCGGGCGAGTTCTCGGTCGGCATCAGCGGCATCCTGATCGAGAACGGGCGGTTGACGACGCCGGTCCGCGAGGTCACTCTGGCCGGCGACCTTCTCGCCATGTTGCGCGGTATCGTCGCCGTCGGGGACGATGCGCGATGGGTGCCGGGCGGCAGCATCCTGACCCCATCGCTGGTCATCGAGGGGATGGCGATCGGCGGCACCTGAGCCGCGGCGACGGAGGGCGAGGCGGCACCGGACCGGCGGAGGCCCCTGCGGGAGACACGGGGCCGCCCCCAGGCCGGGGCCGGCGACCAGCGGCCGGACCACGAGCGCCGGCCGGACGACCGGGAGACGGAGGAGGAACGCGACGTGGACGACCTCGGCCGGCGGCTGCTGGCGGCGAGCTACCTGGAGGGCGACTTCATCCTGCGCTCCGGGCGTCGCAGCCGTTTCTACCTCGACAAGTACCTCTTCGAGACCCGGCCCGACCTGCTGCGCGACATCGCCGAGGGTCTCGCCGAGAAGCTGCCGGCCTACCGGCCGTTCGACCTGCTCGCCGGCCCCGAGCTGGGTGCGGTCGCCCTCGTGGCGGCGCTCGCTCTCGGCTCCGGCACCCCGTTCGTGATCGTGCGCAAGGGCGCGAAGGGCTACGGCACCGACAAGGCGATGGAGGGCAGGGCCGAGCCGGGCCAGCGCGTCGTCATGGTCGAGGACGTGGTCACGTCGGGAGGCGCCGCGCTGCAGGCGGCCGACAAGCTGCGCGGAGCCGGTCTCGAGGTCGCGGCGCTGCTCTGCGTCGTCGACCGCGAGGAGGGCGGCCGCGAGCAGATCGAGGCCGCCGGCCTGACCTTCGACCCTCTCTTCACGGCGACCGCGCTGGGGATCAAGACGGCCGGCTGAGAACGCCGGCGCTCAGCGCACGACGCGGAGCGTGCGCAGGCTCAGGTCTTCGGGGCCGTGCACCTTGAGGTGCGCGGCGGACGCCGTCTGGAGGTACGCGACGGTCTCCACCGCGACCTCCTCGCCCGGCCCCAGGACCGGGATGCCGGGCGGGTAGGGCGTCACGATCTCGGCGCTCACGCGCCCCTCGCACTCGGCGAGCGGCAGCGCCACCGAGGGGGCGAAGAACGCCTCGCGCGGCGAGACGACCTGGCGGGTGAAGGCGGGCGGCCGCAGCCGTAGCCATCGTGCGGCCGCCTCACCGGCCTCCCGCCCGCCGGTGTGGGCCGCGATGTCGCGCAGCGCGTGCACGAGCACGCGCAGGTCGTCCATCGAGTCGCCGAACGTCACGTTGAGGATGATCGCCAGCGGGTCGGCGGCCTCGACGGCGACGCCGCGCTCGCGCAGCGCCGTCTCGAGCTCGAAGCCGCTCAGGCCGAGGTCGAGCGCCGAGACCGTCAGGCGCGTCGGGTCGAACTCCGCCACCCCCGCAGCCTCGAGGACCTCGTGACCGAGGCAGCGCAGCCCCGCGATGCCGGCGATCTCCTCGCGCGCCCACTCGGCGCCGGCGATCGCCTCACGCCACAGCTCGGCGCCGTGCGTCGCCATCTGCTGGCGGGCGGCGTCGATCGACGCATACATCAGCGCCTGAGGGCTGGTGCTCTGGGTCATCTTCACCATGCTCTCGAGACGGGCGAGGTTGAGCCGCGTCCCCCGAGCGAGCAGGACGGCGGACTGCGTGAGCCCGCTGATCAGCTTGTGCGTGCTGACGACGCAGGCGTCGGCACCGGCCGTCATCGCGTCGACCGGCAACTCGGGGCAGAAGCGAAGGTGCGGCCCCCAGGCCTGGTCGACGATGAACGGGACGCCGGCCGCGTGGACGACCTGGCCGATGGCCGGCAGGTCGGCGGCGAGCCCGTTGTAGGTGGGGGACGTCACGACGACGGCCCTGGCGTCGGGGTGCTCGCGGAGGGCGGCGACGACCTGGGCGGGCGTCACGTTCAACGGGATGCCCCAGCCCCGGTCCGCCTCGGGTTCGAGGTAGCGGGGCATCGCGCCCGAGTAGATGAGCGCGGCGAGGAGCGACTTGTGGGCGTTGCGAGGGACGACGACGGTCTCACCGGGGCCGGCCAGGGTCAGGACGAGGGCGTGGACTCCGCTCGTGGATCCGTTGACCAGGAAGTGGCAGCGCTCGGCGCCCCACGCCTCGGCGGCGTACTCTTCGGCGAGGTGGACGAGACCGCTCGACTCGCGCGTGTCCTCGACCGCGCCGGCCATGGCGAGATCGACGCGGAGGCACTCGTCGCCGACCAGCTCGCGCAGCTTCGGCGGCGCGCCCCTGCCGAGCTTGTGCCCCGGCGTGTGGAAAGGCGTGTAGCCGCGGCGCCGGTAGGCCGTCATCGCGTCGACGTACGGCGTCTCCTCCTGGTCGTGCGGCATGCGCGCTCCTGTCATGGCGTTGCGGGATGACGCACCGGGCGAGCCGGCTCCCCGGGCCGGGTGGCGGAGCGCCACCGCCGGCCCGCGCGACCCGGCGCGCCCTCGTCCCGGCGAGTCTATCAGCCGGCCGACGCCGGGAGGCGTGTGAGCGAGCGGGACCGCGGGCGCTCCGTCCGTGCTCGGCGGGGCGCCGCCCTGCGGCTCTCCGGGCGGGCGCCTCGGTGATAGACTGGACCGCGGTTTGCAGGAGAAACGAGACCTGCGAGGAGGAAAGCATCAAGCTCGACTCGACGGTGAGGGTGCGCTTCGCGCCGAGCCCCACCGGGTCGCTGCACCTGGGCTCGGCGCGCACGGCCCTGTTCAACTGGCTCTTCGCCCGCCGGCAGAGCGGCGTCGTCGTGCTGCGCATCGACGACACCGATGCCGCGCGCTCCGAGGTGCGCCACGAGGCGGCCATCCTCGAGGACCTGCGCTGGCTCGGGCTCGACTGGGACGAGGGGCCCGACGTCGGCGGCGGCTTCGGGCCCTACCGGCAGAGCGAGCGCCTCGAGCGCTACAGGACGGCGGCCCGGGCGCTGCTCGCCGCGGGCGCCGCCTACCACTGCTTCTGCAGCGAGGAGCGGCTCGAGGCGCTGCGCGCCGAGCAGCGCGCCTCAGGGTCGACGCCGCGCTACGACCGCCGCTGCGCGACGCTGAGCGCGGACGAGGTCGGCCGCCGGCTCGCGGCCGGGGAGCCGGCGGCCGTCCGATTCCGCGTGCCCGGCGCCGAGGTGGTCGTCGACGACCTCCTCCGCGGCCCGGTGACGGTCGGTGCGGGCGCCCTCGGCGACTTCATCATCGTGCGCTCCGACGGCACCGCCGGCTACAACTTCGCCACGGCCGTGGACGACGGCGACATGGCGATCACGCACGTGATCCGCGGCGACGACCACCTGACGAACAGCGCCCGTCACCTCCTGCTCCTTCGCGCCCTCGGCGTCACGCCGCCGCGCTTCGCCCACCACGGCATGATCCTCGACCCCGAGGGGGGCAAGCTCTCGAAGCGTCACGGCGCGACCTCGGTCGGCGAGCTCCGCGATCTGGGGTATCTGCCCGAGGCGGTCGTGAACTACCTGGCGCTCCTCTCGTGGTCGCACGGCGAGGACGAGGTGCTCGACCGCGAGCGCCTCGTCGCGGGGTTCGAGCTCGAGAAGCTGTCGCCGAGCGCGGCCGTGTTCGACCGCGCCAAGCTCGACTGGCTCGGGCACGAGCACGTGCTGCGGCTCGACCCGGAGGAGCACGCGCGGCGGTTCGCCGAGCGGCTGCCGCGAGGGACGCCGCCGCTGGCGGCGGCGTCCCTCGCGGCAGCCTTCCAGCCGTCGCTCTGCGCTTACGGTGAGGCCCCGGCCCTGGCCGCCGCCGTCCTCGACGAGCCCGAGCTCGCCACGCCGGCCCTCGAGCTCGTCGCCGGGGCGCGCGAGCAACTCGAGCACTTCGCCGCGGCGAGGGAGGCGGCGGCCGAGTGGCTCGACCCCGCCGCCGCCCGCGCCCTCCTCGGCGCCTACCGCGAGTGGGGCGCGGCCCGCGGACTCCCGGCGAAGCGCCTGCTCATGCCGCTGCGCGTCGCCCTCACCGGGCGCGAGCACGGCCCCGAGCTGCACTACGTGCTCGGGGCCCTCGACCGCGGCACGGCCGTCCGCCGCACCCTGGCGGCGCTCGGGGGTGCGGCGTCCGTCGCGCCCGACGCCCCGCCCGGCGCCCCGTCCGGCGCCCCGCCGCCGCCCGACCCTCCGTCCTCCACCAAGGGAGACCCACGATGATCCGACTCTTCAACTCTCTCTCGCGCCAGAAGGAGGAGTTCGTCCCCCGCGAGGAGGGCAAGGTCGGCATCTACTGCTGCGGGCCCACCGTCTACAACCTCGTCCACGTCGGCAACGCGCGGCCGTACGTCACCTTCGCCGTGCTGCGCTCGTGGCTTCGCCGCCGCGGCTTCGACGTGACCCTGGTCGAGAACATCACCGACGTCGACGACAAGATCATCACCAAGGCCAACCAGGAGGGACGCAGCTCGGAGGAGGTCGCGCGCGAGTTCACGGCCGCCTATCACGAGGACATGGGCCGTCTCGGCGAGGTCCTGCGCCCCGACGTCGAGCCGCTGGCCACCGAGACGATCCCCGAGATCATCGACCTCTGCCGGCAGCTGGTCGCGTCCGGTCACGCCTACGAGACCGGCGGCAGCGTCTACTTCCGCGTGCGCAGCTTCCCCGGCTACGGCAAGCTCTCGCGGCAGCGCATCGAGGAGCTCGAGGAGGGCGCCCGCGTCGACGTCGAGCCGGGCAAGGAGGACGCACTCGACTTCGCGGTCTGGAAGGCGGCGAAGCCCGGCGAGCCGGCCTGGGAGAGCCCCTGGGGCATGGGCCGGCCGGGCTGGCACATCGAGTGCTCGGCGATGGGCCTGCGCTATCTCGGCGCCGGCTTCGACGTGCACGGCGGCGGTCGCGACCTCATCTTCCCGCACCACGAGAACGAGATCGCCCAGAGCGAGGCGGCAGGGTTGCCCTTCGCACGCGTGTGGATGCACAACGGCATGATCCGCTCCGAGGGCGAGAAGATGGCCAAGTCGGTCGGCAACATCTTCCTTCTGCGCGAGGTGCTCGACCGCTATGGGCCCGCGGTGCTCCTCACGTACTTCCTGACGACGCACTACCGCAGCCCGCTCGAGTTCTCGCTGGAGAAGCTCGACGAGGCCAGAGCGGCGTACCAGAGGCTGTGCGAAGCGCTCGACACGGCGGCCTTCAGGATCCGCACGGCCGCGAAGGCCGCGGCGCGCGGTGAGGTCGAAGGGCACGGCGATCAGGTCGCGCGCGCGCGCGAGGCGTTCGCCGTGCACATGGACGACGACCTCAACACCGCCGCCGCCCTCGGCGAGCTCTTCGCCCTCGCCTCGGCGATGTTCAAGCATCTGAGCGCCGTCGACGCCGGCCGCGAGCCGCTCGACGTGGACTTCCTCGAGGCCGTGCGCGACACGCTGACCGATTCGCTGACGGTGCTGCTCATGCCGCTCCCGGACACGCGCGCGCCGGGCGGGGAAGAGGCGGCGCCGACCGCCGCGGGCGCCGGCGCCGCCGTCGCTCTCAGCGAGGCGGGCACGGTCGAGGGGCCGGCGGCCGAGAGTTGCGCCACGGGCCACGTCGCCCTGCCGCCGGCCGAGCGTCTCGCCGCCGACGGTCGCTGGGAGGACCTCGAGCTGGTCCACGCCGAGCGGCTGGGCTGCGACGACGCCTCGTACGCGTGCGCGCTGCGCGACCACTATCGGGCGGAGAAGGAGTGGGCCAAGGCGGACGCCGTCAGGGACGCGCTCGCCGCCGCCGGCTTCGAGGTCCGCGACACGCCGCAGGGCACGCAGGTCACGAAGCGCGACTGAACGTCGGGGGCCCGGCCTTCAAGGGGCCGGGTCGGCGAAGGGAGGCGCGGGAGCGCGATGGAGTGGCTGTACGGGCGGCAGGTCGTCGCGACCGCCCTGGGGCCCGGGGCCCGTCGCCGGCCGCGGCGATTGGCCGCCACACCGGCGGCGCTGCGGGCGCTCGGCGGATCGCTGCCCGAGAGCCTCGAGCTCGAGGTCGCCGACGAGGCCGGCCTCGAGCGGCTGACCGGCTCGCGCGAGCACCAGGGGGTGGCGGCGCTCGTCGGCGAGTATCCGTACGTGAGCGCGGACGAGCTGGCGGGCGCCGACCTCCTCGTCGTGCTCGACGAGGTGAGCGACCCGCACAACCTCGGTGCCGTGGCGCGCAGCGCGCTGGCGGCGGGGGCCGGCGGTCTCGTGGTCCCGCGCCACCGCGCGGCCCACGTGACGCCGGCCGCCGTGAAGGCTTCGGCGGGCACGCTCGAACTGCTGCCCGTGGCGATCGTGCCCAACGTCGTCGCCTTCCTCGAGAGAGCGAAGGCCGGGGGGCTCTGGGTCTACGGGGCCGCGGCCCGTGCGAGCCGCTCGTACCTCGACCTCGACCTGACCGGTCGCGTCGCGCTCGTGTTCGGCTCCGAGGGTCGCGGTCTCCGTCCCCTGGTCGCCCGCAGCTGCGACGCGCTCGCCGAGATCCCGATGGCGGCGCCGGTCGAGAGCCTCAACGTGAGCGTGGCGGCGGCGGTCGTCCTCTTCGAGGCCCGCCGCCAGCGCGCCCTCACCGGGGGTGGCTCGTGAGCGGGACGCTGTACATCGTCGACGGCTACAACGTGCTGCACTACCTCTTCCCGGGCGTCGGCAAGGACGAGCTCTTCGCGCGCCGCGACTGGCTCCTCGACCGACTGGCCGGCTTCGCCGCCCTGCGCGGCGCCGCGGCCGTCCTCGTCTTCGACGGCCGCGGACCGGAGACCACGAGCTCGCGGCCGATCCCCGGGACCGACATCGAGGTCGTCTTCGCCGGCGGCCGCTTCACGGCCGACACCCTGATCGCGCGCCGCATCGCCTCGCGGGCGCCGGACACGCCGGTCGTCGTGGTCAGCGGCGACCAGGAGGTGCAGCGCACGGCGGCGCGGGCGGGAGTGAGCCGGATGGCGCCCCGCGAGCTGGCCGCCGAGCTCGCCGAGAGGCCGGACGCGCGCCCCGGACGACCATCATCGGGGCAGGCACTTGACTCTGCTTCAGAGTCCCATACAATGCGCTCACGGCTTGAGGATAAAGTAGACCCTGAGACTTTGCAGAAGCTGCGCCGACTCAGGGACGAGGCCTAGAGAGCCGTAGCGTCACGGGATGGGCCCGCAAGCGGGGCAATTCGCTACGGAGGTGGGGATGAAGGCGTCGCGTACGGCTGAGTCCGGGCGCAGCACGACCCACTCGCAGAACCCTCAACCCTTCAGCGAGAGTTCAGATTACGGCCTGGTATGTGCCTACCGACACGGGAGCCAGGCCGCGCTCGAAGCCCTGATGCTGCGCTACCACCAATTCGTGCGGCTGAAGGCGAGCTCGTACTTCCTCGCCGGCGGCGACGGCGAGGACCTCATCCAGGAGGGGATGCTCGGGCTCTACAAGGCGGTCCGCGACTACCGTGACGACCGCCAGGCCTCCTTCCGTAGCTTCGCGGAGCTCTGCATCACGCGGCAGATCATCACCGCGATCAAGACGGCGACGCGGCAGAAGCACCACCCGCTGAACGGCTACCTTTCGTTCAGCCAGGCGCCCGGCGACGCCTCCGACGACGGCGACTGCTCGCTCGCCGACGTCCTGCCGGGACCGACGACACACGACCCGGTGATCCAGGTGATCTCGTCGGAGGAGGTCGACAGTCTCACGGCGTGCCTCACGCACATGCTCTCCGACCTCGAGAGCAAGGTGCTGCGGCTCTACCTGCAGGGTCTCTCCTACGAGCGCATCGCCAACCAGCTCGACTGCGACTGCAAGACCGTCGACAACGCCCTGCAGCGCATCAAGCGCAAGGTCGACCAGCACCTCGAGAGCCGCAAGGTGATCGACTAGCGACGGACGGCGGAGGCGCCGCCGGCCGCGGGTGCGTGCGTCCCCGGGGCAGGCGTCGCAACGACGGCGACGGGGCCGCGACCTCACCGAGGTCGCGGCCCCGTCGCCGTCTCGCCGTCGCGCCCGCTCAGAAGGTCGTGAGGCTCACATCGTGGCCCTGCTGCTGCACCATCAGCTTGAAGTCGTGCGGGCTGGTGGCGACCTGGGCCGCGTCGCTCAGGGTGATCAGGCCTTGCTCGTACAGCTTGAGCAGCGCCTGGTCGAAGGTCTGCATCCCGTAGAAGTCACCCTCCTTGATGGCGTCGTGGACCAGCATCGCCTGGTCCGGGTCGAGGATGAAGTCGCGGATGCGGTTCGTGGTGATCATGATCTCGATGGCCGGCACGCGGCCCTGGCCGTCGGCGCGCTGCAGCAGGCGCTGAGAGACGATGCCCTTGAGCGTGCCGGCCAGCATGATGCGCACCTGCTTCTGCTGGTGCAGCGGGAAGAAGTCGATGATGCGGTTGATGGTCTCGGTGGCGTCGATGGTGTGCAACGTGCTCATCACGAAGTGGCCGGTCTGGGCCGCCGTGAGCGCCGCCGACACGGTGTCGGTGTCGCGCATCTCGCCGATGAAGATCACGTCGGGGTCCTGGCGCAGCACGTACTTGAGCGCGGTGGCGTAGGTCTCGGTGTCGAGGCCGATCTCGCGCTGGTTGATGATCGCCTTGCGGTCCTTGTGCAGGACCTCGATCGGGTCCTCGATCGTGACGATGTGGCGCCGCATGGTCGCGTTGATGTGGTCGATCATCGCCGCCAGCGTGGTCGTCTTGCCCGAGCCCGTCGTGCCCGTGACCAGCATCATGCCGCGCGGCTCGAGGGCGAGGCGCTTGAGGATGTCCGGCAGATGCAGCTCCTCGAACGACGGGATGCGCGTCGTCACCTGGCGCATGGCGATGCTGATGCTGCCGCGCTGGCGGAAGACGTTGACGCGGAAGCGCCCGAGGTTGGGGGCCGAGTAGGCGAAGTCGATCTCGTTATGCTCGGAGAACCGCCGGATCTGCTTGTCCGTCATGATCGAGGCGGCGACGTCCTTGGTGTCCTCGGGCGTGAGCGGCGGTTCGTCCATGAGCACGAGCTCGCCGTCGACGCGGAGGACCGGTGGACTGCCCGCCTTGATGTGGAGGTCGGACGAGGTGCGCCCGATCATGTCGGCGAGGAGTTCGTCTATGGCTTTCACCGGGAGCCCCCAGAGGTCGTGTGGAACCGCCTCTTCCTTATTCGTCAGATTGGGCGAAAGCCTTACCCCTTTTCGCGCTCCGCGAGCCTGAGGACCGCTCGTCGCGGCACGCGCCGGAGGAGGTCGCGCACGCGGCGCGCGGGCGCGCGACGAAGACGACGGGCGATGGGGGCTGCGTGGGCACGGCCGGCCCGGCGGCCGGCCGGTCGCTCAGGGACGGCCGCCGATCCAGGCGCCGTCGTACACGGGGGCGACGATGACCTGGCCGGCCGAGCTCGAGGCGTGGATCATCTGCCCGCCGCCCATGTAGATGGCGACGTGGCTCGAGTACTCCGGCGTGCCGAAGAAGATGAGGTCGCCGGCCTGCAGCGCGTTCAGCGGCACGTCGGTCGTGACGGCGGCCTGCAGCGTGGCCGAGTGCGGCAGGCTGTAGCCGATCTGGGCGTAGCAGTACATCGTCAGGCCGGAGCAGTCGAAGCCGGAGGGGCTCGCCCCGCCGTACACGTAGGGGACGCCGAGGTAGCGCATCGCGATGCCGACCACCTCGGAGTGGCCGCTGCCGCCGGGGTCGACGGGCTGGGGGTAGTCGCCGGCGGCCTCGGCCGCGGCCGCGGCGGCCGCCGCCTCGGCCTCCTGGCGGAGCCGGTCGATGTCGCCGGTGAGCCGGCTCTCGAGCCGCTCGAGGCGGGCCTGCAGGGCGAGGATCTCGTCCTTCTGCGCCTGCCGCTCGGCGACGAGGCGGGCCGCCTCTTCTCTGTCGGCCTCGAGCTTGAGACTGCGGTCGCGGATCTCGCGTTCGTAGGCGGCGACCGACCTGACCGTGTCGACGTCGGAGTCGCCGAGGCGGCGCATCAGGTCGAGCTGGGAGACGAACTCGTCGAAGCTCGAGCTGGCGAAGAGCACGTCGATGAACTCGACGCCGCGCGACTTGTACAGCAGCGTCGCCCGCGCCTCGAGCTGCGCCTTGGCGAGGTCCTGGTTGTACTGGGCGACGTCGAGCAGGTGCTCGTTCTCGCGGATCGCGGCCTTGACGTCGGCGAGCTGGGCGGTCGCCATGTTGTACTTCTCGACCGCGAGGTCGGCCTCGAGGTAGACCTGCCCGAGCTTCTCCTGGACGCGGCGGAGCTCCTCCTTCTTCTCGGAGAGCGGCGTGGCGGCCGCGCCGGCGGCGACGAGCAGGGTCAGGAGGAGGGCGAGCGCGGGGAGGACGAGGCGGGGGCGCAGCAGGACTCTCGCACCTCGTCTGGCGGTCATGTTCGTCCCCCTCGTGGAACGCGGGCGACAGCGCCGCGTGGACACCACTCTCAAGCAGTGCAGCCTACACCGTCACGGTGAGACCGGCAACAGGGGGGCGGTCCCCTTCGCTCGGGGCGAGGGGCGAGGAGGCGTCTAGAAACGACCGCCGATCCAGGCGCCGCTGATCGACCCGTAGCTGACCACATCGCCCGTGTGCGGGGCGTGGATCATGGTGCCTCCGCCCACGTAGATGCCGACGTGGTAGCTGTACGCGGCACTGCCGAAGAAGACGAGGTCGCCCGGCGTCAGGGCGTGCAGCGGGACGGGCGTCGACATCTTCTGCTGCAGGGTGGCGCCGTGCGGGAGACTGACGCCGACCTGCGCGTAGCAGTACATGGTCAGCCCCGAGCAGTCGAAGCCGGAGGGATCGGCCCCGCCGTAGACATACGGTACGCCGAGGTAGCGCTTGGCGATCTCGACCACCGAGGCGTTGCCGGAGCCGCCGGGGTCGGGGGGGACGTACGAGGTCGCGCTCGAGGTGAGGGCGGCCCGCGCCGCGGCCTCGGCCGCGGCGCGGGCCGCCGCCGCGCGGGCCGCCGCCCGCAGGCGGGCGATCTCGCGCTCGAGCTTGTCCTGCATGCCTTCGAGCCGAACCTGCAGGGCGAGGACCTCGTCCTTCTTCGCCTTGCGCTCGGCGACGAGGCGGGCGGCCTCGTCTTTGTCGGCCTCGAGCTTGAGACGGCGGTCCTTGATGTCGCGCCTGTAGGCGGCGATCGACTTGACGGTGTCGACGTCGGAGTTGCCCAGCCGCTCCATCAGCTCGAGCTGGGTGACGAGCTCGTCGAAGCTCGAGGTGGCGAAGAGGACGTCGACGAACCCGACGCCGCGCTCCTTGTAGAGACTGATGGCGCGGGCCTCGAGCTGCGCGTTGGCGAGGTCGAGGTTGTACTCGGCGATGCCGAGCAGCCGCTCGTTCTCGCGGATGGCCGCCTTGACGTCGGCGAGCTGGGCGTTCGCCGTGTTGTACTTCTCGACGGCGATCGCCGACTCGCGGTAGACCTCGCCGAGGCGCGTGCCGATCTCCTCGAGCTCCTGGCGCTTCTCGGAGAGCGGTGTGGCCGCGGCCGGACCGGCCGGCAGGGCGGCGACGAGGAAGACGGCGATGAGGAGGAAGCTCGCGGCGCGTCGGATGCCTGTCATGCATCGCCTCCTGGCGGGCGGGAGCGCGCTCCGCGCCCCTGGTGAGGTGTGCCGTGCCGAGGCCGGCGGCGGATCTCAAGCACGGAACCCTAGCATCCCCGGGGGATGCCCGGCAAACCGCGAGCCTCGCCCGAACGCTTCGCCGGGAGGCATCGCGCTCCTTCGTCGAGGGTCCGCGCCCGGCCGCCCGTCGCGGCGTCGCGCCGGCCGCCGAGGCCTCTTCGTCCTCGTCGCCGCCGCGGGCAACGCCTTGGCGCGCGGCACATTGTCATCCACGAGGTGCTCGTGTACCGTCGGCGGCGGGAGTGGCGTCCGCCCTCACCGACGACCCGGCGGACGCGACTGAGGGGATATGCGGGTACCAGTCCACAGCCGTGCGCGCGTGCCGTGACGACCTCGCGATACCGTGTGAGGGCGGGCCGGCGCGGGAAGTCGTGTCGTTGATGAACCGATCCGGCGACACCGTGGCACCGTCCGCCGTCGCGGCCGCCCCGGCCGCCGACTGGTCGCGGCTCGTCGTCTGGCTGCTGCTCGCCGTGTGGGTCTTCAACGTCGCCGACTTCGTGCTCACCGCCGACGCGCTCCAGGCGGGTCGCGCCGAGGAGCTCAACCCGCTCATGGACGCGCTGTTCGGTCTCGGCCTGCTGCCCGTGGCGCTCTACAAGATCGGCGTCGTGACCGGCGGCGTGCTCGCACTCTGGCTGCTGCGCCGGCACCGCATCGTCCTCTACGCGGCGGGCGCGCTCGCCGTCTTCCTCGGCCTCATCGTCGTGTACCACATCGTAGGGCTCTGGATGTACGCGTTGTGAGCGACGGGCAGCCGCGCCGCCGGCGCGGCTGCCCGTCGCTCGACGGCAGCGGGAGACGTCGCGACGGTCAGCGCACCGCGGCGTCGCGCGTCGCGCCCGGCACCCAGCGCGGCAGCTTGAGCTGCTTCAGCGCCTTCATGAAGTCGCGGTTGCCCTGGTCCTTGCGCCAGGCGCGCACGATGACGATGCCCCAGCCGTGGAAGAGGAGGTGCTTCGCGCCCTCCAGCTTGACCAGCGCGCGCAGCCAGTTGCGCACCGAGTAGAAGCGCGCGTAGCCGCGCAGCACCTCCTTCTGCAGCTCGAACGGGGTCATGCCGGCCGGCTGGAAGACCACGTGGTGGGCGTCGTAGTGCTCCCAGTGGTGGTCGAAGATGCGGCCGTCGGCCTCGAGCTGGGCGAACTGCTGCGTGCCCGGGAGCGGTGTCAGGATGTTGAGCATCACGGTGTCGATGTGGTGCTCGAGACAGAAGCTCACCGTGTCGCGCACGGTCTGGGCCGTGTCGGTGTCGGCGCCGAGCACGAACATGCCGTGCGAGCGGACGCCGTAGGAGTGCAGGATGCGGATCGACTCGACGATATCGGCCACGGTCTGCGACTTCTCGTAGGCGTCGAGCGTCGCCTGGTCGACCGATTCGAGGCCGAGGTAGACGAGGTGGCAGCCGCTGCGCCGCATGAGGTCGAGCAGCTCGGGGTCGCGGGCCACGTCGGTGCGCACCTGGGCCGACCACGGGATCGCGAGGTCGCGGTCGATCATCATCTGGAGGAGGCGCTTGAGCCGCCGCCGGTCGGCGGCGAAGTTGTCGTCGTAGAAGAAGATGCGCTGCGGCCGCTTGGCCTCGATCTCGGCGATGACGCTCTCGGCGCTACGGATGCGGTAGCGGCGGCCGAACATCGCCGTGACCGAGCAGAAGTTGCAGGCGAACGGGCAGCCCCAGCTGGTCATGATCGGCGTCGTCTGGAGACGCTCGTGGCCGACGATCAGGTCAAGGTCGGGGAAGGGCAGCGCGTCGAGGTCGGCGAGGCGCTCGCGCAGGGCATTGTGGACCGGCCCGTCGGCGCCCATGTAGGAGAGCCCGGCGATCGTCTCCGGCGCGCGCCCGTCGCGCAGCAGCTCGACGAGCTCGAGCATGAGGGCCTCGCCGCCCTCGCCGCGAGCCACGTAGTCCGCGTGCTCGAGGGCCTCGTCGGCCATGAAGGTGACGTGCGAGCCGCCGATGACGACGGGGACGCCGAGCGCCCGCAGCCTGTCGGCGTAGGCGTAGCCCGCCGTCGCGGTCGACGTGGTGGTGGAGATGCCGACGAGCTCGGCGCTCTCGACGTCGTCCCAGTCGACGGGGGCCATCTGCTGGCAGTAGACGCGGACGTCGTGACCGCGCTCGCTGAGCGCCGCCCCGATCATCGGCAGGCCGAGTCGCGGCAGCAGGACCTTGGACCACACGTGCATGCCGGGCGCGGCCGGTTCGATCAGGCGGATCTTCATCGTCCTCCTCGGGGTATCCAGCCCGTCATTCTAGACCCATCGCGGCGGACTGCCACCATGCCGGCTCGCGGCGCCGCTCCGGTCGAGCCGGGGCGCGCCCGGGCGACCGGCCTCCGTCACGTCAGCGCCGCGAGCACGACGTAGGCGCTGGCCGCGACCCCGGCGGCGGCGGGGAGCGTCAGCACCCAGGCCACGAGGATGTTGCGCGCGACGCCCCAGCGGACGGCGTTGCGCCGCTGGACCGACCCGACGCCCATGATGGCCGCCGTGATCGTCTGCGTGGTCGAGATCGGCGCCCCGATGCTCGACGCGACCTGGATCACGAGGCCCGCCGTCGTCTCGGCGGCGAAGCCGTGGATCGGCGTGAGGCGGATCACCCGGGACCCGAGGGTGTGGATGATGCGCCAGCCCCCGGAGTAGGTGCCGAGGGCGATGGCGCCGGCCGCCGTGAACATGACCCACGTGGGCACGGTGAAGGTGTCGATGGCTCCGTAGGCCAGCAGCGCAAGGGTGATCACGCCCATCGCGTTCTGGGAGTCGTTGCGGCCGTGGGCGAAGGCCATCCACGCCGCCGACAGGACCTGGAGGCTGCGGAACCCGCGGTTGACCTTCGCCGGTCTCCAGTGGCGCACGAGCCACAGCAGTCCGGCCATGACGAAGTACGCGGCGATGAAGCCGGCGATGGGGGATGTGACCATCGGCAGGATGACCTTGGAGACGAGCTGGCCCCACTGGACCATCCCGGAGCCGCCCTCGACGAGGGCGGCTCCCACGAGGCCGCCGATGAGGGCGTGCGAGGAGCTCGACGGGATGCCGAAGTACCAGGTGATCAGGTTCCACGCGACGGCCCCGAACACGGCGGAGAAGACGAGCTCCATCGTCACCCCGCCGGCCACGTCGACGATGCCCTTGCCCACGGTCTTCGCGACCTCGGTGCTGTACAGCGCGCCGAGCAGGTTGGCGACCGCGGCCATCAGCACGGCGAGCCGCGGGGAGAGGGCGCGCGTCGACACCGAGGTGGCGATGGCGTTGGCCGTGTCGTGGAAGCCGTTGGTGTACGCGTACCCGAGGCTGAGGGCGACCGTGAGGAGAAGGAGGATCACCGGGCCGGCGTCAGTTGTGCTTGAGGACGATGCTCTCGATCACGTTGGCGACATGCTCACACTCGTCGATGGCCGCTTCGAGGAGCTCGTAGATGTCCTTCCATTTGATGACGTCCTTCGCGTCCATGTCGTCGTCGAAGAGGGCGGCGATCGCGTCACGCACGATGCGGTCGCCCTCGTTCTCGAGACTGTTGACGCTGATGATGCGCTCCATGAGGTCGGTGCGCTTCTCGAGGTCGTCGATGAGCTGGTGCAGCACCACCGCCGCCCGGGCGATGACCTTGGACTGGCGCACGGCGAACTCCGTGGGCTCGGCGACCCGGTACAGGACCATGGCATCGGTCGCCGCCTCGATGTTGTCGAGGACCTCGTCCATGGTCGCCACGAGGTCGTAGATGTCCTCGCGGTCGAGCGGGGTGATGAACGAGCGGTTCAGGCGCTTGACGATGTCGTGGAGGATCTTGTCGCCGACGTGCTCGTGCTCGAGGATCGACGCGCCGATCGACTTCGCGTTGCCGTAGTCCTCCATGAAGCGGACGAGCAGCTGGGCCGCCTCGTCGAGGTTCGTGGCGAGCTCCGAGAACAGGCGGAAGTAGTCTTGCTCCCTCGGAACGAGACTGAGTCGCACGGCGGGCTCCTTTCCCTACCGGGCCGGTGCCGCGGGTAATGCTATCCCACGCGCGGGGTGGCGCAACCCGGCCGCGGGGCGAGGCTCGCGGGGCGGACCGGGACCCCGAGGGGCGCTCTCCGGCCCGAGGCGCGGCGCGCTCGCCGCGGCTGCCGTGACGACGGCCGTCCGCGTCGGCGGGAGTCGGCCGCGCCCCGCCCGCCGGGGCCGTGCCATCGGGGCGGACCCACCTCTGGCGGCGGCGGGTCGTCGCGGTGTTGGCAGCGCTGACAAGGCTTTGCGGCGCGCGGGTATCATGCCGCGCCTCCCGAACGCCGAGAGACTGCGCGGAAGCCTCAGGCGGTGCGGGCCGTCCGGGACCAAAGGAGGTCCTGGTGAAACGTTGGATGGTGCTGGCCCTGGTCGGTGTGCTCGCCGCGGTCCTGGTCCCGGCCGTCATGGCGGGCGGCGAAGGCTCAGACGGCGACCGGACCCAGTTCATGGCCGAGGGGGAGTTCCTCTACGCGGGCTACGGTCTCTGGGCCGACGGCTCCCCGCACGTGGCGCTCGACGTCGCGCTGGGCACCAAGGACGTCAAGTCGTACATCGGCGAGACACTGGTCACGAAGGTCGATCCCGACTGCGACTTCGTCGAGTGCCTCGACGGTCCGTACTGGTTCGACATGGAGCACTTCGACTGGGTCACCGCGCTCGGCGTCGGCGCCAGGGTGATGGTGCGCGGCAGCATCGACCGGAGCGAACCCGGTGAGCCGGTCTACGTGATCACGAAGATGCAGATCCACGCGCCGGTCGTGCAGTGAAAACGCGCTGACGAGTAGTGCTGTGGCCCCGGGGGGCGGCGGGCGTGAGGACGCCCGCCGCCCCCCGGGGGCGTTAAGACATGTTAAGCGATGTTTCGCGGTGACCCCCGAATGCAGGGACCACGTTGCCCCGGCCCTTGCGCCGGCTCCGCCGCCTCGGATATGAGAACGGACGTGCTCGTCGACACCGGTCGCGAGGGGCGACCGGCCGTCGGCCCTTCGAGGTGGCTCATCTCGTCTGGTCGCGGGGCGGTTCGTCGAGCCCCGGCGTTCGCGCCGGTCCGATCACACGTGGGGGGAGACGCAGGGAGTCATGCGGGCACGCGAAGTCATGACCGCCGTGGCGATCGCGCCGCGCGGCCTTGGGGCGCACCGCGGCGAAGCTTCGTGCCTCCGTCCATCCAACGTCCGCCGGCCTGGGGTCGCAGCGCCACCGGGCCGGGGGCCGCGCGCAATGGAGGTGGAACAGGTTGTCTGAGGTCGCGACCGTCCGGGACGAGGGCGAGCGGCACCTTCGTCTCATACACCCGAAGGCCGCGGGGCCGCTCCTCGTCAGTCCCATGGCCTTCTGGATGTTGGCGTTCTTCCTGGTGCCGCTCATCCTGATCATCCTCTACAGCTTCGGCACCCAGGGCGTCTACCAGACCGGGGTGAGCCTCGGGTTCGAGACCAAGTGGTACGAGCAGATCCTCACCGATCCCTCCACCCGCAAGGCCTTCGTCCTGACCATGCAGATGGTGCTGATCAACACGCTGGGCTGCCTGGTCATCGGCTACCCGCTCGCCTACTTCATCTCCGTCAAGTCCGGCAAACGCAAGACGCTCTTCGTGCTGCTCATCATGCTGCCCTTCTGGACCAGCTTCCTGGTGCGCACCTACGCCTGGATCTCGATCCTCAACAACACCGAGGGCGGCCTCGTGAACAACTGGCTGATGTCGATCGGCCTCATCGACGAGCCCATGGAGATCCTCTACACGAACTTCGCCGTCTATCTGGTGCTCATCTACGACTACCTGCCCTTCATGGTGCTCCCGCTCTTCGTCGGCATCGAGAAGATCCACAAGTCGCTCTACGAGGCCTCCAAGGACCTCGGCGCCGGCAAGTGGACCACGCTGCGCCGCGTCACCATCCCGCTCAGCATGCCGGGCATCTTCGCCGGCTCGATGCTGACGGCGATCCCCACCACCGGTGAGTTCGTCGTCCCGCAGATCATCGGCGGCGGCAAGGTGGTGCTCTGGGGCTGGCTGATCTACCAGGCGTTCACGGCCGGCCGTAACTGGCCCCTGGGCGCGGCGCTGTCGAACGTGCTGCTGCTGTTCATGCTCATCGTGGTCGCCCTGTACCTGAGGGCGATAGGGAACAAGGACTTCTGATGGCTGACGGAACCGTGATGGATACAGCAGTCGCCGAACAGCGGCGTGCGCGCGTGCGCCTGTCGCTGTGGGACCGCCTCATGGGCCACAGCGACATCGGCCTCGGAGCCTGGTCGGCGCTCGTCTACATCTTCCTCTACATGCCGGTCGTCGTGCTGATCGTCTTCTCCTTCAACAGCCAGAAGCTCAACGTGACGTGGGAGGGCTTCACGCTCGACTGGTACGTCAAGCTCTTCAACGACACAGCGATCATCAACGCCTTCGTCACGAGCATGGAGATCGCCATCATCTCGACCGTGGCGGCGGTGGTCATCGGCGTCCTGGGGTCGTTCTCGCTCGAGCGCTTCGAGTACCGCACGAAGATGCTCTGGGACGGCCTCAACTACACCAAGATCATCATCGCCGAGATCGTCGCCGGCGTCTCGTCGCTGCTCTTCTTCGTGCAGCTCAACGAGTTCCTGCTCGAGTACGTCGGCTTCAACTTCTGGTCGGTCTTCAAGCCGGGGTTCTGGACCGTGGCGATCGCCCACATCGCCTGGAACATCCCCTTCGCCGTGGTCATCATCCGCGCCCGACTGCGGGGCTTCGACAGGCAGATCGAAGAGGCGGGGAGCGATCTCGGGGCGAACCCCGTGACCGTGTTCTTCCGGATCACGCTGCCGGTGATCTTCCCCGGCATCCTCGCCGCATCGCTGCTCTGCTTCACGCTGTCGTTCGACGACTTCGTGACCACGTTCTTCGTCATCGGCCAGAACTACAACACGCTGCCGGTGCAGATCTGGGGCATGGTCCGCATGGGCATCACCCCCGAGATCAACGCGCTCTCGGCGATCATGATCGCGGTGAGCTCGGTGATCGTGATCTTCCTCGAGATCAAGGCGCAGATCTCGAAAGACATCGCCTAGCGGCGCGCCCGAGGGGGCGGGGGGGGCGGGGCGCCGCCGGCGCCCCGCCCCCCCCGCCGGCGCTCCGCCCCGCCACCGCCCCCTGCCGCCAGCCCCGCGCTCGCCGCTGCTTGCCACGGCGGGCGGCGCTCCGATAGCCTGTGCAACGTGCGGGCCGCCGGCGGCGGCCGTGCGTCACATGTCTTTCCGGCCGGGCTCACCCGCGTCCGGCAGCGAAGGTCGCGCGAGCGGATGATGCCGTAAGGAGGAGCCAGTGTCAGCCGAACTCTACGAGCAGATGAAGCAGTCCGTGATCGACGGCGAGGTCGAGCTCGCCGAGGAGCTCGCCCAGAAGGGCCTCGACTCGGGCCTCTCCG